>OBPM01000001.1_pt1 | contig 313216 bp, 289 predicted proteins | sample 1493981 | NCBI WGS metagenome assembly OBPM01 (sample SAMEA3275485, study PRJEB22092) | marine metagenome | reverse complement strand
AAAGGTAAAGGCATGCACCTTGGCCCAGCCTTGGCCGCGCTGATTGGCCACCGCATGCAGAAAATGCAGCACCATGCGGCTATATTGCGCCATGCTGCCCGAGATATCGCAGATCACCACCAAATTCGGCCAGCGCTGTTTGGGTGCGCGCGGGTGCAGCGCCATCACCTCGCCGCCCGTGCGCAGTGCGGCGCGCATCGTTGCACGCGGGTCAATCCGCGCCCCAGCGCCCGCCCCCACCGCCATGCGCCGCGTTTTCAGCGGCTGCACCGGCAGCGACAGCCGCGCCAGCATCCGCTTGGCCTCGGCCATCTCGGCCAGCGACATCAGCTCGAAATCCAGGGTTTTCAAGCGTTCTTCAGCCGAGACGGTGGCGCTTGCGTCGATCTCCAGCTCTTGGCCCTGATCTTGTGCTTCGGGCAGCTCTGGCGGGGCTGGCGCTTTGCCGTCCAGCAAGGCTTCGGCCGCGCGGCGCTCGGCTGCCACCGCGGCGCGGTCTTCTTGCGCGCCTTTGATCTGCGGGATCATGAAGGACATCATATGTTCCAAAAACTGCGGATCGCGCCAGTAAAGCCGAAAGATCTGGTCAAACACCTCGCGCTCTTCGGGGCGGCTGACAAAAACCGCCTGTAGGGTCCAATAAAAATCCATCCGCGTGCTAAAGCCTGCCAGCGCGACCGCGCGCACCGCCTCGATCACCCGTGAGGGGCCAATCGGCAGACCTGCCCGACGCAAAGCACGGGCGAAATGCGCGATGTTTTGCGACAGCTTGCCGTCTTGATGCACCGCCAGATCAGCCAAGCGCCGCCCTCACCCGTTCAAGGTTTTGCGCATGCACGGCGGCATAGGGGGCAAAGTAGGTCAGAGTGCCATCGGCCAAATGATCCGCAATCGCCACCCGCAGATCGGCGGGCGCGCCCTGCTGCAACAAGGTGATATAGGCGGCGGTCGCCTGCCACAGGCGCGCGTCATAGCCCCCCGCCGCAAGTCTGTCGGGCGCGCCATGGTTGGGCAAGATATACTGCGCACCCAAAGCCGCCAGCCGGGCAATATCGGCCAAATGCAGCGCAAAATCCTGCGGCGCACCGACATAGGTGACGCAATCTTCTACCGTGTCGCCCGCAAGCAAAATGCCGCGCTCGGGCAACCAGATCACGGTGGCATCATCGGAATGGATATTGGCGCAGATCAGCTCGACCCGCTGCCCGCCCAGATCAAGGCTTAGCGCGCCGTCAAAGACCTGATCCGGCAGCACCAAGGGGCAAATCGCAGGCAGGCCGTGAAAGCTGCCGTCTTCGATGCCAGCGCGATGTGCGGCAAGATGGGCTGCGGTGCGGCGGTTGGCGATCACCTCGCAGCCGGCAAAAGCCTCGGTGCCCGCAACGTGATCCAGATGCCAATGCGACAGCACCACCCTGATCTGCGTGACCCCGCGCGCAAGCAAGGACTCGCGGATAAAAACGCCATGTGGCAGCGAGACATGGGTGTCATAGACAATCGCCTGCTGCCCCGCGATCAGCGCATAAGACGCGATGCCCAGCGACAAAGCGCCCTCATCGACCCAATTCGCACCTTCGGCAAAGCGGTGGCCCGCGACGCGCCCATCGTAAAACGCCAAGATCCCCGGATGCGGTTCGAGGATGCGCAGATGGTCAAGCCTCACACCAGCCCCCGCCGGATCTCGTCCAAGATCTTGCCCGCCTCTAGGCTTGACAGCTTTTGGATATCGTCTTGGTATTTCAGCACCGCGCCCAAAGTATCGGCAATCACCTCGGGGGAAAGTGCGATCACATCCAGCGCCAGCAGGCATTTCGCCCAATCAATGGTTTCGGCCACGCCGGGCTTTTTGAACAGATCTTCTTCGCGCAGGCGCTGGACAAAGGCCACCACCTCGCGGCTAAGCGCTTCGGGGGCCTCGGGCACTTTGCTGTGCAGGATTTGCAGTTCGCGCTCGAAGCCCGGATAATCGACCCAATGATAAAGGCAGCGACGTTTCAGCGCGTCATGCACCTCGCGGGTGCGGTTCGAGGTCAGGATCACAATCGGCGGCGCAGGGGCTTTGATGGTGCCAAGCTCGGGGATGGTGACCTGAAAATCCGATAGGGCCTCTAGCAAAAACGCCTCGAAAGGTTCGTCGGTGCGGTCCAGCTCGTCAATCAGCAACACCGGCGGGCCACCTGCCTGCGGGCGCATCGCGGCCAACAGGGGCCGCTCGATCAGATAGTCTTCGGAAAATAGCCCCTCGCGCCCCACCGCCTCGCCTGAGCGGATGGCGATCATCTGCGCGGCAAAGTTCCATTCCGCCACCGCCGAAGCCGCGTCCAACCCCTCGTAGCATTGCAGCCGGATCAACCGCCGCCCCAAGGCCGCCGCGATCACCTTGGCGATCTCGGTCTTGCCAACGCCTGCCTCGCCTTCCAAAAACAATGGCTTGCCAAGTTTAAGCGACAAGAACACCACCACCGCCAAGGCGCGTGCAGCGACATAGCCTTCGGCGGCCAGCAGCGCTTCGACCTCGTCAATTGATGCAGGCAATCCCATAACATCCCCCCGTTTTGCGCTATGCTGGCCCCGGCTGTGGCAAGGGTCAAGCGCCCATGCAGGCCCTACGACCTAAGCACAGGTCGATATTCTGCTTTCCTTCACAGGCGTTCTGCGCGCAAATAGTGCTGTAGTTGCCCTGATGAGTGATAAATCCCCCCATGCGCGCGCTGTGTATTCTTGGTGTGAAAAACGAAGCCGCCTTTCTGCTGGACTGGCTGGCCCATCACCGCGCCTGCGGTTTTAGCGATTTTCTGGTCTATTCCAACGATTGCAGCGATGGCACCGATCTGATGCTGGACCGCTTATCCGATATGGGCTGGCTGACACATGTCCGCAACGATGGCCCGCATGACGAAGGCCCGCAATGGTCGATGCTCAAATCCGCAGATAGGCACCCGCTGCGGCAGGCGGCTGATTGGATTTTGTTTAGCGATATCGATGAATTCGTCAATATCCACACCGGAGACCGCCGCCTGCCCGCGCTGCTGGCGGCGCTGCCGCAGGCCACTGCGATTGCGCTGACATGGCGGCTGTTTGGCAACGCCGGCGTGATCGAGATTAACGATAGCCCGGTGACGACAAGCTTTACGCATGCAGCCCCAGCCAGCTTTGCTTGGCCTTGGCGGGCGCAGATGTTCAAGACCCTGTTCAAAAACGATGGCACCTACCGCAAACTGGGCGTGCATCGCCCGCGCAATCCAGACCCCGAGCGTCTTGCCGCCGCGCGCTGGTATGACGGCTCGGGCCGCGATCTGCCGGCCAGCATGGCGATGGGGCGGATCTTTTCTGATTACAGCCGCGACAACTATCAGCTGGTGCAGCTGAATCATTATGCGTTGGGGGCAATGCAGAACTATATCGTCAAGGCCGACCGCGGCCGCGCCAACCGCGCGGCATCGGGCTTTGATATGTCCTATTGGGTCGAGCGCAACTTTTGCGAGATCGAAGACCGCAGCATCACCCAGCTTGACAGCCAAGACCTGCGCGCCGAATTGCGCGCCGACCCGCAACTGGCGCAGCTGCATCAGTCTGGACTGGCTTGGCGCAAAGCCCGATTCGAAACCCTGATGCAAGACGAGGCCTGGCGTGGGCTTTTTGGCAGGCTGTTGCTGACACCGCCCTCAAAAACCCTAAGTTTTGCCCAAGCCGCCCCGCTGTTGCGCTATACCAGAGCCTCTCCCTTGGGTTGAATTGAAACAATCGGCCCGCATTGTTTTTAAAGCGCCAGATAATCGGCCATGTTTATTCCTTGCTCCTGCCGCAGAGCGCCACGACACTAAGGACCGTTAGGATGTGCTTGTAAATGTGACCCCGCCAAGGTTTGGGGAAAAGGTTATATGATGACGGATACCGAAGCTGAAACCGACCCGCTAATCGACCCGCGCGGACTTTGGGCGGCCAAACTGGAAAAGATGACAGCCGAGTCTGGCTATTTTCACCAGCTTGGCGCCAATCATTTCGGGGTCTTTCTGGATGAGGGCACCACCTTGCTGGTGACCTTTGAAAGCCTAAGCAGTGTTTTGGCCAGACCGGCGCAACTGCCCTTGGCGTTCGATCAAGCCAAGGCCAATGGCTGGTCGCTTTTGACCCTGATTGCCGATGGCGAGACTTGGTTTCGCGATCCAGCGATCTATGCGTTTTTTGACCGACAAGTGGACGATGCGTTTTTCGAAGATTTCGACCGCGTGCTGTTTTATGGCGCGGGCATGGGCGGCTATGCGGCCTGCGCCTATTCGGTGGCCGCACCAGGCGCACAGGTGCTGGCGCTGAACCCGCGCGCCACGCTTGACCCGTCGCAAACCCGCTGGGACAATCGCTCCCGCCTTGCCAGCCGGTTGGATTTCACCTCGCGCTATGGCTATGCCCCCGACATGCTGGAAGGCTGCGCTCATGCCACGGTGATCCACGACCCCGTGATTGTTCCAGATGCGATGCAAGCCGCGCTTTTTCGCGCGCCCTATATCACCCGGCTATCAGCGCGCAACATGGGCGAGGCGCTCGAGCCGCATTTCGCGGCCACCGAGATCTTACCGCCGCTGATCGAACAGGCAATGGCCGCCAAACTGACCACAGAAAGCTTTTCCAAGCTCTGGCGTGTGCGGCGCAACTATCTGCCCTATCTGAAAAATCTGCTGTCCCTCTCTGAACAGGCCGGCCGCAGTGGCCACGAGCGGATGATCTGCAATTCAGTGCTGCAACGGGTGCGCGCCCCGCGCTTTGTCAAGCGCCTTGCGCGGCTGAACGCCTTAGAAAACCGCGACGAAGCCGACGACAGCGCCACAATGCATACAGAAGATTAAAGCTCTGCCACCGCTTGCGTCAACCGCTGGGCATTGGCCCGCGTCCGCTGCCGCAACGGTGCCAAGGCCGCCATTGCAATATCGCAAGCCCCCGCCCCCACCATGACCGCGCGCAAGGCGGCCTGGCTGGCGCAATGCGCGGCTTGCAGCTTTTCGGCAAGCATCTCCTCTGCCTCGGTCTGCGCCATCGGCCAAAGTCCTGCAAAACCGGCCAAACGCAGCCCGATCATCACCTGCGCCTCGGTGAAGATTTCGGCGATCTCCAGACTGGGCCGCATCAGATCAAAAGGATCATATAACCGCATCCGCCCCTCCATCGCATCTCTCGTATCAAAGCCAGAATGCTGCGCCGCAGCAAGCCTTATTCACCAGCAGGCTAAGATTGCGGCCCTTGATGCAAAGCCGCGCCAAGTTTGCCGCAAAAACTGCGCTATATGCCACAATCCCCCCTAGATAATGCCAAAGCCCTGCGCTAGGGCTTGACTTATGACACAGCGTATCACCCTCGCCCGCCCCGATGATTGGCACCTGCACCTGCGCGATGGCGCGATGCTCAAAGGTGTCTTGCCTGAAACTGCGCGCCATTTTGCCCGCGCGCTGATCATGCCAAACTTGGTGCCGCCGGTGGTCACCGCAGCCCAAGCGGCCAGCTACCGCGACCGCATTCTTGCAGCCCTGCCCGCGGGGGCCGATTTTAAACCGCTGATGACGCTTTATCTGACCGAAACCACCGATCCCGCCGATGTGGCTACCGCCGCAGCCTCGGGTCTGGTCAAAGCGGTCAAGCTTTATCCCGCAGGGGCGACCACAAATTCGCACTCCGGCGTCAAAGATTTCGACAAGGTGCAGAGCGTGCTGGAAAAGATGGCCGAGATTGGCCTGCCGCTCTGCCTGCACGGCGAGGTAACAGATGCCGAAGTAGATATCTTTGACCGCGAGGCCGTGTTCATCGATACTGTCCTTGACCCGCTGCGCCGCCGCAACCCAGATCTGCGCGTGGTGATGGAACATATCACCACCGCGCAAGGCGTCGATTACGCCCGCGCAGGCGGTGCCAATCTTGCCGCCACAATCACCACGCATCATCTCATCATCAACCGCAACCATATCCTCGCAGGCGGCATAAAACCGCATTACTACTGCCTGCCGGTGGCCAAACGCGAAAGCCACCGCCTTGCTCTACGCGCGGCCGCCACCTCTGGCGAAGCGCGCTTCCTGCTTGGCACCGATTCCGCCCCGCATGTCGACGCGCTCAAAGAACACGCCTGCGGCTGCGCTGGCTGCTTTACCGCCACCAACACAATGGCGCTGCTGGCGCATGTATTTGAGGAAGAAGGCGCCCTTGATCATCTCGAGGCCTTCGCGTCACTGAACGGCCCTGCCTTTTACCGCCTGCCCGTCAATGAAACCAAGATCACCTTGGTCAAACACGAATTGCCACAAAGCTTCCCCGAGAAAATCCTCACCGAAGCAGGCCCCGTCACCGTTTTCAACCCAGGCTTCCCCGTGCATTGGCACGTCGAAACCTGATTTCATCTTGGCCTAAATATCCCCGCCGGAGGCTCCTTTCGCTTGCCGCAGAACGCTCCGCGGGGGATATTTTCACCAAGATGAAAGCCGCAACCCAAGCTATAGGACCGCCCGATGATCCCAACTTCTTTCCCGCCCCGCGATGAAATTGCCCGTCTTACTGCGCGTGCGCTGTTGGAAATCAAGGCGGTGCATTTTAATGCCGAGACGCCGTTTACCTTGGCCTCGGGGCTGCCGTCGCCGACCTATATTGATTGCCGTAAGCTGATTTCCTATCCGCGCATTCGCTCGGTTTTGATGGATTTTCTGACTGTGACCGTGATGCGCGACGCAGGCTTTGAGGCCTTTGACAATGTGGCGGGCGGGGAGACGGCGGGGATACCTTTTGGTGCTTGGGTGGCCGAGCGGATGGCTTTGCCGATGACCTATGTGCGCAAAAAGCCCAAAGGCTATGGCCGCAATGCCCGCATTGAAGGCGCAATGACTGAGGGTCAGCGGGTGTTGTTGGTCGAAGATCTGACCACAGATGGCGGATCGAAGCTGTCGTTTGTGGATGCGATCCGCGAGACTGGGGCCAGTTGCGCGCATACGGCCGTGATCTTTTACTATGGCATTTTTCCCGAGACCACGCAGCGTTTGGCTGACCACGGGGTGCAGTTGCATCATCTTTGCACCTGGTGGGATGTCTTGGCCGAGGCGCGTGCGCAAGCGGCTTTTGACGAGAAGACCCTGGCCGAGGTCGAGGTGTTCTTGCACGATCCACGCGCTTGGCAGGCGGCACGCGCAAAGTAGGTTTTTGGCAAAAAATCTGTGCAGAACTATGTGGATGGCTTGGGGATAAGCCATTCCATTTTGCGCGCGCGGAATATCTCCATGCATTTTTTGACGAAATCTGGTAGAATTTGGCGAATGCGCCGCAGCATCTGCCATCTGCTTCTGAGTTATCCCCAAAGTCCTCCACATTGGCTCTGCGGCTGATGCAGGATAGACAACCAGATTGGGCCCCTGCGCGTGAGGCCAGAGCGAGGATCCGATGAACGAAGTCGCCACCATCCGCCAAGCCTTGCCTGCCACCTTGGGCGAGACCGAGGTTTTGCCGCATAATATTGAGGCAGAACAGCAGCTTTTGGGCGCTATCCTGACCAATAACGAGGTTTATGACCGCATTGCTTCTTTGGTCAAACCCGAGCATTTTCACGACCCCGTGCATCAGCGCATCTTTGAACGCGCCGCTGCCCGCATTCAAAAGAACGCGCTGGCGACGCCTGTGACGCTGAAGCCGTTTTTTGAAGATGACGAGGGTTTGCGCGAATTGGGCGGCCCGTCTTATCTGGTGCGCTTGGCTGGGGCTGCGATCTCGTCTTATGCGGCGCGCGATTATGCGCAGATGATTTATGATCTGGCGGTGCGGCGCGAGTTGATTGGGCTGGGGCGCGATATTGCAGCACGCGCCGCCAAGGTCGAGGTGCATTCCGAACCCAAAGAGCAGATCATCGAGGCCGAGCAGCGGCTTTACAAGCTGGGCGAGCAGGGTGTGGCCGAGCGCGGGTTTCAGTCGTTTCTGAAGGCCGTGACCGAGGCGGTCAATGTCGCCAATGCCGCCTATCAGCGCGATGGCGGGCTTGCGGGCGTGTCGACCGGGCTGATTGATCTGGATAAAAAGCTGGGCGGTCTGCATCCTTCTGACCTGTTGATCCTTGCCGGGCGCCCGTCGATGGGCAAGACCTCGTTGGCCACCAACATCGCCTTCAATATTGCCAAGGCCTATAAGCGCGGCATGACGCATGAGGGCACCGAGGGCGCGGTGGAAGGCGGCGTGGTGGGGTTTTTCAGCCTTGAGATGAGCGCCGAGCAATTGGCCGCAAGGATCCTGTCCGAGGCATCAGAGGTGCCGTCGGAACAGATCCGTCGCGGCGATATGACCGAGCAAGAGTTCCGCCGCTTTGTCGAGGCCGCGAAAAGCCTTGAATCCTGCCCGCTTTATATCGACGACACCCCTGCGCTGCCGATCAGCCAGGTGGCTGCGCGCGCGCGGCGGCTGAAGCGCACGCATGGATTGGATGTGTTGATCATCGACTATTTGCAATTGCTGAAGGGCTCGTCGAAAGAGAACCGCGTGCAAGAGGTTTCCGAGATTACCCAAGGCCTGAAAGCAATTGCCAAAGAGCTGAACATTCCGGTGATCGCGCTGTCGCAGTTGTCGCGTCAGGTGGAATCGCGCGAAGACAAGCGGCCGCAACTGTCAGATCTGCGCGAATCCGGCTCGATCGAGCAAGACGCCGATGTGGTGATGTTCGTTTACCGCGATGAGTATTACAAGGAACGCGAAAAGCCCGGCGATCACGAGTTGGACAAGATCGCGCAATGGCAGACCTTGATGGAATCGGTGCGCGGTAAGGCCGAGGTGATTATCGGCAAGCAGCGCCACGGCCCGATTGGCTCTGTCGAGCTGTCGTTTGAAGGCCGCTTTACCCGCTTTGGCAATTTGGCCAAGCAGTGGCAGGGCTCGGGTCCGGGCGAGGATGTTGGGTTCTAGCAGCGTATGCGGGGGGCTACGCTGCCCCCTTTGCCGCGCTATTTCGGCAAGATCGGGTCGCGCAGCAGGCGCAATCCGTTCAGCACCACCAAAAGCGTGCCACCCTCGTGGCCGATCACAGCCAGCGGCAGCGGCAGGTCAAAAAACAGCCCAGCGATGACCAAAACCACCATCGCGCCAATCGCAAAGCCCAGATTTTGCTTGATAATCCGCGCCGCGCGTTTCGAGAGCGCATGGGCCATCGCCAGCCGCGCCATGTCTTCGGACAAAAGTGCGACATCGGCGGCCTGCAAGGCCACCTCGCTGCCCGCAGCGCCCATGGCGATGCCGACATCGGCGCGCGCCAGCGCTGCGGCATCATTGACGCCGTCGCCGACAAAGGCCACCGCGCCCTTGGCTGCAAGTTTGGCGACCAAGGCGACCTTATCTTCGGGCATCAGCCCTGCGTGTACCTCGGACGGTTTCAGCCCAAGGCTTGTGGCGATGCGCAGCGCCACTTCGCGGCGATCTCCGGTCATCATCACGATCTCGGCCACCCCACCTTGGCGCAAGGCGGCAATGCCGGCGGCTGCGGTCTCGCGCAGCGCATCGGCGACCGAAACCGCGCCCAAAAGCACCGCGCCGCGCCCCAGATAGACGATGGTCTCGGCCCCCGCCTGCAAGGCGTCGCATTCGGGGCCAGCCACCGCCCCCATGCGGTCAAGCATACGGGTGTTGCCGGCCCAAAGCGCGCCCGTCGCATCCTGGCCGGTGATGCCTTCGCTGGGCCAAGCCTTGACCTCGCGCGCAGGGCTTAGCGGTAGACCCGCCAATTTAGCTGCGCGCAAAACCGCGGCGGCGATGTGATGTTCGGACCCCGCCTCTAGCCCTGCAAGTGCGGCCAAGACCTGATCTTTGCTGCCTTGCAGCGCCACGATCCCCGTCACCTCGGCGCGGCCATTGGTCAGGGTGCCGGTCTTGTCAAAGGCAAAGGCGCGCACCGAGGCCAGCCGTTCCAGCGCGGCCCCACCTTTGAACAACACCCCACCGCGCGCCGCGGCTGACAGCGCCGAAAGGATCGCGGCAGGCACCGAAATCACCACCGCACAGGGGCTTGCCGCGACCAGAACCGTGGCCGCGCGGTAAAGCGCTGCGTCAAAGCTGTTGCCCAAGCCCCAAAGCGTGGCGAAAACCGCCACCGCACCCAAAAGCACCACAACGGTGTAGCGCGCGCCAAACCATTCCGAGAATCGCTCTGACGGGGCCTTCATCGCTTGGGCTTGGGTGACCAGATCAATCATCCGCGCCACGGTGCTTTCGCCCAAGCCGCGCCGCACCTCTAGCATCAGCACGCCGTGCAGGTTCACCGTCGCCTCGTGCAGCGCATCGCCAACCGCCTTGGACACTGGCAGCGATTCGCCGGTGATGGTGCTTTCATCCACCTCGCCGGCGCCATCGGTGATCACCCCGTCCAAAGGCACCCGCGCACCGGGCCGCAGCAGCAGATGATCGCCCACCGCCACCTCTGCCACCGCAACCTCGTCAAAACCGCCGTCGCCGCGCAGCCGCAGCGCGGTTTCAGGCCGCAGCGCCATCAGCGCATCCACCGCCGCCCGCGCCCGCCCCATAGCGCGATGCTCGAGCATGCCCGCCGTCGAGAACAGCGCCAGCAGCACCGCCCCTTCCAATGCCGCCCCCACGGCAGCGGCGGCAAGCGCTGCGATCACCATCAACAGATCAATATCCAGCCGCCCACGCCCAAACAGCTCGCGCAGCGCCGATATCGCCGCCGGAATCCCGCCCGCCGCGAAAGACATCGCCAAGGCCGCCGGCACCACGCCCTGCGGCAGCGTCAGCGCAAAGCGGTCCAGCAGCGCCACGCCCAAGCCCAGACAGGTGACAAGCGTCAGCGCAAGTTCGATTTTGCCCGAGTCATGGGAATGGCCGTGATCCTGATCGGGCATGCGATACTCCTTATTTTGCCGCAGGTTGCGCCTGTTGTCGGCGCGACACAAGCCAAAGCGAGTGGCACCTTCCCGCCACCGATGCACATTTCACTGTAGGCATCTGCGAATTCCCCCTTGACCGCAGACGCGCGCCTGTCAAAACCGCGCTATGGCTACAGCAACACTCTCCGTCGATCTTGAGGCCATTGCCGCCAACTGGCGCGCTTTGGACAAGGCATCTGCAACCGGCGTGCAAACCGCCGCCGTGGTCAAGGCGAATGCCTATGGCCTTGGCCTGTCACGGGTGGCGCGCAGCCTGGCCCAAGCCGGTGCGCGCCGCTTTTTCGTGGCCGTTACCGAAGAGGGCGTGACGCTGCGGCAAATCTTGGGCCCAGGGCCACAGATCTGCGTGCTGTCTGGCCATATGGCCGGCGACACCGAGATGGTGGCCGATCTCGATCTGACGCCGATGCTGAACTCGCTGGATCAGGTGACGCGGCATCTGGAATCGCTGCCCGGCCATGCCTTTGGCGTGCAGCTTGACAGCGGCATGAGCCGTCTGGGCATGGCAGAGGCAGAATGGGAGGCGATTGCGCCTTTTGTGCTGGAAGCAGGGCCAGAGCTGTTGATGTCGCATCTGGCCTGCGCAGACGAGCCCGATCACGCGATGAACGAAGCGCAGCTGGCGGCCTTTCATGCCATGACCGATGGCACCGGCGTGCCAAGGTCTTTGGCGGCCACGGGCGGCATTCTGTTGGGCGCGAAATATCACTTTGATCTGACCCGCCCCGGCATTGGGCTTTATGGCGGGCGCCCCTATGAGGCCGCCTGCCCCGTCGTCGGGCTGTCGCTGCCGGTGATCCAAACCCGCCAAATCGCAGCGGGTGAGGCGGTGGGCTATGGCTGCACTTGGGTCGCGCAACAGCCAACCCGTGTGGCCAGCCTTTCGGGTGGCTATGCCGATGGCTTGCCGCGCAGCCTGTCGAATGCCGCCGTGCTTTGGGATGGCGACACCCCCTGCCCGCTGATTGGCCGTGTGTCGATGGACACCATCACCGTCGACATCACCCATCTGCCGCATATTCCGCGCAGCCTTGATATTCTGGGGCCAAACCAAAGCCCCGATCAGCTGGCCGATGTCGCAGGCACCATTGGCTATGAGATTTTGACCGGCATCAGCCAGCGCTATTACCGCCGCTATGTCGAGGGTGGCAAATGAGTGCAGTCACCGCCCCTTTGGCAGGACTTGGCCGCGCGGTGCTGTCTGCGCTGGCGGCCTTGGGGCGGATTGCGATCTATGGCGGCCAGACCCTGAAGGCCGCGTTGCGCCCGCCGTTCTATCCGCGCGAGGTGCTGAGTGCGCTTTTGCAGGTTGGCTGGCTGTCGCTGCCGGTGGTGGGGCTGACCTCGATCTTCACAGGCGGCGCGCTGGCGCTGCAAATCTATTCGGGCGGCCAACGCTTTTCCGCCGAAGCCGTGGTGCCGCAGATCGTCGCCATCGGCATGGTGCGCGAGCTTGGCCCCGTGCTGGTCGGCCTGATGATTGCCGCGCGGGTGACATCCTCGATCGCCGCAGAAATCGCCACGATGAAGGTCACCGAGCAGATCGACGCGCTGGTGACACTTTCGACCAACCCCTTGCAATATCTAACAGTTCCGCGCGTGCTTGCAGGGGTTTTGACCGTGCCATTGCTGGTGGGGGTGGGCGATATCATCGGGGTGATGGGCGGATTTTTGGTCTCGACCGAACAGCTTGGGTTTAACCGCGCGGGCTATATCAACAACACCGTCGATTTTCTGACCATGCCCGACATCGTGTCTTCGCTGATCAAAGGCGCGGTCTTTGGCTTTATTGCGACCTTGATCGGCTGTTATTACGGCATGAACTCGGGCCGTGGGGCGATGGGGGTCGGATCGGCCACCAAGGGCGCTGTGGCCACGGCCTCGATCCTGATATTGGCTGCGAATTTCGTGCTAACCTCGGTGATGTTCGGATCATGATAGAGCTTTTGGGCGTCCAGAAATCCTTTGGCCAAAACCACGTTCTGCGCGGGGTCGATCTGACAATTGCGCGCGGCACCTCGATGGTGGTGATTGGCGGCTCGGGTACGGGCAAATCGGTGTTGCTGAAATCTATTCTTGGGCTTGTGGTGCCGGATGCGGGCACGATCACGCTGGACGGGACCGATGTCACCAAAACCGACCGCGATACGTTTTTGGCGCGCTTTGGCATGTTGTTCCAAGGCGGCGCGCTGTTTGACAGCCTGAAGGTCTGGGAAAACGTCGCCTTTCGTCTGCTGCGCGGCGCAAAGGCGCTGCCGAAAGACCAAGCGCGCGAGATCGCGATTGAAAAGCTGCGCCGCGTCGGGCTAAAGCCCTCGACCGCCGACCAATTGCCCGCCGAGCTGTCGGGCGGCATGCAAAAGCGCGTGGGTCTTGCCCGCGCCATTGCCGCCGAACCCGAGATCATCTTTTTCGACGAACCCACCACCGGGCTTGATCCGATCATGTCGGGCGTCATCAATGCGCTGATCCGCGAGATTGTGGTCGAGATGGGTGCCACGGCAATGACGATCACGCATGATATGTCCTCGGTCCGCGCCATCGCAGACACCGTGGCGATGCTGCATGACGGCAAGATCCGCTGGACGGGGCCTGCGGCAGAAATGGATGCAGCTTCAGACCCTTATCTGCAACAGTTCATCTATGGCCGTGCCGAAGGCCCGATTGAATCGGTGCGCTGATATGCTGACCGAGGCGCTGACCCAGCTGATGCTGTTGTCCTTGCAACCACTGCCGCGCCTTGTCATCCCGCTGATCCCCACCGCGATTGCGCTTTGCGCCTATGCCAGCCTGCGCGCGCGCTCGGATGATCCCTTGCGAGCTTGGGTGCAGCTGATCACTGCCGCGACACTGGCGGTTTGGATGGCGGTGCCTTGGCAGCCGCAAGACGGTATGGTGATCGCAGCCACCCGCAGCGTGACGATCTTTGCCTATGGTTATGTGCTGCAAGACTGGCTGAAGGCGGCCTTTCGCACGGGCCTTGATCCGCGCTGGGCGCATCGGGTGGTGATGGTCTCGCTGGTGGCGTCGATGCTGGCCTTGGCACTGGCAAAGCTGCCCTGAACTGCGCCAAAAGCTCTGTGCTGTTTCAGCTTGCGCAACAATGGCAGTTATCCACGCCAGATTGTTCTAAGCGCGACCTGTAATTGTTAAAGTTAATTGCAAAACCTTGGCAAATCTTTACGATTTTAATCCTTAGCAGGCTGGCCTCGGCTTTGGGGTCGAAGGCGGCACTGGGGTGTGATTAAACGGTTGGGTGGTTTTATGGCGGTGCTTGAAACGTTGCGAGGCGCGCTGCGGTTTGCGCAGGCTTTGGCGCAAATGCTGGTCATTGCAGCCACGCTGGGGCTTTGGGCAGTAAGCCTTGCTGCGGGCTTCGGGCTTTTGCCTTGGGCGCAGCTGGCGCTGTCTTTTGGCGATACAGCCCTACCACAGGCGGGGATCTGGCTGCAACTTGGGCTTTGTGCGCTGATGGCGGTGCTCGCGCTTTATCTGCCCGCCAATGCCCGCATGGCGCGGCTGGAACGCAGCCACCGCAGCTTTGCCGTCGGGGTGCAGGATGTGGCCCAAGCCTACCGCCAAGCCCATGCCGCCGACCGCAAGGGCGTCTTTGCGCTTTCGGGCGAGTTCGAGAGCATGCGCGCAAGGCTAGAGCATCTGCGCAAACACCCCGATTTTCAGCATCTGGAACCTGAGCTTTTGCAGCTTGCAGCCCAGATGAGCCACGAGACCCGCGATCTGGCACACGCCTATTCCGAGGAAAAGGTCGCGCGTGCCAAGGATTTTTTGCGCCAGCGCCAGCATGAGGTTGATGCTTTCAAAGAGCGTCTGGCCACTGCGCGCAGCCTTTGCGACGATCTGCGGCGCTGGTCTACCGACATTAAGGCCGAAGAGCTGCAAGCCCAGATTCAGATCAAACGGTTGGAAGCCGATCTGCGCGAGATCCTGCCGCAGCTGGGTTATGATCTTGAGGAAACCCGCGAGGCCAATGTGGTCTCGTTGCCCAAGCCCAACAAGTAGCTTGACGCCTTGACCTGGCTTGGGCACCACGGCGCGATGAAATACCTAAACCTGTCACTGTTGATCCTGTTTCCCGTGGCTTGGTTCGCGCCGCTTTTACGCGCGGCGGTGCTGCCGATCTTTGGCATGCGCGAAATCTCGGTTGTGACGGGGCTGCAATCGCTTTGGGCCTCGGATGCAGCGCTGGCGCTTTTGGTCACCACCTTGGCAATCTTTGCGCCCTTTGCCAAAACCCTTGGGCTGGCGCTGATCCACTTTGGCTATTTGTCGCGCCGCACCCTGCCCTTGCTGGCTTGGTTAGGCAAATTGGCGATGGCCGATGTGTTCTTGATTGCGATTTACATCGTCATCGCCAAGGGCGCGGGGCATGTTACCGTGCAGCCGGCTTGGGGGCTTTATCTGTTTACGTTTTGCGTACTGGCCGGGGTCCTGATGTCATGGAGCCGTGCCAAGAAGGCTTGATGCCGGGCGCGTTTCAGGGCACCACAGGCCAATGGCAAAACACTCAAACTCATTCACCTGCACGGCTTGCGGTCAGACCCATGGCAAATGGATCGGCAAATGCGAAGGCTGTGGCGCTTGGAACACGCTGATCGAAGAGGCGCCGCTGTCCAGCGGCCCCAAGGCGCTGGGCAGCAAGGGCCGCTCGATCCATCTGACCGATCTTGCCACCCAAGCCGAAGCCCCACCGCGCGCGTCATCGGGCATTGACGAGCTGGACCGGGTTTTGGGCGGCGGGCTGGTGCCGGCCTCGGCCATTCTGGTGGGCGGCGATCCGGGCATCGGCAAATCCACGCTTTTGCTGCAAGCGGCGGCAAGTTTCGCCAATCATGGGGTGAAATGCCTGTATATTTCGGGCGAAGAGGCCGCAGCGCAAGTGCAGATGCGCGCGCAGCGCTTGGGGCTGACGCAATCGCCGGTGGCTTTGGGGGCCGAGACCAATCTGCGCGACATTCTAACGACGCTTGACGCCGAACGCCCCGGCCTTGCGATCATCGATTCGATCCAGACCATGTGGCTGGATACCGTTGACAGCGCTCCGGGGTCGGTCAGCCAAGTGCGCGCCGCCTGTCACGAGCTGGTGACTTTCGCCAAACGGCGCGGCGTGGCGATCATCCTTGTGGGCCATGTCACCAAAGACGGCCAAATCGCAGGCCCGCGCGTGGTTGAACATATGGTCGATACCGTGCTTTATTTTGAGGGCGAGCGCGGCCATCAGTTTCGCATCTTGCGCGCGGTGAAAAACCGCTTTGGCCCGGCAGACGAGATCGGCGTGTTCGAGATGACCGGCGCAGGCCTGTCGCAGGTGCTAAACCCCTCGGCACTGTTTTTATCCGAACGCGGCCAAGCCTCGCCCGGATCGGCGGTCTTTGCCGGCATCGAAGGCACCCGCCCGGTGCTGACCGAGATCCAAGCCCTTGTCGCCCCCTCGCCGCTTGGCACCCCGCGCCGCACCGTGGTCGGGCTTGATTCGGGCAGGCTTTCCACCATCATCGCGGTGCTAGAGGCGCGCTGCGGCATCCCCTTTGCGGGGTTGGATGTGTTTTTAAACGTCGCAGGCGGCATGCGGGTGACAGAACCCGCCGCCGATCTGGCCGTGGCCGCCGCCATCCTCTCTGCGCGCGAAGATGTGGCAATTCCTCCTGAAACCGTGCTTTTCGGCGAAATCAGCCTTTCTGGGGCGCTGCGCCCTGTCGGACAGACAGAAAACAGGTTGAAAGAAGCCGCAAAACTTGGTTTCTCACAAGCAATCGCGCCCAAGGGATCAAAGCTTGGGCAAGTCGAGGGCATGCAGGTGCGCGAAATGCCCGACCTGACCGCCTTTGTCGGAGAAATGTTCGGGGCGGGTTAAGCCCCAAAAGGAGCGGACGTATGGAAGGTTTTACCCTGGTTGATGGCGTGGTCGCAGGCGTCATCGTGCTGTCAGCCATTCTGGCCTATTCGCGCGGCTTCGTGCGCGAGGTCATGGCGATTGCGGGCTGGGTTGGGGCAGCGCTTTTGGCCTATACCTTCGCCGCCCAAGCGCAACCGCTGGTCAAAGAGCTGCCGGTTCTGAACAAATTTCTTGCCGACAGCTGCGAGCTGTCGCTGATCGCGGCCTTTGCGGTGGTCTTTGCTGTTGGTCTGATTCTGGCGGCGCTGTTCACACCGCTGCTGTCTTCGGTGGTGCAACGCTCGGTTCTGGGCGGGCTGGATCAGGTCTTTGGCTTTTTGTTTGGCGTGGCGCGCGGTATCATTTTGATTGCGGTGGCGTTTTTGGTCTACGATCGGGCCGTGGCCGCCAATACCATTCCGATGATCGATGCCTCGCGCTCGGCCAAGATTTTCGCCTCCTTCCAAGTGGATATCAACCAAGCCGTGCCCTCGGATGCGCCAAATTGGATTGTGGGTCGCTATAACGAGCTGACCACAACCTGCACCAAACCTGCCGAAACCCCGGCAATTGCACCCGCAGAAACCGCCCTTCCGGCCGCGCCTACAAACTAAGCCCTACCCTTATGGGCAAAGCCGCATGCGAGGGGGTGACACTGGCCCGCGATGCGCCTAAATCAGGGCGCATCACCACACCGGAATCGGAGGCTCCATGCAACCCTTCTACGCACATCCCTTTGACGATGATAAGCTCAAGGAAGAATGCGGCGTTTTTGGCGTGATCGGCGTCTCGGATGCCTCGAACTTTGTAGCCCTCGGTCTGCACGCGCTGCAACACCGCGGCCAAGAGGCAGGCGGCATCGTGTCATACGACCCAGCCACCGGCTTTAACTCGGCGCGCCGCTTTGGCTATGTGCGCGACAATTTCACCAAACCCGATGTGATGGACACCCTGCCCGGCCAATTGGCCATAGGCCATGTGCGTTATTCCACCGCCGGATCAAAAGGCGCAACCGCGATCCGCGATGTGCAGCCCTTCTTTGGCGAATTCTCGATGGGCGGGGCCGCAATCGCCCACAACGGCAACCTGACCAACGCAAGCGCGCTGCGCCGCGAATTGATCGAGCGCGGCTCGATCTTTCAATCCTCCTCTGACAGCGAATGCATCATCCATCTGATGGCGCGCTCGATCCAGAAAAACATCTCGGAACGCATCAAAGACGCACTGCGCCGGGTTGAAGGCGCGTTTTCCATCGTGGCAATGACCCGCACCAAGCTGATCGGCGTGCGCGATCCCTTGGGCGTGCGGCCACTGGTGTTGGGACGCATTGGCGATAACGCTTGGGCGCTCTCCTCCGAGACCTGCGGTCTTGATATCATCGGCGCCGAATTCATCCGCGAGATCGAACCTGGCGAGATGGTGGTGATTGAAGACGGCAAGATCAACTCGACCCGTCCCTTTGCCCCGGCAAAATCGCGGTTCTGCATCTTTGAACATGTCTATTTCAGCCGCCCCGACAGCATCCTTGGCGGCCGCTCGGTCTATGAAACCCGTCGCCAAATCGGGGTGGAACTGGCCAAAGAAGCCCCGGTTGACGCCGACCTCGTCTGCCCTGTGCCCGATTCTGGCACGCCTGCCGCCATTGGCTACAGCCAGCAATCAGGCATCCCCTATGCGATGGGCATCATCCGCAACCAATATATGGGCCGCACCTTTATCGAACCCTCGGAATCGATCCGCAACATGGGTGTGCGTCTGAAACTCAACGTCAACCGCGCGCTGATCAAGGGCAAACGGGTGATTTTGGTCGACGATTCGGTGGTGCGCGGCACCACCTCACGCAAGATCAAAGACATGATCCTCGAGGCCGGTGCCGCCGAAGTGCACTTCCGCATCGCCTCGCCGCCCACCGCTTGGCCCTGCTTTTACGGCGTCGATACCCCCGAACGCAGCAAACTGCTTGCCGCGACAATGACCGAGGACGAGATGCGCGACTGGATCGGGGTCAACAGCCTCAAATTCATCTCGCTCGACGGTCTTTACCGTGCGGCGGGCGAGTCAAAGGGGCGCAATCCGGCAAGCCCGCAATATTGCGACGCCTGCTTCTCGGGCGAATATCCCGTTGCACCTTCGGATAAAATCGCCGAAGGTTTCGAGATGAAAGCGGCCGAATAACCGCCCGCAGCGCCTGGATCAGCCCTGCCCATGACCCAAGTTTTCGTGCTTTGTACCGGCCGCTGCGGATCGACCACCTTCGCTGCGGCCTGCAAACAGGCGACCAACTTCACCGCCGCCCACGAATCGCGCACCTACCGGCTTGGCGCCGACCGCTTCGCCTATCCGCCAAATCATATCGAGGTTGACAACCGCCTGGCCTGGTTCACCGGCAAACTTGACGCCCGCTTCGGCGCGGCGCCCTTCTACGTCCACCTCAGCCGCGACCGCGCCCAGACCGCCGCCTCTTTCGCCACCCGCCTCAACCACGGGCTGATGAAAACCTACCGCAGCGGCATCCTGCCCAACCTTTTGCTGCGCGAACCGCAAACCCCCGCCCTTGCCATCGCCGAAGACCTTGTCGACACCATCACCGCAAACATCACCCTGTTCTTGCGCGACAAACCCCGCGTGATGCAGATCAGCCTCGAAACCATCACCACAGATTTCCCAAAATTCTGGAATTGGATTGGCGCGCAGGGCGATCTTGACGCCGCCCTCGCCACCTTCGCCACGCGACACAACGCCACCAAGCCCTAAGCCCCCCTTGCCCTTTCATCTTGGCTCAAATATCCCCGCCGGAGGCTTCGACGCCGCAGATGACCGCCCAGATCAAAGGATAAAGCCATGATCCAACGCATCGCCCTGATCACCGGCGCCTCGCGCGGCCTCGGTGCCGCCTTGGCCGAAGATCTTGCCATCCGGGGCTGGCATGTCGTGGCGCTGGCCCGCACCGTCGGCGGGCTAGAAGAACTTGACGACCGCGTCAAAGCGCTGGGCCTGCCCGGTGCAGGCGGCCTGACGCTTGCGCCGATGGATGTTACCGACAGCGACGCTATGCAGCATCTGTGCCTCTCGATCCATCAGCGTTGGGGCGGCCTTCAACTTTGGGCGCATACCGCGATCCATGCAGCCCCGCTTGCCCCCGCAGGCTCGATTGACGCAAAGGACATGGCGAAATCCGTCGCCACCAATCTGACCGCCACCGCAGCCCTCGTGCCGATGGTCGAACCCTTGCTGCGCGCAGGCGAAGGCCAAGCGCTGTTTTTCGACGACCCGCGCGCAGGCGCGAAATTCTTCAGCAGCTACGGCGCAACCAAGGCCGCCCAAATCGCCATTGCCCGCTCTTGGGCGGCCGAAAATGCCAAGATCGGCCCGCAGGTGCGTATCCTAACCCCCGACCCAATGCCCACCGCCACCCGGGCGCGGTTCTTTCCGGGCGAAGATCGCGCGCCGCTGCATGCGCCGCGCGACGTTGCCCGCCGCCTGCTTGCTGGCCTTTGACGCCGATCCTCTACAGCTTTCGCCGCTGCCCCTATGCAATGCGGGCGCGGCTGGCGCTGATCGCTGCCGATCAGCGCGTGCATCTGCGCGAAATCGCCCTGCGCGATAAACCTGCCGCCTTTCTAGCGGCCTCGCCCAAAGCCACCGTGCCGGTGCTGGTCACCGATCAGGGCGTGATCGCGGAAAGCCTGCAGATCATGCAGTGGGCGCTTGCACAAAACGACCCCGAAGGCTGGTTGCAGATGCCGCCCGAGGCTGCGGCATGGATCGCGCGCTGTGACGGCAGTTTCAAGACTGCGCTCGATGGTGTCAAATACGCCAGCCGCGCGCCCGATGCGCTGCCCGCCCTCCGCGCAAATGCGATTGCGTTCCTGACCGATCTGAACGCCAGCCTTGGCCTTTGGCTTTTCGGCAAACCCAGCCTGGCCGATGCCGCCCTGCTGCCCTTTGTGCGCCAATATGCAATGATTGATCCCGACTGGTTTGCAGCGCAAAACTGGCCGCGCCTGCAAGATTGGCTGGCACGGTTTTTGGCAAGCGAGGCTTTCGCCCGCGCGATGCAAAAGCAGCCGCTTTGGCAGCCGGATGCGGCAGCCCTAGCTTTCCCCTAGCGCCTCGGCCATCGCGGCCCACAGCACCTCGAGCGGTTCAATCCCGACCGAGAGGCGGATAAAGCCCTCGGCCACCTGATCGCCCCAACGCGCGCGCCGCTCGCCCGAGGAATGGGTGCCGCCAAAGCTGGTGGATTGCACCAGATAGCGGCAGTCGGTCAAAAACCGCTCGGCGCGCGCGGCCGAGGCCATTTGAAAGCCAATCAGAAAGCCGCCAGAGCCCATCTGCCGCTGCGCCACCGCATAGCTTGCATCGCCCGCAAGCCCCGGATAGCGCACCGCCGTCACACCGGCCTGTTCGCTCAGGCGCTGCGCAATCACCGCAGCCGAGGCGCACATCCGCTCGAGCCGCAGCTCTAATGTCTCAAGCCCGCGATGCACCTGCCAAGCCTCGAATGGCCCCGGCACCGCCCCCGAGAGCCTGCGCCAATCGCGCACCCGCGCCATAAGGGCAGCGTCTCGCCCCGCGACATGGCCAAACAGCACATCCGAATGCCCCGCAGGCGCTTTGGTATCAGCCGCCACCACCAGATCGCAGCCCAGATCCAAGGGGCGCTGCAACAGCGGTGTCATCGTGGTGTTATCGGCAATCACCAAGGCCCCTGCCGCGCGGGCACGCGCCACCACGGCTGCAATATCCACCACATCCAAACCGGGGTTCGAAGGCGTTTCCAGATAGACCACCGCAGCACCGCTAAAATCGGCGCTGTCGTAATCGCGCGTCGCCATCTCGACCACCTCAACGCCAAAGGGCGCCAGAAAGCCTGCCGAGAACACCCGCGTGACATAGTAGCCATCCGCCGGAATGATCAGCCGGTCGCCCTTTTTCAGCACCGCCATCAGCGCCGCCGAAATCGCCGCCATGCCCGAGGGAAAGCTGACCACCTCGGCCTGTTCCAACAGCGCAAGCTGGGCCTCGACGGCCTCCCAGGTTGACATGCCGTTGCGGCCATAGATATGCGCGGCCCCCGCCACTTCGGGCAGGTGAAAGGTGGCGGCGGGCACGATGGGCAAAGACACCGGATCGCCCTTGGCAAGGCTTTTGCTGCGGTGATGCAATATCTCGGCGGCAATGGTGTGATTGGCGGTCATCGGTCTGCTCCTGCTTTTGTTGCGCCACCCTAATCTGGCGCAGCCCCCACATACAAGAGCCCGCCCAAGATCGTCTCGGGCGGGCTTTGCTGTGGCTATGTGCTGCGGTCAGAGGCGGCTATTCCAACCGCGACGGAAAGCCTTCGGCGCGCAGATCGGTGCCAAGCAGATCTTCCAACAGCTTGGCAATCATCGGCGATTGCGCCTCGCCACCATAGGCGGCTTTGGCGGCGATATAGGTTTGGTTGGTCATGCTGGCCAGATCCAGCGGCACGCCGAATTCCTTGCCAAAGCCCAAGGCAAAGCCCAGATCCTTCAGCGCCAGATCAATGTTAAAGGCGATGTCATAAGACCCGTTCAAGATCAGCGCGCCTTCGGTTTCATGCACAAAGGAATTGCCAGACGAAGCCGCAATCGCCGCATGCGCCTGCGCCAGATCCAACCCGCCGCGCTTGGCCAGCATCAGCGCCTCGGAGGTGGCCTTCAGATGGATAAAGGCCAACATATTGGTGATCACCTTGATGATCGACGAAGACCCAAGCGGCCCCATATGGAAAATCCGGTCGCCCATCGCAGCCATTGCGCCGTGGTGCAGATCAAACAGCGCCTTTGATCCGCCGGCAAGCATGGTGATCTTGCCTTGGGCGGCCAGATGCACACCGCCGGTGACCGGCAGCTCCATCATCTCGATCCCCGCAGCCTCGGCCACAGCGCCCAGCCGCAACACATCCTCGCGCCCAAGCGTTGACATCTCAAGCCAAGAGGCCCCCGGCTTCATCACCGGCAAAATCGCGCGCAGCACGCGTTCAGACACGCTGGGCGATGGCAGGCAGGTGATGACATGATCTGCCGCCGCAGCCGCGGCCTCGGCACTGCTGGCAAGGGTTGCCCCTTTGGCCACCAGTCGCGCGGCAAGTGCGGGGTTAAGATCAAAAACCGTGACCTCAAAGCCTGCTTTCAGCAGACAGGCGGCACAATTGGCCCCCAGATTTCCAAGGCCTATGTAAGCGTAATGCATGATGTCTCCCTAGTCGCCGAAACCGACGATCCCCTTGATCTCGCAAAAATCGTGGATGCCCCAATCGGCATATTCGCGCCCGTTGCCCGATTGTTTATAGCCGCCAAAGGGGGCGGATGTGTCCCAATCGGGATAGTTCAGATTGACCGTGCCCGCGCGCAGCTGCCGCGCCACCGGCCGCGCCTCTTCAAGTGAGCCCGAGATATAGGCCGCAAGCCCGTAGACGCTGTCATTGGCCATGCGCACCGCATCTGCGACGCTGTCATAGGGCAAGATCGACAGCACCGGACCAAAGATTTCTTCTTGCGAGATTGTCATCTCGTGTTTGACATCGCCAAAGATGGTGGGGCGCGCGAACCAGCCGCGGCTGACCCCCTCGGGCCGGCCCAAACCGCCACAAACCAAGGTCGCCCCCTCGTCGATGCCCGATTGGATCAGCCGCTGCACCTTGTCAAACTGCGCTTTCGAGATCAGCGGCCCCATGGTGGTGGCCTCATCGCGCGGATCGCCCACCACCACCTCGCCAGCCGCTGCGGCTGCGGCGGCCAAGGCCTCGGCATGGCGCGCGCGCGGCACGAACATCCGCGTCGGCGCATCACAAGATTGGCCGGTATTGCCAAAGCACCCCGCCACCCCAGCGGCAACCGCTGCTGCAAGATCGGCCGAGGGCAGGATGATATTGGCCGATTTGCCGCCCAATTCCTGCGCCACCCGCTTGACCGTAGCGGCAGCGGCTGCCGCCACTGCCGTGCCCGCGCGCGTTGATCCGGTAAAGGACATCATGTCAATCTGCGGATGCTCGGACATCCGCGCACCCACCTCGGGGCCGGTGCCATTGACCAGGTTGAACACCCCCGCAGGCACGCCCGCCGCGTGACAAACCTCGGCAAACAGCACCCCCGACAACGGCGCTATCTCGGAAGGTTTCAGCACCATGGTGCAGCCTGCAATCAGCGCAGGCGCCACCTTGCAGGCAATCTGGTTCATCGGCCAATTCCAAGGCGTGATCAGCCCGCAGACGCCAATGCCCTCATGCACGATCCGGGTGGTGCCGCGCGCATATTCCCAAGCCATCTCTTCCGCGGCCTTGATCGTGGCCTCGATATGGACTTGGCCCGCCCAAACCTGCGCCTCACGCGCCCAAGTGATCGGCGCGCCCATCTCGGTCGACATCGCTTGCGCGAAATCCTCGGCGCGGGCGTTGTAGATCTCAAGGATGCGCTTGACCAAATCTATCCGCTTTTGTACCGGCCAAACCGTATAGCCGTCAAAGGCCGCCCTTGCGGCTGCAACCGCTGCATCAATGTCGCGCAGATCGCCCAAAGCCACCTGCGCCACAATCTCTTCGGTCGCGGGGTTCTCAACCCCCATCCGCGCCGCTGATTGCGGCGCAACCCAAGCGCCGTTGATATAGAACTTGCCCAGATTATCCGAGATCATCGCGCGTCCTCACTTGAAATAGATGTTATATTTCGCGCGGATCATCGCATCGATTTCAGGATCAATCCGGCTGCCCGCGCGCGCAAGAATAGCGTTCTTCCTCGCGATGGCAGTGTCAAGCAACAAGGGCTTTCCGGCCTCATTCCACTCTTTTGGCGACATGCGATTGCCGACATTGGGGTAGATATACTCGGTCTGCATCAGCTTCAGAGTTTGATCCGACCCCAGATAATGCCCGGGCCCGCCCAGACAAACCTCTTTCATCGCATCCAAACTGGTGCTGTCAGGCGTCACATCAATGCCGCGCACCAAGCGCATGGTCTGCCCCAACAGATCATCGCCAAGCACAAGGCTTTCAAGGCAAAAGCCCAGCAAAGACGCATGCATCCCCACCGCCTCATAGCACATATTCAGCCCGGCAAGCCCTGCCAGAGAATTGGTGATGCCCTGCTCCCATCCGGCCTGCATATCGGGCAGTTTGCTGTCCGATATCCCCGAAGCAGCCCCCCCCGGCAGATCATAAAACCGGTGCATCTGCGCACAGCCCGCCGTCAACAAAGCCTGCTCCGCCGAGCCGCCCGACATCGCGCCCGTGCGCAAATCCGACACAAAAGGCCAGGTGCCAAAGATACAAGGCGCGCCCTTCTTGATGGCATTGGCATAAACCACCCCCGCCAGACATTCCGCCACCGCCTGCACAATCGTCAAAGCAATCGGCGCAGGCGCCGTGGCCCCGGCTTGGCCCGCACTCAGCAAAAGCATCGGCATGCCGCGGCGGATGCAATCCTCCATGGTGATGCAGCTTTCCTCGGCAAACTTCATCGGCGGCACCACAAAGCAGTTCGAGTTCGACACAAACGGCCGCTCCAGCCATTTCTCCTCGCCCCCCGCCACGGTGTAGATCATGTCAAAGCAATCCGCGACATGGCTCGGATCGCTGAACGAGGTGCCCACATGCTTCACCGTGCCCGACAAACAGCCGTAAAGCGTGTTCAGATCCATCTCTTTGTTGTCGACCACATCACGGCACACCATGGTGCGCTGATAGAAATGGATATTGTCCAGATTATCGACCAAGCGCGCCGCATCATAAAGATCCTGCGCCGTGCTCTCGCGGTACTCCAGCGAGATCGGATCGACGATATGCACCGCAGCCCCCGCGGTGCCGTAATGCACATTGCTGCCCGACAAATGCAGATCATATTTCGCATCGCGCGCATGCAGGGTGATATTGCGCGCAGCCACCGCCAACATATCCTCAACCAGCGCGCGCGGAAACCGCAACCGCCCGTCATTGCCCTGAATGGCACCCGCCGCGGTCATGATCTCCACCCCCGAAGGCGGCGCCTGCGACAACCCAATCTGCTCCAACGCCTGCAAGGCACTCTCATGGATCTGCGCCACACCTGCATCGCTCAAAGGCTTATACTGCCCCCCCGCCATGCCCGGCCGCACCGGCCGCATCTCTTCCGACAAAGGCGAGGCCCGCAAAGCCACCCTTGCCCCGCGCCCCCCCGCCCGCCGTGCCCGCGCTGGCTCACAGATTTCTCCCAGATCAACCGTATCGCTCATCCGAATGCCCTTTCATCTTGGCATAAATATCCCGGGGTCCGGGGCAGCGCCCCGGCAGCCCCTACATCCGCACGCGGGCCGATTTTGCATCATACATCGGCACCAAACTCGCCTCTGCCGCATGACGCACCCCGGCCACTTCAATCTCATACTGGCTTGCCAAAACCTCAGCCTCGCTCTGGCCTTCGCAAGGCACATAGCCCATGCCAATCGCCCCGCCGAGGAAATGGCCATAGTTGCCGCTGGTCACAGGCCCGACGATCTTGCCATCGCGCACCACGGCTTCATTGTGAAACAACAAGGGCTCGGGGTCTTTCAGGCGAAACTGCACCATCCGCCGCGAAAGCCCGGCCTCAGCCTTGCGCAACACTGCCTCGCGGCCAATGAAATCAGGCTTGCTTTGGCGCACCGCAAAGCCAAGCCCCGCCTCCAGCACATGATCCTCATCGGTGATATCATGGCCAAAATGGCGATAGCCCTTCTCGATCCGGCAGGAATCCAGCGTGTGCAAGCCACAAAGCTTCAGCCCCAGATCGCCCCCCGCCGCCTCCAGCGCCTCAAACACATGGCAAGTCTGATCGGCGCTGACATAAAGCTCCCAGCCCAGCTCGCCGACATAAGTCACCCGATGCGCGCGCGCCACGCCCATGCCGATCTCGATTTCGCGCATGGTGCCAAAGGGATGGGCGGCATTGCCAAAGTCATTCGGGCTGACCTTTTGCAACAGATCACGCGATTTCGGCCCCATCACGCAAAGCACCGATTCCGCCGCCGTCACATCGGTGATCACCACAAAGGCCTCGCCCAGATGCCGGCGCAACCAAGCCAGATCGCGCTGTAAGGTCGCCCCCGGCACCACCGCCAAATAGGCGGTCTCCGACAGACGCGTCACCGTCAAATCGCTTTCAATACCGCCCTTTTGGTTCAGCATCTGGGTATAGACCACCCGGCCCACCGCCACATCCATCTGATTGCCACAAAGCCGGTTCAAAAACGCGCAGGCATCGCGCCCCTCAATGCGGATCTTGCCGAAAGAAGTCATGTCAAACAGCCCGACCCCCTCGCGCACCGCCATATGCTCGGCGCGCTGATTGTCGAACCAATTCTGCCGCTTCCAGGAATACTGATAGCTGGCCTCTTGGCCCTGATTGGCAAACCAATTCGCCCGCTCCCAGCCCGCCACCTCGCCAAAAACCGCCCCGCGTGCCGCCAGATGCGCATGCAACGGCGAACGCCGCACCCCGCGTGAGGTTTCCATCTGCCGATAGGGAAAGTGATCGGCATAAAGCAGACCCAAAGTCTCCGAGACCCGCTCTTTGAGATAGCTGCGGTTGCGCTGGAACGGCTGGGCGCGGCGAATATCGACCTCCCAGAGATCAAACGGCGCCTCGCCCTCGACAATCCAATGCGCCAGCGCCATGCCCGCCCCGCCTGATCCGGCAATGCCAACCGAGTTATAGCCCGCAGCCACCCAATAGCCCCCAAGCTCCGGCGCCTCGCCCAAGTAATAGCGATCGTCCGGCGTAAAGCTTTCTGGTCCGTTGAAAAACGTATGAATCCCCGCGGTTTGGAACAACGGCAGCCGGTTCATCGCATGCTCAAGGATCGGCTGAAAATGGTCCCAATCCTCGGGCAAAGTGTCAAACATGAAGTCCTCGCGGATGCCATTCATCCCCCAAGGCTTGGCCTTGGGCTCAAAGGCCCCCACCATCATCTTACCCGCATCCGATTTGTAATAGGCGCATTCATCAGGTACCCGCAGCACCGGCAAATGCCCCAGCCCCGAAATCGGCTCGGTGATCAGATAGAAATGCTCGCAGGCATGCAAAGGCAGCGTCACACCCGATTGCGCCGCCAGATCACGCCCCCACATGCCGCCACAATTGACCACGACATCAGTGGCAATATGGCCAGGCTCGCCGTCCGCACCAATATAATCCACCCCGGTGACGCGGCCATTCGCCTTGGTCACCGCCACCACCTTGGTATGCTCGAAAATCTGCGCGCCCTGCATCCGCGCGCCCTTGGCCAAAGCCATGGCGATATTGGCCGGATCGCATTGCCCATCCAGCGGCAAATGCACCGCCCCCACCACATCGCCAATCTCCAGATGCGGATACATCGCCTTGGCCTCTAGGGGCGAGATTTCCTGCACATCCACATCAAAAATCCGCGCCACCGTGGCTTGGCGCAGCAATTCCTCATGCCGCGCCGCCGTCAGCGCCACCGAGATGCTGCCCACCTGCCGCATCCCCGTCTCAACCCCGGTCTCCGCCGCAAGCTTGACATAAAGATCCGCCGAATATTTCGCCAAACGCGTCATATTGGCCGAGCCGCGCAGCTGCCCGATCAACCCCGCCGCATGCCACGTTGTACCACTGGTCAGCTGCTTGCGCTCCAAAAGCACAACATCCGTCCAGCCCATCTTGGCCAGATGATAGGCCACCGAACAGCCCGACACCCCGCCACCAATCACCACCGCCCGCGCCTTGCTTGGAACCGAAGCCATCGCCCTATCCTTCATCTGTCTCTAAATATCCCGGGGGTGCGGGGGCTGGCCCCCGCTCCGCCTGATCAGGCGCGAATGCGCTCGTTTTTTGCATCCCACAGCGGCGCATCCGCCTGCACCACGGCCGCGTAGCGGGTGCCGTAAATCTCGACCTCCAGCGCCACGCCCGCCACATTCAAATCCGCGCGCAACATGCCAAGCCCGATGCAAGCCCCGACCCGATGGCCAAAATAGCCACTGGTCAGCTCGCCCACCACCTGCTCGCCCTGCCAGATCGTCGCCATATAGGGCGGATCATAGGCCCCGGCCTCGATCACCAGCGTGCAGAATGATTTGCTCACCCCCGCCTGCTTTTCGCGCGCCAAGGCGGCACGGCCGCGGAAGTCGGGCTTGCTCCAATCGACAAACCGCTCCAGCCCGCCCTGCAAAATCGTGTAATCGGTGGAAAGATCGCCCTTCCACGCCCGATAGCCTTTCTCGATGCGCAGCGAATTCAGCGCGAACATGCCAAAGGGCTTCAGCCCCATGGGCTGGCCCGCTGCCATCACCGCATCCCAAACCGCTGGCGTATCGGCAAGTTTCGAGTGGATTTCCCAGCCCAATTCGCCGGCAAAGGACACCCGCATCAAAAACACCTCGCGCCCCGCGATCTGCGCGCGCTGATGCGTCAGCCAGCCTTTGCTCAGATCACCGTCACAGACCGCTGCCAAAATCTCGCGCGCCTTCGGGCCGGTCAGAATCTGGGTTGACCAATCGTTGGTCTGCTCGGTCAAACTTAGCCATGGCTCCAGATGTTTGCGCAGCCAATCGCCGTCATGCAACTGCGCGGTGGCCGCCGTGATCAGCAACAGCTCATCCTCGCCCAGACGCGCGACCGACATCTCGGTCACAATCCGCCCCGCCTCATCGGCGAAATAGGCAAGCCCCAGCCGGCCGATATTGGGCAATTTGCCAGTGATCTGGCGCGCAAGCCAAGCGGCCGCGCCTTCGCCCTTCAGCACAAAGCGCGAAAACCCCGGCAGATCCAAAATCCCTGCCGCATCGCGCACGGCCTCGCATTCGGCCTTGACCGCCGCATACCAAGCCCCTTCGCGCTTCCAGGTTTGGCTGCCCGCAGCCGAGGTGTCATCCCCCGCCCGCGCATACCAAAGCGCGCGCTCCCAACCGTTAAACGCGCCATATTGCGCGCCAAGGGCCAGGGTGCGGTCATGCACAGCGCTCAGTTTCTTGTCGCGCCCCTCGGGCCAAGCGAAATGCGGGAAGTGCATGGCATATTCATGGCCATAAACCTCCATGCCCTTTTTGATACAGTAGTCTTCATCCTCAAAGCCGGTAAAGCGGCGCGGATCGCAAGACCACATATCCCATTCGGTCGCCCCTTGGGTGATCCATTCGGCCAACACCTTGCCCGCCCCGCCCGCTTGGCAGATGCCAAAGGTAAAGACACAAGCCTCAAAGGCATTGGGCACGCCCGGCATCGGCCCGATCAGCGGGTTGCCATCAGGCGTATAGGGGATCGGGCCGTTGATCACCTTGGTCAGGCTTGCGGTTTCCAGCAAAGGCACCCGCGCCATCGCGTCATTGATGTGCCATTCCAACCGCTCCAGATCGTCGGGGAACAGCTGAAAGCTGAAATCCTCGGGGAAAGGATCATCCTTGGAAATCCAATGCGCCTTGCAGTTGCCCTCATAGGGGCCAAGGTTAAAGCCGTTCTTTTCTTGGCGCAGGTAATAGCTGCTGTCGACATCGCGCAGCAGAGGCAGCTTTTTGCCAGTTTCCTTGGTGCGGGCCTCGACCTCGGGGATGGTGTCAAACAGCATATATTGATGGCTCATCACCATCATCGGCACCTCGCGGCCAAACCATTTGCCGACCTCGCGGGCGTAATAGCCTGCGGCATTGACCACGAATTCGCAGCGGATCTCGCCCTTATGGGTTTCAACCACCCAGTCTTCGCCCTCGCGGCGCACGCCTGTGGCGGGGCAAAAGCGTTCAATCCGCGCGCCCATCGCACGCGCGCCTTTGGCAAGCGCTTGGGTCAGCTGCGCGGGATCAATATCGCCGTCATAGGGGTCGTAAAGCGCGCCGACCAGATCGTGGGTTTCCAGGAAGGGATAGACTTCTTTGGTCTGCGCAGGCGTCAGGATGCGCAGATCCATGCCTTGATAGCGGCCCATGCCAACGACCTTTTGGAACTCTTGCAGCCGTTCCTCTGTATGGGCCAGCCGCACCGAACCCGTGACGCTGTAGTTCATCGGGTAATCCACCGCCTCGCCCAGCCCGCGATAAAGCTCGGCCGAATAGCGCTGCATATTCATGATCGACCAGCTTGAACTGAAGGTCGGCACATTGCCCGCCGCATGCCAGGTGCTGCCAGCGGTCAGCTCGTTTTTCTCCAGCAGCACGCAGTCGGTCCAGCCCGCCTTGCACAGATGATAAAGGCTCGAGGCACCAACCGCCCCACCTCCGATGATGACAACGCGTGCGCGGGTGGGAAAGTCTGACATGCTGGCCTCCGGTCTGTTCGCGATCTTTATCAGACGGCGCGAAGGCTCTTTCAATCTGGCGGATGGCTCGCTATTGATCGGCCAAAGCGATCAGGCGGAGCAGCCCATGCAAATCGAGTTGTTGGACACCTTTCTGGATCTGGTCGAGACGCGGTCGTTTCACCGCACCGCCGAGCGGCTGAGTGTGACGCAATCCACGGTTTCGGCGCGGGTGCAATCGCTGGAAACCACGCTGGGGGCCCGGTTGTTCACCCGCTCGCGCGCGGGCACCGATCTGACCACTGAGGGTCTGCGGTTCGAGGCCCACGCCCGCCTGTTGCGCCGCGATTGGAACGAGGCCTGCCGCGCGGTGGCGCCATCGGGCGAATCTGCGATGACGATGCGGCTGGGGATTCAGAACGATCTGGCCGATGCCTATATCGGGGATCTGATCCACGATTTCCGCCATGTCTTTCCGCAAACCGCCTTTTACATCGAGCCGGATTATTCCAGCCAGATGTGCCAGGATCTTGTCACCGGCGCGCAAGATTTCGCGGTGATGTTCACCCCCAAACCGCATCCCGATCTGCATTTTGTCAGCCTTGGCGATGTGGTCTACCGGCTGATCAGCTCGGACGCGCAGACCCGCGCGCAGATCAACCCTGCGACCTATATCTCGGGCAATTTCGCCCCCGCTTTCGAGCAAGCCCACCGCGCCGCCCTGCCCGAATTGGTCGGCGCGCAGCTGTCAGTTGGGCAAAGCACCTCGCTTGCAGCGCTGTTGCAGGCGATGGGGGGCACCGGATTTGTGATGGCAGAAAAGGCGGCCGAGATGGTGGCCTCGGGCCGCTTTGCCTATATCTCGGATGTGCCCGCCTTGGGCCAGCCGGTCTATGCCGCGATGCATCTGCGCAATCGGGTGACCAAATCACGCCGCAAGATGACCCGCATTCTGGGCCGCCGCTTTGCCCATATTGAAACCGCGCGCGACTAGCGCTCAGACCACCGTTTGCACCCGATAGCCCGGCGCATGCGCCAAGCGCACAAAGGTGATCGCGGCCTCGGCGCGCCAAGTGCTGCGTTCGGTGATAAACAGCGCAGCCCCGGCTGCGACGCCCAAAACCTCGGCCTCGCGCGCTGTGGCACCTGCGGCCGAAAAGGCAATGTCACCAGAGGCATAAGAGACGTTCTTCACCAGCCATTCATTGACACTTAGCGCGGTGAAATCCGGCATCACCGCCGGTAAGATCGCCGGGTTCAGCCAGCGGGTTTCAAACACAAAGGGCTGGCCATCGGCCAAATGCAGGGTTTCCAGATACCAAAGCGGGTCTTGCGCCGCCAACCCAAGCCGCGAGGCCACGGGCACCGGTGGCGCCAGCCGTTCTGCCCGCAACAGCTGAAAGCCATGCGTCTGCCCGCGCGCCTGCACCTCTTGCCGGATCACCGGAATTTCCAAGGTGGCGCGGCGCACCGGCAAAACCGCCACCCGCGTGCCGGCCTTGCGCCGCCGCTCGACCACGCCGGCTTGGGCCAATTCGCGCAAGGCGCGGCTGACGGTGGCACGCGCGCAGCCAAACTCTTGCGCCAAGGCCTCCTCGGTGGGGATCAGCACGCCTGCGGGCCATTCTTGCGTCGAGATGCGGCGCAACACCTCGGCGCGGATGTCTTCCCAGCCGCCGATCACAGCGCAGCCCGCAGCCGCACCACGGTCTGGGCATAGCGCGCGCGGACCGCCTCGCGCGCCAGATGCCGCCCCTTGGTCACGATGTGGCGACCGGCTGACCACACCTCGGCCACCACGCCCTCGCCTGCGGCAAAGACAAAGGTATCAAGGATCATATCGCCTGATGAGGCCGCAAGATCCGGCCCCGAACACTCCAGCGCCATCAGATCGGCCCAAAGCCCGACCTTGATCGCACCTGCCGCCCGCCCTGCCGCCTGCGCCCCGCCCAAGGCCGCCCCTTGATAAAGCACCCGCCCCACCGACTGGCCTTCGCGCGCCAAAACCGCCCGCGCGCGCAGACCCAAGCGCTGCGAATATTCCAAAAGCCGCAGCTCGGCGTTCAGGCTGATCCGCACATTGCTGTCTGAGCCCACGCCAAAGCGCCCCCCCGCCGCCAGAAAACGCGCGCCGTCAAAGATGCCGTCGCCCAAATTCGCCTCGGTGATCGGGCACAGCCCCGCAATCGCCCCCGACCGCGCCAGCGCCTCGGTTTCAGACGGCAGCATCTGCGTCGCATGGATCAGGCACCAGCGCTCCGAGACCGCCTGCTGATCCAACAGCCCCTGCACCGGCCGCGCGCCGGTGGCGGCAAGCACCTCTTCAACCTCGGCGATCTGTTCGGCGACATGGATATGCACCGGGGCTTCAGGATCAAGGTTTGCGGCAAGCGCGATGCCTTCGGCAGAGGCCGCGCGCAGCGAATGCGGGGCGACGCCCAGCACGGTATCACCGGGCAAATCGCGCAAGGCGGCCTGCGTCGCCTGCCACAGCTTGGCAAATTGCTCAGGGCTATTGCCAAAGCGCAACTGCCCTGCCGCAAGCGCGCGGCCATCGCAACCGCCGCGTTCGTAAAGCACCGGCAGATGCGTCAGCCCAAGGCCAGTTTCGGCGGCAGCAGCGGCGATTTGCAGGCTCATCTCGGCCAGATTGTCATAGCGCGCACCATTCACGCCGTGATGCAGATAGTGAAACTCGGCCATCGCGCCATAGCCCGCTTCGGCCATCTCGACCATCACCATCGCCGCAATCGCCTGCACATCCTGCGGCGTCAAACGGTCTAAAAACCGATACATCAGGCTGCGCCAGGTCCAGAAACTGTCTTGGCCAGCGCTGCGATATTCGGTCATCCCCGCCATCGCGCGCTGAAACGTGTGGCTGTGCAGATTGGCCACCGCAGGCAGCAAACACGCAAGCTGTTGGTTTGACGCCACGCCCACCCGCACCTCGGCAATGCGGCCCGCGTGCAGCGTTACCGCCACATCTTGCGCCCAGCCTTCGGGCAAAAGCGCAGTTTTGGCGTAGATCACAGTCATGGTCAGCTCCCTTGACCTCGGCATTATGTGCAGACATAATATCTTCAAGCACAGACATAAGGCAAGTCAAATGGCGATTCTGCTGCAAAATGCGATCTTTGCGACCATGGTCGACGGCTACGGGCTGCACGAGGGGGCCGTGGTGCTGGAAGGCTGCAAGGTTGCTTGGATCGGCGCGCTGGCCGATCTGCCTGCGCGCTTTGCCAATGCGGGCCGGCATGATCTGGGCGGCAGGCTGGTGACGCCTGCGCTGATTGATTGCCACAGCCATATCGTCTTTGCAGGCGACCGCGCCGCCGAGTTCGAGCTGCGGCTGAACGGCGCAAGCTATGCCGAGGTGGCGCAGGCAGGCGGCGGGATTTTGTCGACCGTGCGGGCCACGCGCGCGGCCTCCGAGGCCGAGCTGCTGGCCGCAAGCCTTGCCCGCGCCGATCAGATCATCGCAGGCGGCGTCGCCACGCTCGAGATCAAATCCGGCTATGGGCTGACGCTGGCGGACGAGCTGAAACTGCTGCGCGTTGCGCGCGAGATTGGCCGCCAGCGGGCGATCAATCTGCGCGTCACCCATCTGGCCGCCCATGCCATCCCGCCCGAATATCAAAGCCGCGCCGATGCCTATATTGACGAGGTCGCCATCCCCTCGCTGCGCGCCGCCCATGCCGAAGGGCTGATCGACGCGGTGGATGCCTTTTGCGAAACCATCGCCTTTAGCCCCGCGCAGGTCGAGCGGCTTTTCCTTGTAGCACAAGAGCTTGGCTTGCCGGTCAAGCTGCATGCCGAACAACTCTCCGACTTGAAAGGCGCGGTGATGGCCGCGCGCTTTGCTGCGCTTTCTGCCGATCATATCGAATATATGGCGGCGGACGGTGTGGCGGCGCTGGCCTCTGCGGGCAGCGTGGCGGTGATCCTGCCGGGGGCTTTTTACACCCTGCGCGAGACGCAAATTCCGCCGATTGCCGCCCTGCGCGCCGCGGGCGTGCCGATGGCCGTGGCCACCGATTACAACCCCGGCTCGGCGCCGCTGGCCTCTTTGACGCTGGCGATGAACATGGCCTGCACGCTGTTTCGCATGACCCCGCTCGAGGCGCTGCAAGGCACCACGCTGCACGCCGCCCGCGCGCTGGGGCTGGCCGATCGCGGCCAAATTGCGGTGGGTCAGCGCGCCGATCTGGCGATCTGGGCCGCGCGCCATCCGGCCGAACTTTCCTACCGCATCGGGGCCACGCCCCTTCACGCCCGCATTTTCGGAGGCCGCTTTGACGCCTGAAATCCTGATCCCCGCCGCCACCCCCTTGGCGCAATTGGAACGCATCTACCGTCAGGAATTGCCCGCAAGGCTGCACCCTGACGCCCAGTCAGGCATCAAAGCCGCCGCCGCCTGCATTGCCAAAGCCGCCGCAGGCCAAACCGCCGTCTACGGCGTCAATACCGGATTTGGCAAGCTTGCGAGCCTAAAGATCGCACCGCAAGACACGGCAAAGCTTCAAGAAAACCTGATCTTGTCCCATTGCTGCGGCGTGGGCGAGCCGATGCCGTGCGGCGTCGCCCGCCTGATGATGGTGCTGAAACTGCTGTCGCTGGGGCGTGGGGCCTCGGGCGTGCGCCCCGAGATCACCGCGTTGATCGAGGCCATGCTTGCCGCAGGCGTCACCCCCGTCATCCCCGCGCAGGGCTCGGTTGGCGCCTCGGGCGATCTTGCCCCGCTGGCGCATATGGCCGCCGCGATGATCGGCCACGGAGAGGCCACGCTGGGCGATAAAACCCTGCCTGCCGCCGAAGCGCTTGCCGCCGTCAATCTGCGCCCCGTCAGCCTTGGCCCAAAAGAGGGGCTGGCGCTGATCAACGGCACGCAATTCTCGACCGCCTATGCGCTGGTGGGGCTGTTTGACGGCTGGCGTGCGGCGCAAAACGCGCTGGTGACCTCGGCGCTGTCGACCGATGCGATCATGGGCTCTACCGCGCCGCTGCATCCCGAAATTCACGCCCTGCGCGGCCAACCCGGCCAGATCGAGGCCGCCCAAACCATGCGCGCCCTGCTTGAAGGCAGCGAGATCCGCGAAAGCCACCGCGAGGGCGACAGCCGCGTGCAAGACCCCTATTGCATCCGCTGTCAGCCGCAGGTGACGGGGGCCGCAATGGATGTGCTGCGCCAAGCCGCGCGCACGCTGGAAATCGAGGCCAATGCCGCCACCGACAATCCGCTGGTGCTGTCAGACGGGCAAATCGTCTCGGGCGGCAATTTTCACGCCGAACCTGTGGGCTTTGCCGCCGATATGATCGCGCTGGCGCTGTCAGAAATCGGCGCGATTGCCCAGCGGCGGGTGGCGCTGATGGTCGATCCGGTGCTGTCTTTTGATCTGCCGGCGTTTCTGACGCCAAGGCCCGGCCTGAATTCCGGCCTGATGATTGCCGAAGTCACCACGGCCGCCCTGATGTCGGAAAACAAGCACATCGCCATGCCTTGTGTGACCGACAGCACGCCCACCTCGGCCAACCAAGAAGACCATGTCTCGATGGCCGCCCATGGCGCGCGGCGGCTGTCGCAGATGGTGGCCAACCTGAATGTGATCTTGGGGGTCGAGGCGATCTGCGCCGCCCAAGGCATTGATTTTCGCGCCCCCCTGACCACATCGCCACCCTTGCGGCGCGCCCATGCCCGCCTGCGCCAAGAGGTGGCCACATTGGGCGATGACCGCTACCTTGCCCCCGATCTGGCCGCAGCCGCCGATCTGATCCGCTCTGGCGCTTTCGCCGCCGCCGCCGAAATCTCCCTTCCCACCCTGTGAGGCCCCCGATGAACACACGCCACAACCTGCGCGACGTCTTTCCCGCCACCGGACCCGAGATCACCGCCAAAAGCTGGATGACCGAAGCGCCGATGCGGATGCTGATGAACAACCTGCACCCCGATGTCGCCGAAAACCCGCATGAGCTGGTGGTCTACGGCGGCATCGGCCGCGCCGCCCGCACCTGGGAGGATTTCGACAAGATCGTCGCAACCCTGAAAACCCTCAACGACGACGAGACGCTTTTGGTGCAATCGGGCAAGCCTGTCGGGGTGTTTCGCACCCATAAAGACGCGCCGCGCGTGCTGATCGCCAATTCAAATCTGGTGCCCCATTGGGCAACTTGGGACCATTTCAACGAGCTCGATAAGAAAGGTCTGGCGATGTATGGCCAGATGACCGCGGGGTCTTGGATCTATATCGGCACCCAAGGCATCGTGCAGGGCACCTATGAGACCTTCGCCGAAGCTGGCCGCCAGCACTATGGCGGCGCGCTGACCGGGCGCTGGATCCTGACCGCAGGTCTGGGCGGCATGGGCGGCGCACAACCGCTTGCGGCGGTGATGGCAGGGGCGTGCTGCCTTGCGGTGGAATGCGACGAGACTCGCATCGATTTTCGCATTCGCACCAGATACTTGGATGCCAAAGCCCATACGCTGGATGAAGCCCTTGCGCTGATTGATCAATGGACAGCCGCAGGCGAGGCGAAATCGGTGGGCCTGATCGGCAATGCCGCCGATGTCTTCCCCGAACTTTACGCCCGCATGCAGGCAGGCGGGCCGCGCCCCGATATCGTCACCGACCAAACCTCGGCACATGACCCTTTGCACGGCTATCTGCCGCAGGGCTGGAACTTGGGCGACTGGCGCGCGAAACAAGAAACCGATCCCAAAGCGGTGGAAAAAGCCGCCCGCACCTCGATGCGCCGCCATGTCGCCGCCATGGTCGATTTCTGGAACGCTGGCGTGCCAACCTTGGATTACGGCAACAACATCCGCCAAGTCGCCCAAGAAGAAGGCCTGACCAATGCCTTCGCCTTCCCCGGCTTTGTGCCCGCCTATATCCGCCCGCTGTTTTGCCGCGGCATCGGTCCCTTCCGCTGGGTGGCGCTCTCGGGCGATCCGGCCGATATCCATGCCACCGATGCTGCGATGAAAAAACTCTTCCCCGACAACACACACCTGCACCGCTGGCTTGATATGGCGGCCGAGCGCATCGCCTTCCAAGGCCTGCCCGCCCGCATCTGCTGGATCGGTCTGGGCGAGCGCCACAAAGCCGGTCTGATGTTCAACGAGATGGTGAAATCGGGCGAACTCAAAGCCCCCATCGTCATCGGCCGCGATCACCTCGATTCCGGCTCCGTGGCCTCGCCCAACCGCGAGACCGAGGCGATGAAAGACGGCTCGGATGCGGTCTCGGATTGGCCCTTGCTCAATGCGCTTTTGAACACCGCCTCCGGGGCCACTTGGGTCAGTCTGCACCACGGCGGCGGCGTCGGCATGGGGTTTTCACAACACTCAGGCATGGTGATCTGCGCCGATGGCAGCGAAGACGCCGCCCGCCGCATCAGCAATGTACTCTGGAACGACCCCGCCACCGGCGTGATGCGCCACGCCGATGCGGGCTACCCCGAGGCCCTCGCCTGCGCGCGCGACCACAGCCTCAACCTCCCCGCCATCCTGAAAGACTAAACCCGCGCTTTCATCTTGGCCCAAATATCCTGGGGGTCCGGGGGCAAAGCCCCCGGGCTCTCCCCCATCACAGGAGCCCCCATGCATTACGCCCCCACCTCCGAGCCCTGCCCGCTGCCCTTCAACCCTTTCAAAGCCTGCACCGTGCCACGCCCGATCGGCTGGATCTCGACCCGCTCCCGCGCAGGCATCGACAATCTCGCCCCCTACAGCCAATGGCAAAACCTGACCTTTGATCCGCCAATGGTGATGTTTGCGGCCAACCAATATTCTGACGGGCGCCGCAAACATACCGTGATCAATGCCGAAGAAACCGGCTGGTTTGTCTGGAATATGTGCACCTATGATCTGCGCAACGCGATGAATATCACCGCCCAAGAATGGCCCGAAGGCGTCGATGAATTCGCCCAAGCGGGCCTGACCAAAGCCGCCTGCATTGACGCCCTTGCCCCCCGCGTCGCCGAAAGCCCGGCGCATTTTGAATGCCGCTATCTCTCCACCCACCGCCTGCGCGGCAACTCGGGCCACGGCTGGGTCGATGTGGTCTACGGCGAGGTGGTGCGCATCCATGTCAAAGACGAGGTGCTGACCGCGCAAGGCAAGCTAGACTACGCCGCAATCAAGCCCTTGGCGCGGATGGGCTATTACGACTACGCCGCCGTTTCCGAGACCTTCGAGATGCGGATCCCGCAGGCCTCGGGCATGGCCGCTGACGGGCTAGAGGGCAAACCCTAGCCCAGTACCCGCGGGTTTGGCTTGGCCGCACCCTCCAGCCAGATCGGGTTCGACCAAGCCCGCTTGCCGGCCGCATCAATCACCGCAACCCGCAGCCAAGGCGAGTTGTTCAGCCGTGCAAGCGGCACCTCTGCCCGCGTCATCGACGCGCCATGCACCGCCTTCGCGCCAGTGCCATGCCCAAGGGCTATCACCGAAACCACGGCCGAGCATTCGACCACGATCTTGTCACCTTCAACCCGCACATCGCGCAGCTCTGGCCCTTGGGTTGAATAGAAATGCCCTGCCTTCAGCGCCGCCAGCAGCGCCTCGGGGCTATTCTCGCGCGCCTTCACCATCACCCAGCCGCCAAAATGGTCAGGCTCCGAGAAATGCGCGTCATCGGTGGCGATCATCGAAAGCCGCCGCCCCTCGGTCAGCAACAGATCGGCAATCGCAAAGCCGTCGGGGCGATCACAGCCCGCAGCACAGCCGTGGTTATAGATTTCAACCGCATGGGCGGCGGTGATCGAGCGGGCATCTGCCAGCGTCAGCCCCGACCATTGCGGATGCGCAATCGCCACAAAGGCCCCTGCCGCCACCGCACGCGCTGCGATCTCTGGTCCGGTTTCTTGGCCCTGCACCGGCAGAAAGCTTGGCGCATTGGCAGGCGCAAAATCGGCAGGCAGACCAACCGCCAGAATATGCCACAGCTCGCCATTCGCCATCGCGCCCGAGTGCAGCTCTGCGCCCAAAATCGTGGTAAAGCCTTCGCCGCGCATCGGGACGGTATCGACAATCGGATAGCCCCAAAGCCCAACGAAATGATCGGTCAGCGCGATAAAGTCATAGCCCTCGGCCTGATAGCGGCGGCAGACCTCTTCGGGCGACAACACCCCATCCGAGCGCGTCGAATGCGTGTGCAGATTGCCACGCCAAAATTTGCCTTCAGCCATAAAAGCGGGATCGCGGTCACTCATGTCTTGCCCTTTGCTATTTTTGCGCAGCCTAACCGATGCATTGCCACAGTAAAGTGACAGTCCGCGCGGTTTTCCGCCCTATGGGCTTGAAACATATTCACAGACTGCTATTTATAGACAAAACGCGGAGATTGACATGGCTTTGGGCGAACACGGGCTTGAACAGCTGGGCTGCGCGGCACTTTCCGCAGAGGATATGGGCCAGCGCGCCAGTGAGGCTGCGGCTTTTCTGAAGGCGCTGTCGCATGAAGGGCGCTTGATGATTCTGTGTCATCTGTCCAGCGGCGAGAAATCGGTGACCGAATTGGAAGAGCTGCTGGGCGCGCGTCAGGCCGCCGTCAGCCAACAGCTGGCACGGCTGCGCAGCGATGGCATGGTCTCGGCGCGCCGCGACGGCAAGACCATCCATTATTCCATCCGCGACCCCAAGGCCGCCTCGATCATGGCCTTGGTCTACGAGATGTTCTGCGGCCCCGACGCCAAACCCAGCCTTTCGGCGCAGTTTATCCCGGTTTAACCGCGACCGATAAACGGCATATCCCGCGCCATCAGGGTGATAAAGGGCACGTTCACCTCAAGCGGCAGCTGCGCCATATTCAGCACGGCAGCCGCAACATGCGCCACATCCATCACCGGCTCGACCCGCATCTGGCCATCGGCCTGCAAGGTGCCCTTGGTAAAGCCCGAAGCCATTTCTGTCAGCGCATTGCCAATATCAATCTGACCACAAGCAATGTTGAACGCTCGCCCGTCCAGCCCCAAAGTCCGCGTCAGCCCCGTCACCGCATGTTTTGACATCGTATAGGGCACCGAGCCCGGACGCGGCGCATGTGCCGAAATCGAGCCATTGTTGATGATGCGCCCGCCTTGCGGGTCTTGGCGCCGCATCAGCCCAAAGGCCGCCCGCGCGCATAAAAACATGCCGGTGATATTGGTGTTGCAAACCGCCAGCCAATCCTCGACCGCGATCTCGTCAATCGGGGCCGATTTCGCGGCAATGCCTGCATTGTTGAACAAGACATCCAAGCGGGCAAGCTGGGCAAAGGCCGCCTCGACCTGCGCAGGATCAGCGACATCGGCGACCAAAATCCGCGCTTCGGCATCGCCCGCCGTCTCCCGCAAGGCAGCCTCGCGCCGCCCCATAAGCGCCACATCCCAGCCCGCCGCCAAAAACGCCCGCGCCGTAGCGCGCCCAATCCCCGAGCCCGCCCCCGTGATCAAAATGCTTTGTGCCATGCCCTGCCCCCCTTATTGCGGTCTGGGGCAAAGCTGGCGCAAATCGGCAGGGAAAGAAAGCCCCAGAACGCGCAAAAGCCGCAGATGGTATCAGGGGAATGGTGCACCCAGCACGATTCGAACGTGCGACCTTTGCCTTCGGAGGGCAACGCTCTATCCAGCTGAGCTATGGGTGCGTAAAGGTTCTATAGCTGCTGCCGCTTACGCCTGCAACGCGAAATCATGCAAAAAGATCATGGCACAGCTCTAAGGCTGAAACCAGCGCATCGACCTCGGCCTCGGTGTTGTAAAGCCCGAAAGACGCGCGGCAGCTGGCACCAATGCCCAGATGCTCCATCAAGGGCATCGCACAATGGGTGCCTGCGCGCACCGCAATGCCGCGTTTGTCCAGCACGGTCGAGATGTCATGCGCATGCGCCTGACCTTGCAAGGTAAAGGAGAAAATCGCGCCCTTGCTTTCGGAATTTCCCTGCATATTCAACCAGTTCAGACCCGAAAGCTGCGCTCTGGCATAATCGCGCAGCCCGCGTTCATGGGCTGCCACATTCTGCATGCCAAGCGCCATCAGATACTCGAGCGCCACGCCCAGCCCGATTTGTTGCACAATCCCCGGGGTGCCCGCTTCGAACTTCATCGGCGGGTCATTATAGACCACCGCGTCGCGGCTGACCTCGCGGATCATATCGCCGCCGCCAAGGAAGGGCCGCATTTCGGCCTGCCGATCGGCGCGAATATAGATCACGCCAGAGCCGCTTGGCCCGTAAAGCTTGTGCCCGGTGACCGCATAGAAATCGCAGCCAATCGCCTGCACATCCACCGGCCCATGCACCGCCGCTTGCGAGCCATCGACCAGCACCGCAACCCCGCGCGCGCGCGCACCTGCGCAGATCGCCGCCACATCCACAACCGTGCCCAGCACGTTTGACATCTGGGTGATCGCCACCAGCTTGGTGCGCGGCGTGATCGCATCTAGCACCGCCTGCGGGTCCAGATCGCCGTTGGCGTCAACCTCGACCCATTTCAGCACGACGCCAAGCCGTTCCCGCAGAAAATGCCACGGCACGATATTGGCGTGATGCTCCATAATCGACAAAACAATCTCGTCGCCGGCCTGAAAACGCGGCGCGGCCCAAGCGTAGGAGACCAGATTGATGCCCTCGGTCGCGCCGGTGGTAAAGACGATCTCGTGCTCCGAGCCTGCGTTCAAAAACCGCGCCGCGATGCCGCGTACGGCCTCGTATTTATCGGTCGCAAGGTTCGACAGGTAATGCAAGCCGCGATGCACATTGGCATATTCCATCGCATAGGCTTGGGTGACTGCGTCAATCACCACCTGCGGCTTTTGTGCCGAGGCCCCATTATCGAGGTAAACCAAAGGCTTGCCGTTGACCTTACGCGACAAAATTGGAAAATCGGCCCGAATTTTTTCGACATCATACATGGCTAGGCTGCTCCTACTGGCAGTCCGATGCCCAGTGCGGCCATCAGAAAAGAAACCACCAAGAAGGTCAAAAGGATCATCCCCAAGACCTTGCCGGCAGAGGTAAAGCCGTGCAACTCAGCGATAAAATGCGCCAGAACCCGCAAAAACACCACGAAAGACGCAATCCCCAGCAGCACCGCCAAAACCGGAGACACCAACAACAAAACCAATTGCATCACTTGGATCAGGATCAAGATCCCCTCAAGCCAAGCCAGCAAGACCAAGGCATCTGACAACTGCCCCCTGCCGCCCATCGCACGGCCAAGCCCCTGAATGAACATCAGCGACATCATCAACAGCAGCGCTTGCATCAGCGCCAGCGACATCGGGCTGGCAAACAGCGTGGCATAGCCAGGATCTGCCTCCATCGGCGCGATGAGGCCCGACAGCACCGACAGAACTGTCGACAGCACCACCGCCAAAGCAATCGCCATCCAGCCAAAGCTTGCGGGAAATTGCTGGTCGATCAGGCTGCGCGCGACCTCGCGCGGTGCGCGTAGGGTCTGCCGCGCTGCCTGTAAGATTGTCATCAGATCAATCTGCATTGTCACGCTCCGCCACCCTTACCATCGAGATCCAAATCCACAAAAACCCCAAACCGACAAGCCCCTGCACCAATGACAGCTGCGGCCCTGTGCCGATCATCCCCGCCACCAGCCCCTGCAACAGCATCGCAGGGCTGACACAAACCAACGCCGCAAACAGCGCCAGCCGTGCGCGGTAATGGCTGCCATGCCCACCAAAAAGCTTGGCAATCCAGTGACTAAGCGCTGCGACCCCATACCAGACCGGCACCGAAGCCAGCAACGCAAGCCCCGCCGCCACCAGCCGCTGCACCATCGGCACCTCAGGCTGGATCAGGCTTTGCCGCGACAGCTGCGGCCAAAGCGAGACAAACACCAGCACCAAAAACGTCACCAAAAGGCTGAAGGCAAAGGGCTCGGATCTGCCGCGCGCAAGATGGCGCTGCATCACCTTTTGCGGCTGCCGCCATCCCTGCACCATGTCGGTTGTGATCGACATTTACTGCTCGTGCCAATCCAGCCAAACTTGCAGCCGCGCCGAGATCGCTTCGGCAATCGCCTCATCCTCGATCTCGCCAATCGCCTCGGCCAGAAAGGCCAAAACCAGCAAGGATTGCGCTGCCCGCAGCGGCACCCCGCGCGAGCGCAGGTAGAACAAAGCGGTCTCGTCGATTGCCCCAGAGGTTGACCCGTGGCTGCATTTCACATCATCGGCATAGATTTCCAGCTCGGGCTTGGCCAAAAACTGGCTGTCGCCGTCCAGCAGCAGCGCTTGGCTGATCTGATAGCCGTCGGTCTTTTGCGCGCCCTGTTTCACCAAGATCTTGCCTTGAAACACGCCAACAGCGCCGTTTTTCAGCACCTTTTTGAACACCTGACGGCTTTCGCAGCGCTCGGCGGCATGGGTGATGAAGACCGTGTCGTCTTGCTGCACAGCCCCCTCGCCCAAAGCCGCACCCGCGACATGGGCGCTGGAGTCATTGCCCAAAAGCTCCATCACCGCCTCGTTGCGGGTCAGTTTGCCGTCTGCGGTCATGGTAAAGGATTTGAACGCTGCCTCTTGGCCGATACGAGCGAAGATATGGGTCAGGGTGCTGTCATTCTCGACGCGGCCTTGCGCGCGGATGTGGTGAAAGCGCGCGCCATCGGCGATGTCGACTTCGGTCACCAGATTGACGCGCGCGCCAGCGGTGCCTTGCTCGAGCAAGGTCAGCTCGGAACCCGCCTCCATCTTCACGCAGTGATGCAGGATCGCATCGCAACCTGCTGATGTGGCGCGGTAAATCAGGCTGATAGGCTTTGACGGCTTGCCCGTCACATGGATCAAAACACCCTCGCCTGCAAAGGCCGTGTTCAGCGTAGCCAAGGGGCGCTGCACCGGGGATTGCCCGCGCGCCTCAAGCTGACCAAACAGGTCGGCGGCCCAATGGATATCGGCTTTGGCTTGCGACAAGACCGCAAGGCTGACGCCCTCAAGCGCCAAGGGGTCCGATTGTGCCGCGTCAAACTGGCCGTCAACAAAGACCAGTTTCAAACAGTCTAAATCGGTAAACAGCGCCGGTTCTTCGGTTGTGGCGGTGGCCACAGCAGGCTGCGGCGCCACCAAGGTTGCGGGATTGGTATAGCGCCAATATTCATCGCGCTTGGCAGGCAGGCCCATCGCCGTCAGCCGCGCCAAGGCTTCGGTGCGCAGAGCGCCCTGCCAACCTGCGGCGTCAAAGCTTAATCCTGCAATCCGCGCCGCAAGCGCGTCTTGTTTTGCTTGTGCGACAGCCATCACTCGGCCTCCGCCAACAGATCTGCATAGCCGTTGTTTTCAACTTCCAAGGCAAGCTCTGGCCCGCCGGTCTTGATGATCCGGCCCGCCGCCATGATATGCACGACATCGGGTTTGATATGGTCCAGCAAGCGCTGATAGTGGGTGATCACCAGAAACGACCGCCCCGCCCCGCGCAGCGCGTTCACACCTTCAGACACCAACTTCATCGCATCAACATCAAGGCCCGAGTCGGTCTCGTCCAGAATGCACATCTTGGGTTCCAGCATCGCCATCTGAAGGATTTCGTTGCGCTTTTTCTCGCCGCCCGAAAAGCCTACGTTGACCGGACGCTTCAACATATCGGCGTCGATTTGCAAGGTTTTCGCCTTTTCGCGCACCACTTTCAGAAACTCGCCGGCGGTCAGTTCCGGCTCGCCACGGGTTTTGCGCTGCGCGTTCACCGCGGTGCGCAAAAACGTCATATTGCCGACACCAGGGATTTCGACCGGATATTGGAAGGCCAGAAACAAGCCCGCCGCTGCGCGCGCCTCGGGCTCCATCTCTAGCAATTCTTGGCCCTCAAGCAGCGCCGAGCCTTGGGTGACCTGATAGCCATCGCGCCCTGACAGCACATAAGACAGCGTCGATTTGCCTGACCCGTTTGGCCCCATGATCGCATGCACTTCGCCCGCGCCAATTTTCAGATCGACACCGCGCAGGATGACCTTGTCTTCTTCTTCAAGTTTCACATGCAGGTTCTTGATTTCCAGCATTTTTTTATCCTTTAGGCTAACTCAGCGGGTGAGCAGAAATGTTTGCATGATCCACAGCAGCCGGTCCGCCGGAACCGCCATGGGGGTGAGTTCAAAAAGCGCCATACGACCGATGATCTCGACCGGTTTCATCAGGCTTTCAACCCGATGATATTCGCGGCGGTCGACGTAATCGTCCCAAAGCACCAAGGTCGGCTTGCTGATGCGAAACAGCGTCGCAAGAAAACAGCCCGCCCGAAAGCGGCCATCAATCAGCACCACATCGGGGTGGTGAAACTCGGGCAGATCCCAGACGCCCAAAGCATAGGCCGGCCAATCGCGAAACGTCGCCTCGCCTTTTGGAAAGGCCCAAGCTTTGGTTGGCCCGATGTCGGCGTAATGCATGGTCAAATCCGCCAAAGGCGGCGTCTGGGCAAAGTAGCCCTGCATCATTGCAAGCCAAGCGGCATCGCCCTCGACCGAAGTCACCCGCTTGCCCGCCATCTCAGCCGCAACAACCGTGGACCCGCCGGAGCCATACTCCAAGATCACATCCGCCCCCGCATAACTCAGCGTCAAGAGCTTGGCCTCTGCCTCTGGCATGGTAAGTTTGGGGCGAAGGATTTCAGGCGTCATCCTGCCACCTTTGCAGCAGTCATCTGTGCCTGTGCAGAAAAAACTGCACACCGCAAAGCAGAAAAGAGACGCAGCAGATCACGCAAGTTACGAGCCCTCTGGCTGCGGCACCAAGAGAAAATTCTTATTCTCCCGATAGCGTTTATAGGTGTCGCGGATCAGATACCGGCTTTCAGCCGCCCAAGCCTGAAACGCCTCGATATTCTCGACATCAACCTCGACGAACATAATCGGCCGCTCGCGCGCGATGGTCTCGCGCAGCCCCGCCAACACCCGCATTTCCATGCCTTCGACGTCAAGCTTAATGAAATCAATCTTCTGGCCCGCCAAAGCCTCGTCGCCGCGGATCACTTCCAGATCTCCGCTGCCCTCGACCATGCGGCCACCGCCCAGATTGCGGTCGGGCACATCCATGCCCAACCCCTTGGCAGAGCTGTCCGACAGGCCCAAGCCAAGATGCTGATCGTCGCATTGATCCATCACGCCGTTCAGCGTCAGATTAGAGCGCAACACGGCAATCGCAACTGGATTTGGTTCGAACAGAATAACCTTGGCCACATTCAGAAACTTCAGCGCAAACAACGCGTGATTGCCAATATTCGAGCCGATGTCACAAAATACCATGCCCGGACGGCAATTTTTGCGGATGATCTCAAGCTCTTCTTCTTCGTAGAACTCGCCTCGAACATGTTTTTTCTGGATCACATCCTTGGGATTGGTGATGGTGAAAAAAACCGGCTTGCCCCAAATTTTGGCGCAAACAATTTCCGCCATCGGCGTGCGATAGACTGCTGATTTTTCCTGCTCTGACTTCACCCCACACTCCCTTCAAGTGAGATAGCCACAAGGCTTTGCGCCTCCATGGCAAATTCCATTGGCAGGGCTTGCAGAACTTCTTTACAAAAACCGTTCACCACCAACGCAACTGCTTCTTCTTCGTCCATCCCGCGCGAGCGGCAATAGAACAACTGATCGTCATCAACCTTAGAGGTCGTCGCCTCGTGCTCGACGCGGCTCGAATTGTTTTTCACCTCGATATAGGGCACGGTATGGGCGCCGCATTTATCGCCGATCAGCAGGCTGTCGCATTGGGTGTAATTGCGGCTGTCGGTGGCCTTTGGATGCATCGACACCAGCCCGCGATAGGTGTTCTGCGCCCGCCCTGCCGAAATGCCCTTGGACACGATGCGGCTTTTGGTGCGCTTGCCAAGATGGATCATCTTGGTGCCAGTGTCGGCTTGCTGGGCGTTGTTGGCGATGGCGATGGAATAGAACTCGCCTTGGCTGTCATCGCCGCGCAGAATGCACGACGGGTATTTCCAAGTGATCGCCGAGCCGGTTTCAACTTGGGTCCACATCACTTTGGCGCGGTCACCACGGCAATCGGCGCGCTTGGTGACAAAGTTATAGATGCCGCCGACGCCGTTTTCATCGCCCGGATACCAGTTCTGCACCGTGGAATACTTCACTTCGGCGTCTTTCAGGATCACAAGTTCCACCACCGCCGCATGCAGCTGATTGGTGTCACGCTTGGGCGCCGTGCAGCCTTCCAGATAGCTGACATAGGCGCCCTCGTCGGCGATGATCAGCGTGCGTTCAAACTGGCCGGTGTTTTCTGCATTGATGCGGAAATAGGTCGAAAGCTCCATCGGGCAGCGGGTGCCTTTGGGGATATAGACAAAGGAACCGTCTGAAAACACAGCCGAATTCAGCGTGGCAAAAAAGTTATCCGACTGCGGCACAACCGAGCCAAGGTATTGCTTGACCAGTTCAGGATGCTCTTTGATCGCTTCTGAAATCGAGCAAAAGATCACCCCGGCCTTGGCAAGTTCCGCCTTAAAGGTGGTGCCAAGCGAGACGCTGTCGAACACCGCATCGACGGCAACCTTGCGCTCGCCCATGGTCTCGGCGCCCTCGACACCTGCCAAGATCATCTGCTCTTGCAGCGGAATCCCCAGCTTGGCGTAGGTGGCCAGCAGTTTCGGGTCAACCTCGTCCAAGGATTTCGGCTTGGTCGCCATGCTTTTCGGCGTCGCGTAGTAATACTGATCTTGGTAGTCGATGGTGGGATAGTTCAGCATCGCCCAATCGGGTTCTTCCATCTGCAACCAGCGCGCATAGGCCGCCAAACGCCAATCCAGCATCCATTGTGGCTCGCCGTTCTTTTCCGAGATCAGCCGCACGATGTCTTCGGACACGCCCTTGGGCGCGTAATCCATTTCAATCTCGGTGGACCAGCCATGCTTATAGGTGCCCGACATTGCATTCACGGTTTCAATCGTCTCGCGATCAACCCCGTCGCGCACTTCCAGTTCAACGTCCGTCATGGCATTCATCCTGTCTTATCATGGCGTTGCCGCCTTTTTTTCACGCGATGCGCGAAAGGATACGTTTGTAGTCGCGGCTCCAGCTTTGCACAAAGCGCAGCACCGCCTCTTCTGTCACATCTGGCCCCAACGAGATGCGGATCGCCTGTCCGGCAAGCGCCTCGTCAAAACCCATCGCGCGCAGCACGCGGCTGGCGCGCACCTTGCCGCTAGAGCAGGCAGAGCCTGCCGAAACCGCAAAGCCCGCAAGGTCCATCGCCATCACCTGCGTCTCGCCTTTCCAGCCGGGCGCGATCAGGGTCAGGGTGTTGGGCAAACGCGCAACGCTATTCCCGACAGAAATAGTATTAAATCCCTCGGCAGACAATGCTGAATCTAGAATATTTCTAATTTCGGCAACGCGATCCCAGACGCCATTGGCCAAATCACGCGCCGCAGCCTCGGCTGCTGCGGCAAATCCGGCGATGCCGATCAGGTTTTCGGTGCCCGCACGCCGCCCCATTTCCTGCCCGCCGCCGCGCAATTGCGCGCTGACATCAAGCCCGCGCCGCAGCACCAGCGCGCCAATCCCCTTTGGCCCGCCGATTTTATGCGCCGAAACCAAGCCCATCTGACAGCCCAACCAATTAAAGGCGATCGGCAGCTTGCCAAAACCCTGTGTCAGATCCGACACCGCAAGCCCCTCTGGCAGGTCCTGCAAGATGCCGGTCTCAGAATTAGCAATTTGCAGCGCAGATTGCGCGGGGTCTGATACCGTCACACGGCCCTGTGCATCCACGGGCAGGCTTGGCGCGCACCAAGCGGCCACCGCGTCATGTTCGACATCGCCGCAAACCAGCCCTCGCCCGGCACAGGCCAAGGCCGCGGCTTCGGTGGCGCTCGAGGTAAAGACAATATCCGCGCCATCCGCACCCAAGGCCGAGGCGATCTGGCCGCGCGCGCGCTCCATCATCGCTTTGGCCGCGCGCCCTTCGCGGTGCACCGACGAAGGGTTGCCTTGCAGATCCATCGCCGCAATCATCGCAGCCCGCGCTTCAGGGCGCAGCGGTGTGGTGGCGTTCCAATCCAGATAGCTGCGGCTCATTCATCCACCACCCGAAACAGCGCTGGCACCGCAGGGCACGGCGTCACCACATTTTCGATCACATCCGACAGCCGCATCTGGTGCAAAAACACATAGACATGCGCCGAAAGCCCTTCCCACAGCCGGTTGGTCAGGCTTTGCGCCCGCGTGCCCGAAACCCCGCCCGAAGCCCCTGCCCCCGAATGCATCGCATCGACATTTTCTTCGACCGCTTCCATCACCTCGGAAATCCGGATCGCATCGGGGCTTTTGGCCAGACGATAGCCGCCACCCGGCCCGCGCACCGCCTCGACCAGACCAGCGCGGCGCAATTTGACAAACAACTGTTCCAGGTAGGGCAAAGACAGATCCTGACGCTTGGCGATTTCGGCCAAAGACATCAGCTCGTCGCCGCCCGTGCCCTCGGCCAGCGCCAGATCGGCCAGCGCCACCATGGCATAACGCCCCTTTGTCGACAGTTTCATCCACTCACCCGTGCAAATTGTTGACTTTCCATTGACGATTGGAGCGCGTCCGCTTAACTCAACTCCAGTCCATGGGCGGCAGCAGCCGCTTTAGAATGGTTCTAGGATATCCGAGCGAATTTGTCAACAAATCGCTCAGCAACATGCACCGGAGTGTACATGCCCGAAGTTATTTTCGCCGGCCCAGAAGGCCGTATCGAAGGCCGCTACCACCCGCAAAAAGAGCGGGATGCGCCGATTGCGATCGTGCTGCATCCGCACCCTGCCTATGGCGGCACGATGAACAACAAGGTTGTCTACAACCTGCATTACGCCTTTTATAACATGGGCTTTACCGTGATGCGGTTTAACTTCCGTGGGGTCGGGCGCAGTCAGGGCGAATATGACATGGGCATCGGCGAGCTGTCGGATGCGGCCTCGGCGCTGGATTATCTGCAATCGATGAACCAAAACTCAAAGCATTGCTGGGTTGCGGGCTTTTCCTTTGGCGCCTGGATCGGCATGCAGCTTTTGATGCGCCGCCCCGAGATCACGGGGTTCATCTCGGTCGCGCCTCCGGCCAATCTTTATGATTTCTCGTTCCTTGCGCCCTGCCCGGCTTCGGGTCTGGTGATCAACGGCACCGCAGATAAAGTGGCGCCGCCGAAAGACACCGTCAGCCTTGTGAACAAGCTGCACGAGCAAAAGGGCATCACCGTCACCCACACCCAGATCGAGGGCGCGGATCACTTCTTCAAAGACGAAGAGGCGCATATGAACCCAATGATCGACCATGTTTCGACCTATGTGAAGCGTCGTTTGGGCGAGACAACCCGCTAATGTCGGTGCTGGAAGATATGGGCGATGCTTTGGCGCGCGATGTGATTTCAGCTATGGAAGAGCTGGGAGACGATCGTTTTTTTGACAAGGTTTCCAAAGTCTTGCTGGATGCCTCGCCCACAATGCAAGAGGCGTTTTTAACCGCCTATCGCGTGCGGGTGGCCGAAAAGCGTGGCCGTGCCTATATCGAAGCTGCGCTGAAAGCCAAGCGCGAGGGCCGTGAAGGCCCCCGCGTGGTGATGGACCAAGGCGGCGGCCATTGACCGATCGCCTCGAGGCTCAGTTTGCCTTTCTGAACGAGGCTGACCGGCTGAAATCGGTGCTGCGCGCCACCACTTTGGTGGATGGCTCGCGGCGCGAAAACTCGGGCGAACATTCCTGGCATCTGGCGCTCTATGCGCTGATCTTGGCCGATCAGGCTGATCCGGATGTCGATATAAACCGCGTACTGCGGATGCTGTTGATCCATGACCTTGTCGAGATTGATGTAGGCGATGTGCCGATCCATTCGGCCAATGGCCAAGCTCACGGCAGTACGTCCGTACAAGATTGCGAAGCTGCGGCAGCTGTCCGCATTTTTGGCCTGCTGCCCCCCGATCTGGGCCAAGCTTTGCTGGCGCTTTGGCAAGAGTTCGAGGCAGCCGAGACCCCAGACGCGATCTTTGCCAAATCGCTGGACCGCGTGCAGCCGGTGATGGCCAATCTGATGTCCGGCGGCGGCACTTGGATTGAATACAACGTCACAGCCCAGCAGTTGGAAGACCGCGTCGGCGTCAAGGTCGCGCGCGGTGCGCCGAAGCTTTGGGATTGGGTCAAGCAAAAGACCGCCGGTTATTTTCAGACAGGCTAAGTTTTCGGTATACCGCTGCATACCGTCTTTTCTTTTACGCAATTTTCACCTAAAGCAGCCATAAGCGAATCCATATAGTTAAGGGGCTGATATGACCAAAATTAAGGTGGCGAATCCTGTCGTTGAACTCGACGGCGATGAAATGACCCGCATTATCTGGGATTTTATCAAAAAGAAGTTGATCCTGCCCTATCTTGATCTGGATCTGAAATATTACGATCTGGGCATCGAAGAACGCGACCGCACCAATGACCAGATCACCATCGACAGCGCCGAGGCGATCAAGAAATACGGCGTTGGCGTCAAATGCGCGACCATCACCCCAGACGAACAGCGGGTTGAAGAGTTCGGCCTGAAACAAATGTGGCGCTCGCCCAATGGCACCATCCGCAACATCCTTGGCGGTGTGATCTTTCGCGAACCGATCATCTGCAAAAACGTGCCGCGGCTTGTGCCGGGCTGGACCAAACCCATCGTGATCGGCCGCCACGCCTTTGGTGACCAATATCGCGCCACCGATTTTCACTTTCCCGGGGCCGGCAAGCTGACGATGAAATTTGTCGGCGAAGACGGCAGCGTGATCGAAAAAGACGTCTACTCCGCGCCCTCGGCCGGCGTCTATATGGGCATGTATAATCTTGACGACAGCATCATCGACTTTGCCCGCTCGTCGCTGAACTATGGTCTGCTCAAGGGCTGGCCGGTGTATCTCTCGACCAAAAACACCATCCTCAAGGCCTATGATGGCCGCTTCAAGGATCTGTTCGCCAAGGTCTATGCTGAGGAATTTGAAGACAAATTCAAAGCCGCCGGCATTCACTACGAACACCGCTTGATCGACGATATGGTGGCTTCGGCGCTGAAATGGTCGGGGGGCTATGTTTGGGCCTGCAAAAATTATGACGGCGATGTGCAATCTGACACTGTCGCTCAGGGCTTTGGCAGCCTTGGGCTAATGACCTCGGTGCTGATGACGCCCGATGGCAAGATTGTTGAGGCAGAGGCCGCCCATGGCACCGTGACGCGGCATTATCGCCAGCATCAAAAGGGTCAGGCGACCTCGACAAATTCGATCGCCTCGATCTTCGCTTGGTCAGGCGGGCTGAAGCATCGCGCCAAGCTTGACGACAACGAGGCGCTGATGCGCTTTGCCGCCACCTTGGAAAAAGTCACCGTCGCCACGGTCGAGGATGGCTTTATGACCAAGGATCTGGCGCTGCTGGTTGGCCCCGATCAGAAATGGCTGACCACGATGGGCTATTTGGAAAAGGTTGACGAATATCTGAACAAAGCCTTGGTGGGCTAAAGACATCGGGCCGGCCACTGTGCCGGCCCGTTTTTTTTCACAGCACGCCTATTTGGGCAAAAACAGACGATCATTCGGCCCCAGCGCCTGCGCGTGATAGCCAAAGCCCTCAAGATACACGCTGACCGCATCCAAAAGCTGTTCGCGCGGCAGACATTCTACCCAAAGCGCTGGCTGGCGCTGGCGCAAAATGCCCTCGGCCCCCATCAGCACCTCCATCTGCATGCCTTCGACGTCAATCTTAATCAGATCAAGATCGGCCAGATCGTCGGCTTCAAGCACATCATCCAGTGCAAAAAGCGCAACCGTGCCGTCTTTTTTCGCGCGATAGGTGGTTGCCCCCAGATTGCGTGGATTGAAGCGCGCCATCTCGCCAAAGCCAGTTTCCGCACCAAGCAGACAGTTATAGGCCAGCACCCGATCTTCGATCTGGTTCAGAACGATGGTGTCGCACAGCGTGGCATAGGCATGGGGCATCGGCTCGAAGGCCAGTACCTTGGCGGCCCCCATCACGCGGGTGAAATAGGCGGTGTGATTGCCAATATTGGCACCGATGTCGCAAACAATCGAGCGCGGTCCGATCAGGCCAAAGGTCTCAAGCTGGGCCAATTGCCTCGCCTCGTAAAAGCTGCGGGTCTTTAGAATCACCCTTTGTAGATAGTCTTCCTGCGCATCCGGCAATGACAGCGCCACGCGGGTTGCGCGCGGGCCGTTAAAGCGAAGAATATGCCCGGCCTCAAGCAAAGCCACCCGTTGCAACAGCAGCTGATCCTCGATCTGCCGGCTCAACAGATCCAATTTCGTCTCGAGAGGTGTCAGATCAAAGCTGTCGTCGCGCGGCACTGCGGAAATTTGCGCCTGTCTGACTGCCATATGTTCCCTCTTGCGCCTGTTTCGAACAGCCTGACCCGCAACCATGGTCGAAAAACGGCAAAGTTAAGATAAATCTGGTGCAACCGAGGGTCTGTCTCGATTTTTTGGGCCAAAATCCAAGCGCAGCCGCGCCAAAGCCACGCATTGCGCTTGGTTTTCGTAAACTTCCAAGGTTCCTCTGGCCTTTCCGCGCAGTCTGGGGTATCGCGCGGATCAAAGCTGACAAATGAAAGTGACCCTCCCGATGGAGCTCCGCAACATCGCCATTATCGCGCACGTCGACCATGGCAAGACCACCCTCGTTGACGAACTGCTCAAGCAGTCCGGTTCGTTCCGTGAAAACCAAGCCGTTTCCGAACGCGCGATGGACAGCAACGACATCGAACGCGAGCGTGGCATCACCATTCTTGCCAAATGTACCTCGCTGGAATGGCAAGGCCTGCGCATCAATATCGTCGACACCCCCGGTCACGCCGACTTTGGTGGCGAAGTTGAGCGGATTTTGTCGATGGTTGACGGCGTGGTTTTGCTGGTGGATGCGGCTGAAGGCCCGATGCCACAGACCAAATTCGTGACCGCAAAGGCGCTTGCGCTGGGTCTGCGTCCGATTGTGGTTCTGAACAAAGTCGATAAGCCTGATGCAGAACCTGCGCGCGCGCTGAACGAAGTGTTCGACCTGTTTGCCAACCTTGGTGCCGACGACGATCAGCTCGATTTCCCAGTGCTTTACGCCTCGGGTCGCGCTGGTTGGGCTGACGCAGAGCTTGACGGTCCGCGCAAGGATCTGAATGCGCTTTATGATCTGGTGGTAAGCCATGTCAAAGAGCCAAAGCAGCTGTCGCGCCGCAACGAGCCGTTTCAGATGCTGGCAACCACGCTTTCGGCTGACCCCTTTATCGGCCGTATTCTGACCGGCCGCGTCGAGGCAGGCACCCTGCGTGCTGGCGAAACCATCAAGGCGCTGTCGCGCGATGGCACCAAGATCGAACAGTTCCGCGTGTCGAAGGTTTTGGCCTTCCGCGGTCTGGTTCAGACCCCGATTGATGCCGCAGAGGCTGGCGATATCGTCACCTTGGCCGGCATGACCAAGGCAACCGTGGCCGATACGCTGTGCGCTTTGGAAGTGGACGTCGCCATCCCCGCACAGCCGATTGACCCGCCGACGATTTCGGTGACCTTTGGCATCAACGACTCGCCTCTGGCAGGCAAAGAAGGCTCTAAGGTTCAGTCGCGCGTGATCCGCGAACGTCTGATGCGCGAAGCCGAAGTCAACGTCGCGATCAAAATCTCGGACACCCCCGGCGGTGACGCCTTTGAAGTCGCCGGTCGTGGCGAATTGCAGATGGGCGTGTTGATCGAGAACATGCGCCGCGAAGGCTTCGAGCTGTCGATCTCGCGTCCAAAGGTGATCTTCCAAGACATCGACGGCGTGAAATCCGAGCCTATCGAAGAAGTCACCATCGACGTTGATGACGAATATACCGGCGCTGTGATCGAGAAAATCACCGGTCCGCGTAAGGGCGATCTGGTCGAGATGAAGCCCGCAGGCGTTGGCAAGACCCGCATCATCGCGCATGTGCCTTCGCGCGGTCTGATCGGCTATCATGGCCAGTTCATGACCGACACCCGCGGCACCGGCGTGTTGAACCGCGTGTTCCACGGCTGGGCACCGCACAAGGGTGCGATCGAAGGCCGTCGCCAAGGCGTGCTGATTTCGATGGAAACCGGTATTTCGGTGGCCTATGCGATGTGGAAACTGGAAGACCGCGGCCACTTCTTTATTGGCGTGCAAGAACCGGTTTACACCGGCATGATCATCGGCGAACACAGCCGTGACAACGATCTGGAAGTGAACCCGCTGAAGGGCAAACAGCTGACCAACGTCCGCGCCTCGGGCACCGACGAAGCTGTGCGCCTGACCACGCCGGTGAAACTGTCGCTGGAACAGTGCATCGCCTATATCGACGATGACGAACTGGTTGAAGTGACGCCAAAATCGGTGCGGATGCGCAAACGTTTCTTGGATAGCACCGAGCGTAAGCGCAACAAGAGCAAAGACTAAAACAAAGAAAAACCGCCCCTCGGGGCGGTTTTTTTACAGGCTGTGGCAGGGTCGGCTTAGGCGGCCAAAGCCAGCCTGCAGGGGCGAAAATCTTCCACCGTTACGGTTTCGCCGTCAAATGTCGAAAAGCTTGCGCTGGCAATCTCGGTCCAATCGCCCTGCCCATCCTCAAGCGGCTCCGACACCACCGCCATGCCCTGACGGGTTTCGGAATAGCGGTAGTAAAGCGATGGCACCTGTTCGTCGCTGGAATAGCGCACCGCATAAAGCTTTTTGCCGTCCGACAAGGCCGCCGTCATCCGCAGATAGGGCGCTGCCCCCTTGGCCTTGGCAATCGAGATAAACCGCGCCGCAGCCCGTTCCAGCGCGCCACGCGGATCGGCGTCCAACCCCTCGCCCAAGGCCACCAGAAACAGCGCCTCGGAATCGGTGGCACCTTTGCGGTCGCTATAAAGCTCTTCCGGGATCATCATTTCAGCATCGCGGCGGAACTTTTCAAAGCCGCCGATCTGGCCGTTGTGCATGAACGACCAAGTGCCATGCGCAAAGGGATGGCAATTGTTGCGGCTGGTCGCGGTGCCGGTCGAGGCGCGCACATGCGCCATAAACAGATGCGATTTCACCTGCGCGGTCAGGCTTTTCAGGTTCGGATCCGACCAAGCCGGCAGCACATCGCGGTAAAGCCCGGGCTCTGCGCGCTCGCCGTACCAAGCAAGCCCAAAGCCATCAGCATTGATCGCCGAATTGCACTGGGTGGCGCAATGGCTTTGATGGATCAAGGAATGGCCCGGGCGACTGACGATCTCTTCCAGAAAAATCGGAGTGCCAATATAGGCTGCCCAGCGACACATGTGTTAACCCCTTGGTAAGGGACCACGTTTTAGCATTGGTCCATTTGCGGGAAAGAGTATCACAGCCAAGCCGGCGCTCAATACAATTTCCCGCGAAATGCAATCAATCGCCCAGCTCTTCCACCACCATCAGATCGCGCACCGAAGCGCCTTTGGCATGGGCAAGCGCTGCTTGATAGTCGGGCGAATGATAGCAGGCCACCGCCGCCTCAAGGCTTGGAAAGCGCGCGACGACATTGCGCGCGCGCTCGTTGCCCTCAAGCTGGACATAGCGGCCACCGCGGGCCAGAAACACCCCGCCGTGGGCCGCAATCGCGGGGCCAGCCCCTGTGGCATAGCGGCCATAGGCCTCGGCGTCGGTGACATCGACATGGGCAATCCACAAAGCGGTTGGCATCCTAGACCTCCAGCGCTGCGTGAACGGCTGCAATCGCGGCATCGGCCAGCGCGATATCTGCGCCGCCCGCCTGCGCCATATCTGGCCTGCCGCCGCCGCCCTTGCCGCCAAGCGCCTCGGCCGCAGCTTTGACCAGCGTTACCGCCGAAATCCGCGCCGTCATATCCGCCGTCACGCCAGCCGCCACCGCAGGTTTCGCCCCGGTATCGGCAATCAGCACCACTGCGCCCGAGCCGATCTGCGCCTTCATCTCGTCAATCAGCGCCGGAAGATCCTTGCCCGAGACGCCGCTAAGTACCTGCGCAATCAGCTTTACGCCGTTGATTTCCTTGATCTCTGGGCCACCCGACTTGCCACCCATCGCCAACTCGCGGCGCAGTTGCGCCACCTCATTGGCCAAAGCGCGCCGCTCGTCTTGCAAGGCTTTGACGCGGTCCAGCACATCGCCCGCATGGGTTTTCAGCGCCGTCGCCACATCCGACAGGCGGGCGTCTTGCGCGCGCAAATGGTCAAGTGCCGCCTGCCCCGTCAGTGCCTCAATCCGGCGCACGCCCGAAGACGAGGCGCTTTCGCTCAGCAAAACAAAGGCGCCAATATCGCCGGTGCGCTTGACATGGGTGCCGCCGCAAAGCTCGAGGCTATAGGTGCGCCCGTCGCTGCCCTTGCCCGAACCGTCCAGCTGCCCCATCGAGACCACGCGGACCTCATCGCCATATTTCTCGCCAAACAGCGCCTGCGCGCCCAAGGCCCGCGCGTCATCAGGCGTCATGATCCGGGTGTCCACGGCGGTGTTCTGCCGCACAAAGGCGTTGACCTCGGCCTCGACCGTGCCGATTTCGGCAGCAGTCATGCCTTGGCTGTGGCTGAAATCAAAGCGCAAACGATCTGGCGCGTTCAAGCTGCCACGCTGGGCGACATGCTCGCCCAAAGCGCGCCGTAGCGCCTCGTGCAGCAGGTGGGTGACCGAGTGATTGGCCTGAATAGCGCCGCGCCGCGCATGGCTGACCTCGAGCTTGGCGGCCTGACCGCGCAGGATGCTGCCTTCGATCACAGTGCCCAAGTGGATGAAAACGCCCGCAGTTTTCTTGGTATCGGTGACTTCAACCAAACCTGTTGCCGTGCGGATAAAGCCGGTATCGCCGACCTGACCGCCGCTTTCTGCATAGAACGGCGTCTGGTTGACCATGACTTGTACGTTCGTGCCAGTGGCTGCATCGCCAATTTGCGCGCCGTCGCGCACCAAGGCCAGCACCTCGCCCTCGGCGGTTTCAGTGTCATAGCCAAGGAATTCGGTCACGCCCTTGTCTTGCGCAAGCTCGAACCAGATATTGGCGTCAGTCGCCTCGCCCGAACCGACCCAAGCCGCGCGCGCTTTCTTGCGCTGCTCGTCCATCGCGGTCTCGAAGCCCTGCACATCAACGCCACGCCCCTTTTCGCGCAGCGCGTCCTGCGTCAGATCCAAGGGGAAGCCGTAGGTGTCATAAAGCTTGAACGCTGCCGGGCCGGGCAGATCGCCGCCCTCGGGAATACGCTCCAGCTCGTCGTCCAGCAGCTTGAGGCCCCGGTCAAGCGTGGTGCGGAACCGGCTTTCCTCTAGCCGCAGCGTCTCTTCGATCATGCTCTGCGCGCGGCCCAATTCGGGATAGGCCGCCCCCATTTGCCGCACCAAAGTCGGCACCAGCTTGTGCATCACCGGATCTTGCGCGCCCAACATATGCGCGTGGCGCATGGCGCGGCGCATAATCCGGCGCAGCACATAACCGCGCCCCTCATTCGACGGCATCACACCATCGGCAATCAGGAAAGAGGTCGAGCGCAAGTGGTCGGCAATGACGCGGTGGTGCATTTTGCCCGGACCATCCGGATCGGCACTGGTCGCATGCGCCGAAGCCTCGATCAGGCTGCGCATCAGATCGGTGTCGTAATTGTCGTGCTTGCCTTGCAAAAGCGCGCCAATCCGCTCCAGCCCCATGCCGGTGTCGATCGACTGCATCTCAAGCGGGCGCAGGCTGCCATCGGCAAACTGCTCGTTTTGCATGAAAACATTGTTCCAGATTTCAATGAAACGGTCGCCATCTTCCTCGGCACTCCCCGGAGGGCCGCCCCAGATATGTTCGCCGTGGTCATAGAAAATCTCGGTGCAAGGTCCGCAAGGCCCCGTCGGCCCCATGCGCCAAAAGTTGTCATCCGAAGCGATGCGGATGATCTTATGCTCGGGCAGACCGGCGATTTTCTTCCAGAAATTGGCGGCTTCGTCATCGGTGTGATAGACGGTGACCAGAAGCTTATTCTTATCAAGGCCGAAATCTTTGGTCAGCAATTCCCAAGCAAAAGCAATGGCTTGCTCTTTGAAGTAATCGCCAAAGCTAAAGTTTCCCAGCATCTCGAAAAAGGTGTGGTGCCGCGCGGTATAGCCGACATTGTCAAGATCGTTGTGCTTGCCGCCCGCGCGCACGCATTTTTGCGCCGTGGTGGCGCGCTTGTAATCGCGGGTCTCGACGCCGGTAAAGGCGTTCTTGAACTGCACCATCCCCGAATTGGTAAACATCAAGGTCGGATCATTGCGCGGCACCAAGGGCGAGCTTTCAACGACACGGTGGTCGTTGCGCGCAAAGAAATCGGTGAAGGTCGAGCGGATATCGTTCAACGAAGGCATAGGTTTGGCCCCCCAAAAGGCAGAAAAAAGGGTGATTGCGCCCCGTTTATCCCCGCAAGACGGGCCTGTCCACGCCTTGATTGCTTTGCACAAAAAAAGGCCGGAAACTCGGGGTTCCGGCCTAGTTTTTTAGATCATTTGATCAAGGATCAGTCGTCGAGCAATGCAGTATCCTCGGAGGCCATAGCAAAATCCAAACCATTGGCGGCGCGGATCTTTTCTTCGATGTCTCGCGCCATCGCAGGGTTTTGCTTTAGGAAGGTTTTCGCATTCTCGCGGCCCTGCCCGATCCGCTCATCGCTGAAGGAATACCAGCTGCCGGATTTCTCGACCACGCCAGCTTTGACGCCGATATCGACCAACTCGCCCATCTTCGAGATGCCCTCGCCATACATGATGTCGAATTCCACCTCGCGGAACGGAGGGGCGACTTTGTTCTTCACCACTTTGACGCGGGTCGAGTTGCCAACCACTTCGTCGCGGTCCTTGATCGCGCCGATGCGGCGAATATCCAAGCGCACCGAGGCGTAAAACTTCAGCGCATTGCCGCCGGTGGTGGTTTCGGGCGAGCCAAACATCACGCCAATCTTCATGCGGATCTGGTTGATAAAGATCACCATGCAATTGCTGCGGCCAATGCTGGCGGTCAGTTTGCGCATGGCTTGGCTCATCAGACGCGCTTGCGAGCCCATCTGCATATCGCCCATATCGCCTTCGATTTCCGATTTCGGCGTCAAAGCTGCGACCGAATCGACCACAATCAGGCTAACAGCCCCCGAGCGCACCAGCGTGTCGACAATCTCCAAAGCCTGCTCGCCAGTGTCGGGTTGGCTGATCAGCAGCTCGTCCAGATTGACGCCCAGCTTTTTGGCATATTGCGGATCAAGCGCATGTTCAGCGTCAACAAAGGCGCAAACGCCGCCCTTTTTCTGCGCTTCGGCCACACAATGCAGCGTGAGCGTGGTCTTGCCCGAAGATTCAGGACCATAAATCTCAATAATCCGCCCCTGCGGCAAACCACCGATGCCCAAAGCAATGTCCAGCCCCAAAGACCCGGTCGAGGTCGCCTCGACATCCATCACCGCATTGTCTTGGCCGAGCTTCATAATCGAGCCCTTGCCAAACTGGCGTTCAATCTGTGCCAATGCGCTTTCCAGCGCCTTTGCCTTGTCCATATCGCGCTTCCCGTTCAATTCGAGTAGATTTGCCGCTGCCATTTGCTTTGCCCTTATTCCATGCTTGCATCCAGGCGGCAATCGCCGAAGATGTTCTTGCTTTGTTTGCTATCTATGGGGGTAAAAAGAGAACATTTCAATCAAATTGTCGCCCATTCACTATTCAGCAGCAAGATTAATGAAGCGTTACCATCGCTGTGCTTTTGGGAGTGTTGCGCAAGATATTTGAAAAAACATGGGCTTTCTTGGCAAAAACAGTCACTTGCACTGCGCGTGAACGGTCTCTGTTAGGTCTGACAGCGAAAACGGCTTGGCAAGGAAGGTTGAATTCGGAATCCGCGATTGGCCTTCTGACAGCGATTCTTCGGCATAGCCCGACACAAAAATAACCCGCACCTGCGGTCTTTTTTGCAATGCAATGCGCACCCAAGTTGGACCATCCATACCCGGCATCACCACATCGGTGACAAAGATATCAATCTGAAGCGTCTCATCTTGCAAAATCTGCAAAGCCGCTTCGGCACTCTCGGCCTCAAGCACGGTAAAGCCGCGCATCCGCAGGGCGCGGCTGGCGAAGGCGCGCACCGGCGCCTCGTCTTCTACCAACAGCACCACGCCTTCGCCTTGTCGGACAAGCTGTGGCTTTGCAGGCTTTGCCGGGCTGACGCGCTCTTCGCCTTGGTAAATCGGGAAATACAGCTGGAAACTGCTGCCCTTACCCTCGGTCGAATCGACAAAAATATAGCCGCCCGATTGTTTGACAATGCCGTAAGCGGTGGAAAGCCCGAGTCCCGTGCCCTCACCCACGCGTTTGGTGGTGAAAAATGGCTCGAAAATCTTGGTAAGCCGGTCTGAAGGGATGCCGCAGCCGCTGTCGGTGACCCGAATCACCGCGTAATCGCCGGCGGGCACAACAGCGCGGTCGCGGTGCAAATCATCAATCAGATGCAGCGCTTGGGTGTCGATCCCGATGGTGCCCCCCGACGGCATCGCATCGCGCGCATTGACGACAAGGTTCATAATCACCTGTTCCAATTGGCGTTTATCGGCGCGAATAGCCCCAAGCTGGGCGGCATGCGAGAGCTGCAACTTCACCCGTTCGCCCACCAATCGGTTCAGCAAATGCGTCAGATCCGAGAGCACATCCGCCAGATCCAAACGCTCGGGCTTCAGCGTTTGCTTGCGCGAAAACGCCAGCAACTGCCCGACCAAGGCCGCAGCACGATTGGCATTTTGGTGAATTTGTATCAAATCAGAATATTCGGGATCTTCGCTTTTGTGGCGCAGCAGTAAAAGGTCGCAATGGCCTGAAATTGCCGTGAGAAGATTGTTGAAATCATGGGCCACGCCCCCTGCAAGCTGGCCAATCGCTTGCATTTTCTGGCTTTGCACAAATTGCGCCTCAAGGGTTTTCAAGGCAGTGGCGTCTTGCAAAACTGCCAGCACGCTGGGGCGACCGGCCTCCACGATCCGGCGCAGGGTGACTTGCAAAAACACCTCGCCCTCCAGATTGCGGGCGCGCAAAACCTCGGCCCCGCTGGGCAGCTGCTCAGAGGCGACATCGGCCAGCCAATCGGCCACCGGCCTGCCCAAACCGTCAAACAGCTCGTGAATAGGCGCCGGCCCTTCACTCAGCTGCAAAAACTCGCGCGCGCATTTATTGGCCTGCAACAGCGTGCCTTTGGTGTCAAATTTTAGCAAAGCCACCGGAAGATGTTCAAAATCAGCAAGCGACGCCGCTGTGGGCTGGCCCGTGAACACCGGCAGCAGGTAGATTTCGCGCCGCTCGCCCAAGCCCTCTACCTCGGCAAAAACCGCGCGAATGGCACCGTTGATCGAGGCCACCTCCATCTCTTCACCCGAGCGCAGGATCTGGCTGCCAAAGACCTGATCCAGCCGCTTTGGCCGCCCCCCCAGCAAGCGCCGCATCGCGTCATTGCTGAACAAAATTACGCCGGCACGGTTGGCGGTCAGCATCGGCAGGCTGAGCGCCTCGGCCCCGCGCCCAAGGCTGCCACGCTCGGAAAAATCCTCCAGCCGCCACAGATAGCTTTGCGCGGTGATGCGATGCACCGAAAGACGGGTTTGCCCCTTTTGCGTCGTCACATCCTCGCGCGCGGCGCCCTGGCTGTTGGCACGGCTTTGCAACCGATACAGCACCGCCGAGGGGGCGGCAAAATGGTCCTTAAGCGCCGCCAGAATCGTCCCGCCGTCACTTGCGCCAAAACGGGCAGTGGCGGCTTGGTTTTGAAAGCCAACCTGTCCGAAAGCATCGGTTGTAAAACAGGGGGTTGCGTCATGTTCCAGCAGCTGGCCCAAGCGCCGTTCTTCGCTGCGTTTGCGCCAAAGCCCAAGGCGCCGCGCCCCCTGTTGCAGCAGCGCCACCACCAGCAAGATCGCCGCCGCTGTGCCAAAGCCAAGCGTCCAAAACCCCTCGCCAAAAGCTGCCAAAGCCGCAAGCGCCAAGGCCAAAACCCCCAGCACCAAGGGCCCGCGCAGCATCAGCGCCGGCGGCCTGGCCTTATCTGCCAAGCGAAGTTGCGAACCTGCCACATATCCCTCCAACAGGAGCCCAGTTTGACGCAGTTAAACAGCCGAATAGTTAACCCAAGCTTAACCGCGGCCCTGTCGGTCGCATAATAAAATTTTAGCTGCCAGATATGCCGCCAGATTGGGGCGGCAAAAGCTGGGCCACAAAAAACCCATCCGCACCGCTTAAAGGGCTGAAACGGCGTTGCATTTTACAAGTCCAGCCGCTGTGACGCTGCAAAAACGCCGCGATTTGAGCCTCGTTTTCCGCCGCAAGCATCGAGCAGGTGGCATAGGCCAAAACGCCATCAGGCGCGAGCATCGCAGCGGTTTGATCCAGAATCTGGGCTTGAATCGCCAAAACTTCGGTCAAGCGCGCCTCTGTCAGCGCCCATTTTCCCTGCGGATCACGGCGCCAGCTGCCCGAGCCAGAGCAAGGAACATCCGTCAAGATCAGATCATAAGGCTTTGTTTTGGAGAAACTCTCGACGATTTTCAGCCGCGCCCCCGCCCGCTCTGTCCGCGCGGGCAAATCGCGCATCCGACGCGGATCGCGATCATGGGCTTCCAGTGAGATCTGAGCCTTTGCTGCCATCGCCAAGGCCTTGCCGCCGCCACCGCAGCAAAAATCCAGGACCCGCTGCCCGTCATGCAAATCCAGCGTGTCGATCACGGCTTGGCTAGAGGCGTCTTGCAGCTCAACCAATCCCTCAAGATATGCAGCTGAGGCATTGATTTTACGCGGATTTTCCAAAACAATCAGACAGGCCGATGCCAGATCAGAAACCTGTGCAATCACCCCGTCAGCGGCCAAAACCGCCATCGCCTCGCTGCGGGTCGTCTTTGCCAAATTGACCCGCAAAAACACCGGAGCCCGCTTGCGCATCGCCTGCATCACCGCGGTGAAATCCGCGCCAAGACTGTCACGCAGTGGCTGGGCCAACCAGCTTGGGCAATCAAGCGCCGCTGCGCCCTCGGGCTCTGTCGCAACCTCACTGGCCAGCACCACGCCTGGCGCATGGCCCTGCCCGCAAAACAAGGCTTCAATGTCTTGACCTGCCGCCCGGGCGCCGCCCAAGATCAGTCCACGGCCAGTTTCAGAGCCACCCAAAGCCGCAAAAGAGGCTTTGCAGCGCAGTGCGTCATAGACCAGATCGCGCACCGCATGCCGGTCGCCCGAGCCCGCAAAACGGCTGGCGCGGCCCCAATTGGTCAGCGCCTGTTCGGCGGCAGATCCGGCCAGAATACGGTCTAAAACCTCGATCGCGGCAGAGAGACGGGCTTGCGGGGTCATCGGATCACTTTCTGCCGGAAGAAGGCCTGTTTGCAGCCCCCTGCCTATAGCGATGAAAAAAATCCTGCAACAGGCCGCATTTCCCCTCGCAATCGTTACATTCATCGCCCATCTGTGTCGCATGACTGGCGTGACCCCAAACCGATCCCTGCCGTTTTCGCAAAACCTGCTGGCGCAATTGCACGGCGGCAAGAGCGAGCGCATTTCGCTGCAAGAGCTGCTGGACGGGGTGAAAACCCATGCCCGAGCAACGCTTATGATTTTGTTTTCGCTTCCAAATCTTGTTCCAAGCATTCCGGGCATGTCGGCAATCACCGGCCTGCCCTTGCTGTTTTTGGCCGTTCAGATGATGATGGGAAATAATGTCTGGCTGCCGCATTTCATCGCCTCGCGCAGCTTTTTGCGCAGTGATTTGCTGCGCTTGATCAACCGTTTGCTGCCCTATTTGCAACGGGTCGAGCGGGTTTTGCAGCCGCGCCAGCTGATTTTATCGCGCCCAACGGTGCTGCAAGTGATCGGTTTGATCTGCGTGGTGCTGTCTGTGCTGATCGCCTTACCGATTCCCTTGGGCAATTTCCTGCCCGCCGTGGCGATCATTCTGTTCAGCCTTGGCACGCTCGAGGCGGACGGTGTGTTCATTATCGCAGGCTTTGTCACCGCAATCGCCTCGGTCCTGTTTATAACCGTGTTTTATTGGGGGGTGATTATGGCGGTGCTGCGGATGATGGGCCACGCAGCTTAACGCCGCGTGGCCAAAGGCTTATCCGATGCGGTAGTTCGGGCTTTCGCGGGTGATCTGCACATCATGCACATGGCTTTCCTTTAGCCCTGCGCCAGTGATCTTCACGAAATGGCAATCTTTGCGCATATCGGCAACGGTCGCACAGCCGGTATAGCCCATTGCTGCGCGCAAACCGCCCACCATCTGATGGATCACCGCTGCCGCCGAGCCTTTGTAGGGCACTTGGCCTTCGATGCCCTCGGGCACCAATTTGTCGCTGGCCGCATCCTTTTGGAAATAGCGATCGGCCGAGCCGCGCGCCATTGCCCCCAGCGAGCCCATGCCGCGATAGGCCTTGAACGAGCGGCCCTGCCACAAGATCACCTCGCCCGGAGATTCGTCGGTGCCCGCAATCGCAGAGCCGACCATGGCGCAGGATGCCCCTGCCGCAATCGCCTTGGCAAAATCGCCCGAGAATTTGATGCCGCCATCGGCGATCACCGGCACTTTGCCCGCAGCGCGTGCCGAATCCATAATCGCGGTCAGCTGTGGCACCCCCACGCCCGCCACGATCCGCGTCGTGCAGATCGACCCCGGGCCGATGCCCACCTTGACCGCATCGGCACCCGCGCCAATCAGCGCACGCGTGGCCTCGGCGGTGGCAACATTGCCCGCCACCACTTGCACCGCGTTCGAGAATTTCTTGATCCGGTCGACCGCAATCGCCACCCCTTCCGAGTGACCATGTGCAGTGTCGATCACCACCATATCAACGCCCGCTTCGATCAAAGCCATCGAGCGTTCAAAGCCCGCATCGCCCACGGTCGAGGCCGCAGCCACCCGCAAACGCCCCAGATCATCCTTGCAGGCCTGCGGGTTCAGCACGGCCTTTTCGGTGTCTTTCAGGGTCAAAAGCCCGGTCAGCTTGCCCGCGCCATCAGTCACCAGCAGCTTTTCAATCCGCCGCGCCTTCATCAGCGAAATCGCCGCATCGCGGTCAACGGGTTCGCGCAGCAGCGCAAGGTTTTCCGAAGACATCATCGCATGCACGGGGGTTTTGTCATCGCTGGCAAAGCGCATATCGCGGTTGGTCACAATGCCCAACACTCGGCCGTCATGGTCAACCACTGGAAAGCCGGTGATCTGATAACGCTCCATCAACAGCTTGGCATCGCCCAGCGTTTGCTCTGGCGTCAGCGTGATCGGCTGATAGACCACACCGCTTTCAAAACGCTTAACGCGGCTGACTTCGCGGGCCTGCGTCGCCACATCCAAGTTGCGGTGAATAACGCCGATACCGCCCGCCTGCGCCATGGCAATCGCCATACGGCCTTCGGTTACGGTATCCATCGCCGAAGACAAAAGCGGGATATTCATCCGGATGCTTTGGGTCACAAAGGTGGACGTATCCGCCTCGGATGGCAGCACCGAGCTTGCAGCCGGCACCAGCAAAACGTCATCAAAAGTGAGCGCCTCGCGAATCTCCATGAAAGCCTCCATCGGGTTCAAGTGGGAGTGTTCGTTTGACGGTTTCCTGTTTCACCGATTGTCAGGCTTTGCAAGACCCATTCGCCCCCTTGCGGGCAAAATTGATCCCTTGCAGACTGCGGCAAAACCGGGGGGCGCCGATGCGGGTCGCGATTGTCGAGAATACCAAATTCACCCATCACGGCCAGATTGGCGTGGCGCTGCACGAGGCGGGGGCGATGATCGACCTTTACCGGCCATGGGCGGATGGCCTTTTGCCCGAGGCGGGTAGTTTCGACGCGCTGGTGGTCTTTGGTGGCGAGCAAAACGCCTTGGCCGATGCCACCCACCCCTATCTGCCCGCCCTTGGCGCGCTGATGCAGGCGGCGGCGTTGTCGGGCAAGGCCACACTTGGCATTTGCCTTGGCTCGCAGATCCTTGCGCGCGGCGCAGGCGCGCAAAACCACATCGGCACCGCGCCAGAATTTGGCTGGTGCGCCGTTGATCTGACACCCGAGGGCGCTGCCGACCCTTTGCTGTCGCATCTGCCAGCGCGCTTTGATATTTTCGAATGGCACTCGGACACCTTCACCCTGCCGCAAGGCGCGGTTGCTTTGGCGCGCAGTGATGTGGCGCTGCAAAGCTACCGGATTGGCCGCGCAGGCTATGCCACCCAGTTTCACTTCGAGGCCAGTCGCGCCGTGGTGCGCCGCTGGATCGACAGCTTTGGCCCCTATTTGCAGGCGCAGCAGCCCAGCTTTTTGGCCGATCACCCGCAGCTGGCCGAAACCCATGGCGTCGCCGCCGATGCCCACGGGCTTGCCATCGCGCGGGCTTGGGTGGCGCTGATCTAAGCCTCTGCGGCGTTGGTCTTGGCCGCGAGTGCCCCCGTCGCCCACATCTTCACCACCCGAACCCCGATCATCGGGATCAGTGCAGCAGCCAGCAGCAAAACCACCATCCCTGCTTCGGCCCAATGCCCGCCGAGTGAGATCAGCGCCGCCGCATAAGAGGCCAGCGGAAAGGTGAAACTGCCCCAAAGCGGCGAAAACCCCGAAGCCGTCAGCCACCGCGCGCTGAGCAGCAGGCTGGCGAAGATCACCGCGCCAAAGCTGGCAAAGCTATAGGCCAGCAGATCTTGGCCCAAGCCATGCGCCACGGTGGCAAAAAGTGCCGCTGGCGCCAGATGAATGGCCAGCATCGGGCGCAGCGGCGCGGGCGGGATCCTTGCGATCAGCTGCGCCAAAGACACGCCCCAAATCGCCGCGGCAACCGGCATCACCGCCCAAAGAATGCCCTGCGCCACCCCCTCAAACCCCATCGACACCGCCGAAACCGCCCCAACGATAAAGCCGACAAAGCTCAGATGCCAAGCCGGTGTCACCACCCGCCCCTCGGCAGGCAGGCCAAGCCAAACCTTGATCCACAGCGCCGCAAGCGCCAGATGCAGCGCCAGCCCAATCCCCAGCACCCCCGCCGCAAGCGCTGGCGCATAGGGTGCCAGCACCGCCGCCGATGCCATCACCCCCATGCTGGCGGTGGCATAGCCCGCGCGCCCGGGCAGCACCCGCATGTCTTCCAAAACCACCGCAGGCCTGCGCGCCACCTTGACGGCAAGTGCTGCCAGCGCAAAGCAAAACACCGCCAAAATCGCCCCCAAAGCCGCCTCTGCCAGCCCGGCCTCAAGCCCCAACCAGCCCAAGCCCCGCCGCGCCGCCAAACCCAGGCCCAAAAGCCCCAGCAGCGCCGAAAACACCGCAGGCGGCGTGCGCGCAAACAGCTTGGGCTTGCGCGGCGGGAACTCGGGCGCTGGAAAGCTTTTGGGGCGTCGCGCCAAACGCGGGGTCAAATCAGGCGGGGTCTGGGTCATCGCACACTCCATGCTTTGCCCCATTCACCACGCCCAGAAGGTAAAGCGCAAGCGGCCGCTTCGCCGCAGGCGAGGCTGACGCCCGTTTGACGCGGGCTCGATGCCCGCGCCAAACGGCCCCCTAGCCGCGCAAGACCGGAAACCAATCCTCTCGCAGCCGCTGCCCTGCGACCATGCCATGATCTGGATAGGGCGGCGAGGTGCGCCCCGGCCGCTCGACATAGCGCGCATCCTCCCCGAGCAGGCGCAAGGAAAACGCCCGCCTGCGCGCGCGCGCCTCATTGCCACGCGCGCCGTGCAGGGTGCGGTAGTGAAAAGCCACCGCATCGCCCGGCTCCATCTCCCATTCCAGCACCCGCATGCCCTCGGCATCGGGATCGGGCACCGGCATATAGGCATCGGGGTTGGGATAAAACGCGGTCTCGGCCAGCCAGCGCGTCGGAAGCACATCCTTTTCCCAAAGATGCGAGCCCGCAACACAGCGCAAAGACGCCTGCGTCACCCGGTCCAGTGGCGACCAAAACGACACGGTTTGCGCGCCTTGCACAAAATAATAGGGCCCGTCGCTGTGCCACGGCGTCGGCTTGGCGGTGCCGGGCTCTTTGACCAGCACATGATCGTGAAACATCTGCACCCGCTCTGACTGCATCAAAGCCGCAGCCACTTCCGCCACATCCGAGCCTTTGATCACCCGCTCGAATTCAGGGATGCGCTGCCAGTTGCAATAATCGTCAAAGAACCGCCCCGCCTCGCCAGGTTTCAGGTTTTCGGCCGCATAGGGTCCGGGCTCGGCCATATTGCGCGCCACCCCTGCCCGCAGATCCTCGACCCAATCGGCCCAAAGCCCCTTGATCAACACCGCCCCGTCGCGCTGAAACGCGGCCACCGTCGCCTCGCTGAGCTTTACCATCGCACCCTCCCCCTCTGTGATGAAACCTTTATGGCAAAGACCCAAAGCCCGCGCAACCGCGCGCGCCAAAGCCTCTGATTTAAACCGCTTTGGCCGATACCACCCCACCAGCAAGCCGCTGTAAAAGCATCCTTTCCCCGAGTTTTTTGCGATTAAGCCTGCCCAAGCGCCTCAAACACTTTGACCGCGCCGCCGACTGCGGCTAGTCTTCGGCGCAAATCACGCTGAACCCTGCAATCCTTGTTTCATTTGGGCGCTATGAACCTTAAAGAATTGGCGCTAAAGTTGAACCTGTCGCCCACAACCGTCAGTCGGGCCTTGAATGGCTACCCCGAGGTAAATGCCGCTACCCGCGAGCGTATTCTTGCCGCCGCCAAACGCCACAATTACCGCCCCAATACCCGTGCGATCCGGCTGGCCACAGGGCGGGCCATGGCGGTTGGCCATGTGTTTCCAGTGGCCACGAAATCCGAGATCATGAACCCGATCTTTGCCGATTTCATCGCAGGCGCGGGCGAGGTTTACACCACCAACGGCTATGACATGCTGCTTTCGGTGGTCTCGGATGCGGCAGAAACGCAAAGCTATCACGATCTGAAATTGCGCGGCGCAGTTGATGGCGTGATCATCCATGCGGTGCGCAGTTCGGATGATCGCATCAAAACCCTGTTGCAGCTTGGGCTTCCCTTTGTTTCGCACGGGCGTGCAACCTCGGTTGACCTGCCCTATTCTTGGGTCGATGTGAACAACCGCCGCGCGTTTTTGCGCGCCACCGAATTTTTGCTGGATCTGGCACATCAGCGCATTGGTCTGATCAACGGCAAAGAGGATCTGGATTTCGCGCTGCGCCGCCGGATGGGCTATCTCGAGGCGCTGTCGGCGCGCGCAATCGCACAAGACCCTGCGCTGATGTTCACGGGCGAGCTGACCGAACATGCGGGCTATCTGGCCGCCAGCACCATGCTGGCTTTGCCGCAGCCCCCCACCGCCTTTGTCTGCGCCTCGATGCTTTCGGGCATGGGCGCGCGCCGCGCAATCGAGGCGCGCGGGCTGGTGATGGGGCGCGATGTCTCGGTGATCATCTTTGACGATGAACTCAGCTATCTGCGCAATGGCGAAGATCTGCCGATTTTTACCGCCACGCGGTCTTCGGTGCGGCTGGCGGGGCAATTGGCGGCACAGATGCTGCTGGATCTGATCGCAGACCCCGCTTCTGCGCCGCAAAACCGCCTGCTTGAAGCCGATCTGATTTTGGGGCAATCCACTGGCCCCGCCCCGCGCACATAACCCTTCGATTCCCCCGTTAGAAACAGCCAAGCCTTCAGGTGCCCCTATGACCACGCCTCTTAATCTTGTTGCTGACATCGGCGGCACCAACACCCGGGTTGCGCTTGCCGATGGCAAGGCGGTGCGTCAAGACAGCATCCGCCGCTATGCCAATGCCGATTTCCCAAGCTTGGAGCCGGTGCTGACGCGCTATTTGGCCGAAGAAGGCATCGCGCGGGTCGAGGGGGCTTGCGTTGCCGCCGCAGGCCCGGTGCGCGACGGCGTGGCGGTGATGACCAATCTGGCCTGGACGATTGACGCAGCCCAGCTGACCCGTGCCACTGGCGCCGCGCATACCGCGATTTTGAATGACCTCCAGGCGCAGGGCCACGCGCTGGGCCATATCGCCCCGCAGTTTCTGCGCCCGCTGATCGCAGGCCCGCAGCAAAGTGGCGCGGCCATGCTGGTGGTGGGTGTGGGCACCGGTATGAATGCAGCCCCCGTGCATAACACGGCAGCTGGTCGGGTGGTTGCGGCCTCGGAATGCGGCCATATCGCGATGCCTGTGCGCAATGAGACCGACTTTCGCCTGATGAAATTCATCGAAGGCCACGGCCCGCATGCGCATGGTTTTGCCGGCGTCGAAGACATTCTGGCGGGGCGCGGGCTGGAACGGCTGCACGCCTTTGTCACCCATGAGGCGGGGGCGATGCAGGAACTGGGGGCGGCGCAGATCATGCAGGCGCTTGGCGCAGGCGATCCGCTGGCGCGGCAAACCGCGGCACTTTATGTGCGGCTTTTGGGCAATGAGCTGGGCAATCTGGCGCTGATCCACCTGCCCTTTGGCGGGCTTTATCTGATCGGCGGCGTGGCGCGTGCCATGGTGCCCTATATGGCCGAGATGGGGCTGACAGAGGCCTTCCGCGATAAGGGGCGCTTTGGCGATTTCATGAAAGATTTCGCAGTCTTCGCGGTGGAAGATGACTACGCAGCCCTGACCGGCTGCGCAGCGCATCTGAGCAGCACGCCTGCCTAGGGCTTGGCGGCTTTGGGCAGACGCTCAGCGATAAAGCTTAACATGACGCCAAGGCCATCTTGGGAAATGCCGTGCCCGCCGCCTTTCATCACATGCGCAAAGACCTTGAAGCCATTGGCAACAAGCGTATTTCCTGCGGCCTGCATCTCGCCAAAAGGCACCACATCGTCGCGGTCGCCGTGCATCAATAAGACTTCAGGCTTTACTGTCATTTCCATCGCCAAAGTATTGGGGCGCATCAGTTTTCCCGAAATCGCCACCAGCCCTGCGATGGTGTCAGCCCGCCGGGGTGCGACATGCAGGCCCATCATCGCGCCTTGACTAAACCCCACCAAAACCAGTTCAGACGCCGAAACAGCTTCGGCCTTTAAGGTGATGTCGATAAAGCCATTCAGATCATCTGCCGCTTGGTTCATCGCCACCGCAGACTCGACCTCGCTCGAGCCATCAAAGCGCGGGATCGGGAACCACTGCCTGCCAAAGCCGCTGGCAGCGCAGGCCTGCGGCGCGTCGGGGGCATAAAACACCGTATCGGGCAAATGCGGCCCCAAGACATCGGCAATCCCCAACAAATCGGCGCCATCGGCGCCGTAGCCATGCACAAAGATCACCACCGAACCGGCTTTGCCCGACACCGAGGCCTTGCGGCCAAATTTTAACGCTCTGCTCATAGAAATGACCCTGCCCCTAAATGCCGTCTCGCGATTTCACCACATGGTAATAGGCAAACAAACAGCGCGCCGCAACCGCACGCCACGGGCTCCACGCCAGCGACATCTGGCGCAAGGCGCGCTCAGAAGGCCGCGCGGGCAGATCAAACAGATGCTTTGCCGCCTCTTGCAGCGCCAGATCATTGGGCGCAAAGACATCCGCCCGCCCCAGCGCGAACATCGCATAGATTTCCGCCGTCCAGCGGCCAATGCCTTTGACCGCAACCAAAGTCTCGATCACCCGGTCATCGGGCAAATCGCGCAGCGCGTCGAAATCCACCGCCGAATGCGCAAGCGCCAGCGCGTAGCTGGCCTTTTGCCGGCTTAGCCCTGCCGCGCGCAGATCGTCTTCGCCCGCAAGCGCCACCGCCGCGCGGCTGTCATAGCCCGCAGCCGCCATCCGCGCCCGAATGGCATTGGCCGAAGCCACCGAGACCTGCTGCGAGATGATCGCCTCTAGCAGTGCCGAAAACCCATCAGGCTTGCGCCGCAGCGGCAGATCGCCGACCAAAGCCAAGGCGCGGGCAAAGCGCGGATCCTGGCCTGCCAGCCAAGCCGCCCCCTCGGCCAGATCCGCAGGCCCTGTGATCAAACGCCCGACCATTGTTTCCCTCACAATAATTCGCTTGCAGCACGCCAAGCCGCATTCTACCGATACCCTATGATGACAGATCAAGACAGCCTCGCCCGTAGAAATGTTGCCGTTCTGGTGGCCGCACAAGCCATCCTTGGCGCGCAAATGCCGATGATTTTCACCTTTGGCGGGCTTGCGGGCCAGTCTTTGGCGACAAATGCCTGCTTTGCCACCCTGCCGATCTCGATGATCGTGCTGGGGTCGATGCTGACGGCGACGCCGCTGTCAAGCCTGATGCAGCGCAAGGGCCGGCGGGTTGGCTTTGTGGTCGGTGCCTTGGGCGGCGCGCTGGGGGCTGCGATTTCGGCCTATGGGCTGTTGCAAAGCTCGTTCTTTTTCCTCTGTCTTGGGTCGCTGTTCACCGGAGTTTATATGTCGGCGCAGGGGTTTTACCGCTTTGCCGCCGCGGATCGGGCCTCGGATGCGTTCCGGCCCAAGGCGATTTCCTATGTGATGGCGGGCGGGCTGTTGTCGGCGGTGATCGGCCCGCAGCTTGGGGCGGCCACGGTGGACGCGATGGTGGTGCCGTTTCTGGGCATTTACCTTGCGGTGGTGGTGCTGAACCTTTTGGGCATGATCATGTTTGTGTTTCTGGACATCCCCGTGCCAGATCGCAACACCTTTGCAGGCGTGGTGGCGCGCAGCAGGGTCGAGCTGATGAAGACCCCGCGTGTCGTGGTGGCGGTGATTGTGGCGGCGGTGTCTTATGCGCTGATGAATCTGGTGATGACCTCGACCCCGCTGGCGGTTGTGGGCTGCGGCTTTGGCAAGGGGGCTGCGGGGCATATTGTCACCAGCCACGTGCTGGCGATGTATGCGCCTTCGTTCATCACCGGCCATGTCATCGCGCGCTTTGGCGTTGAAAAGGTGATGGCGACGGGTCTGGTTATTTTGGCCGCGGCTGGGGCGGTGGCGATAGCGGGCGTCGATCTGATGAACTTTTATGCAGCGCTGATCTTGCTGGGTGTCGGCTGGAACTTTGGCTTTATTGGCGCGACCACCATGCTGACAGGATCGGTAGCGCCTTCCGAGCGCGGCCGGATGCAGGGGCTGAACGATCTGATCGTCTTTGGTGGCGTCACCCTTGCCAGCCTGTCTTCGGGCGGCTTGATGAACTGCTCGGGCTCTTCGGTGCAAGCGGGATGGTCGGCGGTGAATATGGCGATGCTGCCGTTTCTGGTGCTGGCCGGTGGCGCGCTGATTTGGCTGGCGATGCGGCCAAAAGCGGCATGATCCGCGCGGCCAGCCCTGCCGATCTGCCGCAACTGGTGGCGCTGATCACGGGGCTTGCCGCACATCACGATGACGCGGCTTTGGTGACAGAAGCGACCCTTGCGCGCGATGTCTTTGGCCCACATCCCTGCCTGCAAATCTTGGTGGCCGAGGCGGCTGATGGCCTGCAAGCCTATGCGGCCCTGACCCAGCTTGCCCGCCTGCAATGGGGCCAGCGCGGCATGGATCTGCATCATCTGTATGTCGCAGAAAACCAACGCGGCAAGGGTCTGGGCACGCGCCTGATCCAAGCGGTCACTGATCTTGCACGCGCGCAGGGCTGCAGCTATCTGACCGTTTCCGCACTTGCCAGCAACACCCGCGCGCAAGGCTTTTACACCAAGCGCGGCTTTCACCCTGCCCCCGTCAGCGGCCAGCGCTTTGCCTTGGATCTGCGCTAGAGGCTACCACCGCCCCGTCAGCGCTGCCCAAGTCAGCCGGCCGCGCCGCGCAAATTCCGACAGCCCCATCGCGCCCTCGGCCACCAGCCGCGGATCAGCCGCCACCTGCGCCAGCAAGGGCTCTGCCTGCCAGCCTGCCAGCATCGCAGGCCCCAGATCACGCCGCATTGCCTTTGCAAAGCGGATCTTTTCCAGCCCCGTCTGGGCCAGGGCTGCAATCGCCGCTGGGCGGCCATCGACCAAGGGCAGCTTGCCGCGCGCCTCTAACTCTGGCACCGCGCGCAGGAAATTCGCCAGCCCCAAGCCCCAGCCATAGGCCCGTGCATAGGGTTCAGCCCGCAAAGGTGCCCCGCAAGCCTTGGCCGCAAGCCATATCAGGGCGCCTGCCGTCTCGTCCAGATAGCGGTCAAAATGCGCCGCATCTTCAAAGGCATCGGCGTAGATATCCCAGCGCCGTGCCGCGACCAAACGGTCAATCACCTCGACCGGAAGGGCTGCCTCGGCGATCAGCCCGTGCAAAGGGCCCGCCACCTCATGCGCGCGCGCACGCGGTTCGGCCACCACATCGCGCCACCATTGCAACCGCATCTCGGCGATCATCGGCTCTTTGGTCACCCAAGGCGCGCGGGCGACCTCAAGGTTAAAGGCGTAAAGCACAAACAACCGCCCCCGCAGCGCCACAGGAGCCGCCATAACGGCAGCAAAGCGGTCAGGATCGCCGCGCTCGACCAAGCCAGCACAGGCGGCAAAGCTCATAGCGGCTGGCCCACATCGCGGATCAGCTTCCAATTGATCGCATCCAGCAGCGCCTCGAAACTGGCGTCAACGATATTGGCCGAAACCCCCACCGTTGACCACCCGCGCCCAGAACTGTCTTCGCTGTCGATGATCACGCGGGTCACAGCCTCGGTGCCGCCTTGAGTGATGCGCACCTTGAAGTCCACCAGATGCAGATCGTCGATCACGCCCTGATAGGGGCCCAGATCCTTGGCCAAGGCCTTGGCCAAAGCGTTCACCGGCCCGCGATCGGTGCCGCTCTCGTCCATGCTCTCACTGACCGACAGCATCTTCTTCTCGCCCACCTTCACCACAACCACGGCCTCCGAGAGGCTGACCATACGGTCGTATTTGTTCTTGCGCCGCTCCACCGTGACCCGGTAGCGCTTGACCTCAAAGAAATCCGGCATCAGCCCCAATTCGCGCCGCGCAAGCAGCTCAAAGCTCGCTTGCGCCCCGTCATAGGCATAGCCCTGATCCTCGCGCTCCTTGATCACCTCTAAAATCCGTCCCATGCGCGGATCTTTGGCCTCAACCGCAATCCCCGCCGCAGCCAACCGCGCGCGCAGGTTCGATTGCCCGGCTTGGTTTGACATCGGAATGATGCGCTCATTGCCAACACGCTCGGGGGCGATATGCTCATAGGTGCTGGGGTCTTTCATAATCGCACTGGCATGCAAACCCGCCTTATGGGCAAAGGCACTGGCGCCGACATAGGGCGCGCTGCGCAATGGCACGCGGTTCAAAATATCATCCAAACTGCGTGACAGCCGCAACAGACCGGCCAATCCCGCCTCACTGACACCAATTTGCAGCTGGCTCGCAAAGGGCTGTTTCAGCATCAAGGTCGGGATCAGCGTCACCAGATTGGCATTGCCACAGCGCTCGCCCAAACCGTTCAACGTGCCCTGCACCTGCCGCGCCCCCGCCTCAACCGCCGCCAGCGAATTGGCCACCGCATTGCCGGTGTCATCATGACAATGAATGCCCAACCGGCTGCCCGCAATGCCGCTGGCGATCACCTCCGAGACCACCCGCCCCACTTCCGAAGGCAAGGTGCCGCCATTGGTATCGCACAGCACAATCCAACGCGCCCCGGCCTGATAGGCCGCCTGCAAACAGGCCAGCGCATAGCCAGGATTGGCGCGGTAGCCATCAAAGAAATGCTCGGCGTCAAACAAAGCCTCGCGCCCCTGCCCGACCACATGCGCAAAAGACGCCGCAATCGCCGCAAGGTTTTCCTCCAGGCTCACCCCAAGCGCCGTGGTGACGTGAAAGTCATGACATTTGCCAACCAAACAGACCGCCGGCGTGCCCGCATCCAGCACCGCCGCCAAAACATCATCATTCTGCGCCGACCGCCCCACCCGCTTGGTCATGCCAAAGGCCGTCATCGTCGCGCGCCCTTGCGGCACCGCCGTGAAAAACTCACTGTCGGTCGGATTGGCCCCCGGCCAACCGCCCTCGATATAATCCACCCCCAAGCCATCCAGCGCAGCCGCAATCTGCAGCTTTTCCAAGGTCGAAAACTGCACCCCTTGCGTCTGCTGGCCATCGCGCAGCGTGGTGTCAAACAGATAAAGCCGCTCTTTCATGCCTTGGCCCTTTCATCTTGGGACAAATATCCTCGGGGGTTCGGGGGGGGAAACCCCCCGAGGTTTGCCAGATGCGCAAGGCTCACAGCAGCCCCTCCAATTTCCCGGCATCAAAGCCCGCGCCCGCCAGCAACTCGACGCCCGCCTTCGACATCCGCACCTCAACCCCCGCCGCCGTCAGCGCCGCCTTCATCGCGTCCAAGGCGGCGAAATCCTTGCTTTGTTGTGCCTGTGCGCGCAGCTCTGTCACCCGCGCGGCATAGGGGGCCAGATCGACGCTCGGCTGGTTTTGCGCAAGCCACGCGCTCTGGCGCATCTGCAACAACCCCAGCAGCACCGCCGTGCGCTTCAAGACCCGCGCATCGCAGCGCTTTGCCAGCTCCAGCACCTCCGTCAGCGCAGCCGAAGTGTTCAGATCGTTCTGCAAAGCCGCCAGCACCTGCGGATCGACCGCCAGGCTCATATCCAGTTCCACATCGCCCACCGCCGCATAAAGCCCGTCCAGCGTCTTTTTCGCCTGCGCCGCCTTCTCTGCCGTCCAATCCATCGGTTTGGAATAATGCGTGCCCAGATAGACCATGCGGATCACCTCGCCCGCATAGCCTTGGTCCAGCAAATCGCGCACGGTAAAGAAATTGCCCAAGGATTTGGACATCTTCTTGCCTTCGACCTGCAACATCTCATTGTGCATCCAGATCTTGGCGAAATCCGCCTCTGGATGCGCGCAGCAGCTTTGCGCGATCTCGTTCTCGTGGTGGGGAAATTGCAGATCCAGCCCGCCGCCGTGAATGTCAAAGCTTGCGCCCAGCAATTCATAACTCATCGCCGAGCATTCGATATGCCAGCCCGGTCTGCCAAAGCCCCAAGGGCTGTCCCAACCGGGCTCGGCGTCAGAGGAGGGCTTCCACAGCACGAAATCCATCGGATCTTCTTTGAACGGCGCCACCTCGACCCGCGCGCCTGCGATCATATCATCGACCGAGCGGCCCGAGAGCGCGCCATAGTCTTTGTACGAACGTACACGAAACAGCGCATGGCCCTCTGCCGCATAGGCATGGCCCTTGGCGATCAGGGTTTCGATCATCGCGATCATCGCGCCGATATATTCCGTCGCGCGCGGCTCAAATGTGGGCCGCAGCGCGCCCAAGGCATCCATATCGGCGTGATACCAGCCGATGGTTTCCTCGGTCCGCTCGCGGATCAGCGCCTCTAGGCTGCGCGGATCGCCCGCCTTTTGCCGCGCCAAGGCGCTGGCGTTGATCTTGTCATCGACATCGGTGAAATTGCGCACATAAGTAACGTGATCCGTCCCGTAAACCTGCCGCAGCAACCGATAGAGCGTGTCAAACACCACCACAGGCCGACCATTGCCCAGATGCGCGCGATCGTAAACCGTGGGGCCGCAGACATAGATCCGCACGTTTTTGGCATCAATCGGGGTGAAATCTTCTTTTACCCGCGTTTTGTTGTTGTGCAGTCTGATCATCATCAAGCCTCGAAATTGGTCCAAACACGCCTGCGGCGCGGGTCTATCAGCTTGATCCTGTTAAGGGAAACAGATGATGGGCCCGCGTGACGACTGTCAGCAGGGAATGCAGCAAATGCAAAGAACGTCCATCAGTTTCATGCAGCCTGTGTAGCGCCAGAATGCAAGGTCGCCAAGCTTAATTTTCGCGGCAAAGCCCCCCTTGTTTGCCGCCCCCCCGCAGGCCATGCTGGCGCAAAGGGAGCCTGCGATGAACCATGACGATCTGAACCATTGGTCAAAACGCGCCGCCGATTGGGCAAGCGACTATCACAGCCATTTGCGCGACCGCCCGGTGCGCGCACCGCTTACCCCCGGCGCGATTGCCCGCCAATTGCCCGCGCAGCCCCCCGAGGCGGGCGAGCCGATGGAAACCATCTTTGCCGATTTTGCCGCCATCGTGCCTGACGGCATGACCCATTGGCAGCACCCGCGCTTTTTTGCCTATTTTCCGGCCAATGCGTCGCCCGCCTCGATGTTGGCCGAGCAATTGGCCAATGCGATGGCCGCGCAAGGCATGCTGTGGCAAACCTCGCCTGCGGTGACAGAAATTGAACAGGTGATGATCCAATGGCTGCGCCAAGCGCTGGGCCTGCCCGAAGGCTTCACCGGCACCATTCACGATTCTGCCACCACCACCACGCTGTCGGCCATTCTGACGATGCGCGAGCAGGCAACCGCCTTTGCAAGCAATCTCAGCGGCTTGCAAGCCAGCCCTCGCCTGCGGTTCTATGCCAGCGCGCAGACCCATTCTTCGGTCGACAAAGCCATTCGGGTGGCGGGCATTGGCCAAGACAATCTGATCAAGATCGAAACCGATGCGCAGTTTTCGATGCGGCCCGAGGCGCTAAATTCCGCGATTGCCGCCGATCTGGCGGCGGGCTTTGTGCCTGCGGGGGTGATCTTATGTGCCGGTGGCACCTCGATTGGCGCGTTTGACCGCATCGGCGATTGCATCGCAGTGGCCAAGCGCTTTGGCCTGCCGGTACATGTCGATGCGGCTTGGGCGGGGTCTGCGATGATCTGCCCCGAGTATCGCCGGCTTTGGACGGGGATCGAGGGCGCTGACTCCATCGTCTTTAACCCGCATAAATGGCTGGGTGTGCAGTTTGATTGCGCGGTGCAGTTTCTGCGCGATCCGACGCCGCAGGTGAAAACCCTTGGCCTGCGCCCCAGCTATCTGGAAACCGCCGGGCGCGAAGAGATCGTGAATTTCAACGAATGGACGGTGCCTTTGGGGCGGCGGTTTCGCGCGCTGAAGCTGTGGTTCACCCTGCGCGCCTATGGGCTAGAGGGGCTGCGCGCCCGCATTCGCAACCATGTCGCTTGGGCCGAAGAGGCTTGCGCCGATCTGGCCGCCATCGCAGGCGTGCAGATCACCAGTCAGCCCAGCCTGTCGCTGTTCAGCTTTGCGCTGGAAACCCAAGCCAAGACCGAGGCGCTGCTGGCGCGGATCAACGATGATGGCCGGATCTATCTGACCCAAACCCTGCACGAGGGACGCTATGTCATTCGCGTGCAGGTGGGTCAGTTTGATTGCACCCGTACGGACGTACAGATGATCGCAAAGGTGGTGGCCGAGCTGATGACCTAAGCCCGTTCGGCCAGCGCCATCCATTCTTCTTCGCAGGCGGCCAATTGCGCTTGGCGTTCGGACAAAGCCTCGCCACCCTTGCGGAACTTCACCGGTTCTTTGGTGAACATCGCAGGATCTGACAGGAAATCCGACAGCTTGCCAATCTCGGCTTCCAGCTTTTCGATCAGCGCGGGCAAAGCCTCGAGCCGTTTGCGTTCGGTAAAGGTCAAGCCATCGGCTTTGGCGGCAGGCTTTACAGGATCTGGCGCTTTGCTGCCTTTGACGTTGTCAAAGGTGACAGAGTCCGTCGTCAGCACCCGCTGGGTGACGTAATCCGACCAGCCGCCCGGATAGACCGACGCGCGGCCCTTCCCCTCGAGCGCGATGGTGCTGGTGGCAATGCGATCGATGAAATCGCGGTCGTGGCTGACAAGCAAAACGGTGCCATCGTATTCGCCCAAGATGTCTTGCAACAGATCCAGCGTCTCGACGTCCAGATCGTTGGTCGGTTCGTCCATGATCAACAGGTTCGACGGCAGCGCCATCAGCTTGGCCAGCAACAGCCGGGCTTTCTCGCCGCCCGAAAGCGAGCGCACAGGCGCACGAGCTTGACGTTCGTCGAACAAAAAGTCCTTAAGGTAGCCCACCACATGCTTTGGCACGCCGCGCACCATCACCTGATCTGACGAGCCTGAAACCGCCATCAGCGGATCATTGGTCAGGCTGTCCCAAAGCGTGGCATTGGGGTCAAGCCGGGCACGGGCTTGGTCAAAGACCGCGATTTCAAGATTGGTGCCAAGCTTGATGCTGCCCGCATCGGGGGCCAGCTCGCCAATCAGCATTTTCAGCAGCGTGGTTTTGCCGACACCGTTCGGGCCGACAAAGGCCACACGGTCGCCGCGCAACACCCGCAGATCGAAATCCTGCACGATGGTCTTGTCGCCAAAGATCTTTGCGATCCCTGTCGCCTCGATCACCCGCTTGCCCGATTGCGTGCCCGATTCCAGCTCGAGCGCCGCGGTGCCCTGACGGCGGATCTGGCTGCCCCGTTCGGCGCGCAGTTCTGCCAAGGCGCGCACGCGGCCTTGGTTGCGCTTGCGCCGAGCCGAGATGCCTTCAACCGCCCATTTCGCTTCGGCCTTGATCTTGCGGTCCAGCTTGTGGCGGGCGTCGTCTTCTTCGGCCCAAATGGTTTCGCGCCATTCTTCAAAGCCGTCAAAGCCGGATTCGCGGCGGCGCACTTGGCCGCGGTCGATCCAAAGCGTGGCACGCGTCAGGGCGCGCAAAAACGCGCGGTCGTGGCTGATCAGCACAAAGGCGGTGCGGGTGCCCTTTAATTCTTCTTCCAGCCATTCGATGGCTTGGATGTCCAGATGGTTGGTCGGCTCGTCCAACAGCATCAGCTCGGGTGCTTCGGCCATCAGCTTGGCAAGGGCTGCGCGCCGCCGCTCGCCGCCCGAAGCGGTCGCGACCGGGGTTTCGGGGTTGAACTTCAACCCTTCGGCCACCATTGGCACCTTGTATTCCTCGCCCTCGGGCAAGCAGCTGGCCGCGTAATCGCCCAAGGTCGCAAAACCCGCCAGATCGGGGTCTTGCTCCATATAGCCGACACTGACGCCGGGAGGCACAACCCGCACGCCACGGTCTGGTTCAACCAGCCCCGCCATGACCTTCATCAGCGTGGATTTGCCAGAGCCATTACGCCCCACCAAAGCCACCCGATCACCGGGATGAACAACGAGATCAAGCTCGTCAAAAACCGGATCGCCGCCAAAGGTCAGCGAGATTCCGGACAACTGAAGGAGGGGTGCGCGTGCCATGGCGGTCAGCTAGTCGGAACCAAAGCCCGCGTCAATCACCAGATCGGGCAATTTCGCGCAAAGCCCGCGCGCGGGCGGGGGGAATCGACGCAATTTCGACGGCGGTAAAGACATGCAGCGTGTCCAGATCCCGATCCAGCACCGCGTGATCGCTGACCCAGCCCCCCAGCGTAAGATAGCTGCGCAGCAAAAGTGGCATCTGCGCCAGCCCTGCCCGCAGATCCAGCACCTGATCGCTGCGGCCTTCGGCAAAGCGCACCTGCTCTACGGCCAGCGGCTTGGGCAGCCAGTCTTGTGGGCCGATGTGACGCGCGGCCAAAAGCGCAAGCGCCGCGCGGTGGCGTGCCTCCTCGGCGCCCAAAAACGAAGTGCAGCCGAACAGCAGCCCCACCCCTGCCGCATCCACCAGCCGCGTGATTGCCGCCCAAGCCAAGCGCAGGATGTCAGGATCATGCCACTTTGGATGCAGCGCAAAGCGCCCCAGTTCCAGCACAGGCGCGCCAAACTGCGCAAGCGGGGCAAGATTATAGCTTTGCGCCGAATAGCTTTGCCCAATCTGGTCGGCCTGCAACAGCATCCCCCGAAAGCAAGCAACGATCTGGCCGCTTTCCCGCTCGTGCAGCGACAGGTGCAGACAATCGGCATCAAAGCCATCGCGGTCCTCGCCCTGACCTGCGCGAAAGCACTCAAGCCGCAGCGGCAGCGTGGAGGCAAGTCCCGCTGCCCCAAAGCCAGCCTCGACACGGTACTTGCCCCTGGTCAGCGGAAACTCTGCCGCAAGAGCCCGCGCGCGCGCCTGCATCACTATTTGAACAACTGTCCCGCACCGATGCCGCCGATATTGCCAAACATCTGCGCAAGGAAGCCTTTGGACTGCACGCTGTCGCCCGTCACCCGGCGCGAGATCGGCACGATGCGACCCTGCTCGAGGCCAAAGCGTTCGACATTGCTGACCACGCCCTGCGCATCAAAGCTGACCGCCACAACCTCGCGCTGCTCTTCTTTTGGCGCATAGGGGCCCAGATTTTTCCAAGTGCTTTGCACATAATACCAAGCTTGGTCGTTCAACAGACCCGAGGCAGAGGGCCGGCCAATCGCAGTGGCTACGGTTTCGCGGCTGTCTTTGCCCACTGTCACCAAGGCCAATTCCTGATCCGAAGGCACATAGCCATGTGATCGAACGATCGGCGTGCAGGCGGCAAACAGCGCCATGGCGGCGATGGCCACAAGCCCCTGCCCCCACGATCTTGCCACTTTGCCACTTATCGTCTTGTCAGTTCGCGCCATTCCGCCCTCACCCTCACTGCCTTGTCCCGATTTACCCCGCGCGCGCCCTTGCACCAAGTCAATTCGACAAGTATTCCAGAAATCCTGCACCGTTTTGGTCAAAGCTTCGGCTTTTGGCTTACAGAAGGACGCAGACCTGTTCAAGAATGGAACGCCGTGATGGGCAAAGAAGCGATCCGCTTTGTCACCCTCAGGGCCGCAAACCCCGAAAGTACCCGATGAGCGCTTCTTCGACCCTTCCTAGCCAAAGCTACCGCTCGGCGCTGGTCTCTGGCCGCAAAACCCTGCGTTTCACCTTTGCGCCCGACGCCGCCGCCCGCGCGGTCATCGCCCAAGCGCTGGGCCTGCTGGAGCTGCCAGAGTTCGTCTTCAAGGGCGAATTGGCGCCGCTGGGGCGGGCAGATGTGGTGTTGCGCGCCGATCTGAGCGCGCTTGTGGTGCAGGCCTGCTCGATCTCGCTGGCTCCGGTGCGCAGCAAAGTCGCTGACAGCACCGAGGTGCGCTATCAGTTTGATTACGTCGAACCCGCCGCTGACGAGCTGGAAATCCCCGCCGATGACAGCGAACCCATGCCCGAAAGCATCGACGTTGCCGCAATTGGCATCGAGGCGCTTGCGCTTGCGCTGCCGCTTTACCCCCGCGCGCGCGGCGCCGAATTTGCCGAGGCGGTCTTTGCAGCCCCCGGCGTGGCCCCGCTGAAATCCGAAGATCTGAAGCCTTTTGCAGGTCTGGCTGCTTTGGCAGATAAGCTAAAAAAGCCAGAGGTTTAGGCGGCTTGAGGCCGGTTATGAATTTAGCTGACGAAAAGGGGTTGCACCGCGCTCAAATCTGGCTATGTTCCGCGCCTCATTGAGGGCTTTGTAACGCAGGGATGACTTGCCGCAGAAAGCGCTGAAAATAAAGTAAAATCCGGGGCTTGTCCCCCACTATCCGAGGTCGAGACATGGCTGTCCCGCAGAACCGCACCACCAAGTCCCGCCGTAACATGCGTCGTTCGCACGACGCTCTGGTTGCCGGCAACCCGCAAGATTGTTCAAACTGCGGCGAACAAAAGCGCCCGCACCATGTATGCCCGTCTTGCGGTCATTATGATGCGCGCGAAGTTGTCGCCACCAAAGCAGTCGAAGTTGACGAGGACGCGGCGTAAGCCGCTCCTATCGCTGCTAGCCCATGGCATCCGGACCTGCACATCAGACCGAAGCCAGCGCGCAGCGCATCGTCATTTCTGTTGATGCGATGGGATCAGATCGCGGACCGGTGGCCATTGTCGCCGGTCTTGCGCTTTGTGCAACGTCATTGCCGAATGCAGACTTCATCTTGCACGGAGACGAGGCGCAGCTTGCGGCCTTGCTTTCTAGGCATGCCGGCCTGTCGCAGCGCGTAACGCTGCGCCATGCGCCGCGTGTGGTCACCATGCAGGATAAGCCCAGCCAGGTCATGCGACACGGCGAAGGCACCTCGATGTGGTCAACAATCGAAAGCGTCAAGCAGGGCGAGGCCACGGTTGCGGTTTCTTGTGGCAACACTGGCGCTTTGATGGCTGTGGCAATGATCCGGCTGCGCAAGCTTCCGGGCGTCAATCGGCCTGCCATCGCCTGTCTTTGGCCGTCACGCAATCCGGGTGGCTTTAATGTCATGCTGGATGTTGGCGCCGATATCAAAGCTGAAGCCGCCGATTTGCTGCAATATGCGGCGATGGGGGCCTCTTATGCCCGCAACGGTCTGAACCTGAAGCGTCCGCGCGTCGGGCTTTTGAACGTGGGCACCGAAGAGCATAAGGGCCGCGCCGAGCTAAAAGAGGCGCATGAGCAGATGAGCCTGCACTGCGCTGACAGCGATTATGATTACATCGGCTTTGTCGAGGGCGGCGATCTGCCCTCGGACCGTGTGGATGTGATCGTCACCGACGGGTTTACCGGCAATATCGCGCTGAAAACTGGCGAAGGCACCGCAAAGCTTATCTCGGATTTCCTGCGCGAAGCGCTTGGGTCAAGCCTGTTGTCAAAGCTTGGCGCGCTTTTGGCGCTGAAATCGCTGCGGCGGTTGCAGCAACGCATCGACCCGCGCCGCGTCAATGGCGGGGTATTTTTGGGGCTGAACGGCACAGTGATCAAATCGCATGGCGCAGCAGACGCCACCGGCGTTGCAGCAGCCATCACGCTTGCGCATCAATTGTCGGGGGCGGGCTTTGTAGACCGGCTTGCGGCGCGGGTTGCATCTGCGGGGCTCTCGCGGCAGGATGCCGACCTATCAGGGCCGGAGGCAAAAGCCAGCGAATGACAATACGCGCCGTTGTAAAAGGCGTTGGGCATTATTTGCCTGACCGTGTGGTTGCCAATGCCGATCTGGAAGGCCTGGTCGATACCACGGATGCCTGGATCAAGACCCGTTCAGGGATCGAGCGGCGGCACTACGCCGCTGAAGGCCAGACCACCTCCGATCTGGGCACCCGCGCCGCTTTGGCCGCGCTGGCCGATGCCGGACTTTTGCCCGATGATTTGGATGCGATTATCGTTGCCACCTCGACTGCCGATCTGACCTTTCCTTCGGCTGCCACGATGATTCAGGGCGCTTTGGGAATGACGCAGGGCTTTGCCTTTGATGTGCAAGCGGTTTGCGCCGGCTTTGTCTATGCGCTGACCACGGCCAATGCGCTGATCCTCTCGGGTCAGGCGAAAACCGTGATGGTGATCGGGGCGGAGACCTTTTCGCGGTTGATGGATTGGAGCGACCGCAGCACCTGCGTGTTGTTTGGCGATGGCGCAGGAGCTTTGGTGCTGGCAGCCGAGACCGGTCTGGGCAGCACTGCCGATCGCGGCATCTTATCGACCGATCTGCATTCGGACGGCCGCTTTCGCGATTTGCTATATGTCGATGGCGGCACTTCGACCGGCAGCACCGGCCATCTGCGGATGGAGGGCAAAGAGGTCTTCCGCCATGCGGTCGAAAAGCTGGCCGAAACTGCCCATGCCGCTTTGGAAAAGGTGGGGCTGACCAGCGAAGACGTCGATTGGATCGTGCCACATCAGGCCAATATCCGCATCATCGAGGCCACTGCCAAACGCATGCAAGTTGGCATGGACCGCGTGGTGGTAACGGTGCAGGATCACGGCAATACCTCGGCGGCATCGATTCCCCTTGCACTCTCGGTTGGTAAGGCGCGCGGGCAGATAAAGCCCGGCGATTTGCTTGTCACCGAGGCAATTGGCGGCGGTTTGGCTTGGGGTTCGGTGGTTTTACGCTGGTAAGCGCAGAAAATCGGCTTGGAACAACGTCTTGCAAGCCGTTGTGGTTGACAGAGTTTTTTAACGCGCGCATGATTTTGCTGTAACAACCCGGGGGGGTATGATGAGCGAGAAGACTCTGACGCGTATGGATCTCAGTGAAGCTGTGTTCCGTGAAGTGGGACTAAGCCGCAACGAATCGTCTGATCTGGTTGAATCGGTGCTTCAGCATGTCTCGGATGCTTTGGCAGGTGGTGATACTGTCAAGATTTCGTCCTTTGGCACCTTTTCTGTGCGCGACAAGACCGCCCGCGTCGGGCGCAACCCGAAAACCGGCGACGAGGTGCCAATCTCGCCGCGCCGCGTGCTGACCTTCCGGCCTTCGCATCTGATGAAAGACCGTGTCGCAGCCGGCAAAAAACGCTGACGAGCGCGCGGATGGACAAGTCGCCGGACGCCTTCCGCACAATCTCTGAGGTTGCTGAAACGCTTGAAACCCCAGCCCATGTGCTGCGGTTTTGGGAAAGCCGTTTTCCGCAGATCCGGCCAGTGAAACGCGCAGGCGGCAGGCGCTATTACCGCCCTGCTGATGTTGCTTTGCTCACAGGCATTAAGCATCTGCTGCATGATGCGGGGCTGACCATCCGCGGCGTGCAGAAAATTCTGCGCGAACAGGGCGTGCGCCATGTCGCAAGCCTGTCTGGGCAAGACTATGTCGAGGGTTCGGAATTGGACGACGAAGCCGCTTTGGAAGCCGCACTTACGCTGAACTTTGGCCCGCCTGCACAAGAAGAGATCGCCCCTGAACAGGCCGCCAGCGCCACAGTGGTTGCCTTGCAGACCGCGCTGCGCCGCGCCGAGCCTGCGCCGGTGGCGCAAGATCTGTTTGCCAATCTGCCACCCCAGCCAGAGCGTCACGATTCGGCAGCGCTTGCCGCACAAGCACAATTGCCGCTGCTGGCGCGTCTGCGTGCCCTGCCCCCACATGCGCTGGCGCAATCGGATTTGGCAGCAGAGTTGCACCTGCGCCTGCAAAACCTGCATCTGCGTTTGCAGGCTGGCCTTGATCAAGCTGTATCGTCGCGTTGATCGCTTGCGCTTTCTGGCTTGCCCCCGCGTGGAATATTGGTATGAAGACGCCGTGTCGGGCCATAGCGCAGTCTGGTTAGCGCGTCCGTCTGGGGGGCGGGAGGTCGAGAGTTCGAATCTCTCTGGCCCGACCAAAATCGAAACCGCCCGCCTGCCCTGTGGCAGTGCGGGCGTTTCTGTATCAAGGAGGCCGCTATGCGCAATCTCGGTGTGATCCCTGACCAAGGCCTGCGGGCGCTGATCGCCAGTGGCGCTATTTCGGCCAATCCTGATTTTATTGACGGCCAGATCCAGCCCGCCAGCCTTGATCTGCGGCTGGGCACGGTGGCTTACCGCGTGCGGGCGTCGTTTCTGGTCGGCCATAACCGCCGCGTTGCTGACCGGATTGCCGAATTCGAGATGCACCGCATTGATCTGTCGCAAGGCGCCGTGCTGGAAAAGGGCTGTGTCTATGTCATCCCCTTGATGGAAAGCCTGGCGCTGCCTGCGGGGATCACGGCGGTGGCCAATGCCAAAAGCTCGACCGGACGACTTGATCTGCTGACGCGGCTGATCACCGATGGTGGCTCGGAATTTGACCGCATTGCCGAGGGGTATCACGGCCCGCTTTATGCCGAAGTTTGCCCGAAAAGCTTTTCGGTGCTGGTGCGCGCCGGCCAAAGGCTGAACCAGATCCGCTTTCGCCAAGGCCAAGCGGTGCTGAGTGATGCCGAGCTGACCGCCCTGCATGCCGCCGAGCCCTTGGTTTCGGGGCAAGCGCTGATCTCGGAAGGTTTGGGCTTTTCGGTCGATCTGCGCCCCAAGGTCGGCGATTTGGTCGGCTACCGCGCCAAGCCCCATACCGGTGTCGTCGATCTGGATAAGATCGGCCATTATCCGGCCTCGGAGTTTTGGGAAGAAATCCACGCCAAAGATGGCCGCATTATCCTTGATCCCGGCGCATTTTATATTCTGGTCAGCCGCGAGGCGGTGACGATTCCGCCCGATTACGCGGCTGAAATGGCCCCCTTTCTGGCCATGGTGGGCGAGTTTCGCGTGCATTACGCGGGCTTTTTTGACCCTGGCTTTGGCCATGCGGCTGCGGGCGGTGTTGGCAGCCGTGGCGTGCTGGAAGTGCGCTGCCACGAGGCGCCTTTTGTGCTGGAACACGGCCAAATCGTCGGCCGCTTGGTCTATGAACGCATGGCCGCACGCCCCGACACGCTTTATGGTCGCGAGATCGCCTCGAACTATCAAGGCCAAGGGCTCAAGCTCGCCAAGCAGTTCATCGCAGGCTAAGGCGCGGATGCACAATCGAATGCCGCTATCTGGCGGTGACTTTTGCCAAAGCCGTCCTACAACGACACAATAGATTTCGCCTGACCGAGATGAGGACGATATGACCGACGACGCTTTGGTAATCTTTACCCCCTCAGGCAAGCGGGGCCGCTTTGCGCTTGGCACGCCGGTGCTGACCGCTGCGCGCCAGCTTGGCGTCGATCTGGATTCGGTCTGCGGCGGGCGCGGCATTTGTTCGAAATGCCAGATCACCCCACAATATGGCGAGTTTTCCAAACATGGCGTCACGGTGGAAACCGGTGCGCTGACCGATTGGAACTCGGTCGAAGAACGCTATAAATCCAAGCGCGGCATGATCGACGGGCGGCGTCTGGGCTGTCAGGCCTGCGTGCAGGGCGATGTCGTGATCGACGTACCGCCCGAAAGCCAAGTCCACAAACAGGTGATCCGCAAATCCGCCAGCCAGCGCGACATCGTGATGGATCCCGCCACCCGCGCGCTTTACGTCGAGGTGGCAGAGCCCGACATGCACGAACCGACCGGCGATTTCGAACGCCTTGTCACGGCCTTGCAAGAGCAATGGGGCGTGGGCGAAGTGGCGGCCGAACTGCCGATCCTGCGGCGCCTGCAACCTGCGCTGCGCAAGGGCGGCTGGAAGGTCACCGTGGCGCTGCACAAGGGCAACAACGACACCCGTCACCGTCTGCTGGACATTTGGCCCGGCTTTCACGAGGGCGGCATCTACGGCCTTGCCATCGACCTTGGCTCGACCACTGTGGCCGCACATCTGTGCGATCTGCGCGACGGGGCTGTGCTGGCCTCGGCAGGCGTGATGAACCCGCAGATCCGCTTTGGCGAAGATCTGATGAGCCGGGTGTCTTATGCGATGATGAACCCCGGCGGCGATGTCGAGATGACGGCCGCGGTGCGCACGGCGCTGAACGGGCTGATCCAATCTATCGCCACCGAAGCCAATATCGTGCCGACCTCGATTTACGAGCTGACCTTTGTCTGCAATCCGGTGATGCACCACCTGCTGTTGGGCATTGATCCGGTTGAACTTGGCCAAGCGCCCTTTGCGCTGGCCACCTCGGGCTCGCTGACTTTGGATGCGCGCGATCTGGATCTGAACGCGGTCAACAACGCCGCCCGCGTCTATATTCTGCCCTGCATCGCAGGCCATGTTGGGGCCGATTGCGCCGCCGTGGCCTTGGCCGAAGAGCCGAACAAATCTGACGAAATGGTGCTGATCGTCGATGTCGGCACCAATGCCGAAATCCTTTTGGGCAATAAAACCCGTGTCTTGGCCTGTTCATCGCCCACCGGCCCCGCCTTTGAAGGCGCGCAGATCTCTTCGGGCCAACGTGCGGCTCCGGGTGCGATCGAGCGGGTCGAGATTGATCCTGCCACCAAAGAACCGCGCTTTCGGGTCATCGGCTCGGATCTGTGGTCGGATGACGCGGGCTTTGCGGCTGCCACCGCCAGCAGCGGCATCACCGGCATTTGCGGATCGGGCATCATCGAGGCCGTGGCCGAAATGCGCATGGCCGGTCTGGTCGATCAGGGTGGCTTGATCGGCGGCCCCGATCAAACCGGCACGGCGCGCTGCATCTCGGAAGGCCGCACGCATTCTTATGTGCTGCATGATGGCACCGCCCATGGTGGGCCGATGATCACCGTCACCCAAGGCGACATTCGCGCCATTCAGCTGGCCAAGGCCGCGCTTTACGCAGGCGCCAAGCTGTTGATGGATGAGATGGGCGTCGAGACCGTGGATAAGGTGACGCTTGCAGGCGCCTTTGGCGCGCATATCTCGCCCAAACACGCGATGGTTCTGGGCATGATCCCGGATGTGCGGCTTGATAAGGTGGTCTCGGCGGGCAATGCCGCGGGCACCGGCGCGCGGATTGCTTTGTGCAACGTCGGCGCGCGCGATTATATCGAGACCACGGTGCATCAGATCCACAAGGTCGAAACCGCCATCGAGCCGCGCTTTCAAGAGCATTTCGTCAATGCAAGCGCCATCCCGAATGCGGTCGATAGCTTCCCCGAGCTTAGCCAAATCGTCACCCTGCCCGAGGTAAGCTTTAACACCTCTGGCTCTGGCGGAGCTGGCGGGCGGCGGCGCAGGGGCTAGTCCCCGCGCCTGCCAAGCGGCAAGCCTGATCGGGTGCAATCTGCGGCTCTTTTCACCGCGACCGGCTTGACGAGGCCCAGCACTTGGCTTACCTGACAAGCAACGCGGGTGTAGCTCAATGGTAGAGCAGCAGCTTCCCAAGCTGAATACGAGGGTTCGATTCCCTTCACCCGCTCCAATCTCCAAAGCTTCCTATGGGGTTTAAACGCCGTCTTGAGACTTTGATTGTCTCATGCCGTGCCCCGACTGCCCACTCCCACAGAATGTGCGGGCCTTGCCGCTCTGGTCAGCTTGGGGCCGTTGCGGTTCATGGCTGGCAGGTCCGCACGGAATCCGGTTTCAGGTGAGGATAGCTGCAATCAATCATCCCGGTGCAACATCCTAATAATTTTACTATTTTTGCATGAGGGTTTAAGATCAAAGACCGGTTTGGCTCGCTGCCTGCATCAACTTTAATGAGGGCTTGTCCATGGCCACCAAAACTATGCTGCACCCCCGTAACCAACACAGAGAAGGTTACGATTTTGCGCGCTTGGTGGCACAATCCCCTGAACTTGCAGCCTTTGCGATCACCAACCCGCTTGGTCAGACGACGATTGATTTTCAAAATGTGTTGGCAGTCCGGATGCTTAATCGGGCCTTGCTGAAGACGTATTACAATATAAATTTTTGGGATATCCCGCCCAATTATCTATGCCCCCCAATTCCCGGGCGCGTTGACTATATCCACTATCTGGCGGACTTGCTTGCACAGAGCAACAATCAAGAAATCCCTCGTGGGCGGAATGTCAAAGTTCTGGATATAGGTACCGGTGCGAGTTTGGTGTACCCTCTTATTGGTCAAAGTGAATATGGATGGCATTTTACAGGCGTCGACATAGACCCAATTGCGATCAAATCCGCACAGCAGATTTGCCAATTCAACAAGTTAAAAATCACCCTTAGGCACCAAAATAACCGTGAGAATATCTTTAAAGGCGTGATCGAACCCCGCGATGCTTTTCACGTCACCATGTGCAACCCGCCTTTCCATTCCTCGATCGAACAAGCCGATAAGGGCACACAACGCAAGTGGGCCAATCTTGGCAAAGGGCACTCACAAAAACTCAATTTTGGAGGGCAAAATGCTGAACTCTGGTGCCCGGGTGGCGAGATAAAGTTCATCGCCAGCATGGTTGAACAGAGCATGGAGTTCGCGGAGCAGTGCCTATGGTTTACCTCGTTGGTCTCGAAAAAAGACAATCTTCAGCCGCTTTCTAGAATTTTGGAAAAGGCTAAGGTTGCTAATTTCAAAGTAATCGAAATGGCACAGGGACAAAAAACAAGCCGCTTTGTTGCTTGGACATATGTTAAGGAAAATCAACGCCCGCTATTTTTCAGTGCGGCCAAGACATAGTGCAGAGAGAAAACGCTTTCAGATCATCTTGATCAGCTGTCGCATCCGCGATGCCTGCGATTGGACCGTGGCGCGGCTTATATCGCTATCAGAAGCGCTAAGGCGTGAAATAGCGCGGCTTGCGGTTGACTCTGGCGCAAAAATCGCCATTTCAGACAAACAGATTTACTTTTATGAATGTGAATGGACGCCAGATGAAACCTATCCCTCGATCCATCGCCTTGGCCTGTGGCGCCGTGCTGCTCCTTGGCGCAGGCTATGCCTATAGCAACCGCTATGCCGTCGAGCATTTTGTGATGAGCCGGATGCATGACGAGAGCGGCCAGCATATGGGCGGCTTTGGCATGGGGCATATGTTCAAGGGCGTTGACACCACAGAGGCCGAGGAATCGGACCTGCGGGCGATGTTTGAAAACAATACCGGCATCGCGCGGCGGGTCGAAAACCTGCCAAACGGCATTCGCACCACCACCACGGCGCAGGATGAAGACCTGCGCAACGCTGTGATCAGCCATGCCGCGGGGATGATTGCGCGGGTGGATGAGGGCCGTGATCCCAAGGTTTTCATCCAAAGCCCGACGCTTGATCTGCTGTTTCAAAACCGCGCTTTGATCACCACGCAGATTGAGACGACCGCTGATGGCATCATCGTTACCCAAACCTCAGAAGATGCAGCGACTGTGGCGGCCTTGCAAAAACATGCGGGCGAGGTCAGCGACCTTGCGGCGCGCGGCATGCAATCGGTGCATGAGGCGATGCAGCAGCGCCTGAACTAAGGCGCGCCTATAGCGCCAGCCAAAGCCCGAAGGGCAACAGGGCAAGGCTGGCGACATGCCCCATGATCACAATCGAGGCGACCCGATTTGGCGCCACGTTGAATTTATCGGCCAGCATAAAGTTGAACATCGCCGAGGGCAGGCAGGCGTAAAGAATAAAGGCGCCGCGCTCGAGCCCTGACAGCGGCAAAAGCCACAGGATCGCAAAGCAGGCCACCAGCCGCACCGCCGCGGCCAGAACCGCGCCGCGCAGGCCCGCACTTGCATCGCGCACCTGACTGCTGGACAGCCGCGCGCCCAGCGACAGCAGCATCAGCGGCACGATCACCGCGCTGATCATCGCCAAGGGCCTGTCCAACCACAGCGGCAAATGCAGCCCGCCTTGGGCAAAGCCAAGCCCCAGCAGCGTCGCCCAAACCAGCGGATTGGCATAGAGCATCCGCCAGTCGATCCGCCCGCTCATGATGCCAGCGCCCAACGTGAAATGCAGGATATTTGACACCACCAGCAAGACCACCGCCAGCGGCAGGCCCTGCGCGCCATAAGCCAAGACAATCAAGGGAATGCCAATCGGCCCCACATTGGTGAACATCGCGCAAGGCAGAAAAGCCCGCGCCCCTGCCCCCGAAAGCTTGGCCAAAGGCAGCGCCAAGATCCCTGTCGCACCAATGTGCAAGACCACAGCAAAGCAAAACAGCAGCGCCGCCCTAGGGTCAAAGCCCTTGCTCGACATCGAGGTGAAAATCAAAATCGGCAACAAAAGATCAATCGTCATGCGGTTGACACCAGCCAGCTCAGGCTTGACCGCGCGGCTGTAGAAAAAGCCAAGCAGCACGATCACCAAAATCGGCAGGGTGATGTCAAGGATCTGGGTCATCGGCGCGCCTTTGCTGGCTGTGGTCTTAGGGTGCTGAAACCGCAGCAAAGAATTGGCGCGCAGCTTGGGCAAGCTAGGGTGCCGCTGCGGCAAAGGCAAAGCCAATCTCTGGGGTGGATCTCTTTCCCTTTGCGGCGCGTTGGGGTAGCAAGGCCGCAGCGACCCCTGTGTTTCTGAAAGGATATTCCATGAGCGAGATCAAACGTATCGGTGTTGGCGTCCGCATGTCGGAAGCCGTTTGCTATAACGGCATTGCTTGGCTTGCTGGTCAAGTCGGCACCGCTGGCGAAAGCGTCACCCAGCAGACCCAGACCTGCCTTGCCGAGGTGGACCGCATTCTGGCCGCCGCTGGCACCGATAAGACCCGCATTCTGTCGACACAAATCTGGCTGGCCGATATGGCCGATTTCGCCGAAATGAACGCGGTTTGGGACACTTGGGTGCCACAGGGCCACACGCCCGCACGCGCCACGGGCGAAGCAAAGCTGGCAGCCCCCGGCTATCTGGTCGAGGTTATCGTGACCGCCGCCCTTGCCTGAAACCACTGGCGCAGCCCTAACGGCTGCGCCCGCTTTTAGCCGCGCAAATAGGCGACCAGCGCCTGCGTCGAGCCATCTTTGCCCGCCGCGCTTTCCTTGCCTTCAAGGATCGGTTGCAGCGCCAGCGCCAGCTCTTTGCCCAATTCCACGCCCCATTGGTCATAGGAATTCAGGCCCAAGATCACGCCTTCGACAAACACCCGATGTTCATAAAGTGCGATGATCTGGCCCAGCACGAAAGGCGTCAGCAGCGGATAGACCAGCGTCGTCGAAGGGCGATTGCCCGCAAAGACGCGGTGGCGGGCTTGGCGGTCAAGCTCGGCCCCTGTCAGACCCTTTTTCGCCATGATCGCAGTTGCCTCGGCCAAGGACCGCCCGCGCATCAGCGCTTCGGATTGGGCAAGGCAGTTCGAGGCTAACAGCAAATGCTGATGCGCCAGATCAGCCTCATGGCCCGAGCGCGCGATCATGAATTCGCAAGGCACGACGCGGGTGCCTTGGTGGATCAGCTGATAAAACGCGTGCTGGCCATTGGTGCCGGGTTCGCCCCAAACCACGGGGCCGGCTTGGGTCGCAAGCGCGCTGCCATCCATCGCCACCGACTTGCCGTTGCTTTCCATTTCCAGCTGCTGCAAATAGGCAGGCAACCGGCTAAGGCGTTGATCATAGGGCAAAACCGCGCGGGTGCTATAGTCGCAAATCTGGTTGTGCCAGATGCCGACCAAGGCCAGCAAGACCGGCATATTGTGCTCAAACTCGGCGGTCAGGAAATGCTGATCCATGGCGCGGCCACCGGCAAGAAACTCTTCAAACCGCTCTGGCCCAATCGCGATCATCAGCGCCAGACCAATCGGCCCCCAGATCGAATAGCGCCCGCCGACCCAATCTTCAAAACCAAACACCCGCGACGGATCAATGCCCATCGCGGCGGTCTTTTCGGCAGCGGTGGAAACGGCGGCAAACTGCGCGCCGGTGTTGCGCACTTTGCCCGCCATCCAGCGCCGCGCGGTCTCGGCATTGGTCATCGTCTCGATGGTGGTAAAGGTTTTCGAGGCCACGATCACCAGCGTGGTCTCGGGGTTCAGCCCCTTGAGCACATCGGCGACATGGGCGCCGTCGACGTTGCTGACATAATGCACCCGCGGCCCGTCGTGATAGGGCGCAAGCGCCAGCGTCGCCATCACCGGCCCCAGATCAGAGCCGCCAATGCCGATATTGATCACATCCGTAATCGCACCACCCTGCCCGGTGATGCGGCCTGCACGCAGATCGCGGGCAAAGTCTGCCATCCGCGCCAGCGTCTCGCGCACCTCTTGCATGACATCGGCCCCGTCGACAGCGATCACTGCCTCTGGCCCCGCCCGCAAGGCGGTGTGCAACACGGCGCGGCCCTCGGTGTCATTGATCTTTTCGCCCGAAAACATCGCCGCACGCTTTTCAGCCACGCCGGAAACCTTAGCAAGGTCGATCAGCAAGTCTTTGGTTTTGCTGTCAATATTGGTCTTGGAATAATCCAGCATCATTTGATCAGCCGAGACTGAAAAATCCGCAGCCCGATCGGTTTCATCAAACAAAGAGATCAGCGGCCGCGTTGCCACCGATGCGTGATAGGCCTGCAAGGATTGCCATTTTGACATGAGTTACTCCGCCCAATGAATTGTTGCGTGATCAAGCACCGCGCGCACGGGGGCCTCAAGCGGCGACAGATGCCAAGCCGCCTCGATGGCTGCGCGCTTTTCGGCGCCGGTGATCAGGATATGGATGTTTTTTGCAGCCGCCAGCACTGGGGCGGTCAGGGTGATGCGCGGCTCGCCCGCAGCCTCGGCCCGCATTGGCAGCAGGATCGGCGCGTCGGGGCTAAGCGCTTCGGCCAAAAGATCGGCACCGGGAAACAGGCTGGCGGTGTGCATATCCGCCCCCATCCCCAACAGCAAAACCGACAAAGGCAGATGCGGCGCAATCGCTGCGGAAAGGTCGGCAAGCGCCGCTTCGGGCATTTCGGTCGGGGCATAAAGCGGCAAAAGCTGCGCTGCCGCCGCCTTATCCACCAAAAGCCGCGCGCGCAGCAAGGCGGTGTTCGAACGCGGGCTGTCTTCGCCGACCCAACGCTCGTCGTTCAGCACCACGGCAATATTGGCCCAATCCAGACTGACCGCCGATAAGATGTCAAACACCGGCCCCGGCGTGGTGCCCCCCGGCACACTGAACGAGGCCCGCCCCTGCGCAAAAAGTTCCTCGCGCAGATCAGAGGCCAAGCGGTCTGCAAGGCCAATCATCAGCGCTTCGCGGTCGGGATAGGTCTCGATCCTCATTTCTTGATCTCGCGCCAGCGGCGACCGTCGCGGTGCATCAGCATCAGCGCATCCTCTGGCCCAGAAGAGCCCGCGTCATAGGCTTGCGGTTTGTCGCCGCGCGCCTCCCAACCTTGGATGATCGGATCGGTCCAGGCCCAAGCCGCTTCAACCTCGTCGCCGCGCATGAACAGGGTCTGATTGCCGCGGATCACATCCATGATCAGCCGCTCGTAGGCGTCTGGCACATCCTCGGCCTCGTCGCCCAAAGCCTCGGCAAAGGACATATCCAGCGGCACCTGCATCATCCGCATGCCGCCCGGCCCCGGTTCTTTGATCATCACCATCAGGTTCATGCCCTCATCGGGCTGCAAGCGGATCACCAGCACGTTTTCATGCCAGCCGCTTTCATTGTCGAAAATCGCATGGGGCGGCTGCTTGAAGGTGATCGCAATTTCGCTGGCGCGCGCGCGCAAGCGCTTGCCGGTGCGCAGATAAAACGGCGTGCCCTGCCAGCGCCAGTTCGACACCGTGGTTTTCAGCGCGATATAGCTTTCGGTCTTGCTGCTGGCGTCTTCGCAATGCTCAAGATACCCACCCTCGCCGTTGCCAGCGCGGTATTGGCCGCGCACGATGTCATCGGGCTGCACCGGCGACAGCGCCCGGATAACTTTAAGCTTTTCATCACGCACAGCGTCTGGGTCAAAGTGATAGGGCGGCTCCATCGCGATCAGGCAGAGCAATTGCATCATATGGTTTTGCACCATATCGCGCATCGCACCCGATTTGTCGTAATAGGCGCCACGGCCTTCGACGCTGACGGTTTCGGCGACGGTGATCTGCACATGATCGACATATTCCGCCTTCCACAGCGGTTCGAACAAGATATTGGCAAAGCGCACCGCCATCAGGTTTTGCACGGTCTCCTTGCCCAGATAGTGGTCGATGCGGTAGATCTGGGCCTCGTTGAAATGCTTGGCCAGCACCGCGTTCAGCGCCTTGGCCGAGGCCAGATCGCGGCCAAAGGGCTTTTCCACCACGATGCGGCTTTCAGCATGGGCGATGCCGTGGGTGTGCAGCCGTTCCGCAATATCGCCAAACAGCGAGGGCGCGACCGAAAAGTAAAACGCCCGCACCATATCAGGGCGCACAGCAGATTTTAGCTTATCCCAGCCAGTCACCCCCAGCGCATCAATCGAGATATAGCTGATTTTTTCCAAAAACGCCGCGATAACGCCAGCATCACGCCGATTTTCGGGCACGAATTCCTCGATCGCCTCGGCCACCATCTGGCGAAAGCCTGCATCATCCAGATCGGCGCGGGCAGCACCAATGATCCGGCTGTCTTCGGTCATCTGGCCTTGCAGAAACCGCCGATAAAGCCCCGGCAGAATCTTGCGTTTGGCAAGATCCCCCGTTCCGCCAAAGATCACCAGATCAAAAGCATCAACCGGAATTACGCGCGAAACCATGGCTTACCTCGTCTTTTGTGGCAGTATAGCGGCACCAGCGCAGATCGACCAGATGCGGGGCGGGCCCCGATCCTTGTTAGCGCTAACGAGGTGCTTTTACGGTGACTTAGCCCGCAAGTCTAGCAGAGGATGCAGACTATTCGCATCGAATTTCCCCTGCAAGCGCTGCGGTTGCAAAGATTTGAGCCAAAGCCCGCCGCATCTGCCTTGTCGCGCCCTTTTGTGAATGTCACACTTGGTTATTTCTTGCTGATGTCAGGATTCGCACCTATGCGTCGCTTTGTTTTCTCCAGCCTTTTTGCGCTTTGCTTTACCAATCCCGCGCTTGCCGAAACGGTCAAGGTCTTTGCCGCCGCATCGCTTAAGACCGCGCTTGACCAAGTTGCCGCCGATTTCACCGCCCAAACCGGCAATCAGGTTGTGATCAGCTATGCAGGGTCCAACACATTGGCCAAGCAGATTTTGAATGGCGCGCCTGCTGACATTTTCATCTCGGCCAATACAGCTTGGATGGATGAGCTGGAAAAGGCCGGCCTGCTGGTGACGGGCAGCCGTAAGGATATCTTAAAAAACATCCTTGTTCTGATTGCGCATGGCAAGGATGCTCCTCATGTGGCGATCAGTGAAGATCTTGATCTTGCGGGGCTTTTGGCGGGCAATCGGCTGGCGATGGCGATGGTGGATGCGGTGCCTGCGGGGCAATACGGCAAGGCAGCTTTGATCTCTTTGGGGCTGTGGGACAGTGTGGCCGCCTCGGTCGCGCAGGCTGAAAATGTGCGTGCGGCGCTGGCTTTGGTGGCGCGCGATGAGGCGCCCTTTGGCATTGTCTACGCCACCGATGCCAAGGCCGAGCCCAGCGTCAGCGTCGTTGGCCGCTTTCCGCCAGAGAGTTATCCCGCCATCACCTATCCCGCGGCCCTGTTGAACGAAGCGCGCGACGCCGCCGATGCGGGCTTTTTCGCTGCCCTGACAGCGCCCGAGGCCGCCGCTCATTTCACCGCTGAAGGCTTTACCATGCTGACACCCTAGCCCGCCCGAGCGATTAAACCGATACATGCGCGCGCAGATCGGCCTTCTCGAAACTCGCCTTTGCGCCGGAAACGGAAACCGCGCCGCGCTGCAAGACATAAAACTGATCCGCCAAGCCATAGGCAAATTCGAAATATTGCTCGACCAGCACAATCGCAATATCGCCCTTTGCTTTCAGATGCGTCAGAACATGGCCGATTTGCTGAATGATATTGGGCTGAATGCCTTCGGTCGGCTCGTCCAGCAACAGCACTTTGGGCCGCATCAGCATTGCCCGTGCGATTGCCAATTGCTGCTGCTGCCCGCCCGACAAATCGCCGCCTCGGCGCGCGCGCATGTCTTTTAGCACCGGAAACAGCTCGTAAACCTCTTCGGCGATGTGATGCTCGGATTTTGGCAGCACCGCAAAGGCGGTCTCTAGGTTTTCGCGCACTGTCAGCAGCGGAAAGATCATCCGGCCCTGCGGCACCACCGAAAGCCCGCGGCGCGCCATTTGCTGCGCAGGCAGCACGCCAAGGCTTTCACCGCCAAGCTCGACACTGCCGCCCGAGCGCGGATGCGTGCCCGCAAGCGCCTTCAGCAGGCTGGTTTTGCCGGTGCCATTGGTGCCCATCACGCAAGTGATCTCGCCGGTTTTGGCCTCAAAATCAATGCCGTGCAAGATTTGCGAGCCGCCGTAATGCAGCGTAATTCCCTTGGCTTTCAGCATTATCCCCGCCCCAGATAGACGTCGATGACGTCTTTGTTTTTGGTGACATGGTCCAAAGACCCTTCGGCCAGAACCGCGCCTTCATGCAGCACGGTGACGCGGCAATTCAGCCGGCGCACGAAATCCATGTCATGCTCGACCACCACCACCGCGCGGGTTTTGGCGATCTCGGTCAAAAGCGCTGTGGTGCGCTCGCGCTCGGCCAAGGTCATGCCGGCGGCAGGTTCATCGACCAACAACAGCCGCGGCTCTTGTGCCAGCAACATCGCAATTTCCAGCCATTGCTTTTGGCCGTGGCTTAACTCGCCCGCCTTGCGCGGCAGATGATCGATCAGCCCCACCTGTGCGGCCAAGGCCTGCACACGCGCAAGATCTGCGGGCTTGGCGCGCCACCCCAGCACCCGCCAAGGGCTGCGCGCGGCTTTCAGCGCAAGCGTCAGATTCTCGGCCACCGTCTGATCTTCAAACACCGTGGGGCGCTGAAACTTGCGGCCAATGCCCGCCCGCGCGATGTCAGCCTCGGAGAGTTTCAGCAAAGACACCGATTTCTCGCCAAAGGTGACCGATCCGCTGTCAGGCCGGGTCTTGCCGGTGACGATATCCATAAAGGTGGATTTGCCCGCGCCATTCGGCCCGATGATGGCGCGCAATTCGGCCGGGCCAATGGAAAAGGTCAGGTTGTTGATGGCGCGAAAACCGTCAAAGCTGACCGTCACGCCCGAAACTTCTAACAGCGCGCTCATTCCACCGCCTCGCGTTCTTGTAAAGCTCCGGCATCCGGCCCCAGCGGCGCGCCTTTGCGGTCAGGCCGACCCAAGCCCGCCAAACGGTCAAACAGCCCGCCAATGCCTTTGGGCGCAAACAGCGTCACCCCAACAAAGGCCAGCCCAAGCAATACCTGCCACCAATCCACCCAGTTCAAGGTGCCAAAGCCAAGCGGCAGCGAGGGCACGCGCCCGCCGGTGAACCAGCTTGACAGCAAAGACACCAAAGCAGCACCAATCACCGCGCCATAAAGCCGCCCGCGCCCGCCAATCGCCACCCAAACCGCCAGATAGATCGAGGCCATTGGCGCAAGTTCGGCCGGATTGATGATGCCGGCTTGCGGATAGTAAAGCGCCCCCGCAAGCGCTGCGATCACCGCCGTCAGCGCAAACAGCACCAGCTTGTAGCTTTCCACCGAATAGCCCAGAAACCGCACCCGCGCCTCGTCATCGCGGATGGCGCGAATGACCGAGCCGAACTTGCCCGAAACGATCCAGGCAAGCCCCAGATAGCACAGCCCCAAACCAAGTGCCGAGGCCCAAAGGAACCACAACGACAAGCGGTCTTGCCCCACAGCCTCGAGCCCCGGCAGGTTTTGCAGGCCCGAGAGCCCGTTGTTGCCGCGCAAACCGCTGTCGTTTTGAAACAGGTAAAGCGCCAGCGCCAAGGTCATCGCTTGGGTCAGGATCGACAGATAGACCCCCGTCACCCGTGCGCGAAACGCCAGCCAGCCGAACACCAGCGCCAAAAGCCCCGGCACCGCCACCACCAGCAGCAATTGCAGCGGCAGGCTATGGGCAAAGCCCCAGATCGCGGGCAGATCAGAGGCCCCCACCACCCCGAAAATCTGCGAGGCGATGCCCTGCTGCAGCTCTGCCGCCGTGGCAGGCAAGGGGCTATTGGCAAGCGAGGCCACCACAATCTCGGCGGTGCGCGCATACATCAGCCACATGCCGATCATATAGCCGCCAAGCGCGAAAAACGCCATATGGCCCAAGGACAGGATCCCCGCATAGCCCCAGATCAGATCCATCGCCAAGGCCGCGATGCACAGGCACAGCGTCTTGCCCAAGGTCTTGACAAAAGAGGTCGACATCAGCCCCGCCTGCGCCAAAACCGTTGCGGCCAAGGTCAGGCAAATCAGGCTGATCAAAAACACATAAGTCGCGCGTGTGATCCGCATGGCTCAATCCCCCGCCGCGCGACCACGCAGGGCGATAATGCCGCGCGGTCTGAATTGGATGAACAAAATGATGAACAAAATCATATAGGTTTGTGCGGCAAGCGTGTTTGACGGGTTCATGAACTCGATCAGCTTTTGCAAGCCACCGATCATCCCTGCCCCGGCAAGCGCGCCCCAGATATTGCCAACCCCGCCCACCACAACCGTCATAAACGATTGCACGATATAGTCAGATCCCAGCTCCGAGGTGACCTTGGCAAAAAGCCCAATCGCCACCCCCGCAATCCCCGCAATGCCCGATCCGATGCCAAAGGTCAGCATATTGATGCGGTCAGGATTGATCCCCATCGAGGCCGCCATCGCCGGATTTTGCGTGACCGCCCGCACCTCAAGCCCCAGCCGCGTGCGCTTCATCAGCCAAAGGATAAAGCCCAAAAACACCAGCGCCAGCACAAAGATCGCGATGCGGATATAGCTGATCGAGACCACATCATTCAGGCTTAACGCCCCATCAAGCCAAGCGGGCGAGGTTAAGGGCCGCGCTTGGGTGCCAAAGACATTCTTCAAAATCTGCTGCAAAGCGATCGAGATGCCAAAGGTCGCAAGCAGGGTCTCAAGCGGGCGTTTGTACAGATGTCTAATCACCAAACGCTCCATCGCCACGCCTGCAGCAAAGGTCACAGCAAAGGCCAAGGGCAGCGCAATCAGGATCGAGGCGGTGTAATTGGGCACAAATTGCTGCACCACATAGCCGGTATAGGCCCCCAGCGTGATAAACTCGCCATGCGCCATATTGATCACCCCCATCACACCAAAGGTAATCGCAAGCCCAATGGCTGCCAGAAAATAGATCGAGGCCAGCGACAGCGCGTCCAAACTCAGATCCGCAGCCTGCATCAGCGCGACCTTATAGCCGATCTTGCGCAGCGCGGCCTCGGCAGCGGTGGTCACAGCCCGGTCTGGTTCAAGATAAACCTCGTAATAGCCAAAATCATCGACCACGGATTTGGCCTGCGCTTCGGTCTTGGCCGGGCGCGCCTTGCCTGCGGCCACCAAGGCCAGATAGGCGCGGTCGCGCGCAGCCTGATCACTTAGATCGGCCAGCGCCACGCCGCCGACCATGCCGTCCGCGATATTGGCGATCAGCGTCTCGCGCTCGGCCTCGATGGTCAGCCGTGGCAGGGCAAGCTCTTGCGCCACCAAAAGCTCGTAAGCTTGGGTTTGCGTCAGATCGCGGCCGATTTGCAATTGCCGCGCAATATTGCCTTCGGGCGCTTGCGCGGCCGCCGCGCGTTTCACCGCCAGCAGCGGGTTCAGCGCGCCGCGCAGATCCAAGCCCAGATCGGCGCCAAAGCTGTTGATCGCCGCCACCCGTGCCGCCGTCTCTGCATCAAAGCGCAGCGTCAGCAACCGCTCAAGCCTTTGCTTTTGTGCCTTTAAAGCCGGATCCGCCTCTCCTTCGATCGCTGCGCGCAAAGGGGCCAGCGCCTCGGGCTTGGGGTCTTTGGCAATCGAGTCGAGCGCCGCTTGGCGCTTGGCAGGATCGGGGTCAGACAGGGTAAATTGCACCAGCGCGGTCGCAATCATCGCCCGCACACCGGCATTGGGTTTCAATTCTATCATCTCGGATTTTGCCGCCGTGCCAACCCCTGCCCCCGTCAGATCCCGCAGCGCATAGCCCGCAGCATCCGGCGCGATCAGAAAGAACGCCCCATCGGCCTTGCGCAGCCCTAGGCCCTTATCGCCCCAGGCCTGCAAGACCGCAGGCGCCGCAGGATCGCCACTTTCCGCCAAAGCGTCGATCACCGGTGCAATGCTCTGGCGCGAGGCCTTTTCCACCAAGGCCGCATTGGCGGTTAAAATCTGCAAAGCGGTTTCCGCCCGCAGCGGGGCCGCACAAAGAACTGCCAGCAGGCAGGCGATCAAAAGGCGCATAGGGTCATCCGATTTGGGAAGGGAGGGGCCAAAAAGGCCCCTCCGCCACGTTTAGTAGTTCGAGGTCAACTGAACGCAGGTCTTGGTGTCTTTGTTATACATCCCGCATTTCAGATCCTTCCAATCGGACTCGAGCACCGCCGATTCCGGCAGATAATCGGTCCAAGCATCGCCCGGAACCGGCTCGGTCTGGCTGATGATGTCAAACTGGCCATCGGCCCGGATCTCACCAATCAGCACGGGTTTGGTCAGGTGGTGGTTTGGCAACATCTCGGCCATGGTGCCGGTGAGGTTCGGGAATTTCTGCCCGATCATCGCCTCGGAGACCGCATCAACATCCGTGGTGCCCGCTGCCGTGACCGCATTCACCCACATGTTAAAGCCGATGTAATGCGCCTCCATCGGATCGTTGGTGACGCGCTTGTCGTCTTTGATAAAGGCGTGCCATTCGTCAATAAAGGCTTTGTTTTCAGCGGTATCAGCCGACATGAAATAGTTCCAGGCCGCCAGATGACCAACAAGGTTGCTGGTGTCCAGACCCGAAAGCTCTTCTTCGCCAACCGAGAAAGCCACCACGGGCAGCTTGTCTGCGGTCACGCCAGCTGCGGCCAGTTCTTTGTAAAAGCCGATATTGGCATCGCCGTTGATGGTCGAGATCACGCCGACCTTTTTGCCATCCGCCCCAAGTGCCACCACATCGCCGACGATCTTGGACCAATCGGAATGGCCAAAGGGGGTGTAGTTGACAAAGATGTCTTCCTTGGCGATGCCCTTTTGCGTCAGATAGGCTTCAAGAATGTTGTTGGTGGTGCGCGGATAGACGTAGTCGGTGCCCAAAAGCGCGAATTTCTCGATGCCCAATTCGTTCAGGAAATAATCCACCGCAGGGATCGCCTGCTGGTTTGGCGCGGCACCGGTGTAGAAGACGTTCTTTGACGATTCCTCGCCCTCGTATTGCACGGGGTAGAACAGCAGGCCGTTCAGCTCTTCGATCACCGGCAGCACCGATTTGCGCGACACAGAGGTCCAGCAGCCAAACATCACATCGACCTTATCCACCGTCAAAAGCTCGCGGGCTTTTTCCGCAAACAGCGGCCAATCCGAGGCTGGGTCCACCACCACCGCTTCAAGCTTTTTGCCCAAAAGACCGCCCTTGGCGTTTTGCGCCTCGATCAGCATCAGCATGGTGTCTTTCAAAGTGGTCTCGGAAATCGCCATGGTGCCCGAAAGCGAATGCAGAACCCCGATCTTAATCGTCTCACCGGCAGCAAAGGCCATGCGTGGCAAAGACATGGCAGCGATAGCCGAACCCAAAAGTGCGCGTCGTGTCAGTTTCATCTCAATTTCCCCTGTTGCGTGCCATTGCGGCATCAGATGTCTGGTGATGAGGGGTGACCCCTTTGCATCAAATCCGATCTCGGATGCGACCCGAGCAAGGCAAGGGAAGCACAGCCACTGCGGCGTTCAATCGGATCAGTTAGATTTTATGATATTTCTGCAATGCAGCATTGATATGCCAAAAAACTAGGCGCATTTTTATGCCGCAGCGCAGAAACACAGCAAAGACGCGAGCAAGAGGGGTGCAAAATTTCTTCAGCGCCCAAGAAAAATGCGCGCTGCTGCGGCCAAAGGCTGCAAAAATTATATGCTGTTTATCCGAGTCTGGTCGCCCTAAGCGTCCAATTCTGCATCCCAATACAGATAATCCATCCAGCTTTCGTGCAGATGGTTCGGCGGAAAGCGGCGGCCGTGGGTGTTCATCTCGCTTGCGGTGGGCGCGCGCGGCACTTTGGCCAGCTGTAGGCCGGCTTGTTTCAAGGTGCGCGAGCCTTTGTGCAGATTGCAGGGCGAGCAGGCAGCCACCACATTCTCCCAACTGGTCACGCCGCCGCGACAGCGTGGCAGCACATGGTCAAAGGTCAGATCGCCCTTGCTGCCGCAATATTGGCAGCAAAATTCGTCGCGCAGAAAAAGATTAAAGCGCGTGAAGGCCACGCGCTTTTGAGGTTTTACAAAGTCTTTCAGCACGACAACCGAAGGTATGCGAAATTCTTGTCGCTGCGAATGGATCACCTGATCATATTCGGCGACAATCTGCACCCGGTCCAGAACGGCGGCCTTGATCGCCTCTTGCCAGGGCCAGAGCGACAGCGGGTAATAACTCAGCGGTCGAAAATCCGCATTCAGCACCAGCGCCGGAAATTGCCGAAGCGCAGCGGGTTCGCGTACAAATTGCGTTCTGAAATCGCCGTCCATTCCGAAAGTGACTCCCTTTCCGTCCCTTCGCCTTTTCAGACAGGGGGCGGAAGCAGCCGCCCCGTACCCCTCGACTATATCTGGCGATCCAAAGCGCGCAACCCCCAGATATTGCCAAGATGTCGCAACAAAGCGTGACAGCGGCATGACAAAGGGCCCTGCAATCGCAGGGCCCTTTGCGGTATTTTCGCCGTTTAGGCCGCAGCGACCGCGCGGGCGGTCAAAACCTTGACCAAATTGCCGCGGTAGGCCGGCGTTCCGTGCAGATCAGAGATGAAATCGGAATGATCCACCGAAAGCCCCGCAAGGGCTGCCGCCGAAAAGTCCTTTGACAGCGCTTCCTCGGCCTCTGACCAGCGGAAAACGCCATCGTTTGACGCGCCTGTCACCGCAACCCGCACGCCGTCGGCGTATTTGGCGACAAACACCGCCGTCAACGCAAAGCGGCTGGCAGGTTGGTTGAACTTCACATAGGCCGCCTTTTCCGGGATCGGAAAGGCCACTTCGGTGATGAACTCGCCCTCTTCCAAAGCGGTGGTGAACATGCCTTGGAAATAGTCATCTGCCGCGATCTTACGCTTGTTGGTGACAACGGTCGCCCCCGAGCCCAGAACCGCGCTTGGATAGCAGGCGGCGGGGTCGTTGTTGGCGATGGATCCGCCAAGCGTGCCACGGTTGCGCACCGCCGGATCGCCGATGCCGCCAGCCAAAGCCGCAAGCGCCGGGTAATGGCTTGCAGCCTCGCGGGCGACCACCGCATGCGGGGTGGCCGCACCGACATGCAGGCCGCCATCGCCCTTGCACACGCCCTTGGTCTCGGCGATGCCGGTCAGGCAGACCAAAACGCCGGGCGCGGCAAGCCGCTGCTTCATCGTCGGCACCAAGGTCTGACCACCCGAGAGCGCCTGCGCCCCCTCGGCCGTCAAAGCTTTGGTGGCTTCGGCAATCGTCGAAGGCTTTACGAATTCGAAGTCATACATCGTTCTTCCTCCTTAAGCGTTGATCGCTGCCCAGACCCGCGACGGCGAGACTGGCATATCAATATGGGTAACGTGTTTGTAGCCGCCGCGTTGCAGCGCATCAATCACCGCATTCACCACCGCAGGCGGGCTGCCGATCGCCCCTGCCTCGCCGCAGCCCTTTACCCCAAGCGGGTTATGGGTGCATTCGGTGACACAGGAATGATCCACCGTGTAGAACGGCACATCTTCGGCGCGCGGCATGGCGTAATCCATATAGCTTGCCGACAACAGCTGGCCGTTCTCGTCATAGATGGTGTTTTCCAACAGCGCCTGACCGATGCCTTGGCCAACACCGCCATGCACCTGCCCCTCGACGATCATCGGGTTCATCACATTGCCAAAGTCATCGGCACAGGTAAAGGACGCAACCTCGACCTGCCCCGTGGCGGGATCCACCTCGACCTCGCAGGCATAGGCGCCCGCGGGATAGGTAAAGTTTGCAGGGTCATAGAACGAGGTTTCTTCCAAGCCAGGTTCCAAGGTTTCCAGCGGATAGTTGTGCGGCACATAGGCAGAAAACGCGATCTCGCCAAAGGTTTTCGCCTTATCAGTGCCTGCAACCGAGAATTTGCCATCGGCAAATTCGATGTCGCCTTCAGCCGCCTCAAGCATGTGGGCTGCGATCTTTTTGCCCTTGGCGATGATCTTATCCACCGCTTTGACCATGGCCGATCCCGCAACCGCCAAGCTGCGCGAGCCATAAGACCCCATCCCGAACGGGATTTTCGAGGTGTCGCCATGCACGATTTCCACCGCACTTTCGGCAATGCCCAAACGCTCGGCCACGATCTGCGCAAAGACGGTCTCATGCCCCTGCCCGTGGCTATGCGCGCCGGTCATCACCGAGATGCTGCCAGTCGCATTGACCCGCACCGTGGCTGCATCAAACAGACCAACCCGCGCGCCCAGAACCCCAACCAGATGCGAAGGCGCGATCCCGCAAGCCTCGATCCAGGTTGACAGGCCCAGCCCACGCAGCTTGCCCTTGGCTTTGCTGGCAGCCGCGCGCTTTTCAAAGCCCGCCAGATCGCCAAGTTCGATCATTTTCTCCAGCGTCGCCTGATAGTTGCCGGTGTCGTACACAAGTCCGACAGGCGTGGTATAGGGGAACATATCGGTGGTGATAAAGTTCTTGCGGCGAATTTCGACCTTATCCAGCCCCAGCTCATCTGCCGCCTTGTCGATCACGCGTTCGATCGAATAGGTGGCTTCGGGCCGGCCTGCACCGCGGTAGGCATCAACGGGGGCGGTGTTGGTGAACACGGCCTTGACGTTGACATAGACCAGCGGGGTTTTGTAAGGCCCCGCCATCAGCGTGCCGTGCAAGAAGGTCGGCGTCACGGTGGCAAAGTTCGACAAATACGCGCCGACATTGGCCATGGTTTCGGTGCGCAGCGCAAGGAAGGTGCCGTCTTTGTCCAAGGCAAGCTGAATGGTGGTGACATGGTCGCGGCCATGCGCATCCGACAAGAAGCTTTCCGAACGCTCTGCCACCCATTTCACCGGCCGACGCAGCGCCTTCGAGGCCGCAAGCACCGCCGCCTCTTCGCCGTAGTGATAGATTTTCGAGCCAAAGCCGCCGCCAACATCGGGGGCGATCACGGTCAGTTTGTTTTCAGGAATGCCCATCACAAAGGCCGCGATCAACAGACGCGACAGGTGCGGGTTCTGCGAGGTGGTGTAAAGCTTGTAATCGCCCGTGCCCGCATCGTAATCGCCAATGCTGGCGCGCGGCTCCATCGCATTTGGAACCAAACGGTTGTTCACCAATTCCAAGGTGGTGACATGGGGCGCGGCAGCAAAGGCCGCGTCCACAGCGGCGCGGTTGTCTTCAATCCAGCCCCAATCGAAACAAACGTTGTTGTCGATCTCGTCATGCACGCGGTGCGCGGGGTTGGCCACGGCCTTGGCCATATCCACAATCGCCGGCAGCTCGGTAAAGTCGGCGTCAATCGCCGCCGCCGCATCCTTGGCTTGTTCCAGCGTTTCGGCCACCACAATCGCATAGGCGTCGCCGACATGGCGCACTTTGCCATGCGCCAGAACCGGACGCTTGGGCTCTTTCATCGTCGCCCCGTCGCGGCTGTTGATATACCAGCCCGCCGGATTGCCGCCCATGGCTGCAAAATCAGCCCCCGTCATGATCGCCAGCACCCCAGGCATTGCCGAGGCCGCTGTGGTGTCGATCTTATTGATCGTCGCATGCGCCATTTCCGAGCGTGCAAAATAGGCATAGCCCTGCTTGTGCAGGTTAATATCGGCCGTGTAGCGGCCCTGTCCGGTCAAAAACCGGATATCCTCGCGCCGCTTTACGCTGGCGCCGATGCCATGATCTTTCGGCATTCCATCCTCCCTTAATGCGATACGGTCAAACCGTCCGCGACTTGGTTGACATCATTCAGCAGGAACCGAGGCCACATCCTGCCCCGAAGCCGCCAGAACCGCTTTGACGATGTTGTGATAGCCCGTGCAGCGGCAGATATTGCCTTCAAGGTAATGCCGCACTTCGGATTCGGTGGGCTTGGGGTTTTCGGCCAAAAGCGCTGCCGAAGACATCACCATACCTGGGGTACAAAAGCCGCATTGCAGCCCGTGATGATCTTGAAACGCCTGCTGCACCACGCCAAGGCTGCCGTCCGCATTGGCCATGCCTTCGATGGTGCGCACCTGCGACCCCGCCACATCTTGGGCAAAAACGCTGCAAGATTTCACCGGCTTGCCATCGACATGCACCACACAAGCGCCGCATTGCGAGGTATCACAGCCGACATGGGTGCCCGTCAGCCCCAAGCCTTCGCGCAGATAGGCCGACAACAAGGTCCGCCCCTCTGTCTCTGCCGAAACGGTTTTCCCGTTCACGACCATAGTGACCTTTGTCATAGTATCCTCCCTTTACATCCCTGTGGTTCAGCTGATCAGCCGCTTGAACCAGCCTTTTTTCTGTGTCTCATCCGTGCCTTCCTCGGCCTCGGCTGGCCCTTCGACGGCCGTTTGAAAGCGTTCAAAGAAGGTATCGGCCATCTTTTTGGCAAAGCTGTCGATGATGCGGCTGCCAAGCTGGGCGATCTTGCCGCCGACATTGGCCTCGACCTCGTAGCTCAGTCGGGTGCCGCCCTCGATCGGCTCGAGCGTCACCTTGGCGCCGCCCTTGGCATAGCCAGCAGGCCCCCCCTTGCCCTCGCCCGAGATGGTCAGGCCCTTGCCAATATCCAGATCAGACAGCTTCACAAGTCCGGTAAAACGCGCCGAAACCGGCCCGACCTTTTGCGCCACCACGGCTTCAAAACCGTCTTCAGCACTGCCCGTCATGCTTTCGCAGCCCGGCACGCAGTCTTTCAAAACTTCAGGGTTCAAAAGGGCTGCCCAAACCACCTCTGGGCTGGCCATAATATCGCGGCTGTCGATCAGTTGCATAGAAATTCCTCTTCACGTTGCACGAAGCCTAATCGGCAAAAACCGTTCCGGCTATACGCCCTTGGTCGTAGCCTCTGCGCTCAGGCCAAAAGCTGCCAAAACTGCGCGCAGCGCCGGCGCGTCGATCGGTTTGGTCACCAAATCCACGCCCGCAACTGCTGCGCGTGCCCGCAGATCGGCCGAATGATCCGCCGTCACCAGCCTCACCGCGGCAGCGCCGTGATCGGCGCGCAGCCGCGCGATCAGATCAAGCCCGGTCATGCCAGTGCCAAGCTGTTGATCAATCAGATAGAAATCGGGCAAGATGCCCAGCTCTTCGATCAGCGCCAGCGCCTCTTCGCCCGAGCCCGCCTCAAGCACATCGACGCCCCATTTTTCCAGCACAAGGCCCATGGCGCGGCGCAGGTCTTCGTCGTTTTCCACCAAAAACCCGATGCGGCCCTGCAATTGCACCGAAGGCTGCACGGGCGCGATGCGATCGGGGGCAAGGCTTTCGCTGATCGGCAGCTCGATCGAAAAACAACTGCCGCGGCCCGGCTGGCTGATCAGCCCCAAAGGGTGGCCCAAAAGCGCGCAGGCGCGTTCGACAATCGCAAGGCCAAGCCCCATGCCTTCGCTGGCCGAAGCCTTGGCGTTCAGCCGGTGGAACTCTTTGAAAATATTGCTCTGCTCTTCTGGCGGGATGCCCAAGCCGCTGTCCCAAACCTCGATCCGGCACTGGCCGCGCCGCAGCCGCGCGCCGACCAGAACCTTGCCACGCTGGGTATAGCGAATCGCATTGGCGATCAGGTTTTGCAAAATCCGGCGCAGATAGGCAGGGTCAGAGCTGACCACCACATCCGACGGCCGCACCACCAGCCGCAGGCCTTTGGCGGCGGCAAAGCCCGAAAACTCGGCCTGCAACTGCGCCAGCAGCGGCCCAAGCCGCACCGGCACCGCCGTCACCGCCAGCTTACCGCTTTCCAGTTTCGAGATATTCAGCAGCGCGTCCAAAATCCCTTCGACAGAGATCAGCGCGTTATGCGCCTTTTCCAGCGTGCCACGGGTCTCGGGGGTAAGCGCGCTGTCCTCGATGGAGGACAAAAACAGCTTGGCCGCAGACAAAGGCTGCAACAGATCATGGCTGGCGGCCGCCACAAAGCGCGAGCGGCTGGCGTTGGCGCGCTCGGCGGTTTCCAGCGCGTCTTCCAATTCCAGCGTGCGTGCCCGCACCCGCGCCTCAAGCGTTTCATTGGCGCGGCTTAGCCCCGCAATCGCCTCGCGTTCCAGCGTGACATCTGCAAAGCTCATCACAAAGCCGCTTTCGGGCATTTCCTGCGCAAAAACCGTCAGCACACGGCCCGCGCGGCGCACCTCAAAGCTCAGGTCCGGCCGCCCCTGCCGCCCGTCAACCCAAAGCCGCAACCGCGCCGCATCCATGCCTGCGCCAAAGTCGAAATCCTGCTGCAACCGCGTCAAAAGCGCCTCGAAGCCATCGCCCAAGCGCAGTTTCGCCAAGGGCAGCGCCAAAAGCGTCGCCAAGCGGCGGTTCCACCCCGCCAAACTGGCCGCCGCATCAAAGATCGCCACACCTTGGTTGATATGATCCAAAGTCGCGCGGATCACCCGGGCCTGATCGTCCAGCAGCTTGCCACGCTCGACCCGCTCGGCGCGGATGATGTCGGTGACATCGGTCTGCAAGATCACCGTGCCGCCCTCGCTGGTGCGATGTTCGGACACCTGCACCCAAGCATCACCACGCATGGCGACGTTGAACATCACATGGCGTTCTTGGTGCCTGCGGCGGCGTTTGGCTGACCACTCTTGTGGGTTTTCCCCTGCGGGCAGCACAAAAAACTGCGAGGTGCTGACGGCTTTGACATAGTCGTCAAAGTGAAGTCCCGCCTTAAGAATATCTTGCAAATCATTAAGATACATACCAAATCTGGAATTACACATGACCAGAACATCTTGGGCATCAAACAGCGCAAAGCCTTCCTGCACGGTTTCCAGCGCATCGGCCAGATTGCGCCGCGCGGCTTCGGTTTCGGCATTGGCTTGGCCCAAGGCCGCGTTCGAGGCGTTTAGCAGATCCAGCGCCCGTTCCAATTCGCGGGTGCGCTCGCGCACCTGATCTTCCAGCATCGCGGCGCGCTGAAACTGCGTGTAGGCTGCCCCAGAGTCATCTGTAATCGCCTCGACCCGCCGCATCAGCACTGCCGCGATGGTCAAAAGCTTTTCATTCTGCCGCGCAAGGCTGTCGGCGGGGTTGATCAGCGCATCGCTCATGCCGGCTCTGGCGGATAGATCGCCACCCCGGTCATGGTTTGATTGACATGCATCGAATTCCACTGCTCGCCATAGGTGGAAAATCCCGTCACCCGATGCGCCCGCAAAACCTGCGACACCGCGCCATAGCTTTGCTTCTCAGTCGCCTCCATCCGCCGCAAGATGCAATCTGCGGCCAAAATCGCCAAGGGCGCAGTCTTGGCGCAAAGCCCCGCCAGCGCGTCTTGCAGATGCGCGGCCATGTCTTGCGGTTCGGCCAAGGTCAGCACCAGACCCTCGTCGATGGCCGAAAAGAACACCAGATCGCCGTTTTCATCCACCCGTTGGATCGCGCGTACATGATGCCGCCCGCCGATCCGCACCACCACCGGATGGGCGGCAAAGGTAAAAGCGGTCAACTGTGTCGGGTCTTTGCCCAGCAATCGGGCATATTCCAGTGCCGCAGGTTCGGCATTGATCTGGCTGACCAAACGGCGGGCGGGATCGGCTTGGGTCACCACCATGCGTTTCGCGGTGGGCACCAGATGATCCAAGTTAAACACCTGTACAGGACAACGCGTGCGCAGCATCAGCAAAACCGCTGCATGGCGCAAAAACCGCCCCGCATGCAGCACAAAGCTTTGGCGAAAATCCTGCCCATCGGCAGCCGAGCCACCAAACAGCGGCATCGGCCCAAGCCCGGGAGCAAGCGCTGCGGTCAGCTCGTCTTCACGGATAGACAGCCCGTCCACCATCAGAAAAGCAAACTCGTGGCGCCAAGCGGGCCGGGCCCGCTCTAGCCCTGTGCGAGAGCGGATCATCTGGCCGATCAGCGCCTCGCTGTCGATATGGTCCAGATCTTCCACCAGAAGGGTCTGACAGGCGAAGAGATCGGCCGGAAAGCCCACGGCGACGATCTCGCCCTCGGTATAGCCCTGCGCCGAAATCTCGCCCGCGGTGGTGCAGCCAATCACCGGACAATCGCCAAATTCCGCCGCAAGCCCAAGGCTGAGGGCCGCCAAATCGGCTGTGGGCGAGATGAAAAGCACCACCTGCGCAAAGGGCCCTGCCCCCAAGGCGCGCGCCAAATCCTGCGCGGCATTGACTGCGGTTGCGGCAACATGCGCGGTCGGCAAAGGCGAAAGCGCGGCGATCTGAGCGGGCATCAAAGCCTATCCCTCGGGCAAGAGGTTGCTAAAGCTGGCCTCTCCGGCGATCAAAACCGCTTGGGTGCGGCTTTGCACGCCCAATTTACGCATGATGGCAGTGACATGCGCCTTGACGGTGGTTTCGGCGATGGTCAGCTCGAAGGCGATTTGCTTGTTCAACTTGCCCTCGCATATCAGCTGCAAAATGCGGGTTTGCTGGCGGGTCAACAGGCCCAAACGCGCAATTGCGGCCTCTTGCTGAGTGTCAGCCGCCGCACCAACATAGCCTTCGGGCAGATAGACCTCGCCCAGTCGCAAGGCATCAAAGGCCGCGCAAAAGGCCTCGCGTCGTGCCGATTTGGCGACAAAACCCGCAGCCCCCGCCTGCAAACAGGCCGCAATCATCCGGTTGTCAGCCAGCGATGAGACCACCAAGACTGGCACCTCGCGCAGGGCTTGCCGCAACCGTATCAAACCGTCCAAGCCGTTGACATCGGGCAGGTTCAAATCCAACACCACCACATCTGGCAAGGGCCCCGCCTCAAGCCGCTGCAAGGCAGAGTCAAGACAGCCTGCGGTCTCGATCCGGCGCAGCCCTGCCACCGCCTTGAGCGTCATCGCCAAAGCATCACAAAACAGCGGGTGATCGTCGACAATCAAAGCCGTGGTCAGACTGCGCGCATGGTCCATCAAATCTCTCCCCCCGCCGCAGCCTAGCAAGCAATCGCGCGCGGGGAAAGCGGCACCTAAGGCGCAATTTCCCGCCCATGGCGTGAGCCCATTCTTCCCAAAGCCCGCCGCCACCGCTATCAACTTCAAAACATCGGAGCCCGCCATGCCGCTTTCGCGCCGCGCCCTTCTAAGCCTTGGGCTTGCCAGCCTAAGCCTGACCGCCTGCGGGGTGCGTCAGCCCAGCCCTGCGCCCAAATATGCCGGCAAGACGCCGCAGATGGATGCATTGATCCGCAAATGGGCGCGCATCCATGACATCCCTGAATCGCTGCTGCACCGCGTGATTGTGCGCGAATCGAGCTACAACCCCGCGGCACGCAACGGGCCCTATTTTGGTCTGATGCAGATCTTGCCACAAACCGCGCGGCAAATGGGCTATCGCGGCCCTGACGCGGGGCTTTTGGACGCCGACACCAATCTGCACTACGCCGGCCGCTATCTGCGCGGCGCTTGGCTGTTGTCGCATCGCAACGAGAAAACCGCCGTGATGTGGTATGCCAAGGGCTATTACTACGAGGCCAAGCGGCGCGGCATGCTGAAAGAAACCGGCTTGCGCAGCTAGGCGCTAGTACCAAGCATCGGCCATGCCACGCTTTTTGGCCTCGACAAAGTCGCGCAAACCCTCGCGCAGCCCTTGATCAAGCACTGGCGCCTCAAACTCGGCCAAACGGCGTTTCCAGGCCGCATTGGCGCGGGTGGCAGAATCGCTTGACCCTGCGGCCTCCCATTTCTCAAAGGGTTCGTTGTCCGACAGCTCGGAATCCCAAAACGCGGTCTCGTAATGCGCCATGGTGTGGCTGCAACCAAAGAAATGATTGCCCGGCCCAACCTCGGCAAAGGCATCGACGGCAAGTTGGTCATCATCAATCTTGACCCCGTCCAGATAGCTGTGCAGCGCGCCACACAGATCAGCGTCCAGCATGAATTTCTCGTAGCTCATGCTCAGCAGCCCGTCCAGAAACCCCGCCGAGTGCAAAATGAAGTTCGCACCGCAATGGATCGCGGCCAACATGCTCATGGTGCCTTCCATCATCGCCTGCGCATCGGGCAGTTTCGAGGTGGTAAAGTTGCCCGAACACCGCAGCGGCAGGTTCAACCGCCGCGCCAATTGCCCGATCACCATGCTGCCGATGGCGGGTTCTGGTGTGCCAAAGGTTGGGCTGCCCGAACGCAGGCTCATCGAGGACAGAAAGTTGCCAAAGATCACCGGCGCGCCGGGCCGCTCAAGCTGGGTCAGCGCGCAGCCCGCCATAGTTTCGGCCAGCGATTGCGCAATCGCGCCGGCATTGGTCACCGGCCCCATCGCGCCGCCAAGGATAAAGGGCACGATCACCGCCGCCTGATTGGCCCGCGCATAGGCGCGCAGCACCGTGGTCATGGTGCCATCCCAGACCAAAGGCGAATTCACGTTCACATTGCCAAGGATCACGCAGTTTTGCTCGACAAAATCGGCACCAAACAGAATCCGGCTCATCTCGATATTGTCTTCCGCCCGGCTTTGATGGGTGACAGACCCCATATAGCAGCGATCCGACAGCTCCATATGCGCCAGCACCATATCAAGATGACGCTTGTTCACCGCAATGTCGGTGGGCTCGCAGATCGTGCCGCCCGAATGATGAAAGTTTGGGCTCGATTGCGCCAACATGATGAAATTGCGGAAATCTTCCAGCGTGCCAAAGCGGCGGCCTCGGTCCAGATCCATCACGAAGGGGCTGCCATAAGAGGGCGCAAAGACCACATTCTTGCCACCGATGCGCACCGAATTGGCCGGATTGCGCGCGTGTTGGGTAAATTCAGCGGGCGCGGTTTTCAGCACCTCGCGCAGCATGCCGGGTTCAAACTTGACCAGCACGCCCTCTACCTTGGCGCCGGCTGCACGCCAAAGCGACAGGGTCTCGGGGTCGTCACGAAACTCGATGCCGGTCTCGGCCAGAATGCGATCTGCGGCACGTTCCACCTTTTGCAGGCTGTCTTCGGCCAAGATATCATAGGTCGGAATATTGCGGACGATATAGGGCCGCCCCATGCCGCCGCCTTTTTTCGCCCGCTCAATTTGCCGCGCCTGCCGCCCTGACCGTTTTGCCTCACTCATCGCCTGCCCCCCCTTGGCGCCCCTGCGACGCTTTGGATCAGAAGGCGACAGACCGCGCCTGAAGTCAGCGCAAAAGCCGACGCCTGAAGGTCTATTCGCGCCAAGGCCTCAGGTGATCACATCTGGCGCTTGGCGTCCGGTAAAGCTTTCGATGCCCGCAAGCGTATGGGCGGCGCGAATGATCGCCGCCAAAGCCTGCTGCGGTTCAAGGTCAAGCCCCTCTGGCCCCGCGACATAGCGTTCCAGATAAAGCCGCAAGGTCGCGCCTTGGGTGCCGGTGCCCGACAGCCGCAGCACGATGCGGCTGTCATCGGCAAAGACAATCCGCACGCCTTGCGCGCGGCTGATCGAGCCGTCGACCGGATCGGTATAGGCAAAATCATCGGCTGCCGCGATCTGCATGCCCTCGATCTGATGCCCGATCAGGCTGGGCAAAGACTGGCGCAGCGCTGCCATCATCGCATCGGCCTTGTCGCTGGCAATCGCCTCGAAATCGTGGCGGCTGTAGTAGTTGCGGCCGTATTTTGCCCAATGCTCGGCCAAAATCTGCGCTACTGATTGCTTGCGCACCGCCAGAATGTTCAGCCACAACAGCACCGCCCAAAGCCCGTCTTTTTCGCGCACATGGTCCGACCCTGTGCCAAAGCTTTCCTCGCCGCAGATCGTCACGCGGCCGGCATCCAGCAGATTGCCAAAGAATTTCCAGCCCGTAGGCGTCTCGAAACTTTCCACCCCCAAGGCCCGCGCCACCCGATCCGCCGCAGCCGAGGTCGGCATCGAACGCGCAACCCCCGCAATGCCACCCGCATAGGCCGGGGCCAGATGCGCATTCGCCGCCAGCACCGCAAGGCTATCAGAGGGCGAGACATAAATACCGCGCCCAACCACCATATTGCGGTCGCCGTCCCCATCGCTTGCGGCGCCGAAATCGGGGGCAGCTTGGCTGAACATCTCGTCCATCAGCGCCTTGGCCCAGGTCGGATTGGGGTCTGGATGCAGCCCGCCGAAATCTGGCAGGGCTTGCGCGTTGATCACCGTGCCCGCCGCCGCACCCAGCCGGTTTTGCAAAATCTCGACCGCATAGGGGCCGGTGACTGCCGACATGCTGTCCATCCGCATTGAAAAGCCGCCCGCGAACATCGCAGCTATTGCCTTGAAATCAAACAGGCTTTCCATCAGCGCCGCATAATCTGCGACAGGATCGACCACATCCACGATCATCGCACCCAGATGCTGCCGCCCCAGCCTGCCCAGATCTACGTCTTGGCCCTGCCAGATCTGATAGGCCTCGATTTCTGTCGTACGTTTGTACATCGCCTCGGTCACAGCCTCGGGCGCTGGGCCGCCGTTTTCCATGTTGAACTTGACGCCAAAGTCTTCGTCCAAGCCGCCGGGGTTGTGGCTGGCCGACATGATGATGCCACCATCGGTCTGATTAAGCCGGATCAGATGGCTGGCCGCAGGGGTCGACAGCACAGCACCCTGCCCCACGATCACCCGTGCGACACCATTCGCCGCCGCCATCCGCAAGATCACCTGAGCGGCCTCGGCGTTGAAAAACCGCCCATCACCGCCCAAGACAAAGCATTTGCCCGCAGCCCCCACCACATCGAAAATCGCCTGCACGAAATTCTCAAGGTAATGCGGCCCCATGAACACCCGCGTCTTTTTGCGCAGGCCCGAAGTTCCGGGCTTTTGCCCCGCGATGGGCGTTGTGGCGATGGTTTGATGGCTCATAAGGATCCTCCGGTCGGACTGGGCGCAAAGACAAAAACGCTGTGGGCAGGCATGGTCAGGCGGGTCAGCGGGCCTGAAGCTGCGGCATCCGGATCGGCGGTGCTAAGGTCCAGCCGCCAAGCGGGTGCGGTTTCGGGCAGGGTCAGATCGACCGCGCCGCCGGAGTTGAACACCAGATACAGCGTATCGTCGGCCTCGGGGCCAGCCGCCGCCATCCGCACCTCGAGCCCCAGACAGCGAAACGCAGGATCATGCCAAAACTCGCCCGCAGGCAGGGTGCCGTCAGCGCGCCGCCAGATCACCTCGGCCAGACCATCAGCGCGGGCATGGCCGTGCAGGAACCGCGCTTGGCGCAACACCGGATGCTTGCGCCGCAGCGCGGTCAGCCCTGCGACAAAGCGCGTCAAAGCTGCATCCCCCGGCCAAGTGATCCATGTCAGCGGATTGTCTTGCGCATAGGCGTTGTTGTTGCCGTCCTGGCTATGGCCCAGCTCGTCGCCCGCCAGCAGCATCGGCGTGCCTTGGCTCAGAAACAGCGTCGCCAGCATATTGCGTTTGCGCAAAGCGCGGGCGGCCAGAATGCTTGGGTCCTGCGTCGGGCCCTCTTCGCCCATATTGTCGGAATGATTGTCGGAATGGCCGTCGCGGTTGTCCTCGCCATTGGCCAGATTGCGCTTGACCGAATAAGACACCAGATCTTGCAGGGTAAAGCCGTCATGCGAGGTCAGAAAGTTCACCGAAGCGGTGGCCGCGCGGCGGTCATGGTCAAACACATCGGCCGAGCCCAAAAGCCTGCGCGACAGTTCCGGCGCAAGCCCCGCATCGCCGCGCCAAAACCGCCGCACCCCGTCGCGGTAGCGGTCGTTCCATTCGGCAAAGGGCTGCGGATAGCGGCCCAGCTGATAGCCGCCCGGCCCGATGTCCCAAGGCTCTGCGATCAGCTTGACGCCCGCCAGCACCGGATCTTGGCGCAGCGCATCAAAAAAGCCGCCCTGCGGGTCAAAGCCGCCCCGCTCGCGCCCCAGCACCGTGGCCAGATCAAAACGAAAGCCGTCGATATGCACCTGTTCCACCCAATAGCGCAGGCTGTCCATCACCAGCCGCAGCACCGCGGGCTGGGTCAGATCCAGCGTGTTGCCGGTGCCCGTGTCATTGACATAGCGCCGCCCACCCTCGGCCAGACGGTAATAGCTTTGGTTGTCGAGCCCGCGAAAACTCAGCGTCGGGCCCCATTCGTCACCCTCGCCGCTGTGGTTATAGACCACATCCATCACCACCTCGAGGCCTGCTGCATGCAGCGCCTTAACCATGGCCTGCATCTCGCGCAGCGGGTTGGCGCCACCGTAGCGCGGTTCAGGCGCGAAAAAGCCGATGGTGTTATAGCCCCAATGGTTGGACAGCCCCTTGGCCACCAAAAACCGCTCGTCCACAAAGGCCTGCACTGGCAAAAGCTCGATCGTGGTCACGCCAAGCCGGCGGTAATGTTCAATCATCACCGGATGGGCAAGGCCTGCATAGGTGCCGCGCAGCTGTGGCGGAATATCGGGATGCTGCTTGGTCAGGGCTTTGACATGGGCCTCATAGATCACGGTTTCGGCCATGGGCACCTGCGGGCGGGCATCGCGGCCCCAAGCAAAACTGGGGTCCACCACCACCGATTTTGGCACCGCAAAGGCGCTGTCACGGCTGTCAAAGCTTTGATCGGCCCGGCCAGAGCCGACCTTATAGCCCATCACCGCATCCGACCAGCGCATCCGCCCGGCAAGCCCGCGCGCATAGGGGTCAAGCAGCAGCTTATGCGCGTTAAAGCGCAGGCCCTGATCGGGCAGATAGCCGCCGCTGGCGCGATAGCCGTAAAGCTGGCCGGCCTGAAGCCCGCTGATGTGAATGTGCCAAATGTCGCCGTCGCGCGCGCTCAGGGGCAGGCGCGCCACCTCGCGCCGGCCGTCATCTGAATAAAGGCACAGCTCGATACCGCTGGCATGGGCGGAAAACACCGCAAAGTTCACGCCGTCATCGGTCAGGCTGGCCCCCATCGGCCAAGCCCGCCCCACCGAGACCGTGCCAAGCGGATAGCTCACTTGGCAAGCCCTTGATAAATTTCGGCATATCGCGCGGCAGAGGCCGCCCAGCCCACCTCTTGCGCCATGGCGTTTTTCTGCACCCGCGCGAACAGCTTTTTGTCGGCATAAAGTGCGATCAGCCGCTGCAAGGCTTGGCCAAAGGCCAGAGCATCCACCGGATGAAACACGATCCCCGTCGCCACCTTGGCCGAGATCGCCGCAGGGCTTGCGTCGATCACCGTATCGGCCAAACCACCGACAGCCGAGACCACCGGCAGCGTGCCATAAGCCAGCCCGTAGATCTGCGTCAGCCCACAAGGCTCAAAGCGGCTTGGCACCAGCACCGCGTCGCCACCGGCAAACATCCGGTGGCTTAGGCCCTCGTCATAGCCGATTTTCACCGAAACCCGCCCCGCAAAGCGCTGGGCAAGCCCCTGTACCGCCGCCTGCAACGCCGGATCACCCGAGCCAAGCACCGCCAGACCGCCGCCCGCTGCGACAAAATCGGGCACCACGGATTCGAGCAGATCAATGCCCTTTTGATCGGTCAACCGGCTGACCAAAATCGCCAAGGGGCCAGGCACCTCGAGGCCAAATTCGGCGCAAAGGGCGGCGCGATGGGCGGCTTTGGCCTGCATCTTTTTGGCAGAATAGGGCATGACCTCGCGCTCGGGCGACCAAACTTCGGTATCAATGCCGTTCAGCACGCCAAAAACCGAAGCTGCACGCGCGGCAATCACGCCCTCCAGCCCCAGCCCAAATTCCGGCCGCACCAATTCGCGGGCATAGTTGGGCGAAACCGTGGTAACGGCGTCGGCAGTGACCAGCCCCGCCTTCAGGCTGGACAGACCGCCGTAATATTCCAAGGCGGCGGGGTAATACTGATCGGGCGGCAGCCGCAAGGCCGCCAGCTGATGCGCAGGCGCCCAGCCCTGAAACGCCATATTGTGGATCGTCATCACCGAAGCCACCGAAGCCGCGCCGCCATAGCGCAAATAGGCCGGCGCCAGCCCCGCTTGCCAATCATGCGCGTGCAAAACATCGGGCTGCCAGCCCTGCACCCCCTCGCGGGCAATCCGAGCGGCGATCCACGACAGCGCAGCAAAGCGCTGGGCATTGTCGGGCCAATCGCCCGCAGGCCCCGCATAGGGCCCGCCGTCGCGATCATAAAGATGTGGCGCGTCCAGCAGCAAAACCGACAGGCCCGCGATCTGCCCCGCCATCACCCGCGCAGGGCCACCGAAAAGATTGGGGTCGGCCAGCACTTCATCCATCGCATCAAGATAGCCGCGCAAGGCTCTGTAAGCAGGCAATAAAACCCGCATCTCCCAACCCACAGCCGCCAAGGCGGCAGGCAAAGCCCCCACCACATCTGCCAGCCCGCCGGTCTTGATCAGCGGCACACATTCCGAGGCCACCGACAAAACCCGACCGCGCACCGCGCCTGACACCTGCATCCGCCTCTCCTTCTTTTGCGCCGCTTTACGACAGAACCCGCGCCCGCGCATCCAGCATGTTTTGCGTGATCAGCACGATGCCCGCATCGGTGCGCCGAAACCATTTGGCGTCCATCTCGGGGTCTTGACCAACGACCAAGCCTTCGGGGATCACCACGCCCCGGTCGATCACGCAGTTCGAAAGCTCGGCCTTGCGCCCGACGATCACATGCGGCAGCGCCACGACATAGTCCATGCTGGCAAAGCTATGGGTGCGGCAACCGGTAAACAGCAGCGAATTGCGCACTTCTGACCCCGACACGATACAATCGCCCGAAACCAGCGAAGAAATCGCCATGCCGCGCCGCGTTTCTTCATCATGGATAAACTTTGCGGGCGGTAGAATCTCGGAATAGGTCCAGATCGGCCAAGACCGATCGTAAAGATCCAGCTTGGGCACGAAATCGGTCAGGTCAATATTGGCCTGCCAAAACGCATCAATGGTGCCAACGTCGCGCCAATAGGGCTCGGTTTCCAGACCAGAGGTGACGCAGCTGTCGGCAAACTTATGCGCCACAGCTTTGCCATGTTTCACGATCTCGGGGATCAGGTCATTGCCAAAATCATGCGAGGAGTTTTCATCGGCCATATCGCGCAACAACAAATCGCGCAAAAACGCCCAATCAAACACATAAATCCCCATCGAGGCCAAGGAATGCAGCGGATCGCCGGGAATGGTCGGCGGATCTTTCGGCTTTTCCAAAAAGCTGGTGATGCGCATGTTCTGATCAACATGCATGACGCCAAATGCGGTGGCTTCGGCGCGCGGCACGGTCAGACAGCCGATGGTGACATCCGCGCCAGAGGCCACATGCTGTTGCAACATCACCTCGTAATCCATCTTATAAACGTGATCACCGGCCAGAACGACAATGTATTTCACGCCATAAGAATCAACGATATCAATGTTTTGCGCCACGGCATCGGCAGTGCCCAGATACCATTTGTTTTCCGCCACACGCTGGCTTGCAGGCAAGATATCCAGATATTCGTTGCGCTCGGCCCGGAAAAACCCCCAGCCGCGCTGCATATGGCGGATCAGACTATGCGCCTTATATTGCGTCGCAATCGCCATTTTGCGAATGCCAGAGTTCAGCGCATTTGACAGCGCAAAGTCGATGATCCGGGTTTTGCCGCCGAAATAGACCGCAGGTTTGGCGCGGGTATCGGTCAACTCGTTCAATCTGCTGCCGCGCCCGCCGGCCAGCACAAAGGCCATGGCTTGCGACGACAGACGGGTATTGGGTCTTGGTTGCATCACGTTCCTCCCTTGGGCGGGCAATCCCCGCCTTATCCCTGCTTAAGCCAGACCGTCGCCAAGGGTGGCAAAACCACCTCTGCCGACTGCGCCCTGCCCTGATGCGCAATGGCCTGCGCCATCACGCCGCCCAGATTGCCACGGTTTCCCCCTCCGTAAACCGCGGCATCCGTGTTCAAAATCTCGCTCCAATGCCCCAAAGCGGGCAGACCGACGCGGTAGCGCCGCTCGACCGGGGTCATGTTCACCAAGGCCACCACGGCCGGATCGCCCGCCGCCGCAAAGCGCGCCCAAGCATAGACGCCTGCCTCGGCGTCATTGCTTTCGATCCACTCAAAGCCCTCGGGGCGGGTGTCATTGACATGCAGTGCGGCCAGATCGCGGTAAAGCCGGTTCAGATCACGCACCAGATTTTGCACGCCGCGATGCGCGGGCAGATCAAGCTGATGCCAATCAAGGCTTTGCTTGTGGCTCCATTCCGCGCCTTGGGCGAATTCGCAGCCCATGAACAACAGCTTTTTGCCCGGATGCGCCCACATAAAGCCGTAATAGGCCCGCAGATTTGCGAACTTTTCGTCACCATTGCCGGGCATTTTCGACAACATCGAGCCTTTGCCATGCACCACCTCGTCATGGCTGATCGGCAGCACATAGTTTTCCGACCACGCATAATTCAGACCAAAGGTCATCTGGTGATGGTGATATTTGCGGTAAATCGGGTCTTTTTCCATGTAACTTAGGGTATCGTTCATCCACCCCATGTTCCATTTAAAGCCAAAGCCCAGCCCACCATGATTAACCGGCCGCGACACGCCTGGAAAAGCCGTGCTTTCCTCGGCCACCGTCATCACGCCCGCCACCTCGCCGTAGCTGGTGATATTCATCTGTTGCAGCAGGGCGATGGCCTCGTAATTCTCGCGCCCACCGTCTTTGTTGGGCAGCCATTGCCCCGCCTCGCGGCTGTAATCGCGGTAAAGCATCGAGGCCACAGCATCCACACGCAGCCCGTCGATGTGATATTCCTCAAGCCAATACAAGGCGTTAGAGATCAGAAAGTTCGACACCTCGACCCGACCATAGTTATAGATCAGGGTGTTCCAATCTTGGTGAAAGCCCTCGCGCGGGTCTTGGTGTTCATAAAGCGCTGTGCCGTCAAAGCGGCCCAAACCATGCGCATCGCTGGGAAAATGCCCCGGCACCCAATCCAGCAAGACGCCCAAACCCTTGGCATGGGCCGCCTGCACAAAGGCGCGAAATTCCGGCGGGGTGCCGTGGCGAATGGTCGGCGCAAACAGCCCCACCGGCTGATAGCCCCAGGATCCGTCAAAGGGATATTCCGAAACCGGCATCAATTCGATATGGGTAAAGCCCATATCGGCGGCATAAGTGACCAATTGTTCGGCCAATTCCAGATAAGACAGCATCCGGTCGCCCGGCGCACGTTTCCAGCTGCCCAGATGCACCTCGTAGATCGAAATCGGCGCGTCAATCTGCTGTTTTGGCCCCCGTGTCGCCATCCAATCGGCATCGCTCCAGACCGCGTTATCAATGCGGCGCACCACCGAGGCATTGGCCGGCGCATGTTCCGAGCCAAAGCCCACCGGATCGGATTTCAGCGGCAAAAGCGCGCCTTGCGGGCCGCGCAGCTCGTAACGATAGCTGGCGCCTTCGCCAACGGCGGGCAAAAACGTCTCCCAAACGCCGGTGCCACCGCGCCGCCGCATCGGGTGGCGCCGCCCGTCCCATTGGTTGAAATCCCCCACCACCGAGACCCGCTCGGCATTCGGGGCCCAGACGGCGAAATGCGTGCCCTGATGGCCTTCATGCTCGATCACATGCGCGCCAAGAACCTGCCACAACCGTTTGTGGCGGCCTTCGCCTAACAGATATTCATCCAACTCGCCCAAGACCGGACCAAAAGCGAATGGATCTTCACCTTCCCACTCCGCCCCATGCCCCTGCCAGTGCAAACGGTAGTCTGATTTCTGCGGCAACTCGGCCACGAACAACCCGGGGCAGCCCGCCACCTGTTGCGCCACAACGCGGGTCTTTGCCAGCACCTGCAACGCCTCGGCTCCGGGGTCAAAGGCCAGCAAAACCCAGCGCCCGCCGCGCTGATGCAGGCCCAGAACCGAAAACGGATCGCCATGCCGACCTTCGACGATGGCGCGGGCCTCCTCTGGGTGGATCAGCAGATCGGTCATGGCAACCCCTTGATTTCAGGCCTAAACACCCAATGCGGATTCGATAGACCAGATGTCTTTCATATAGCTGCGAATGGTGCGGTCCGAACTGAAGAAGCCCGAGCGCGCGGTATTCAGTGCCGCCATCTTCACCCAACGCGGGCGATCTGCATAGGCCTTATCGACCTCGGCTTGTGCGGCGTCATAGGCATCGAAATCGGCCGCCACGAGGAAATAGTCGTGATGCCAAACCCTATGCACCAGCCCGTGATAGCGGTCGGGTTGCTCGGGGCTGAACGCCCCTTCGGCAATCGCCTGCAACACGCCCGGAAGTGCTGCGCTTGCCTCGATCGCCTTGCGCGATTGTTCGGGGTCTTCGCGCCGCTTCATCGCCTCGGCGGTGGTCATGCCAAACAGGAAAAAGTTATCCGCACCAACCTCTTGCAGGATTTCCACATTGGCCCCGTCCAGCGTGCCAATGGTCGGCGCGCCATTGATCATGAACTTCATATTGCCGGTGCCAGAGGCCTCTTTGCCCGCGGTCGAGATTTGTTCCGACAGATCCGCCGCCGGGATCAGGCGTTCGGCCATCGAGACGTTGTAATTGGCCGGATAGATCACTTTCAGCCGGTCGCCCACCTCGGGGTCATTGTTGATAACCCGCGCCACATCATTGATAAGATGGATGATTTCCTTGGCCACCGCATAGCCCGGCGCGGATTTGCCGCCAAAAATCTTGACGCGCGGCACATAATCGGCGCTGGGGTCGGCCTTAATGCGCTGATAATGCGCCACGGTTTGCAGAATGTTCAGCAACTGGCGTTTGTATTCATGGATGCGCTTGATCTGCACATCAAACAGCGCATCAGGCGAGACGGTGACGCCGCATTCGGTGTTAATCCAATCGGCCAAAGCGACCTTATTGGCGCGCTTGGCCGCGTCAAATTCCGCCAAAAACGCCGGTTTTTCGCAATGCGGTTCTAGACCCCGCAGCAGGTCCAGATCGGCCTCCCAGCCTTCGCCAATGGTCTTGGTGATCAGCGCAGAAAGCGGGCGGTTTGACATCTTCAGCCAGCGACGCGGTGTCACCCCATTGGTTTGATTGCAAATTCTGTCAGGATGCAGCGCGTTCAGTTCAGGAAACAGGTTTTTCTTCACCAAATCAGAATGCAGCGCCGAGACGCCGTTGACCTTATGCGCCATCACAAAGGCCAGCTCGCCCATCCGCACCTCGTGGTGTTTGACGATGCCGATGTAATGCGGCGGATGGTAGGCGCTGCGGTGCCAGCTGTCGATGCGCTCGACGATCTGCATATGGCGCGGCAGCGTGGTGCCAAAGGTAAAGGTCGCCCACCGCTCAAGCGCTTCGGGCAAAAGCGTGTGGTTGGTATAGCCCAGACAGCCGCGCGCGGTCTCAAGCGCGTCTTGAAAGCTCAGGCCATTTTCATCGGACAACAGCCGGATCAGTTCGGGCCCTGCAATCGCGGGATGGGTGTCATTCATCTGGATGGCGACGTATTTCGGCAGATCCAGCAGGTTGGAATGCACGGTTTTGAACCGGCGCAGAATGTCTTGCAGCGCGGCAGAGGTCAGGAAAAACTCCTGCTTCAGGCGCAATTCCTTGCCCTGATAGGTGGTATCATCGGGGTAAAGCACGCGGCTTAGGGTGCGGGCCAGTGCCTCGGGTTCGGCGGCGGCGGCATAGTCGCCTCGGTTAAAGCGTTCCAGATCAAACTGTTGCGTCGATTTTGCCGCCCAAAGCCGCAGCGTGTTGGCCCATTTGCCCTGCCAGCCGATCACCGGCGTGTCATAGGCCGAGGCCAGCACGGTTTCCGATGGCAGCCAAACCTCGCGTCCGGCTTCGGTCTTCACCTCGCCCTTAAACGGGATCACATAGGCGCTTTCGGGGCGGGCAAATTCCCAAGGGTTGGTCATGCTGAGCCAATCTTCGGGCATCTCGGCCTGCTGCCCCCCCTGAAAGCTTTGCTTGAACAGCCCGTGTTCATAGCGGATGCCATAGCCATAGGCCGGGCAGCCGACCGTCGCCATGCTTTCCATGAAACAGGCCGCCAAGCGCCCCAAACCGCCGTTGCCAAGCGCTGCATCCGGCTCGCCTTCCACCAGCCCGTGGAAATCTTGGCCAAAGCCCGCCATCACCTCTTCGGCGACCTCGCGCAGCCCAAGGTTGACGGTGGCATCCTCCAAAATCCGGCCGATCAGAAATTCCATCGACAGGTAATGCACCCGTTTGCGGTCTTGCGCCCAAGTTTGCCGGGTCGAGGCGAACCAAGGTTCAACAATCCGGTCGCGCACCGCAAAAGACAGCGCCATGCGCCAATCATAGGGGCTGGCATTGGCCGCATCCTTACCCAAGGTAAAGGTCAGATGCCGCAGCACATCGGCTTTCAACTGGGTCGGGGTGATCGTCGCTTGCGTCAAGGCTGCTTCCATTCGTTGTTTCTTCCGTCCAAGACCCAGAGCTTGTAGCTTCAAACCGCTTTTATGTTATCGCAAACAAAGAAAATTCAGTGTAAAATCTTTTGTTTAAAAACAGTAGCCTTTAAAAATCAAAGCGGTTTAAATTCTGCCCAAACCCCGTCAAGGTATGACTTATGTTGCCAGTTTCGCTGCCAACAGCAAGTCAAAACGCATCGATCTGATCCAAATCAAGGCGCAAAGCCTGACCCGCGCCTAAATTTCGCGCGTCGAGTAGAAAGGATCACCGCCCATGCGTCTGACAATCCGCACCAATCTTGCCATGCGCACGCTGATGTATTGCGCCGCGAACCCCGATCAGATCGTGCAAAAGCGCGATGTGGCCTTGGCCTGTGGCGCGTCTGAAAACCATTTGGCGCAAGTGATCCATCTTTTGGCGCGCAACGGCTTTTTGACCACCCTGCGCGGGCGCAGCGGCGGCTTGCGGCTGGCGCGCGCGCCGCAAGACATCACCGTGGGGCAAGTGTTTCGGGTCTTTGAAAGCGTGCTGCCCTTTACCGATTGCGCCGAGGCCAGCAGCACCTGCCCGCTTGCGGCGGCCTGTCGGTTGAAATGTGTCTTGGCCGAAGCGGTCGAGGGGTTTTACGCCCGCCTTGACCAATCGCGCCTTTCAGACCTTGTCAGTGATAACGCCGCCCTGCACCGCCTGCTTAGCGCCGCTTGAACCGGCGCAGCCGCAGCGCATTGCCAAGCACAAACACCGACGACAGCGCCATTGCCCCTGCCCCCAGCATCGGCGAGAGTTGCGGGCCGCCAAAGGGCACCAAAACGCCTGCAGCCACAGGGATCAGCGCTGCATTATAGCCAAAGGCCCAGCTTAGGTTCTGGCGGATATTGCGCATCACAGCCCGGCTGATGGCAATGGCATCGACCACGCCCATCGGATCGCCGCGCATCAGCACCAGATCGCCAGCCTCGATCGCGACATCGGTGCCCGTGCCCATCGCAATGCCAACATCGGCCTGCGCAAGTGCGGGGGCGTCGTTGATCCCGTCGCCAACAAAAGCGGTGCCCGCGCCCAGATCAAGGATGGCCGCGGCTTTGCCTGCGGGCAGGATGCCTGCACGGATGTCCAAGATGCCAATCTCGCCCGCCACCGCCCGCGCCGTGGCCTCTGCGTCGCCGGTGATCATCACAGACCCGATGCCCATCTCGGCCAGCGCCGCCACCGCCTTTTTGGCCGAGGCTTTCACCGGATCGGCAACACAGATCATCCCAATGCAGCGCCCAGCCTTTGCGACGTAAAGCACACCTTGGCCTTGGCTTTGCGCCAAGGTGCCGCGCGCCTGCATCTCGGCCGGAACCTCGATCATCCGCGCGGATCCTACCGCCACCTCGACCTCGCCCAGCAGTGCGCGCGCGCCCTGCCCCGGCACGGCAGCAAAGCCTGTCACCACAGCCGGCGTCACCCCCAACCGCGCCGCCTCGGCCAGCACAGCGGCGGCCAGCGGATGCTCGGACCCTGCCTCGACGGCAGCGGCCAGCGCCAAAGTCGCCTCGCCTTCAACCGAGACCACCTTCGGCTTGCCTTCAGTCAGCGTGCCGGTCTTGTCAAAGGCCACGCGCTGCACCGCCTCAAGCCGTTGCAAAGCCTCGCCTTTGCGGAACAAAACCCCCAGTTCTGCCGCCCGCCCGGTGCCCACCAAGATCGAGACCGGCGTCGCCAAGCCCATCGCACAGGGGCAGGCGATGATCAGCACCGAAACCCCCGCCACCAAGGCTTGGGCCGGCGTGCCAAACACCAGCCAAACCAGCACCGTCAGCAACGCCAGCACCATCACCACCGGCACGAACCACGCCGTGATGCGGTCGACCAAGGCCTGCACCGGCAGCTTGCCGCCCTGCGCGGCCTCGACAAGTGCGATGATGCGCGCAAGCACCGTGGCCGCCCCCACCTCGCGCAGCTCGACCAGCAGAACGCCGGTTCCGTTGACCGTGCCGCCGGTGACGGCGTCGCCCGCTTGCTTTTCTTGCGCCAAGGGCTCGCCCGTCAGCATCGCCTCATCCACCGCCGAATGGCCCAAGACCACCACGCCATCGGCTGCGATCCGCTCGCCCGGGCGGATTTGAATGCGGTCGCCGACCTGAAGCGCTGCCACCTCGACCTCTTCAAAGCCCGCGTCGGTTTCGCGTCGTGCCACCCGTGGCGCCAATTGCAGCAGCCGCGAAATCGCAGCCCCCGCTTGGCCGCGCGCCCGCGCCTCGAGGGCGCGCCCCAGCAAGATCAGCACGATGATCACCGCCGCCGCCTCGAAATAGACCGCGCGCGAGGCTTCGGGCACCGCCGCAGGCCAGAGCAGCACCAGCACCGAATAGCCCCAAGCCGCCAGCGTGCCCACCGCCACCAGCGCGTTCATATCAGGGGCTGCGCGCAGAAGCGCCGGCACGCCCTTGGTGTAAAACCGCCGCCCCGGCCCGATCATCACCAGCGTCACCAGCAGGCATTCGGCCAGCCACAAAGGTTGCAGCGCCACAAAGCCCATCAGCCAATGGTGAAAGCCGGGCAGCAGATGCCCGCCCATCTCGACCAGAAACACCGGCAGCGTCAGCACGGCGGCAAGGCCCGTGTTGCGCCACAGGCTGCGCAGCTCGGCTTTGGGGTCATGCGCGCGGGCTTGGGCCAAGGGTTCGGCGGCAAAGCCCGCCTTGCTGACAGCTGCGGCGAGCGAGGCGGCTTCGACCGGCTGCCACAGCTCGACCTCGGCGCGGCGGGTGGCCAGATTGACCGTGGCCCCAGCCACCCCGGCTTGGGCGCGCAAAATCCGCTCGACCCGCCCCGTGCAAGAGGCACAAGTCATCCCCTCGACCGCAAGCGTGACATGGCCGCGCCGCACCGGATAGCCCGCACGTGCCAGCACCTGCGACAGCGCCTCGATGCTGGCGGGGGCGGCAAAATCCACCTCTGCGGTTTCGGTGCTCAGGTTGACGGAAGCGCTGGCCACGCCGTCTTGGGCCTGCAAAACCCGCTCGACTCGCGCCACACAAGAGGCGCAGGTCATTCCTTCAAGGCTAAGACGGATCTGGGGCATGGTCGTCTCCTTTGGTCGTCTTTAGGAACCCGTCGCCCAAAAAGGTCAACCCCAAGGGCTGCGACACTTTCGGACTTGACCTTGCCCGCCAAACCGACCGAATTGGCAGCATCAGAAAAGGACATGCCATGACCCTGCTTTCCATTCCCGATATGTCGTGCGGCCACTGCAAAGCCTCGGTGACCGAGGCGCTCACCCCGCTTGCCAGCGAGATCAGCGTTGATCTTACCAGCCGTCAAGTCAGCCTTACCAGCGAGGCCAGCGCCGAGGTTTTGCTGAAAGCGCTGAACGACATCGGCTTTCCTGCAACAGTTTTGTCACAAAACTAAGACAAATCGGCTTTCGAGCCAATAATTTCTGTTGATTTATGTCCGCTTCGGGCCTACTCGGCCGCATCTCGTCGCAAAGGGCCGCAAAATCGCCGCTTTGAAACGTGTAACTACCTTTTTCGGCGCAAATGCCGTGTAACGACCGGAGCAGTCACATGTCTACCATCTCGTCCTCTCAGCAGGGCGGCGCGCAGGCCCCAACCTCGCAACAACAGCAAGGTCAATCGGGCGGATCGACCCAACAACAAGGCGGACGCGTTATCCGCGATTGGGCTTCGATCTAAAGTTTGGATTATCCCATCTGTGCAAATTGATTCCCCCAAGGCCAGCCGCTAGGCTGGCCTTTTTGATTTCCCCCCCAAAGGCGCATATGCCCACATCGCTGCAAACCATCCCCAACCTTGGCCCCGCCTCTGAGGCGGCCTTTGCCAAAGCGGGCATCACCAGCGCCGAAGAGCTGCGCGCGCTTGGTGCCGATGAAGGCTATCGCCGCTTGTTGGCCGCAGGCACCCAGCCGCATTTCATCGGTTATTATGTCTTACATATGGGGTTGCAGGGCCGGCCTTGGAACGATTGCAAAGGTCAGGAAAAGAAAGACCTGCGCGCGCGCTTTGACGCGATCAAGGCAGAGTTTGGCGGCAGTAAAGAAAAGGGCCGCTCCGATCTGGAAGCAGCCCTTCAGTTTTTTGGGGTTCTTGAGAAACCGAAGAAGGCTTAGCCGACCAGTTCAAGACCCGAGAAGAAGAACGAGATTTCGCGGGCAGCCGAAGCTTCCGAATCCGAACCGTGTACCGAGTTTTCGCCCATCGACAGCGCGAACTCTTTGCGGATGGTGCCTTCTGCGGCGTTGGCTGGGTTGGTGGCGCCCATCACTTCGCGGTTTTTGGCAATGGCGCTTTCGCCTTCCAGAACCTGCACAACCACTGGCTCGGAAGCCATGAATTCGCACAGCTCGCCGTAAAAGCCACGCTCTGCGTGCTCGGCATAAAAGGCACCAGCCTGTGCCATCGACAGATGGATGCGCTTGGAGGCGACAACGCGCAGGCCAGCGTCTTCGAATTTGGCGACGATTTTGCCGGTCAGGTTGCGCTTGGTTGCGTCGGGCTTGATGATCGAGAGGGTGCGTTCGATGGCCATTTGGCTCTCCATAAGATGGGGCGGGTGCCGCCCTGAATTGATGTGCGCGCCCACTAGCACGGGCATGGCGCGAAGAAAAGCCCGATGAAATGCGCGCCCAAGCTGCGGCGGCGCGACATCCCACCGCCTGCTTAGGAAATTCATGTCGCAAATCTATGACAATGCTGCTTGGGCAGTTGACGCCGCCCAGCACTTAGGGCAAGCCCCGCTGCATGCTTAAAATCGAAGATATCACCTATTCCGTCGAAGGCCGCCCGCTGTTTGAAGGCGCCTCTGCCACGATTCCCACCGGCCATAAGGTTGGTCTTGTCGGCCGCAATGGCGCGGGCAAGACCACGTTGTTTCGGCTGATCCGGCGCGAGCTTGCGCTGGAAAGCGGCGATATCTCGATGCCGCAGCGCGCGCGCATTGGCGGCGTGGCGCAAGAGGTGCCCTCGTCGTCGACCTCGCTGATTGACACGGTGCTGGCCGCCGATACCGAACGCGCAAGCCTGATGGCCGAGGCCGAAACCGCCACCGACCCGCACCGGATTGCCGAAGTGCAGGCGCGGCTTGCCGATATTGACGCCTGGTCCGCCGAAGGCCGCGCAGCCTCGATCCTGAAGGGTCTGGGCTTTGATGCCGCAGCCCAGCAACGCCCCTGCTCGGATTTCTCGGGCGGCTGGCGGATGCGGGTGGCGCTTGCCGGGGTGCTGTTTGCCCAGCCCGACTATCTGCTGCTGGACGAACCCACCAACTACCTTGATCTGGAAGGGGCTTTGTGGCTGGAAAGCTATCTGACCAAATACCCCCATACCGTGCTGATCATCAGCCACGATCGCGGGCTTTTGAACCGTGCGGTCACGGGCATTCTGCATCTCGACAATAAAAAGCTGACCTATTGGAACGGCCCCTACGACCAATTCGCCCGCCAGGTCGCCGAGCGCCGCGCCGTCCTGCAAGCCGAGGCCCGCAAGCAAGACGCACGCCGCGCGCATTTGCAAGCCTTTGTCGACCGCTTTAAGGCCAAGGCCTCGAAAGCCGCACAAGCGCAATCGCGGGTGAAAATGCTGGAAAAGATGGAAACCATCACCGCACCAGAAGATGCGAAAAAGGTGGTCTTTACCTTCCCCGAACCCGAAGAGCTGTCGCCGCCGATCATCAATATGGAGGGCGCCGCCGTCGGCTACGATGGCCCGCCGATCCTGAAACGGCTGTCGCTGCGCATCGACCAAGACGACCGCATCGCGCTTTTGGGCCGCAATGGCGAAGGCAAATCGACGCTCTCCAAGCTGTTGGCGGGCAAGCTGAATGCCTGCGAAGGCAAGATCACGCGGTCCTCGAAACTGCGGATCGGCTATTTTGCCCAACATCAGGTGGACGAGCTGTTCATCGACGAATCCCCGCTGCAACACGTTCAGCGCCTGCGCCCCGCCGAGGGCCAACCGCGTCTGCGCGCGCGGCTTGCGGGCTTTGGCCTTGGCGTTGATCAGGCCGAAACCGCCGTTGGGCGGCTTTCGGGCGGGCAAAAAGCGCGGCTGTCGCTGCTATTGGCGACCATCGACGCGCCGCATCTGCTGATCTTGGACGAACCGACCAACCACCTTGATATGGAAAGCCGTGAAGCCTTGGTCGAGGCGCTGACCGCCTATTCCGGCGCGGTGGTTCTGGTCAGCCACGACATGCACCTTTTGTCTTTGGTGGCCGACCGTCTGTGGCTGGTCAAAGACGGCGCGGTGGCGCCTTACGAGCATGATCTGGAAGCCTACCGCAAACAGCTGCTGGCAGGCGATGACGCCGAAAAGCCCGCGAAAGTGGTCGAAAAGCCCAAGCGCGCCAGCAATGACGACCTCAAAGCTCTGCGCGCCGAGGTCAAGAAATCCGAAGAGCGTCTGGCCAAGATCAACGAGATGCGCGACAAACTGGCCAAGAAACTCGCCGATCCCGCGCTTTATGAAGACGGCCGCCGCGGCGAGCTGGAAACATGGAACAAGAAATATGGCGAGGTGATGGAGGCGATGGACCGCGCCGAAGCCATGTGGGTCACCGCACAAGAAAAACTGGAAACCGCCAGCGCCTGAGGGTGCGCGGCAGCCGCGCTTTGGGGGGCTCGATGCCCCCCAAAGCGCGCGCTTGGCTTAAAGCGCTGCCTTTGTCCTTGCAGCGCGGCACCGCCATCCTTAGGTTACAGCGATGGACACAGCCTTTTTGATCACCGCCTTTGCCACGCTTTTCGTGGTCATCGACCCGCCGGGTCTGGTGCCGATGTTCATCGCGCTCACCAGCGGCATGGACCGCGCCCACCGCGCCACCATGGCGCGGCGCGCCTGTGTGATTGCCTTTGTGCTGCTGACGCTTTTTGGCCTGATGGGCGAGGCTTTGCTGGGCTTTATCGGCATCTCGATGCCCGCCTTTCGCATCGCAGGCGGGATTTTGCTGTTTCTGACAGCGCTTGATATGCTGTTTGAACGCCGCACCCAACGCCGCGAGGGCCAGACCCCCGATGCCGATCACGACCCGTCAGTGTTTCCGCTGGCGACACCGCTGATCGCAGGGCCGGGTGCGATTGCCACCATGATCCTGCTGATGGGTCAATCGGGCAACAGCTGGCTTGGCGGGGCTGCGGTGCTGGGGCTTTTGGCGGCGATGATCTTGGTGACTTATGTGTTTTTGCTGGCCTCCCCGCCGCTGGAGCGGCTTTTGGGGCGCACCGGAACCGTGGTGATCACCCGCCTGCTCGGCATGCTTTTGGCAGCGCTTTCGGTGCAATTTGTCATCGACGGCGTCAAGGGCACCGGGCTGATCTAAGGGGTTTTGCGATGGACGAAAGCTACGGCCGCGCGCTTTATCTGGTGCTGATCCTGATTTCGGTCAGTGGTTGGGTCTTTGTCGAATACCGCAGCCGTCTGGGCCAAGCTGCGCGCAGCCTGCTGGCTTGGGGCTTGATCTTGTTGGGGATCATGGCCGGCTATGGCATCTACCGCGACAATGGCTTTGGCTTGCGGCCTGCGATGACGGTCATGGGCGATCAGGTCGAGATTCCGCGTGCAGAGGATGGCCATTACTATGTCACGCTGCGCGTCAACGGGCAAAATCTGATGTTTCTGGCAGATACCGGCGCCACCACGATCGTGCTGTCGCCTGACGATGCGCGACGTTTGGGAATTGATCCGGCCAGCCTGTCCTATTTAGGATCGGCCAATACTGCCAATGGGGTGGTGCGCACGGCGCGGGTGACGCTGCCATTGCTCGAGCTTGGCCCCTACCGCGATCAAGATGTAACCGCCTATGTGAATGAAGCCGCAATGGAGGGATCTTTGCTGGGCATGGCCTATCTGGGACTTTATGACATCAAGATTACCCAAGACCGGATGATCTTGCAGCGTTAAAGCCCAATATCAAAATCGCAGCGCAATCGATTGATTTACAACGAAAAATCAGATTGTCCGCGCGGGCTTTTCGGTCTTCTTCTCCCAACGGCCAGTTTCCTCTGACCAATATTGCGCGGCTAGCCCGGCGGCGGTCAGCCGTGTCCAAAGCCCGCGTGCGGCGTTCAGCGCGGCCTCGTCATAGCCGTCAAACAGCACCCAAACCCGTTCCAGATCTTTCGCCTCTTCGGGCGTGGTCTCGGCACCGTCTACCAGCATCAAAGCCTGCGCCGCGTTGCCGATTGCGCCAGTGCCAATCAAAATTGGCTGGTCGCTATCTTGCGCCCCGCCCTGCAACCCATGCGGCAAAAAGCTGTCCTCACCGTCCCAAAGCGCCAGATCCAAGGCCTGCAAGCCCGCCAGATCACGCCCGCGCAGCATCACCCGCCACGAAGCGGCAAAGGCGCGCGGCAGGATCGTCGCCGCCGTCTGCCCCACGCTGGATTGCGTCAGATGATAGAACACCGCGATGCCCATTATTTTGGCTCGAACTGGTCGCGGATCAGCCGGTTCAACGCCATTACCCCCCAGCCCGTCGCGCCCTTGGGTGCCAAGGCAGAGTCCGATTTCAACAGCGCCGTGCCCGCAATATCCAGATGGATCCAAGGCATCTCGTCTTTGACAAAGCGCTTTAAGAACTGCGCAGCCGTAATCGAGCCACCATCGCGGCCACAGGAATTGACGATATCGGCGATCCGCGATTTCAGCTTGGCGTCATAGCCCGCCCCCAGCGGCATCCGCCATGCGCCTTCGCCCTCGGCTGCCGCCGCTTTCAGGAAAGCATTGCACAGCGCGTCATTGTTGGAAAACACGCCGGTGTTTTCATGCCCCAGCGCCACAATCACCGCCCCTGTCAACGTGGCAAGATCGATCACGCCTGCGGGCTTGAACCGCTCTTGCGCATACCACAGCACATCGGCCAGCACCAAACGGCCCTCGGCATCGGTGTTAATCACCTCGATCGTCACGCCGCGCATAGATTTCACCACATCGCCCGGACGCTGCGCACGCCCGTCGGGCATATTCTCGACCAGACCGACAAGCCCTACGACATTCGCCTTGGCGCGGCGCAGCGCCAAAGCGCGCATCACCCCGGCCACCACGCCCGCGCCGCCCATATCCATCGTCATCTCTTCCATCCCGCCCGCGGGTTTGATGGAAATGCCGCCGGTGTCAAACACCACACCCTTACCCACCAGCGCCAAGGGTGCCTCGCCCTCGACCCCGCCGCGCCACTGCATTACCACCACTTTTGACGGGCTTTCCGAGCCCTGCCCCACCCCCAAAAGCGCGCGCATGCCCAGTTTGGCAAGCTGCTCTTCCTCCAGAATTTCCACCTCCAGCCCCAGATCCTGCATCGCGGCAAGTCGGGCGGCAAAGTCATCGGTGGTCAGGATATTGGCGGGCTCATTGACCAGATCGCGGGTGAAAAACACGCCTTCCACGACAGCGGCCATCGGGGCTGCAAGTGCTGCCACCTTTTCTGGCTCGGCAAGCGCAATTGCCACACGGCCAATTGCTTTGGCAGCGGTGGATTTATGCGGCGAGAAATCATAGGCCCGCATCGCCAGGCCAAAAGAGATGTCTGCGGCGCGCGGATGTGCCTCGGCGATCAGCGTGGTGCAATGCGGGTGCAAACCGCGCGCGACGGCAGCTCCTGCAAGGCGCGCAGCCTCGACACTGGCTTTTTTCGGCAAGGCGATCAGCTGCACCGCTTGGGCGGCAAGCCCCACGGGATAGGCAAGCTCGAAACTCTCGCCCGGTTTCATCTGCGCGCAATCGTTTGAACCCATGGCGCGGGCCAAAGCACCCTTGGTCAGCCGATTAAGCGCACGCGCCGCTGGGGTGGCAGGTTTGTCGCCATCAAAAATCAGCGCAATCCGGCCTTCAAGCTGGGCCAGCCCCTCAAGATCAAGCTGTTGAAACTGCACTTCTACGGGACGCGACATTGGGCTCTCCTCGGACCGGCGGGATTTGGATCAAGGCTAGCGAAGGGGGGACGGAAAGGCCAGATATCAGTTTTCCCCGCGCGCGTTTTCAGCTAGCCTCTGCCAACACTTGATTAAGGTTTTCGCGCGCGTGACGAAATTTGACAAATATCTTCTGTCACAGTTGCTTACCCTTTTTGGATTCTTCTCGCTTGTGCTGGTGGCGGTCTATTGGATCAATCGGGCGGTGGGCCTGTTTGATCAATTGATCGGGGACGGGCAATCTGCCTTGGTTTTCTTGCAGTTTTCTCTGCTGACTCTGCCCAATGTCATTCGCTTGGTGCTGCCGGTCTCGGCCTTTGTGGCAGCGGTCTACTGTGCCAATCGGTTGATTTCGGACAGTGAATTGGTGGTGATGCAGGCGACGGGATTTTCCTCGTTTCGGCTGGCGCGGCCGGTGTTTGGCTTTGGGGTGATTGTGGCGGGGATGATGCTGATTCTGATGAATTGGCTGGTTCCGGCCAGCAGAACCGTCTTTGAAGAGCGCAGCGCCGAGATTTCCCAAGACTTAAGCGCGCAATTTCTGAAAGAGGGCGCGTTTTTGCATCCTTCGGCGGGGCTTACGCTTTATATTCGCGACATCAGCGCGCGGGGCGAACTGTTGGATCTGTTTCTAACCGATGAGCGCAGCAAGACCGAGCGGACAACCTATACCGCGCGGCGGGCATTGTTTTTGCGCGCCTCCGAAGGACCAAAGCTGCTGATGTTTGACGGCATGATGCAGACGCTTGATACCAAGACCGGACGGCTTTCGGTGACGCATTTTAGCGATTTCACCTATGATATGGCGGCGATGATCGCGCCGGCGCAAAGCCGAAACCGGTCGCGGGCCGAGTTGTCAACGCGCGAACTTCTTTATCCAACGCCGGCGATTTTGCAAGAGACCCAATCCAGCGCCGCGGCCCTGCGCTTTGAGGGACACAGCCGCTTTGCCCAACCGTTGCTGGCGCTCTCTTCGGCGATGATCGGCTTTGCGTCGCTGTTGCTGGGGGCGTTTTCGCGCTTTGGGCTTTGGCGTCAGATTTTGGCGGCCACGGTGCTGCTGTTGGTGGTGCAATCGATCTCGACGGTGGCCACCAGTATTGGCGGCACAAGCGAAGATGGCTGGATCTTGGCATACGCCGCGCCAATGCTGGGGCTTTTGCTGGCGGGCGGCGAGCTGTGGGTCAGCCAAGCGCCGCGCCGCCTGCGCAGGTTGGGGGGGGCAGCATGATCCTAAGCCTGTATTTTGCACGCCGGTTTCTGGCGGTTTATCTCTTGGTCACGGCTGTCTTTACCGCCGTATTGCTGATGATTGATGTCATCGAGCAGCTGCGCAAAACCGGTGTAACCCTGACGATTGCGCTGTACCTTGCGCTGTTGAACGCGCCAGAAAGCCTGTATCAGATCCTGCCCTTGATCATTATCATCACCTCGATTGCGGTGTTTCTTGGCCTTGCACGTTCGTCCGAATTGGTGGTGGTGCGCGCCTCGGGCCGCTCGGGCCTGCGATTTTTGCTGGCCCCTGTCATCACGGCGCTGCTGATTGGCATGCTGTCGGTGGCGGTGTTCAACCCTTTGGTGGCGGCGACCTCAAAGCTTTATGATCGGCTAACAACCTTTGGCGCGGATGCGGGTTCGGTGCTGTCGATATCAGAGAATGGTCTGTGGATGCGGCAAGGCATGGGGCCGTTGCAATCAGTGATCAATGCCGCGCGCAGCAATCGCGATGGCAGCCAGTTGCAGCAGGTCAGCTTTCTGACCTTTGACGCAAGCGGCACCCCAACCCGCCGGATCGAGGCAAAACTTGCCAGCCTAGAGCCAGGGGCTTGGGCGCTGCAAGGCGTCAAGCAATGGGATTTGCAGGCCACAAACCCCGAGCAAAGCGCGCAGAGCCTCGCCACGCTTTCGCTGCCGACCGATCTGACCCTTGCCAAGATCAGCGAAGGCTTTGGCGCGCCCTCGACCGTGGCGTTTTGGAACCTGCCGCGCTATATCGCGGCGCTGCAACAGGCTGGATTTTCGGCGCGCAGCTATCAGGTCTGGTATCAGATGGAATTGGCACTGCCGCTTTTGTTGGCGGGGATGGTGCTGTTGGCGGCGGGCTTTACCATGCGACCGGCGCGCTTTGGCAAAACCGGACAGATGGTGCTTTGGGCGCTTTTGGGGGGATTTTTGATTTTCTTTCTGCGAAACTTTGCGCAAGTCTTGGGCGAGACTGGGCAGATCCCGATTGCACTTGCCGCCTGGGCCCCGCCCATCGCCACGGCCTTTCTGGCCCTGGGTCTGGTGCTGCATTTGGAGGATGGCTGATGCTGCGGCGTCTTTGGCTTTGCATCGGCCTTTTGGGCTTTGCCTCTGCGGCGGTGGCGCAAGATCAAGTGCGGCTGATTGCCGACAGCTTGCAGATCACCGATGCCCAAACGCTGGTGGCCCAAGGCCATGTCCAGGTGTTTTACCAAGGGAAAACCCTATCAGCACAATCGCTTGTTTATGATGAGACCGCGGATCGACTGCTGATCGAGGGCCCGATTGTGCTGTCTGACGGCAGTGCCAATAAGGTTTTGGCCAGCCAAGCCGATATGGCAGCCGATCTGACCGAGGGCATTCTGACTTCGGCGCGCTTGGTTTTGGCCGAGCAATTGCAGCTTGCTGCGGCCAATCTGCAACGGGTTGAAGGCCGCTATAGCGTGCTGAACAAGGTCGTCGCCTCGTCTTGCAAGATCTGCAAAGCCGGCGCCACCCCGCTGTGGGAGATCCGCGCCAAGCGGGTTGTGCATGACGCGCAAGGACAGCAGCTTTACTTTGACAACGCCCAGCTGCGCTTTGGCGGCATTCCGGTGTTCTATATCCCGCGCCTGCGCATGCCCGACCCGAATTTGCAGCGCACCACCGGTTTTCTGATGCCCTCGCTGCGCAGCAGCTCGCTTTTTGGCACCGGCCTGCGCCTGCCCTATTTCATCACCATCGGCAAAAGCCGCGATTTGACGCTGACGCCGTTCTTTTCCACCAAGGGCACCAAAACGCTTGAGTTTCGCTATCGCCAAGTCTTCAACAAGGGCAGCATCAGCCTGACAGGCAGCGGCAGCCGCGACTCTTTGCTTGAGGGGCGAAATCGCGGCTATATGCAGGCCACGGGCAATTTCGCTTTGCCGGCTGGGTTTTCGCTTGGCCTGCGTGGCGAGATCGTCTCGGACCCCGCCTATCTGCTGGACTACGGATATCCCGCAATCGACCGATTGGACAGCCGCGCCGAAATCAGCCGCACCAAGCGCAACGAATATATCTCGGGCCGTTTTATCAGCCTGCATTCGATCCGCGAAAGCGATTATAACGCCTCGCTGCCCTCTTTGGTTGGCGACATGACCTTTGCGCGGCGGTTTTCGCTGACACCGACCGGCGGCATGGGCAAGTTTCAGATCCAAGCCCATTCTCACGCCCGCAGCTCGACCGTCATCACCGACACCTATGCTGACGGCATCGCCGATGGCCGCGACCTAAGTCGGATTTCGCTGCGTGCCGATTGGCGGCGCAATTTCTACCTGTCAAACGGTCTGCAATTGGCGGTGCTGGGCGAGACGGCTGCCGATTTCTATACAATCTCGCAAGATGCGCTGTATCAGGGCTCGAAAACCCGCCTCCATGGCGCGGTGGCGACCGAGTTGCGCTGGCCTTGGGTGAAATCGCAAAGCGCGGGCGCAAGTCATCTGATCGAGCCGGTGGCGCAATTGGTTTTGGCCTCCAACAGCCGCAGCTCGATCCCGAATGAGGATTCGGTGCTGGTGGAATTTGACGAAGGCAACCTCTTTGCCCTCAGCCGCTTTCCCGGATCGGATGCGGTCGAGGATGGTGCGCGGGCGAATTTGGGGCTGAATTATCTGCGCAGCGATCCAAAGGGCTGGAGCCTTGGCGTTACCGCCGGCCGGGTGGTACGCGCAGATGACCCGCATCTGTTCAGCCCAGGCTCGGGTCTGAATGGGCTGCGCTCGAACTGGATGTTAGCCGCCCAGCTTGACACCTCCAAGCTCAAGCTGACCAATCGGCTGCTGTTCAACGATGATTTTGGCGTCACCAAGGCCGAGCTTGCCGCCCAACTGGCGGTGGCAAAACTGGGGCTGACGGTGGGCTATGTTCATACCGTCGCCGACCCAAGTGAATCGCGCAATATCCCCATTCGCGAAGCCACTCTGGCCTCGAGCTATGCGCTGACCCGCAATTGGACCGGCAGCCTTGGCAGCCGCTATGATTTTGAAAGCAAGCGCATGGCCAATGCCAATGGCAGTTTGGTTTTCCGCAATGAATGTCTTTTGGTTGATCTTTCTCTCTCGCGTCGCTTCACCTCATCGACTAGTGTATCCCCAACAACAGATTTCGGCCTTTCGGTTGAACTTTTGGGATTTGGAGGCAGCTCTGCGGTGGGACCGGCACGCCAATGTCGCCGCTAGGGCTTTGACTGAAACCAATCCACGGTCAAAGCCGTGGTGCAAAGAAACGGATAACAGCAGGCGATGACACATTCTCGCGCAGTTTTTCGCAAGGTAACGCTGGCTTCGGCCTTGGTGCTGACAGCCTCTGTGGCGCAGGCGGGGCCGTTTTCGGCGGTAAAAATCGTCAACTCGCGCAGCGTGACGCAGTTTGAATACGATCAGCGGGTACAGTTCATGACGCTGCTGAACCAGCCGGGCGACCTGGCGCAGTTGGCGATGGAGACCTTGATCGACGACCGGCTGCGGCAAACGGCGGCGGCTGAATTCGGCATCAAACTCTCGACCGCCGATATCCAAGCCGGCATGGAAGAATTCGCTGGCCGTGCCAATCTTGACGCCGCCCAATTCACGCAAATCATCACGCAAGCTGGCATCGAGCCGCAGACCTTCCGCGACTTTGTCGAAACCGGCCTGTCGTGGCGCGAGGTGGTGCGCAGCAAATACGGGCCGCAGATTGCCATCTCTGAGGCAGCCATTGACCGCGCCATGGCCAGCTTTACCCCCTCGACCACGCTGATGCTGCGGATGTCTGTGATCGAAATTCCTGCGCTGGGCGAAAGCCGCGAGACCGGTTTGAAAGCCGCGCAAGACCTGCTGTTGCAGCTGAAATCCGGTGTCGATTTTGCCACTTTGGCGCGGGCAAACTCTAAAGGTCGCACGGCCGCACAGGGCGGCGCGCTAGACTGGGTCAAGCTTTCCGATCTGCCCAATGATGCCGCCGTTGCCGTACGCAGCTTGGGCGCGGGCAAGGTCTCGGATCTGGTGGTCTTGGACGATAAGGTGCTGATTTACCGTGTCGAAGAGCAAAAGCAAGATCTGCTGACCCCGAAGACCGAGGTGCTGGATTACGCCGAATTGCTGGTGGCGGATGACGCCGCAGCACTTGGCGCAGTGCGGGCCAATACCAGCAGCTGCAATGATCTTTATGCACTTGCCAAGGGTCTGCCCGAAGATCGGCTAAGGCGGCAAACCTTGCCGCTGGGCCAAGTGCCCAAGGACGAAGCCGCAGCCCTGTCTTTGCTGGATGCGGGCGAAAGCTCGACCGATCTGATGCGCAACGGCTATCGGGTGTTTTTGATGCTCTGCCGGCGTGGCCCTGCCGAAAGCGAACTGCCCTCGCGCGATGAGGTCAGATTGCAGCTGACCAACCAGCAATTGGGCGCACAGGCGCAAATCTATCTGGAAGAGCTGCGCAGCGAAGCCATTTTGCGCACGCCATGACTGCGGCAATCGCGCTGACCTGCGGCGAACCTGCGGGCGTGGGGCCTGAACTTGCGGTGGCCGCGCGACAGGCTTTGGGCGACAGCCTGCCGCTGTTCTGGATCGGCGACCCGCGGCATTTGCCCAAGGGCGCGGATTTTACCATCATTGACAGCCCCGCTCTGGCGGCCAAGGTGGCGCCCCGTTCTTTGCCGGTGCTGCGCCACGACTTTGCCTCTGAAGCCCAGTTTGGCCAACCCCAGCCTGGACACGCCAAGGATGTGATCGCGGTGATCGAACGCGCGGTGGCTTTGGTGCAATCGGGTCAGGCGGGCGGGGTTTGCACCGCACCGATCCACAAAAAGGCGCTGAAAGACGGCGCGGGCTTTGCCTTTCCCGGCCATACCGAATTTCTGGCGCATCTGGCGGGCGGCGTGCCTGTGGTGATGATGCTGGCAAGCCCTCTGCTGCGGGTGGTGCCGGTAACGATCCATATCGCGCTTGCCGATGTTGCCCAAGCGCTGACGCCTGCCCTGCTGGAACAGACCCTGCGCATCACCCAAGCCGGTTTGCAGCGCGATTTCGGCCTGAAACACCCGCGCATTGCCGTGGCAGGGCTGAACCCACATGCAGGCGAAGGCGGCGCGATGGGGCATGAGGAAATCGCGCTGATCGCCCCTGTTCTGGACCGTTTGCGCGCCCAAGGCATGGATCTGATCGGCCCCGCCTCTGCCGATACGCTGTTTCACGCCCGCGCGCGGGCAGGCTATGATGTCGCGGTCTGCATGTATCACGACCAAGCCCTGATCCCGATCAAGACGCTGGATTTTGACGGCGGGGTCAATGTCACGCTGGGCCTGCCCTTCGTGCGCACCTCGCCCGATCATGGCACTGCCTTTGACATTGCGGGCAAGGGGCTTGCCAAGCCAGACAGCCTGATCGCGGCCTTGCGGCTTGCGGCCGACATGGCGCAGGCGCGGGCAAATTAACCGACAAAAGGAAGACCGATGGCGACGATAGACGGATTGCCGCCTCTGCGCGAGGTGATCAATACCCACGATTTGGTGGCCAAGAAACAGCTTGGGCAGAACTTTTTGCTGGATCTGAACCTGACCGCAAAGATCGCGCGCTGTGCGGGGGATCTGTCGGCCTGTGATGTGCTGGAAATCGGCCCCGGCCCCGGCGGTCTGACGCGCGGTCTGCTGGTCGAGGGCGCGCGGCGCGTGCTGGCGATTGAAAAAGACCCGCGCTGCATGCCCGCCTTGGCCGAGATCGCCGCCGCCTACCCCGGCCGTTTGCAAGCGCTGAACGCCGATGCGCTAGAGGTCGATGTGATGGCGCATCTGACCCCACCCGTGCGGGTGGTGGCCAATCTGCCCTATAACGTCGGCACCGAGCTGTTGATCCGCTGGCTGACGCCGCAAATCTGGCCGCCGTTTTGGCAAAGCCTGACGCTGATGTTCCAAAAAGAGGTGGCCGAGCGCATCGTTGCCAAGCCGCGCAGCGATCACTACGGCCGCTTGGCGCTGCTGGCGCAGTGGCGCTGCGATGCCAAGATCGTCATGCATCTGCCGCCCGAAGCCTTTACCCCGGCGCCAAAAGTGCATTCCGCCGTGGTGCATCTGACCCGCCTGCCCGAGCCGCGCTTTCCCGCCGATGAGGCGATTTTGCAGCGGCTGACCGCGATGGGCTTTAACCAAAGGCGCAAGATGCTGCGATCAAGCCTGAAGGGCATCGGCCCGCAGATCGAGGCGCAACTGCTTGAAGCAGACATCCCGCCCACCGCGCGAGCCGAGGAAATCTCGCTGGAAAAATTCTGCGCGCTGTCGTTGATCGTGGCACGCGGCTAAAAGCAAAAGGCCCGCGATTTGCGGGCCCTTTGTTTATTCTACACTCTCTGATGCGCCTTCGACCTTGGGCTTGCGCGCACGCGGCGCGCGGGTGGTCTTGGGGGCATCGCCCTCGGGCTTGGGCGCGCGTGGCTTTGGCGCTGCGGTTGCTGTTGCGGCTTGCTCGACCTGTGCAACCAATTGCGCGGGCGATTCAAAGCGCAAAGGCTCTTGCACCGGCGCTGCGGCCACCGGCTGCTCGGCCGGGGTTTCGCTGCGCGGCTGCTGGTCGCGGCGGTTGTCACGCGGGCGGTCTTCGCGGGGTGTATCGGCCCGGGGGGTATCGGCGCGGGGACGGTCCTCGCGCGCACGATCTTCACGCGCACGATCTTCACGGGGGCGGTCCTCACGCGGGCGATCATCCCGCGGACGCTCTTCGCGGGGGCGGTCATCGCGGCGGTTATCTTGACGGCGCGGCTGACCCTCTGGGCGCGGTTCGCGGCGGTTTTCATCGCGGCGAGGCTGCTGCTGCGGGCGCGGCGATTCTGGCAGATCGACCAAACCGGTGTCGCCATCGCCAATAAAGCCGCCAGCATAGGGCTGATCGCTGTCGCCTTGATCGTGCCGTTCGGCGCGGTAGTCATTGCGGTCATTGCGGTTGCCGCCATTGCCGTTGCCGTTGCCGTTTTGCGGCGCAGGCTGGCTTTGCTGGCGCTGCTCTTGCTCGGCGGCCATCTCGCGCTGCGCTTCGGCCAGCATGCGGGTGTAATGCTCGGCATGCTGCGAGAAATTCTCAGCCGCGACGCGGTCGTTTGACCGCTGCGCATCGCCTGCCAGCATCTGATATTTTTCGATAATCTGCTGCGGAGTGCCGCGCACCTTGCCTTCGGGGCCAGAGCTGTCGAAGACGCGGTTGATGATATTGCCGAGGGTGCGCGGGCGGTTCGCCTTTGAACGCGAGCGTGACTTGGAAGATCGCATCTTGTCCTTTGATCCAGATTATCCGGTTTTGCTTACGCCTGATCCTTGCAAGATCGTGGGCCCGAAGGGCACAAGCGGTAATGACCGGGGTTGCGCGGTTCAGCGCCGAATGGCGCGGCTGCCGCGTGAGAACGACTAATCATATGGCAGCACGGCTGACAAGGAAAAACTTCTTAAAACCCAATCGAGCTGTACAAAAGCAGGGCAAAACCGCCCGTTATTGCGGCTTTAGGGCCGCAACAACACGGTCGCGGCCATCCAGATCTTGCAAAACCGCGACCTGATCAAAGCCGTGCTGGCTGAAAAAACCCGCAACGGCTGCGGCTTGGGTTGGGCCAATTTCCACCATCAGCCGCCCGCCTGCGCGCAGATGCGGCCCGGCTTTTGCGGCGATAATGCGGTAGGGCTGCAAGCCATCGCCGCCAGGTGTCAGGGCCAGATGCGGCTCCCAGTCGCGCACATCGCGCGCGAGATCAGCCATCTCGGCCGCAGCAATATAGGGCGGGTTCGACACGATCAGATCAAACTGCCCCTGCACGGCAGAAAACCAATCTGACAGCTGAAACACCGCACGGTCCTGCACACCAAGGCTTTGGGCATTGCGCGCGGCAACGGCTAAAGCCGCGACCGAAATATCACACCCCACGCCTTGCGCTTCTGGTCTATCTGCCAGCAAAGACAATAAGATACATCCCGTTCCTGTGCCCAGATCCAAGACCGTTTCAAACGGCTGCGCCAGTGCCGTTTGCACCAAAAGCTCGGTTTCCGGGCGCGGGTCCAGCGTGTCGCGGCTGACCGCAAAGCTGCGCCCCCAAAACAGCCGCTGGCCGGTGATCTGCGCAATCGGCTGATGGGCTGCGCGCGCGCCAAGCGCAAGCTCCAGCCGCGCGATGGCGTCGGGCGTCATCGCATCGGGCAGATGCAGCGTCACGCGGTCGGGGGCGATTTGCATGGCATGGGCCAACAACAGCCTTGCGTCGCGCGCAGCCCCCGCGATGCCTGCCGCTGTCAGCTGCACCACCGCCGCGCGCAAAGCCTGCGCTGCGGTCATCCTTCCATCTCGGCCAATTTGCTGGCCTGATCATGGCTGACCAAGGCCTCCACCACCTCGCCCAGATCGCCCTGCATGATCTGCCCCAACGAATAAAGCGTGAGGTTGATGCGGTGATCGGTCATCCGGCCTTGGGGGAAGTTATAGGTACGGATGCGTTCCGAGCGATCGCCCGAACCAACCTGCGATTTCCGCTCGGCGGCGCGGGCATCATCGACGCGGGCGCGCTCTAGATCGAACAGCCGCGCGCGCAGCACCTGCATGGCAATCTCGCGGTTGCGGTGCTGTGATTTTTGCGCCGAGACCACGATAATGCCGGTGGGCAAATGGGTGATCCGCACCGCCGAGTCGGTGGTGTTAACGTGCTGCCCCCCCGCGCCAGAGGCCCGCATGGTATCAATACGGATGTCCGACTGCGGGATCACCAGATCGACCTCTTCGGCTTCGGGCAGCACGGCGACGGTGGCGGCAGAGGTATGCACCCTGCCCTGCGCCTCGGTTTCAGGCACCCGCTGCACGCGGTGCACGCCCGATTCGAACTTTAGCTTCGAGAACACGCCCGCGCCCGCGATATGCACCGAGACCTCTTTGATACCGCCCAGCTCGCTGTCTTGCTGCTCGAGGATCTCAAAGCTCCAGCCCATCCGCTCGCAATAGCGCTGATACATCCGCAACAAATCGCCGGCAAAAAGCGCTGCCTCATCGCCGCCGGTACCGGGGCGAATTTCCAAGATCGCAGGGCGCGCGTCGGCTGCATCTTTCGGCAACAGCGCGATTTGCAGCCTTTGCTCCATTTCAGGAATGCGTGCGCGCAGCTTTGGGATCTCGTCTTCGGCCAAGGCGCGCATTTCGGGATCGGCCAGCAACAGCTCGGCCTCGGCCAAATCATCCAAAGCGCGGCGATAATCCACAATCTCATCCGCAACCGGCTTAAGATCGGAATATTCGCGGCTTAGGGTTGCGATTTCAGCAGGCGAGGCGCCGGCATTCAGCTTTGCTTCGAGAAACTCGAAACGCTGGGTGATTTGGGCAAGTTTTTCTAAAGGAACCATGGCGTGGGTTTGAAGAAATCCGCGCCTCTGGTCAAGGCCTCAGACGCGCTGGCCTTACTGCACGCGGCTGGAGCGGATAAAGCCATCCACTGGATAGACGCGGCCCAGATCTTCGCCGTTGCTGGCCACCCGCACCGCCGACCAATCGCCCTTGGACGAGACATCGATCACCTTCATGCCCAGCGAGATTTTGCTGCGGTTCCAATTGGCATGATCGACCAAAATCTCACGATCCGACAGCACCTGCGAGACCACAGCAACATGGCCCATCGGCAGCTTGCGCGTGGATTTAAACGCCATGACCGAGCCCACCAACGGATCGTGGCCGCGCGCATAGGTATTATGCGCCTGCCGCCACCAAGTGCCTGCATTGCCGCGCAAATCTACCCCGCTTGCATCGCGTGCAAAGGGCACGCACCACAGACGTTTTCCTTGCGACTTCAGCGCTTTGGCATTGCTGATTGCAGTTGCAAGCAAGGGCGCTTCTGGCTGGCTTGCAACGGGCGAGGTGTCGAACATATTCATCTGCTTTGGCGCCGCACAGCCCGAAACAAGCACGCCGCAGCCCAAAAGCACTGCAAACCGCAGGGCCGATTTGGATTTGAAAAGACCTTGGACCATCTACCACCCTAAGTATCGCAGCCGACCAAACACCGTTTTGGCCGCTTCACATTGGAGTGATATTCCCTGTTGCGTGACTTATGGCAACAGAGTGAAATATTTCGAGGCAAAAATCCGCCCAAAGCCTAAAGCTGCGCGATCCATTGGCGCAGGCGTTTGGCATTAACCCCCAGATCAGAGCTGCCAAAGCGCAGGCGGGCAAAGATCACCAGACCCTCGCCCTGCACTTGTGCGGTGGTGTAATCGGGAAAGCCCCAGATCAGGCTGCGGGTCTCCCAGGTGATCCGCCCTTCGGCGAGGGATCCCGCAAGACGGCGGGTGCGCGGGGTGGCCATGGCAATGGCGTCCAGTTGCGCCAAAGAACCTTTACTCAGGTCGATATAGGCGCCGCCTTCCAGCACCGCCACCTGATCAGGGCTCAGGGCTGCCATCGCCTGCGGCCGCTCTGAAAGATCAATATTCCAATCTGCCGCCTTGGTCGGGGCAAAGCGCACATAGGCCATAAGGCCCAAAGCTATTACGGCAACAACGCCCAGCATCCACATGAATTTGCTCATCTTTGTGTCTTGGCCCAATGATAAAGACAGATCAGTTCATGCGCCACATGTGCCCCTGCAATCGCGGTCACGCCGCTGGTGTCATAGGCGGGCGAGACCTCGACAATATCGCCGCCAACCATATTGATGCCCGCCAGATCGCGCAGCGCAGCCGCCGCCTGCCAACTGTGCAAGCCCCCCCAAACCGGCGTGCCCGTGCCCGGCGCGGCAGAGGGGTCCAGACAGTCGATGTCAAAGGTCACATAGGTCGGATTTTGCCCGACAATCGCCTTGGCCCGCGCCACCGCATAGGCGACGCCCTTTTCATGCACCGTGCGCGCGTCGATGAATTCCACCCCAAGATAATCGTCGCAATGGGTGCGAATGCCGATTTGCACGCTGGTTTTCGGGTCAATAATCCCCGTCTTGACCGCCTTGTAGAAAAACGTGCCGTGGTCGATCCGCTCCATATCATCGTCTTGCCAGAGGTCAGAATGCGCGTCGAAATGGATCACCGACATCGGGCCGAATTTCTCGGCATAGGCGCGCAGGATCGGCAGGGTGATGAAATGATCGCCCCCCAAAGTCACCGTGCCCGCGCCTGCGGCCAGAATGCCGCGGATATGCGCGGTCAAAAGCCCCGGAAAGCTGGGGGTATGGGCGTAATCAAAGGCGCAATCGCCGTAGTCGATGATGTTCATCGCCTCCAGCGGGTTGGTCGGCCAGCCGTAGGGCGGATCAAAGGGCTGCAAGGCGCTGGCCTCGCGGATCGCACGCGGGCCAAAGCGGGTGCCCGTGCGGTGGGTCACGGCTTGGTCAAAAGCCACCCCGGTGATCGCCAGATCAACGCCGGTCAGATCCTTGGTATAGCTGCGCCGCAAGAAAGAGGTCGCGCCCGAAAAGGCGTTCTCAAAGGCAAGCCCGCGCTGTGATGTGCGGGTAAAAGCGGTGTCGATTTCGGTCTTTGCGTCTTCTAAGGCCATGATGCTCTCGGATGTCAGTCAGCGTCGTCCTTATCCGCAGGCGGGCCGGAGACGCAGCAGATCCGGTGGCCTCACGATCCTTTTGCCGCCCGGCTTTGTCAAGCCTTAGCCAAGCCGCAGGCCCTCGCGCACCAGATCATCGGTCACTTGGGTGATGGCGGCCGACAGGGTTTCGGCAATGAAATCGACATCGCTTTCGCTGATGATCAAGGGCGGCGACATCACGTTCAGATGCCCCATCGGCCGCACGATCAGCCCCATGCTTTCTGCCACATCCGAAATGCGCTTGGATTCGTTCACCCCCTCGGGCAGCGGCACTTTGGTACGCTTGTCCGAGACACTTTCGACACAAAGCATCAACCCACGCCCGCGCACATTGCCGATCAGCGGCAGATCTTCCAGCGCCTTCATCCGGCTTTGGAAATAGCTGCCAACCTTGGTGGCATTGGCCAAAAGCCCCTCGCGCTCCATGATCTCGATGTTCTTCAGGCCGGCGGCACAAGACACCGGATGGCCCGAATAGGTCAGCCCAGTGGTGAACCACCGCTGCCCGCCTTCGGCCATCACCGCCCAAATCCGGTCCGACAAAATCAGCGCCCCCAAGGGCAGATAGCCCGAGGTCAGCCCCTTGGCCGAGGTGATCATATCAGGCTGCACGCCAAATTCGGCAAGGCTTGCAAACCAATGGCCAAGCCGGCCAAAGGCGGTGACAACCTCGTCGGCGATGAACAAAATCTCGTGCTGCTGGCAGATTTGCCAGATGCGAAACAGATAGCCTTCGGGCGGAATGATAATGCCGCCAGAGGCTTGGATCGGTTCGGCAATAAAGCCGCCGATGCGATCGGCGCCGACACGCGCAATCAGCGCCTGGAATTCCGCCACCAGATCGTCGCAGAACTGCGCCTCGGTCATGCCTTCGGGGCGGCGATAGGGGTTGGGGCAGCGCAGATGGTGGATGCCTTCGGTTTTATAGCGAAACTCTTCGATGCGGTCGCCGTCGCGCTTGCCCACCGATTGCGTCAGATAGGTCGAGCCGTGGTAGGATTGCTCGCGCGCGACGATATCGGTTTTGTGGGGATAGCCGCGCGCGTGCTGGTAATAAGACACCACCCGCACCGCAGTATCCACCGCCGTCGAGCCGCCAGTGGTGAAATGCACCCGGTTCAGATCGCCCGGCGCCAGCTCTGCCAGCCTGCCCGCCAGCCGCGCCGAAGGATCGTTGGTCATATCGACAAAGGTGTTAGAGAAGGCCAAACGCTCGGCCTGTTCGGCAATCGCATCGGCCATTTCGCGCCGCCCAAGCCCGATATTGGTGCACCACATCCCGCCCACGGCGTCAAAATACTGCCGCCCCTCGGCATCCCAAAGCTGCGCGCCCTGCCCGCGGGTGATCACCAAAGAGCCGGTCTTCTCGAAAGGGCCAAAGTTTGCCCAAGGGTGCAGCACATGCGCGCGGTCAAGCTCGAAGGCGGATTGGTTGGCACCGGCGGCGGCGGTCTGCATGGCATACTCCCTTGGATTTTGCCAAAGGATAGCCATTCACAGCAAAAACGCCAGAGTTTTGATCAAATTAAGCCAGCGGCTGTGCCTGTTCCACCAAACGCGCAAAGAAAGACGCGCCAATCGGGGCGGCCTCGTCGTTGAAGTTATAGGCGGGGTGGTGCAGCCCTGCGTTCGGACCGATGCCCATAAACAGATAGGCCCCCGCCCGTGCTTCAAGCATATAAGAGAAATCCTCGGAGCCCATTTCGCGCCCTGCATTGGCGTTCACGGCATCGGGCCCCGAAATCTCGGTCGCCACGCGCGCGGCAAAGGCCGCATTGGCCGGATGGTTGATCGTGGCCGGATAGCCCCAGTCATAGTCGATCTGCGCCTGCACGTTATAGGCCAGCGCATGACCTTCGACGATCTCGTAGATCCGGCGTTTCAAAAGTGCGCGCACCTCAGGTTTAAAGCAGCGGATGGTGGCGCAGAACATCGCCTCTTCTGGAATGACATTCGAGGCCGTGCCCGCATGCACCATGGTGACCGAGATCACGGCTTCATCCAGCGCAAAGACATTGCGCGGGATGATGGTCTGCACCGCGGCAACCATGCCCACCAAGGCCACCACCGGATCAATACATTCATGCGGATTGGCCCCATGCCCGCCCTTGCCCACCAGCCGCACGGTCGCGGTGTCCACCGAAGCCATCAGCGCGCCGGGCGTGGTCAGAAAATGCCCAAGCGGAATGTTGGGCGCATTGTGAATGCCGTAGACGCTGGCAATCGCAAAGCGGTCCATCATGCCCTCTTGCACCATTACCATGCCGCCCGCGCCGTCTTCCTCGGCGGGCTGAAAGATCAGCGCCACCCGCCCTGCAAAGCGCCGCGTCTCGGCCAGATATTTCGCGGCCCCCAGCAGCATGGTGACATGGCCATCATGGCCGCAAGCATGCATCTTGCCCGCCACCGTCGAGGCATAGTCAACCCCGGTGATTTCCTGCATCGGCAGCGCGTCCATATCGGCGCGCAGGCCAATGGTTGGCCCCTCGCCCTGCCCGTTGATGATCGCCACGATGCCGCTTTGCGCGATGCCGGTGTGGATCTCATCGACCCCAATTTCGCGCAGACGCTCCGCGATATAGGCGGCGGTCTGGTGACAATCGAAGGAAAGCTCTGGATGCGCGTGCAAATACTGCCGCCAGCCCTTCATTTCCTCGGCATAAGAGGCGATACGATTAAGGACGGGCATAGGGGTCTCCTGTTAACTGCTCTTTGATCAAATCTTATCTTGAAAGGATCAGCAATGCCCTTTTCGAAAACCGCTTCTGATGCGCTGATCCAGGATGCCAATGGCGGCATGCCACGCCTGCTTGAGATCATGCGGCGGCTGCGCGACCCTGCCAGCGGCTGCCCTTGGGATATTGAACAAACCTTTGACAGCATCGCGCCCTATACGCTGGAAGAGGCGCATGAGGTCGCCGATGCGATTGCGCGCAGGGCCTATGACGAGCTGCCGTCGGAATTGGGCGATCTGCTGTTTCAGGCGGTGTTTCACGCCCAGATGGCGCAGGACGCGGGGCTGTTTGGCTTTGACGATGTGGTTCGGGCGATTTGCGACAAGATGGTGGCGCGGCATCCGCATGTCTTTGGCGACGCCTCGCGCGATAAATCTGCCGAACAGCAGACCCGCGATTGGGAACAGATCAAGGCGGCCGAACGCGGGGCTGCGCGGGTGCTGGACGGTGTCGCCCTTGGCCTGCCCGCGCTGACCCGCGCGGTCAAGCTGCAAAAGCGCGCGGCTCGGGTGGGCTTTGACTGGCCCAGCACCGATGAGGTTCTGGCCAAGCTGATCGAAGAGGCCGCCGAATTGGTTGAGGCGCGCGACAGTCTGACCCAAGCCGAAGTCGAGGAAGAATTTGGCGATCTGATGTTCGTGATGGCCAATCTGGCGCGGCATCTGCAGATCGACCCCGAAGCGGCACTGCGGGCGACAAATGCCAAATTCAGCCGCCGCTTTGGCCGGATCGAGGATTTTCTGGCCGAAGCCGGTCGCAGCCCATCGCAAAGCGATCTGGCCGAGATGGACGCGCTTTGGAACCGCGCCAAGGCCGAGGAAAAGGCGGCTAAGGCAGGCAAAAAGTAAAAAGTGTTTTAGTCAGGTATTGACAGACCCCCACCAAGCGGGTCTAACAGCGCCATAACCTGACCAAAGGACTCAACAAATGACTTTTCAGCGCCCGCTCTTCGCCCTTGCCCTTGCGGGCTTTGCCCTGCCCGCCTGCGCCGAAGAGGTGAACATCTATTCCCACCGCCAGCCCGAATTGATCCAACCGCTGCTGGATGCCTTTACCGCCGAAACCGGCATCGCGGTGAATGTGGCCTTTGTCGATAAGGGCATGGCCGAGCGTCTGACCGCGGAAGGCGACCGCTCGCCCGCCGATCTGATCCTGACGGTGGATGTGGCGCGGCTGATCGATGTGGTGGGCGCGGGCGTGACGCAAGCTGTCAGCTCGGCGACGCTTGACCAAAACATTCCGGCCGCGTTTCGCGACCCGCAAGGCCAGTGGTTTGGCCTGACCAGCCGCGCACGGATCGTCTATGCCAGCAAAGATCGGGTGAACCCCGCCGAAATCACCAGCTATGAGGATCTGGCCGATCCGAAATGGCAGGGCCGGCTGTGCATGCGCTCGGGCACCAATGATTACAACCTTGCCCTGACTGCCGCTGTTCTGGCGCATCACGACGCGGATTATACCAAGGCTTGGCTAGAAGGCGTCAAGGCCAATCTGGCGCGCAAACCCACCGGCGGCGACCGCGATCAGGTCAAGGCGATCTGGGCCGGCGAATGCGACATTGCCATTGGCAATACCTATTACATGGGCGAAATGCTGGCGGATCCTGCGCAGGCCGAATGGGCCAATGCAGTGCAGATCTTGTTTCCAACCTTTGAAGCTGGCGGCACGCATCTGAACATCTCGGGCGTGGCGATGACCAAAGCAGCCCCGCACCGCGCCGCGGCCCTCCAGCTGATGGAATGGCTGTCTTCGGATGCCGCGCAACAGATCTATGCCGAGACCAACTATGAATTTCCGGTCAAGGATGGGGTTGCGCGCTCGGCTCTGGTGCAAAGCTGGGGCAGCTTTACGCCTGATGACATCCCGCTTGCCGAAGTTGCCGCCAAACGCCCCGAAGCACTGCGCCTGACCGAAGAGGTCGATTTCGACAACTAACACCCGCAGATTTTGATTTTGACCGGATGGACAAAGCTCCTGCAATGGCGTTTGCTGATGCCAAAGCAGGAGCAAAACATGATCCCTCATCCGCGTAAAATCATCATCGACACCGACCCCGGTCAGGACGACGCCTTTGCGATTTTACTCGCGCTGGCCAGTCCGGCCGAGGTCGAGGTGCTGGGCATTGTGGCGGTGGCGGGCAATGTGCCGCTGGCGCTGACGCAAAAGAACACCCGGATGATCTGCGAATTGGCGGGCAAGCCGCAGACCAAGGTTTTTGCCGGTTGTGATCGCCCCTTGCAGCGCAAATTGGTCACCGCAGAACATGTGCATGGCAAAACCGGCCTTGATGGCCCGATCTTGCCCGAGCCGGTGATGGCGCTGCAAGACCAGCACGGCGTTGATTTTATCATTGAAACCCTGCGCCGCGAGCCTGCGGGCACGGTGACGCTCTGCCCGCTTGGGCCGCTGACCAATATCGCCCAGGCGTTTTTGCAGGCCCCCGATGTGATCGCGCGGGTGCAAGAGATCGTGCTGATGGGGGGCGCCTATTTTCAGGTTGGCAACATCACCCCTGCCGCCGAGTTCAACATCTATGTCGACCCCGAGGCTGCGGCGATTGTGTTCAAATCTGGCGTGCCCTTGGTGGTGATGCCGCTGGATGTGACGCATAAGGTGCTGACCACCCGCGCGCGGGTCGAAGCCTTTCGTGCCATCGGCAGCCCTGTGGGCCGCGTCGCCGCAGATTGGGCAGATTTCTTTGAACGCTTTGATATGGAGAAATACGGATCCGACGGCGGCCCGCTGCACGACCCAACGGTGATCGCCTATCTGATCCAGCCCGATCTGTTCAAAGGCCGCCATATCAATGTCGAGATCGAAACCCAATCCGAGCTGACGCTTGGCATGACCGTCGCCGACTGGTGGGGGGTAACGGACCGCGCCGCCAATGCCTATTTCGTCGGTGATGTCGATGCGCAGGGCTTTTTTGATTTGCTGACCGAAAGGCTGGCGCGGCTGTAGGCTTTATGCTGGCGGATTTGCGCTACGAGCGCGGCGCTGCACTGCCACGCCCGTAGCGGCCTCTTTGACCCAGCGCAACGCGAGGCTGGGTGAACCCGCGCGCAACAGCCATGAAGCAGCGATAGATAAACGCAGCTGCCTTACGCCGGTTGCACGCCATATTTACATATTTGTAAGAAAACCGCTGGCGCTGGGGTCCAGATCCTAGCCAAGCGCATAGCCGGCGCCGCGCACGGTGCGCAGCACATCTTCGCCGCCCTGCGCGCAAAGCGATTTGCGCAGGCGCCCGATATGCACATCGACCGTGCGGGTATCGACATAGATGTCGCGGCCCCAAACCCGGTCCAGCAGGGTCTCGCGGCTAAACACCCGACCGGGTTTTTCCATAAAGGTGGCCAGCAGGCGAAACTCGGTTGGCCCCAGTTTCAGCAGATCCTCGCCGCGATGCACGCGGTGGGTTTCGGTATCAAGCCGAATATCTTGCCATTCCAACACCAGCCCTGCGGTTGCAGGCCGGGTGCGGCGCAGTTGCGCGCGCAAACGCGCCATCAGCTCTGAAACCGAATAGGGTTTGATGACATAATCATCAGCGCCAGTTTCCAAACCGCGCACTTTATCCACATCTTCCGAGCGCGCCGACAGCATGATGATCGGGATCGACCGCGTCTCGGGGCGGGCTTTCAGACGGCGGCAAACCTCGATGCCCGAAACATGCGGCATCATCCAATCCAGCAAGATCAGATCGGGGGCGCCTTCGGCAATCAGCGCCAAAGCGTCTTCGCCATTATCGGCAGTCTGCACCTCGAAGCCTTCGGCTTCAAGGTTATAGGTCAAAACCGCGCGCTGCGCCGGTTCATCCTCGACCAAAAGTACGACGGGAACCGGACCAGCCATCAGTCTTCGCCCCCAGCAAGCCCAGCCTTGGGACGCATATCTTCGGGCATCGAGCCTGTGGTCAGATAGATCACCTGCTCGGCAATCGTGGTGGCATGGTCGCCCACACGTTCAATATTCTTGGCAATAAAATGCAGATGCATACAGGCCGAGATATTGCGCGGGTCTTCCATCATAAAGGTCAGAAACTCGCGAAAGAGCGCGTTGTACATCTGATCCACTTCTTGGTCGCGCAGACGCACATCGGCGGCCAGCCCTGTATCACGGGTGACAAAGGCATCCAGCGCGTCTTTCAGCAAGATGCTGACCTGCCGCGCCATCCGCCGCACCGAGCCCGAAGCCCCCGGGATCGGCGACATCGCGGTCAACACAGGCGTGCGCTTGGCAAGGTTCTTGGCGTAATCGCCGCAGCGTTCAAGGCTGCCTGCGATCTTCATCACCGTCAGCACCGTGCGCAGATCGGTGGCAATCGGCGCGCGCAGCGCAATCAGCCGCGCACATTCGGCGTTGATCGATTCTTCCAGCGCGTCAATGGCCGCATCGCCGCGCCGCACCTGTTCGGCCAAAGCGTCGTCTTGGGTATCCAGCGCTTGGGCGGCATCGGCCAGCGCCTGTTCGACCAGACCGCCCATCCGCATGATAAGGGCTTGCACGGCCTCGAGGTCGCGGTCAAAGGCGCTGGCGATATGGGGATCTTTGATCATGGTCGCTCCTTAGCCGATCCGGCCGGAAATATAGGATTCAGTGCGCGGGTCTTGCGGATTGGTGAAAATCTGGCCGGTTTCGCCAAATTCAACCAGGTTCCCAAGGTGGAAAAACGCGGTGCGCTGCGACACGCGCGCGGCCTGCTGCATCGAGTGGGTGACGATCACCACCGAAAACTGGCTGCGCAGCTCGTCGATCAGCTCTTCGACTTGCGCGGTGGCAATCGGGTCAAGCGCGGAACAAGGCTCGTCCATCAACAGCACTTCGGGGCTGGTGGCGATGGCGCGCGCAATGCACAAACGTTGCTGCTGACCGCCCGAAAGCCCGGTGCCGGGCGAGAGCAGCCGGTCTTTGACCTCGTTCCACAGCGCCGCCTTGCGCAGACAGGATTCGACGATCTCGTCCAGCTCGGCCTTGTTGCGGGTCAGGCCGTGGATTTTGGGGCCATAGGCGACATTGTCATAGATCGACTTTGGAAACGGGTTCGGCTTTTGAAACACCATGCCGATGCGGGCGCGCAATTGCACCGGATCGACGCGCGGATCGTAGATATCCTCGCCTTCCAGCGTGATCGAGCCTTCAACGCGGCACGAGTCGATGGTGTCATTCATCCGGTTGATGCAGCGCAGAAACGTTGATTTGCCACAGCCCGAGGGGCCGATGAAGGCGGTGACGGTCTTGTCAAAAATATCAACATCGACGTCTTTGATGGCGTGGTTGCTGCCATAATAGACCTGCGCCTTGCGGGCCTGAATTTTGATGGTGTGACTGTCCACGCGGCTCTCCAATCTTTGGTCTTTCATTTTGATTTCCTGACCTTACCAGCGGCGTTCAAATTTGCGACGCAGGTAGATCGCAACCGCGTTCATCGCGATCAAGAACACCAACAGCACGATAATAGCCCCCGAGGCGCGCTCGACAAAGCCCGGATCGCCGCGGGTGGTCCAGTTGTAGATCTGCACCGGCAAAGCGGCGGCTGGGTCAAACAGGCCCGCGGGTGGGGCTTCGGGAAAGTCGCGCACAAAGGCGACCATGCCGATCAGCAAAAGCGGCGCGGTTTCGCCCAAGGCTTGCGCAAGGCCGATGATGGTGCCGGTCAAGATCCCCGGCATTGCCAGCGGCAAAACGTGATGGGTGACGGTCTGCAACCGGCTTGCACCGACGCCAAGCGCCGCATCGCGGATCGACGGCGGCACGGCTTTCAGCGCGGCCCGCGTTGGAATGATGATGCGCGGCAGGGTCATAAGCGTCAGCACCAAACCGCCGACAATCGGCGCCGAGGTCGGCAGCCCGACGATGTTGATAAAGATCGCAAGCCCCAAGATGCCGTAAACAATCGAGGGCACAGCCGCCAAATTGGCGATATTCACCTCGATCAGATCGGTGAATTTGTTCTTCGGCGCGAATTCTTCCAGGTAAACCGAGGCCGCAACCCCGATCGGCAGCGCCAGCAGTAAAACCACCGCCATCATGTAAAGCGAACCGATGATCGCAATGCCCAAACCCGCCGCTTCGGGGCGTTTGTCAGACGCATCGGGCATGGTCAGAAACCCGGGGTTCAGCCGCATCTCAAGAATGCCCGCCGCCTTCAGATTATCAGCCAACGCCAATTGCTCGGGCGAGGTGTTTTTGTCCAAGGCGGCACTTTCCATCGTGACGCGGCCTTTGAAATAGCCGTCAATCCGACCGCCGGCCAGCACGTTGACAACCACGGTCTGCCCGATCAGTGAAGGGTCCGCCAGCACGCGCGAACGCAGGGTTGCAGGCGCCTCGCCCGAGATCAGATTGCCCAGCTTTTTCGGGTTTAGTTCGCCCACATCAATGCCGCGCGCTTTGATTTCAGCATCCAGCGATTGCAGCAAGATCTTCTCATAGGTCATCGTCGTGGCTTTCGCCAAAACCTCTGGATCGCGCGCGCCGGTCTTGTCCAAAATCGCCGCATCCAATGTGACGGGATAGGTCAGAAAAGTCTGTTTGAAAGCCGGCAAGCCATTGGAAAAGATCGAGATCAGCAGCCACACCAAGGCAAGCAACGCAATGATGATCGCCGTCAGGCCATAGGCACGAAAGCGTTTCTCGGCGGCATTGCGCGTCGCGGTGCGTGGGTCTTGTTGGTAAAGCGAGACACGGCTCATTCGTATTGCTCCCGATATTTCCGCACGATCACCAGTGCAATCACGTTCAATCCAAGCGTCAGAGTGAACAGAGTCAGCCCCAGCGCAAAGGCCACCAGCGTCTCGGGGCTAGCAAATTCGGTGTCGCCGGTCAGCTGACTGACGATCTTGACGGTGACGGTGGTCATCGCCTCAAGCGGGTTCAGCGACAGTTTTGCCGCAGCCCCTGCCCCCATCACCACGATCATCGTCTCGCCAATCGCGCGGCTGGCGGCCAAAAGCACCGCGCCGACAATGCCCGGCAGCGCGGCAGGCAGCACCACTTGCCGCACAGTTTCCGAAGGCGTCGCCCCCAGCCCCAAAGAGCCGTCGCGCAACGATTGCGGCACCGCGTTGATGATATCGTCCGACAGCGAGGACACAAAAGGGATCACCATGATCCCCATCACCAGACCCGCCGTCAGCACCGAAGACGAGGAATTGCCCAGACCCAAGGGTTGCGCAAAGTAATCGCGCAACAAGGGGCCAACGGTGACCAGCGCAAACAGACCGTAAACAATCGTCGGAATACCGGCCAAAATCTCGATCGCCGGTTTCACCCAAGACCGCGTGGCGCGGCTGGCATATTCAGCCAGATAAATCGCCGACAACAGCCCAATCGGCACCGCCACCAGCAGCGCAATCGCCGAGACATACAGCGTGCCCCACAGCAAAGGCAAAATCCCCAGCGAACCGCCACCGCCAAACTTTGGCGACCAATTTGTCGAGAACAGAAAATCTGTGATCGGATAAAGCCGGAAAAAGTGGATCGATTCCACCAAAAGCGAGCCTACGATGCCGATAGTGGTCAAGACCGCAATCAAAGAACAGCCCATCAGCAGCCACATCGCAAAGGCTTCGGTGGCATTGCGGGCGCGAAACTCTGGGTTGATGCGGCGCAGCCCAAAGATCAGACCGGCCAGAGACAGCGCCAAAGCCGCAACCACCAACCCAAGCCGCGAGGTCGATCCCGCCTCGCGCAGCGCAAGGCTTGCAGCCAGCGTCGACGGCGTGGGCTCGTTTTGCAGCACAATGCCGCCCTCGTTCAGGGCGGTCTTTAGGCTTGTCGCATCTGTCAGCAGCTGCGCTACATCCGCCCCGCGCGCTTGTAGCAGATCCAGCCCCGCCGCAACACGCCGCACATCTGACATCACCAGATCAGCCGATTGCCCCTGCGGAATTTCCGCAGCATCAATCAAAGACAGCGCATGGGTTTCCAGAACCAGTGGCTCGACCAAAAGCCAAGCGATCACTAAAAAAAACGCCGGGACCGCGGTCATCAGCGCCGTGATGCGGCCATAAAACGGCGGAAGAGAATGAAGTTTGCGAATATCGCCAGACACTTGCCCGACTGCGCGGGCTTTGCCGATACTATATCCCACTACAGCAAGGATAAGGATGATCAGGGAAAGAAGGCCAATGCTCATGTTTATCCTGCCAGACAAAAGATCAAGGGCGCGACCAAAGCCGCGCCCTTAAGGTTAGCTTAGTTCAAAGGCGCCATTGGCGTTTCAGCTTCAACAGCGGCTTGGGTCGCTGCCAATTCTGGATCTGGAACCAGACCGTAGTCTGCCAATTTGCCACCAGGGCCCGCCATCTCATCCGAGACGAAGAACTGGATGTACTCTTTCAGGCCAGGGATCACGCCGATATGGGCTTTCTTGACGTAGAAGAACAGCGGACGCGACACCGGGTATTCGCCCTTTGCGATGGTTTCGACCGAAGGCACAACGCCGTTCATCGAAGCCACTTTCAGCTTGTCGGTGTTGTTCTCATAGAAGGACAGACCGAAGACGCCCATTGCATTGGTATTGGCCGCAATGCGCGACAGGGTCTCGGTATAGTCGCCGTCGATGTCAACCGAAACGCCATCGGTGCGCACAGCCATGCACTTGCCAACAGCCTCTTTTTTCTTTGCATCGTCATCAGCGCCGGTCGAGGCAGCCAAGAAGGCATCATAGGCGCCCGAGTCTTTGCAGCCAGCTTCCAACACGTTGATGTCAAACACTTCGCGTGTGCCGTGCTTGGTACCAGGGATGAAAGCCAGAATGTCCTGCGCGGGCAAAGCTGCGTTTACATCAGCCCAAGTTTTGGCAGTGTTCGCCACAACTGCGCCGTCTTTTGCCACTTCAGCTGCCAAAGCGCCGAACAGATCAGCAGGCGTCAGCACAAAGTCAGGACCGTTGATGTCGGTTGCGAAAACCACGCCATCGTAACCGATGCGGACTTCCATGACGTCTTTCGCGCCATTTGCGGCGCAAGCGTCAAGGTCGGATTGCTTGATGCGCGAGGAAGAGTTCGCGATGTCGATGGTGCCTTCGCCAACGCCTTCGCACAGCTTCTTACGACCAGCGCCCGAACCGCCACCCTCGACAACGGGGGTTTTAAAACCGGAATTTTCGCCAAAAGCCTCGGCAACGATGGTTGCGTAGGGCAGAACGGTGGAAGAGCCTGCGATTTGCAGCTGATCACGGGCCGAAGCCACAACGGTCGAAGCTGCCAAGATTGCGATGGCCGAAGGAATGAGTTTCATCAGAGACATAATGCTCTCCTGTTTTAACACTGAGGCTGCCCCGCATGGCCAACCTTCGCCGCTCCGTCTAAGCCGCTTAGACATAGGTTTTGTGACGTTTGTGTAACAGTTTTATGACAGACGCCAGCCAAAACTCGGATCTGGCGTAATATCAGCAGTTATCCACAAGCTTTTCGCCCAGACCCGACGCAAAAACCGCAGGGGTGGTGCAAAAAGTCCGCCCAGCCCGCACGATTCGAGCCCGTTTTGTGACGAAAGTTAACGCGGCGGCGGCGGGGCCAACCGCTTCATGGCGGCTTCAATCTCGGTTAAACGCGACAAAACATCATCCCGATAGCTATCGGTTTGCTGGCGCGCCTCGGCTTGATGCGCGTCTTGCATCGAATTCACCATCAAACCGACAACAAGGTTCACCACAGCAAAGGTTGTGACCAAGATAAAAGGCACAAAAAACAGCCAAGCATAGGGGAAAACCTCCATCACCGGACGCACAATACCCATCGACCAGCTTTCCAAGGTCATGATTTGAAACAGCGAATAGGCCGAGCGACCAAGCCCGCCGAACCATTCAGGAAAGGCCGCGCCAAAGAGTTTCGTCGTCATCACCGCGCCAATGTAAAAAATCACCCCCATCAGCAAAAACACCGACCCCATCCCTGGCAAAGCGTTCAGCAACCCCTCGACCACCCGCCGCAGCGTTGGCGCAACCGAGATCACCCGCAGCAACCGCAGCACCCGCATCGCACGCAACACCGTAAGCCCCCCCGCCCCGGGCATCAACGAAATCGCCACGATGCTAAAGTCGAACAAATTCCAGCCATCGCGCAGATAGCCCCAGCGCAGCGCAAAAACCTTCACCAGCAACTCTGCCACAAAAAAGCTTAGGCACAGCCGGTCCAGCAACACAATCACTCCCCCCGCCCGCGCCATCACGCTTTGCGATGTTTCAGCCCCCAGCAAGGCCGCGTTAAACAACACAACACTCAGCACAGCAGTTGAAAACAAATTATGGGAAATCAAGGCCATAGCACGGCTTTGCAGCGAGGGGCTCGACATTTACGCAGTCTCCAATCTTTACGCGCACCACTGGGAAAATTGGGTTTATGCAAAGCATTTGGCGCGTATTTTTGCAAGCTGGCGCAACAACGCTCGGCGCAAATTAGGCGGCCTCATCGATGCCGGTGCTAGGCCAAAGGCAAAAGCACCGAAAAGCGGCTGCCCTTGCCCTTTTCGCTCTCGATCACCAAGCGGCCGCGATGGCGATTAACGATATGCTTTACAATCGCAAGCCCCAGCCCCGTGCCGCCCTTTTCGCGCGAGCGGTGACCATCGACGCGGTAGAACCGCTCGGTCAAGCGCGGAATATGCAGCGAATCAATGCCTTCGCCCTGATCAATCACCCGCAGCACAATCTGCTCACCGCGCGGCGCGATCTCTTTGCCCAGCGTGACCCGCACCACCGCCCCCACAGGGCTGCCGTATTTGATGGCATTTTCGACCAGATTGTTCATCACTTGCGTCATCTGATCGGCATCCGCGCGCAGCATCAGCGGCGCGTCACAGCCCTCCAACACAAGCCCCACCCGCGCGGTTTCCGCAACCGTGCGCAACCCGCTCGCCACCCCGCGCAGCAGGGCTGCCAGATCGACGGCTTCGGTCGGGCGGCGCAGCTCTTCGGCCTCCACTCGGCTTAGATGCAACAGATCACGCACAAGCCGGCTCATGCGTTCCGCCTCACGCGCCATGATCGCCAAAAACCGCTCACGCGCGGCAGCATCATTACGCGCAGGGCCCTGCAAAGTCTCGATAAACCCCAAAAGCGCTGTCAGCGGCGTGCGCAATTCATGGCTAACATTGGCAACAAAATCCCGCCGCATTTGCCCCATCTGCTCCAGGGCCGAGTGATCTTCAAACACGCAAAGCGCCCCCGAGGGCAGCGGGCTGACAGTGACCTGATAGATCACATCCTGCGCCACCGCCGAAATCGCCAGCCGCACTTTCGAGCCGCCCCGCCCCGTTAAGGCTGCCTCGATCGCGCGAATAAAATCCGGCTGACGAAAGCTGATGCCATGGTGACGCCCCAGCAGCGCCTGCCCAAAAAGCGCCAGCGCGGCGTCATTGGCAAGCGTGATCCGCGCATCTGGATCAACCACCAAGGCCGCCAAAGGCAGACCCTGCAACACCGCCAAAGTTTCGATCCGGCTTTCCATTTCTGCGGCCCCGCTGCGGTGACTTTCTTGCTGCCCTCAGACCAGTTCTGACTTGATCGAGCAACAGCAATGTGAAAAATTTAACCCTCAAGCGCGGGTTTATCCGCACCAATAAGTTGATTCTCTATATTTATGAAATTCTTAGACATAGCCCATTTTCAAAAGACATATTTCTTTCAAGGTGACGCTCCGTGTATCAAACCAATGGCTCCTTATTGTTTATCAGCCAGACAACCGCAAATTTGACCGCAGATCTGCAAGCGGGGCACCACATCGGCTTTACAGAACTGAGCGCCGAAAAACTGCATCAGCTTGCCCCGGAAATCGTGGTCTGCCCGCTGGTCAGCGCAGATTTTGACGCTGTCATCGTATTGGAGCGGCTAAAATCGCTTGGCTTTGCCGGCCAATGTCTGGTGCTATCGGCCAAATTGCCGCAACAAGCGCTGGTGCTGGCCGAACTCAGACGCATCGCAGGCCCAATCGTGGTTCGACTGATCGACAGCGCGTCGCTCTAGGCCTTAGACTGCCGCCGTATCGCGTTGATAGATCCAGTCATGGTCAGGATCATTCTGAAACCGCCAATTGCGCCGCGGCCCTGCCATGACGTTCAGATAATACATCTCATAACCATAAGGCGCACCGCAAGGATGATGGCCCTTGGGCACCAAAACCACATCGTGGTTTTTCACAGCCATGGTTTCATCCAAACTACCGTCTTCAGTATAAACTCGCTGCACCCCAAAGCCCTGCGCCGGATTCAAGCGGTGATAATAGCTCTCCTCCAGATAGGTCATGCGCGGAAAATCATCCTCATCATGACGATGGCTTGGATAAGACGACCAATTGCCCGCAGGCGTGAACACCTCTGTCACCAACAGGCTGTCTGCCACATCCAAGGCCTCCATGGCGATGTTGTTGATATAGCGGGTATTGGCGCCGGTGCCGCGCGGGGTCAGCGTGATCCCCTCTGGCCCCAAGCGCCGCGCGACATGGCCCGATTTGCCGGGCGCAGAACAAACCGCAAGCGTGCAATCGCTGCTGGCAGTGGCGCGCCAATCGCTGTCATTGGGCAGATAAAGACAATGCGGAGGGGTGCGCTCGAACACATCCATCCGCGCGCCCATCACTCCCCAATCCTGCCCCGCGGCCTCGATATGCGCCAGCCCCTCGACCAGCACCAAGATCACCTCGCGCGACCCCGTCACCTCGGCCACGCTCTCGCCTGCCTTCAGCCGGTAAAGTCCAAAGCCCACATAGCCCCAGCCCGCGCTTTCAGGCGTGATGTCATGCACCTTGCCCGACACCCCCAGTGGTTTTCGCAGCAAATCAGCCATCTTCGCGCCTTTCATCTGTCTAAAAATATCCCGGGGGTGCGGGGGCTGGCCCCCGCTGCCGCCAGTCTCAGCCGTCCAAGCCTGCCCGCTTGGCAAAAGCCTTCAAACTGCGCAAACCCAGACTTTGATATTCAAACGGCAGCCGCACCGAGGGGTCCTGCTCGGCCTCGATCACCAACCAGCCCTGATAGCCATGCAGCGCCGCCACTTCCAAAACGCTGACAAAATCCACCGCCCCTTCGGCATCGCCCGGCACGGTAAACGCGCCCCGCCGCACGCCTTCCAAGAACGACAACCCCTGTTCGCGCACCTGTGCGGCAATCTCGGCCCGCACGTTTTTGGCGTGAATATGCCCCACCCGCGCCATATGTTTTTTCGCCACCCGCAGCGGATCGCCGCCGCCGTAATAGCAGTGTCCAGTGTCCAAAAGCAGATGCGTATGCGGGCCGGTTTCGGCCATCAGCCGGTCAATCTCCCATTCGGCCTCGACAATCGTGCCCATGTGATGGTGATAAACCAAGGTCACACCTTGGGCTGCCGAAAACGCCGCCAGCGCCTCGATGCCCTGACCAAAGGCCTTCCAGTCTGCATCAGCCAGATGCGGGCGATCGTTGACCGCTTTGCTGTCGTCGCCGTGGATGGCGTTCGAGGTCTCGCAAACGATAATCACCTTGCAGCCCATGGCTTTCAGCAGATCCAGATAGGGCTGCATCGCGGCCTTTTCGGCCTCGACCGAATTGACCAGCAAATTGGTCGAATGCCAGCCCGAGATATAGGAAATCCCGCGCGGCTGAAACAGCGCCGTCAGCCCCTCGGGCGTCAGCGGCATTTTATGGCCCTTCTCAATACCGTCAAAACCGATGGCGGCGGTCTCATCCAGACATTGCTCCAGGCTGATATGCGCGCCCAAGCTGCGGTCGTCGTCGTTGGTCCAAGCGATTGGATTGGTGCCGTATTTGATCATGATGTCACACGTTTAGTCAGCAAGACGCTGAAGTTTCTGATGTTTTTCAAAGGCTGCGCGGGCTGCCGTCACCTCGGCGCGGGTCGAGACTTCGGGCACGCCGACCTCCCACCAAGTGCCGCCGGCCTCGGTTCCGGGCCAAGGATCGGTGTCGATCACGATGACCTGCGGAATCTTAGCCCCTTTGGCGGCGCGCAATGCGGCCTCAAGCTCGGCAATCGTCGCCACTTTCACCGCATGCGCACCCATAGCGCCCGCATGGGCAGCAAAGTCGATATGGCTGGGGTTCACATGATAGCTTTGGTCCAAAAGGTTGTTGAACCCTGCGCCACCGGTGCCTTTTTGCAACCGGTTGATGCAGCCATAGCCCCGGTTATCGGTGATCACCACGGTAAAGGGCAGGCCCATCATCACAGCGGTGGCAAGTTCGGAATTGGCCATCATATAGCTGCCATCGCCCAGCATGCAGATCACATCCGCATCAGGCCGCGCCATTTTGATGCCCATGGCGCCTGCAATCTCATAGCCCATGCAGGAAAAGCCGTATTCCATATGATACCCGCCGACAGGCGCGTCCCAGATCTTGTGCAATTCGCCCGGCATGGTGCCCGCAGCCGACATCACCACGGTATCGGGCCCCGCACTGCGCTGCACCGCCCCAATCACCTGCATATCGGTGGGCAAACCAGCCGCCTTTGGCGCGGCCTTGACGCCTGCCGTCACCGCGGCCCAATCGTCTTGCAACCACAAGGGCTTGGGCCAGATGCGGCTGTGCAAGGCCTTGCTGATTGCGCTAAGTGCTATGCGCGCGTCCGAGACAAGGTTCAGCGCGCCATGCTTATAGGCGTCATAGGCGGCGACGTTGATCGACAAGATCCGCCGCTCGGGGTTCTTGAACAGCGACCACGAGCCGGTGGTGAAATCTTGAAACCGCGTGCCAACCCCAATCACCAGATCCGCCGCCTCGCAAACCGCATTGGCCGAGGCCGCCCCCGTCACGCCCACGGGGCCAAAATTCAGCGGATGATCAAAAGCAAGGCTGGATTTGCCCGCCTGCGTTTCCACAACCGGGATCACATGGGTCGAGGCAAAGGCCGCAAGTGCGGCTTCCGCGCCCGAATAGATCACACCGCCGCCTGCCACGATCACCGGGTTCTTCGCCGCCTTGATCGCCGCAATCGCTTCGGCCAATTCATCAGCATCCGGCTCGGGGCGGCGGATTTTCCAGACCTTGGGGGTGAAGAACGAGGCCGGATAGTCATAGGCCTCGGCCTGCACATCTTGGCAAAACGCCAGCGTCACTGGGCCGCAATCGGCGGGATCGGTCATCACCCGCAGCGCTCGCGGCAGCGCCGTCATGATCTGTTCAGGCCGCAGGATGCGGTCGAAATAGCGGCTGACGGGTTTAAAGCAATCATTGGCGCTGACGGTGCCGTCGTTAAACACCTCTAGCTGTTGCAGCACCGGATCGGGGGCACGGTTGGCAAAGACATCGCCCGGAATAATCAGCATCGGCAGGCGGTTGGCAAAGGCCACACCCGCAGCCGTCACCACATTCAGCGCGCCCGGCCCGATCGAGGTGGTCACCGCCATCGCACGGCGGCGCTTTTGCGCCTTGGCATAGGCAATCGCCGCATGCGCCATGGTTTGTTCGTTATGGCCGCGCCATGTCGGCAAAACCTCGCGGTGGGCGTAAAGCGCCTCGCCCAGACCCGCGACATTGCCATGGCCAAAGATCGCCCAAACGCCTTCGATAAAGCGGTTGCCGTCTTCGGTCATCTGCACCGACAGCCAGCGCACCATGGCTTGGGCGGCGGTCAAACGGATGGTGGTCATGGCTGTGCTCCTTTGCGTGCGGCGTCCCAGATGCCGCACAAGCGGCGGAAGCCTTCGGCCATTGTGGCGGTTGTGCTGGCATCGTCAATCCGCCCTGCGATCCAATCGGCATAGGGCTGGGCGAAAATCGTGCGGCCCACGGCAAAGCCTTTGACCAGCGGGAATTCTGCCGCCAAGCGGAAGGCGGCGGCAAGCTCGGCTTCTGATTGCCCAAGCCCCAGAATAACAATGCCTTGGGTATGGGCGTCGCGGCTGGTGATCGCCTCGCAGGTGGCGGCCCATGCAGCCCGGCTTTGCATCGGTTCCAGCTTCCACCAATCGGGGTAAATGCCGATGTCATAAAACCGCGAGATCAGCTTGGCCGTGGTCAGATCATCGACAGGGCCAACCTTGGAAGGGATCACTTCCAGCAGCATTTCCAAGCGGTTGCGACGGCAGGCATGGAACAGCCGGGTGATCGTCGCCTCTTGCTCGGCCTGCATCTGGGGCTGATCATCGGGGTGGCAAAAGCACAAAACCTTGACGGTGTTTTCCAGCGCCCATTCCGACAGGCCGCCAAAATCAGGCCCCAGCTCGGGTTCAAGCGTCAGGGGGCGCGAGGCCGGCCATTCCACCGGCCGCCCGATCCAAAGCCCCTGCCCGGCCGCACGGTGCAGCGCCGATTTGCCCAGCCGATTGTCACACAGCAGACCGTAGCCCGCCTCGCCCTGTGAAACCTGCAAGACCGCGTCCAGACACAGCTCTTTAAAGGCCGCCATCTTCTCGGGCGTCGAGCCCGCCACCTCTTCCAATTGCAGGCGGTGATCAAAGGCAAAGGCGCGCACCTGCGACCAGGTTTTGCGCCGATTGGTCGACCAATGGATCTGTTCCAATTCGGCATCTTTGCGCAGCGCAGGGGTTTTCACCCCGCGTTCAAGGAAAAATTGCAACTCTGCGAGGCTTGGATAGGCCGGGGTGCAGCCATGCCGCGACACCGCAAAAGCCCCGCAGGCATTGGCGTATTTCAGCGCATTCGGCCAGCTTTCGCCATCGAGCCAGCCCTTGGTCAGCCCCGACATAAAGCCGTCGCCCGCCCCCAGCACGTTAAACACCTCGATCGGAAAGCCGGGGCCGGTCTGGCCCTGATCCAATGTGTCGGGGATCGCGCCTTCAAAGGCCGCAGCCCCCGCAGCCCCGCGCTTGCACACCAGCGTGGCCTTCGAGACCGCGCGCACCGCCCGCAAAGCCTCGATGGTATTGGTCGAGCCGCCTGCGATGTGAAACTCTTCTTCGGTGCCGACGATCAGATCGAAATAATGCAGATGCGCCTGTAGTTTAGCCGTCACGCCTGCGGATTCGATAAAGCGGCTTTCGCCGTCGCCATGCCCCGCAAGCCCCCAAAGATTGGGGCGGTAGTCGATATCCAACGCCGTCTGCGCGCCATGTTTGCGCGCCAGTTTCAGCGCCTTGATCACCGCGGCTTCGGTGCGGGCATGCGACAAATGCGTGCCGGTGGCGATCACTGCGCGGGTGCTGGCGATGTAATCCTCGGCGATATCATCTTCGCACAGTGCCATATCGGCGCAGTTTTCGCGGTAAAAAATCAGCGGAAACTGATGCTCGTCGCGGATGCCAAGGATCACCAAGGCCGTCAGCCGCGCAGGGTCGGTGACCACGCCTTGGGTATCAACGCCTTCGCGCGCCAGCTCTTCGCGGATAAAGCGGCCCATATGTTCGTCGCCGACCCGCGTGATCAGCCCCGATTTCAGCCCCAACCGCGCCGTGCCCGCCGCCATATTGGTGGGCGAGCCGCCGATATATTTCTGGAATGACCCCATATCTTCCAGCCGACCGCCAATTTGCGCGCCATAAAGATCGACGGAAGACCGCCCGATCGTGATCACATCCAAGGTTTTCATCTACATCCCCAGCAATACGGCGCGGAATCACAGCTGACGCCGGCGTTTTGGAACATTTATTCCAAAAATCCGTGCGGCGAAAGTGTTTTCTACGCGGTCTCGTCGCGGCGCGCGCCAACTGCAACCGCAAGCGTCAGCGCCAAGGCCAAGGTCGCCGAAAGCGAGCGAAAGGCACCGAAATCCACCTCGGGCACCGTCAAAACCGCATCGGCCGAGCGGGCAAGCGGGCTGGTCAACCGATCCGTCAGCGCCACCACACTTAGACCACGGCCATGCGCTTCGGCGGCAAGTGCTATGGTTTCTTCGGAATAGGGCGCGAAAGTAATCGCCAAAACCGCATCGCCCGCGCGCAGGGCATGGCGGTGATCCAGCTTGCCAACGCTGTCATGCAGCATCGCGGGCACGGCCATTTTCTCGAAGACATAGGCCAGATAGCTGGCAATCGGAAAGGCGCGGCGCAGACCCACGACATGCAGCGTATCGGCCTGAGCCAAAAGCTCGACCGCCGTCGTCAGCGCCGCTTCGTCAGTGGATTTCACTAAGGATTCAAGGGAGATCCGCCCCGCGTCCACAAATTCCGCCAAAAGCGCCGAGGCGGTGCCCGACCCTGCTTGTTTCAGGTTTTTCAGACGCGTGGCATAATCGGGAAAGCCCGGCGCATAGGCCTCGCGGAACATCTTTTGCATCTCGGAAAACCCCGAGTAGCCCATGATCTGGCAAAACCGCATCAGCGCCGAGGGCGGCACATCGGCCCCCGTCGCAAGTTCGGCCACGGTCGAGACCGCGATCCGGTCAACATTGGCGGCAATATGATCGGCGCATTGACGCAAGCGGCGCGGCAGCCCCTGCGAGATCTGCGTCAGACGCGCCAAAAAGGCCTCGACGCTTTCGGGCGCGGTTACGGGCAGATCATCAACTTCCATGGGGCGTTCTTTTCCAACTTCTTCGTACCAAATCTACGTCAGTGGAACAAAAATTCCAATGATTTTTTACACAGGCTTGGCATAGCGCTGGATCAGCGCAGTGTTCACCGCCGGGGTGACAAATTTCGAGACATCGCCACCCAGACGCGCGATCTCTTTTACCAGCTTGGAAGCAATCGCCTGACGGCGTGCGTCGGCCATCAAAAACACGGTCTCAATGGTGGCATCCATCGCACGATTCATCCCAACCATTTGGAATTCATACTCAAAATCTGCGACCGCTCGCAGACCGCGCACAATCACCGTCGCACCAACATCATTGGCGCAATCAATCAGCAGGTTTTCAAACGGATGCACGATAATCTCGCCCCCCGTCTTGGCGATGATGCCTTCGCATTCGGCCTGAACCATCGCAACGCGCTGCTCCAAACCAAAGGCTGGGCCCTTGTCGCGGTTGATGGCCACACCAATCACCAGCCGATCCACCAAGGCCATCGCGCGCTGAATGATGTCAACATGGCCCAGCGTGATCGGATCAAACGTTCCGGGATAAAGTCCGATGCGCATGAAGCCCTCCTGCTGTGCGTCTGCCTACGCAACAATATTGCGCCCGCCGATGCAAGGGCTTTCATGCGCGCTGAGGCTGCACCGCGTTTTCGGCAAAAGCCTCTAACCGCTGCATTTCCTTACGAATCTCGGCCAAAAGCTGCTGGGCAAAACGGTTCAGGCGCGCCACGCGGCCGTCGTCGGCATGGCGGATCAGCCAAAAGCTGCGGGTCAGACTGATCTGATCGGGGATCACCCGCACCAGTTCGGGGGCGGCTGGCAAGGCAAAGTCATGCACAACCCCAACCCCCGCAGCGTGGCGCAGAAAGTTCAGCTGAACCGAGACCGAATTCGAGGCCAAAGGCGGCGCTTTCACCCCAATCTCGGTCAGATAATCCAGTTCCTTGTCAAAGATCATGTCGGGAATATAGCCGACAAAGCGGTGCGCTTGCAGATCAGCGGGGGTTAAAATCGCGGCATGACGAGCAAGATAGTCGCGCGAGGCAGCAAGATGCAGGCGGTAATCGGTCAGCTTTTGCACCGTCAAGCGCCCCGCTTCGGGCCGACTGACGCCAATCGCCATATCAGCCTCACGTTTGGAGAGGTTAAACACCCGCGGCAAGGCCACCACCTGCACCTCGAGCCCCGGATTGGCGTCGCAGATCCGCGCCAAAACCTGCGGCAGCAGATAGTTGGCGCAACCATCGGGCGCGCCCAGCCGGATCTGGCCGGTCAGCCGCTCTGGCCCCTCTGCGGCATCGCTTGCCCCCAGCACCGCAGCCTCGGCGCGCTCGGCATGGCTTTGCAGCCGCGTGCCCGCTTCGGTCAGCGCATAGCCCTGTGGGGTTTTGGTGAACAGCCGCGCGCCGACGGAATCCTCGAGCCGCGCCACCCGCCGCCCAACCGTGGCGGGGTCAATCTTCAACCCCCGCCCTGCCCCCGACAGGCTTTCCGCCCGCACCACGGCCAGAAAGATCCGCAAGTCATCCCAATCCATCGCCGCCCCTTTGCAAAAATGCAAAACCTATTTGAGATATTGCCTCTGTTCGCAGCAATTTCGCAAGGGTATAAGACCTTCAACCTAGGGAGAATACCATGCAAGAAATCGGTCATTGGATTAACGGTAAGACTGTCGCGGGCACTTCGGGGCGGTTTGCCGATGTGTTCAACCCAGCCACCGGCGAAGTGCAGGCAAAACTTGCGCTGGCCTCAAAAGCAGAGCTGGATGCGGCCACCGCAGACGCAGCGGTTGCGCAAGTGAAATGGGGGGCTACCAACCCACAACGCCGCGCGCGGGTGATGATGGCGATGGTTGGCCTGTTGAACCGCGATATGGACAAGCTGGCCGAGGCGCTGTCGCGCGAGCATGGCAAGACCATTCCCGACGCCAAGGGCGACATTCAGCGCGGTCTGGAAGTGATCGAGTTTTGCATCGGCGCGCCGCATTTGCTGAAGGGCGAATTCACCGACAGCGCCGGCCCCGGCATTGACATGTATTCGATGCGCCAGCCGATCGGCGTGGCCGCTGGCATCACGCCTTTCAACTTTCCAGCAATGATCCCGCTGTGGAAAATGGGCCCGGCCTTGGCTTGCGGCAATGCCTTTATCCTGAAACCCTCCGAGCGCGCGCCAAGCGTGCCGATGATGCTGGCCGCCCTGTTTAAAGAAGCGGGCCTGCCCGACGGCGTGTTGCAAGTGATCAACGGCGACAAAGATTCGGTCGACGCGATTTTGGACAATGAGACGATTTCCGGCATCGGCTTTGTCGGCTCGACCCCGATTGCGCAATATATCTATGCGCGCGGCACGGCCAACGGCAAGCGCGTGCAGTGTTTTGGTGGCGCGAAAAACCACATGATCATCATGCCAGACGCAGACCTTGACCAAGCCGCAGATGCGCTGGTGGGTGCGGGCTACGGCGCTGCGGGCGAACGCTGCATGGCAATCTCGGTTGCGGTGCCGGTTGGCAAGGCGACGGCAGATGCGCTGATCGCACGGCTGATCCCGCGGATCGAAAAGCTGAAGGTTGGCCCCTATACCGCGGGCAATGATGTCGATTACGGCCCGGTGGTTACCGCTGCCGCGAAAGCCAATATCATGAAGCTGATCGAGACCGGCGTGGCACAGGGCGCAGATCTTGTCGTCGATGGCCGCGATTTCAGCCTGCAAGGCTATGAGGAAGGCTTCTTTGTTGGCCCTCACCTGTTTGACAATGTCACCACCGATATGGACATCTACCGCAAAGAGATTTTCGGGCCGGTTCTGTCGGTTGTGCGCTCGGAAAGCTATGAGGCCGCGCTGAAAATGGCGATGGATCACGAATATGGCAATGGCACCGCGATCTATACCCGCGACGGCGACACCGCGCGCGACTTTGCCGCCCGCGTCAATGTCGGCATGATCGGCATCAACGTGCCAATTCCGGTGCCTTTGGCCTATCACACCTTTGGCGGCTGGAAAAAATCCTCTTTCGGCGATTTGAACCAGCACGGGCCAGACGCTTTCCGCTTTTACACCCGCACCAAGACCATCACCTCGCGCTGGCCTTCGGGGATCAAAGAAGGCGGCGAGTTTAACTTCAAGCAGATGGAATAATAAAAGCGGGGCCGGTCATCCGGCCCCGTTTTTCTTGATCAAGATCAAGAGAGATACATTCAAGATGTGGTATATTCGGGAAAGGCAGCAAAAGCGGCCCCCCATAAAAGGAATATACCCATGCTGAAAACCAATGTCGGATCGACGGACCGCATCCTGCGCGTAGTGCTTGGCGCAGGTCTGCTGATCTGGTTCTTTTTGGACAATGGCAGCGGGCCTTGGCATTATGCCAAGCTGATCGGCCTTGTGCCACTGCTGACCGGCCTGATGTCGTCTTGCCCGCTTTACAGCCTGTTTGGCATGAACACCTGCCCGATGAAACGCTAAGCAAAACCGCCCCCAAAGCCTTTGGGGGCGTGTTTTTTCAGCGCGGCCGCAACAGGTCTTTCAGATAGCGGCCGGTGTGGCTGGCCTCGATCTTGACGATGTCTTCGGGGGTGCCAACCGCGACAATCTCGCCGCCGCCATCGCCGCCTTCGGGGCCAATGTCGATCACCCAATCGGCGGTTTTGACCACATCCAGATTGTGTTCGATCACCACAACGGTATTGCCCTGATCGACCAATTCATGCAGCACTTCCAACAGCTTGCGCACGTCTTCAAAGTGCAGGCCGGTGGTGGGTTCATCCAGAATATAAAGCGTGCGACCGGTGGCGCGGCGCGACAGCTCTTTTGACAGCTTGACCCGCTGCGCCTCGCCGCCCGAAAGCGTGGTCGCCTGCTGGCCAACCTTGATATAGCCAAGACCCACCTGACACAGCGCATCCATCTTGTCGCGGATCGAGGGCACGGCTTGGAAAAAGCCCAGAGCCTCTTCACATGTCATATCAAGAACGCCAGCTATGCTTTTGTCTTTAAACTTAATTTCCAATGTCTCGCGGTTATAGCGTTGGCCCTTGCAGGTCTCGCAGGTCACATAGACATCGGGCAGAAAGTTCATCTCGATCTTCAAGACGCCGTCACCCTGACAGGCCTCGCAGCGCCCACCCTTGACGTTAAAGCTGAAGCGTCCGGCCGCATAGCCGCGGGCTTTGGCTTCGGGAAGGCCGGCAAACCAATCGCGGATCGGGCCAAAAGCGCCGGTATAGGTGGCAGGGTTCGAGCGCGGGGTGCGGCCAATCGCGCGCTGATCAATGTCGATCACCTTGTCCAGATGCTCAAACCCCTTGATGGTCTCGCAAGGGGCTGGCGTTTCATGCGCGCCGTTCAGGCGGGTGGCGGCGGTCTTGAACAGGGTTTCAATCGTCAGCGTCGACTTGCCGCCGCCCGACACGCCGGTCACGCAGACAAATTTGCCCAAGGGGAATTCGGCGGTGACGTTTTTCAGGTTGTTGCCGGTGGCCCCCACCACCGTCAGCTTTTTGCCCGAACCCGCGCGCCGTGTGCGTGGCACCGCAATCGCGCGCGCGCCGGACAGATATTGCCCGGTCAGGCTGGCCGGATCGGCCATGATCTGCGCAGGCGTGCCGTGACTGACCACCGCACCGCCATGCACCCCCGCCCCCGGCCCCATGTCAAAGACGTAATCGGCGACCCGAATGGCGTCTTCGTCATGCTCGACCACCAGCACGGTATTGCCCGCATCGCGCAGGTTTTTCAGCGTCGACAACAGCCGATCATTGTCGCGTTGGTGCAAGCCGATCGAGGGTTCGTCCAGCACATAAAGCACCCCCGTCAGGCCCGAGCCGATTTGGCTGGCAAGCCGAATGCGCTGGCTTTCGCCGCCCGAAAGCGTGCCCGCCGCGCGCGACAGCGTCAGGTAATTCAGCCCGACATTGACCAAAAACCCCAGCCTTTCGCGGATTTCTTTCAAAATTGCCTTGGCGATTTCGTTCTTTTGCTTGCCCAAAGTCTCGGGCACGCCGCCGATCCAATCAAAGGCCTCGAAGATCGACATCTGCACCACTTGGCCAACATGCAGGCCGGCGATTTTCACCGCCAAAGCCTCGGGCTTCAGCCGGTAGCCGCCGCAGGTGCCGCAGGGGCGGTTGTTCTGAAACCGCTCCATCTCGTCACGGCTCCAGGCGGAATCGGTCTCGCGGTAGCGCCGCTCCATATTCGGCATAACGCCTTCAAAGACCCGGCTGACCGAATAGATCCGCCCGCCCTCGTCATAGCGAAACGGAATCTCTTCGCCCCCCGAGCCTTGCAGGAACACCGCCTTGACCTTTTCAGGCAGATCCTTCCATTTGGTCTTTTTATCAAAGCCATAGTGCTTGGACATCGCCTCGATGGTCTGGGTGAAATAGGGGCTTTTAGACTTGGCCCAAGGCGCAATCGCCCCCCCGAGCAGCGTCAGGTTCTGGTCGGGCACCACAAGGCGCTCGTCAAAAAACAGCTCCATCCCCAGCCCGTCACAGACCGGACAGGCGCCCAAAGGCGCGTTAAAGGAAAACAGCCGCGGCTCGATCTCGGGGATGGTAAAGCCCGAGACCGGGCAGGCGAATTTCTCGGAATAGGTGATGCGCTCGGCCTCGCCCTCGCCTTCGGCCGGGGCGGTTTCAATCACCGCGATGCCTTCGGCAAGGTTTAGCGCTGTGCGAAAACTGTCGGCCAACCGCGTCTCAAGCCCCTCGCGCACCACGATGCGATCAACCACCACGTCGATGTTGTGACGCAGCTTTTTGTCCAGAACCGGCGGCTCTTCCAGCTCGTAGAATGCGCCGTTGACCTTGATGCGCTGAAAGCCCTGCTTGCGCAGATCAAGGAATTCTTTGCGGTATTCGCCTTTGCGGTCGCGCACAATCGGCGCCAGCAGATAGGCGCGGGTGCCTTCGGCCATCGCCATCACGGCATCGACCATATCTTGCACCTGCATCGCGGTGATCGGCTTGCCGGTCGCGGGGCTATAGGGGGTGCCGACACGGGCGAACAGCAGGCGCAGATAGTCGTAAATCTCGGTCACAGTGCCCACGGTCGAGCGCGGGTTTTTCGAGGTGGTCTTTTGTTCAATCGAAATCGCAGGCGAGAGGCCCGAGATATGATCGACGTCAGGTTTACCCGCCATATCAAGGAATTGCCGCGCATAGGCCGAAAGACTTTCGACATAGCGGCGCTGGCCTTCGGCATAGATGGTGTCAAAAGCCAACGAGGACTTGCCCGACCCCGACAGCCCAGTGATCACCACCAGCTGATCGCGCGGAATGTCCACATTGACGTTTTTCAGATTATGCTCGCGCGCGCCGCGCACTTCGATAAATTTCTGCTCTGCCATAGCCCACCTTAAGTTTGGCTATAGATAGGCGGGATTTGGCGAGTCTCCAATCGAATTATGTGAACAAAGAATGAACGCAGGCGAAGAATGTGGAAAACTTACGCAAGGGGCTTTACACATTCTGAAAGACGAATATATAGGGGGCAGGTTTTCAAAGAAAGCATCCCCATGTCACAGATCACTGCAAAAGACGCCATCGCCAAGGCTGCAAAGGGCGAAATCACCGTATTGGACGTGCGCGAGGCCAATGAGCTGGCCGCAAGCGGCAAGGCCGCAGGCGCTGTGCATATTCCACTGGCGCTGGTCGCCTTGCAAGCTGCGGAAAAACTGCCCGCAGGCAAGCCGATTGCGGTCTATTGCGCCGTGGGCGGTCGCGCCGGCATGGCCGCGCAAGCGCTGGCAGGCATGGGGTTCGAAGTGCACAACATCGGCGGCTTTGGCGATTGGGCCAATGCAGGCGGGCCGGTCAGCCGCTAAGGCATAAAAAAGGCAGGGGGCCTGCGCCCCCTGCCCATCGATTGACCCTGCACCCGCTTAGATATGCAGCGCGCGCCCATAGGCATCCAGAACCGACTCGTGCATCATCTCGGACAGGGTCGGATGCGGGAAGACGGTGTTCATCAGGTCTTCTTCAGTGGTCTCCAGCGCGCGACCGATGACATAGCCTTGGATCAGCTCGGTCACCTCGGCGCCAATCATATGCGCGCCCAACAGCTCGCCGGTTTTGGCGTCGAAAATCGTCTTGATAAAGCCCTCGGCCTCGCCCAAAGCAATCGCCTTGCCGTTGCCGATGAATGGAAAGCGGCCGACTTTAAGCTCGAAGCCAGCCTCTTTCGCCTTGGCTTCGGTCATGCCGACGCTGGCGACCTGCGGATGGCAATAGGTGCAGCCAGCAATCGAGCCGGGCTTGATCGGATGCGGATGGCCGCCCGCGATCAGCTCGGCCACCATCACGCCCTCGTGGCTGGCCTTATGCGCAAGCCATGGCGCGCCTGCGATATCGCCAATGGCGTAAAGCCCCTCGACGCCGGTGCGGCAGAATTCATCGGTGACCACATGGGTGCGGTCGATCTTAACGCCCAAAGCCTCTAGCCCAAGGTTTTCGATATTGCCGATGATGCCGACGGCCGAGATCACCGTGTCAAATTCCATCGTCGTGGTGCCCTTGGCGTCTTCCAGATGCGCCGTCACCTTGCCGTTGCCGCGGTCCAGCTTTTTGACCGTGGTTTTCTCAAGAATTTTCATGCCCTGTTTGACAAAGGCCTTTTTGGCAAAGGCGCTGACTTCGGCGTCTTCCACCGGCAGCACGCGGTCCATCACTTCGACAACCGTGGTATCTGCGCCCAAGGTGTTGAAAAAGCTTGCAAATTCAATACCAATCGCACCGGATCCGATCACCAGCAGCTTTTTCGGCATGCGTTTGGGCTGCAAGGCGTGGCGATAGGTCCAGACCAGATCGCCGTCTGCCTCAAGTCCCGGCAGCTCGCGCGCCCGCGCACCGGTGGCAAGGATGATGGATTTCGCGGTCAGCTCTTCGACGCCCTTGGCGGAGGTGACCGAAACCTTGCCCTTGGCGGGCAGCGTGGCCTCGCCCATAAAGACGGTGACTTTGTGCTTTTTCATCAGATGGCCGATGCCGCCCGAAAGCTGCTTTGCCACCCCGCGCGAGCGCGCAACCACCGCGTTCAGGTCATAGGAAATGCCAGTCGCGGCAAGGCCAAATTCCTTGGCGCGGTGCATCAGGTGAAACACCTCGGCCGAGCGCAACAGCGCCTTGGTCGGGATACAGCCCCAGTTCAGGCAAATGCCACCAAGGTTTTCACGCTCGATAATGGCGACCTTCTGGCCAAGTTGCGACGCCCGAATTGCGGCAACATAGCCGCCGGGGCCTGCGCCGATTACGATCACATCAAAGTTTTGAGCCGCCATCTTTCCCTCCTCAGAAAAAGTAGTTTGCCATTAAACTATTTTTCAAATCCGCGCAACAATGCAGGCGCCGCAGGGCTATGCGTCTGGTGCATGGCTTGATTTCAGCCCCCGCACAATCGCGCCATAGCCGCCGTTTTCCAGAAATTCGGCCTCTTGCGCCGTCATCTTGCGCCCCAAAGCCGCGTTTCGAAACGGAAAGCGGCCAAAGCGGGCGATGATCGCCTGATGCGCCTTGGCGTGCAGCGCCATATCGGGCACCGAGGCCAGACGGGTTTCCATATAGCTGACGGCAAGCGCCTGGTCGGCCGGATCTTCGGAATGCTCGAACGGCATATAGAAGAATTGGCGTTCAGGTTCAGGGGCTTGCAGATCCCAGCCCTCGGCCACGGCCTTGCTGGCCGCTGCACGCGCACGGGCATCGGTGGCAAAGGCAAGTGCGTCGCCGCGGTGGATATTGCGGGCCATCTGGTCGCAGATAATCAGATAGGCCAGCGTGCCCGCAGGCCCGTCGACCCAATGCTCGATGCCGTCACTATGGGCGGCCTGCCACAGATCGCCAAACCGCGCAGCGATTTCCGCGTCCAGCTCTTCACTGCCCAGATACCAGCCCTCGGGGCCAATATCGCCAAGCCAGAAATCCAGCACTTCAATCGGATCAGACATAACACACCTCGCTTTGAGGCCAGCCTGACAGGTTTGCGCGCAGCCTGCAATCAATCGCGCAGCGGCTCCTCGGCGCGCTCGAGAGCGGCTTCCACGGCCACAACCGAGCTGTTGGGCGTCATCGGCGTATAGGCACCATGCGATTCGGGCGTCATCCGCCGCTGCGTCATCCGCCAGGCGGTATAGCCCGACAGCACCGCAAACAGCACCGCCATGAACAGGAAAAACCCGTTCGGCCCGACCTGCGCCATGATCCAACCGGTGATCACAGGGCCGGTGATTGCGCCCAAGCCATTGATAAAGATCAGCCCAGCCGAGGCCGCAGCCATATCGGAATTATCAAGGTAATCATTCACATAGGCCACCAGCAGCGAATAAAGCGGGTTCGAGATGCCGCCACCAAGCGCGCCCACCATCACCAAAACCACAAAGGGCACCTGACCTGCAAAGGCGCTCCAGACGATCGGCAGCATCAGCACCGCAGCCCCCATCGCCGAGAGCCCCAGCACCAACCCGCGACGGTCCATCCGGTCGGAAAACCAGCCAATCGGATATTGCAGCACCAAGCCGCCAACATAGATAAAGGCCACAAAGATCGAGATTTCCTTAACGCTTAGCCCCGCCTGCGTGCCCCAGACCGAGGCCATGCCGAATTGCGCCGAAAACACGCCGCCCAGCAGAAACATCCCCACGCAACCCAAGGGCGAGGCCTCGTAAAGCCTGCGAAAACTCAGCGGTTTGGTCAGCTCGAAGGCTGGGGCCTGCGATACGGTCAGCAAAATCGGCGTGAAGGCCAGCGACACCAGAATCGAGGGGATCACAAACAGGATAAAGCCCGAAGGATCGCCCACGTTCAGCAAAATCTGCGCCATGATGATGCCAACCATCTGCATGATCAGATAAAGCGACAGCGCTTGGCCCCGCGTCTCATTGGTCGAGGCAGAGTTCAGCCAGCTTTCCGCCGTGATATAGACACCCGAGAACGAAAACCCGATCAAGACCCGCATCACCACCCAAGCGATCCAATTCGGCGCCACCGCATACATGATCAGCACCGCAGAAATCATCGAACCAAGGGCGGCAAACACCCGCACATGGCCAACACGGCGAATCATATCAGGCGCCATCCGCGAGCCGAACAGAAAGCCCAGAAAATAGGCCGACATCACGAAAGACATCTGCAATGTGGTGAAATGTTCCAAATTGCCGCGAATGCCCAACAGCGTGCCCTGCATGCCATTGCCCAGCATCAACAGCATGATCCCGAGCAAAAGCGCCCAAGCGTTGCGAAGAACGATCAGCATGTCTTGGCCTTTCAAAAGCGGCGTTGCGCGAGCCTATGCGGCAATCGTGAACAGCAGATTACAGATTGCGACGCTTAATGTCGATTTCCGCTTATGGGATCAGAAGCGAGCTATCACCATAGGAAAAGAACCGGTAGCGCTGCGAAATCGCGTGATCATAGATCGTCTTGATCCGCCCCTGCCCCATCAGCGCCGAGACCAGCATCATCAGCGTAGATTTTGGCAAATGAAAATTGGTCATCAGCGCATCGGCGACGACAAAGCGGTAGCCCGGATAGATAAAGATGTCGGTCTCGCCCTGCCAAGCCGCGATCTGGCCCGAGGCCGCCGCCGTCTCGATCAGCCGCAGCGCGGTGGTGCCCACCGGGATCACGCGGCCACCTGCGGCCTTGGTTGCGGCAATCTCGGCTGCGGCCTGCGGGCTAACCTCGCCCCATTCGGCGTGCATCTTATGGGTGGTGACATCCTCGACCTTGACGGGCAAAAAGGTGCCCGCGCCGACATGCAGGGTGACTTCGGTGAAATCGACGCCCTTGGCCGCAAGCGCTGCCAGCAGGGCTGCGTCAAAATGCAGGCTGGCGGTGGGGGCTGCAACCGCGCCTGCGTGGCGGGCGAAAACGGTTTGATAATCGGTGTTGTCTTGCGCATCTGCGGCGCGTTTGGCGGCGATATAGGGCGGCAAGGGCATCAGGCCGGCGGCTTGCAGCGCTGCGTCAAAATCATCGCCCTCAAGGTTGAAGGCAAGCCGCAGATCGGTGGCGGATTTATCGGCGACGGTGGCGGAAAGCTGATCCGAAAACCGGATCACCTCGCCGATATTGACCTTGCGCAAAGGCTTGGCCAAGGCGCGCCAGCCGCCCGAGGCTTGCGGTTCCAACAGCGTGATCTCGACCTTGGCCACCGCCTCGCCGCGCGCGCGGGTGCCAAACAGCCGCGCGGGAATGACCTTGGTGTTGTTCAAGACCAAACGGTCGCCTGCGCGAAAAATATCCACCAGATCAAACACATGCATATCGCTGATCGCATCGCCCTGCGCCAGCAACAGCCGAGCCGCACTGCGCGGCTGCGCCGGGCGCACCGCAATCAGGTCTTCGGGCAGATCAAAGTCGAAATCAGACAGGTTCATCACAGGCTTTCAGGCTTAGGGTTTGGTCTTCATCACAGGGGCAGCCGAGCGAAAGATCTCGCGGAACATGCCCGGCGTCAGGATCGACAGCGGGTTCACCGAAACATCCGGGTCCGAGGCCTTGCCGCGCAGGGCATAGTTAAACCCAAATAGCCCCTCGCCGCGCCGCGTCAACAGCGCACCGATGCCGTTCAGGATATAGACCGGCGAGATCACGCCCTGCATGAAGAGTTCGTCTGTCGAGGTCTTATAAACCCCCGCCATCGAAACCCCAAGCGAGGCCCCCACCGCCGAACCACGGGTCACTTCGACCCCATTGGCGGCCAGCACAAAATCGCCCTGTGCCTGATTGAACACCAGCCCCTCGCCGTTCAGCTGCTCAAGGATGCCCACCACCGAAATCGCGTTCAACAGATCGGCCAGCACATTGGTATTGCGCACCCGCAGGCTGCTCATCTCGATATGGCCATCATATTGGCCGGTCTCGGGGCGCGGGGTCAGGATCAAATCCAAAGCGCCGCCGCGTGCCGAGGCAAACACCCCCGCCGCCGCCAAAACCCCGCCCGCGTCCTGCGATTGCAGCCGCACCGCCGAGCCAAATTTCGAAGGCACAACCGTGCCACGCAGCGCCGTCTTACCATTCAGACCAGATTTAAAGCTGCCGTTAAAGCCGCCAGCAAGGCTGAAATCGCCCTGAAACTTGGTCAGGCTGATGGTTTTGCTGACGATCAGGCTATCAAGTTGCAGCGACACGGGGCCGTCGCCAAGCTGGCGGCCTGCGCCACGCTGCGAGGCAGGCGGCATGGCGCGCAGATCGACACGGCCTCCGGTCACCGCCAAGGCAGGCGCGCGCGCCCTGCCGCGACCGCGAAACTCGACCGGAGCATCCAGCCACTCCAACAGCTGCACGCGATCAAATCGCGCCAGATCCAAGCCGCCGCCCTCGCGCAGCGTCACCGAGCCCTGCGCCGTAAGTCCTGCCGCCGCAAGCCGCAGGCTGTCGACCTTTGGCAGCGTTGCAAGCGTGACCTCGGCGCTAAGGCTGCCGGTGGCGGCGGCAGGCTTGCTCCAGCCCAGCCCGTCAATCGAAAGCCCGATGCCCGCCAGATCCGATCGCAGCGATAGCTTGCCCGCCTGCCCGCGCCGCAGATCAATCGTCACCTGCGCCACGCCTTCGCCCGAGACCATGCCCTCAGGCAGGCCCAAGCCAAAGTCTTCTGCGGCCTGTTGCGAGAGGCTGATCGTGCCTGCAATCTGCGCCAGCCCCTTGTCTGCCGCGCCAAAACCTTGGGAATAGCTGGCATCAAAAGGCACCACCCCAATCAGCCCCTTGCCGTTGATCTGCAACCCGGCGCGGGTGGCTGTCACATCCAAGCGCGGTGCCGTCAGCTTGCGGCCCGGCACCAAGGTGGTCGACACCACATCGCTCAGCACGCCTTTAACGCTGTATTCGACATCTTCGATCATGATCTTGGGTTGCAGCGGCAGCCGCAGCGTGGTGTCGATCACCGCCGTGCCCTGCCCCAAAGTCACCGGCAGATCGGCTTTTGACATGAAAAAGAATGGCGGCTGATCCAACAGCGACAGCGCCGCTGTCAGGCTGGAGCGGGTGTGCAAGCTGACTTCGGCAATCGCAGGCATAGCGGTGACATCAGGGATCGAGAACACCGAAGTTGCAACATTAATCTTGCCGCCTTCGGGCGGGGTGACCGTGCCTTGGGTCAGCACCATACGATAGGTCTGCCCCTCGATGGTGGCCGAGCCCGAGCCAGCCTCGATGGGGGGCAAGGTGTCAACAAAGCGCACATCGGCATTGGCGAAATTATAGCTAAGGTGCAGCTGCGGTTCGCTGCCCTGTTGCAGTTGCAAATCCGCCTTCACATCCGTCAGCGCACCTGACAGGACATTCTTATCCACCCACAGCCGCGTCATTGGCACCAGATTGACCGGCCAAAGCGCCACCAACCGATCATGGGCGATCTCGTTCAGTCCCAACGCGACCCCGACCGTCCAGCCCGCGGCTCCGGCGGCGATCTTGCCCTTGGCACTCAGCCGGCGCTGGTCTTCGGTCAGCACCAATTGCCCGATCTCGATGGAAAACGGGTCAACCCGCAGCCGCAGATCCAAAGCGCCCGCCGAGAAGTTTACCGGTTCTTGGAACAGCGCCGCTGGATCGACCACCACCTGACTGAATTGCAGCTGCGCCAGATAGGCCGCCGGCACATCGCGACCAAGCGGGCCCGTCATCCGGCTGCCATCGGCCTTGACCAGATAGGTTTGCCCCTCGGCCTGCAAGCGCAGCGTCGGGCTTTGCACCGACAGTTCGCTGACCGTCATGCGGCCCTGAGCGGGATCATAAAGCAGCCGCATATCGGCGCGGTCAAAAGCAATCGGCTGCACCGCGGGCGTCGGTTGCAAAGCCCCCGCCCCAAAGCTGAGGCTGGCGTCCAAAGCGGTGATGCCCTCGTCGGTCAGCGTGGTCTGAATCCGCCCCGACATCGGTGCATCCAAGGCTCCGGCCCAAGCAAAGGGCGCGACTTCGGCGGCGATATCCTTTGCGGCAACAGTGTCGATCTGCGCAGTAATCCGCGCGAGGTTTGTTGATTTCTCCGAGATCACCGTCAGCACCGCCTGCGCAGGCGATGGTCCCGAGATCACCGAAAGGCCAATTTCGGCCGCAACCGTGGTGGCGCGGTTGTCCAGCCGCATCCGCCCGTCGCCCAATTCCCACACCCGACCGGCGCGCGCATCCCGAAAGGTTATCGTCAGCGCTTCGGCCTCGACCGAGATCAAGCGATCTGCCATCGGCTGGGCAAAGGCGGCATCCACCGCATCAAACAGCTCGGAGAAATTCTTGATCTCGGTCTGGCTGCCACGCGGCGCGAAATCGAAATCGAAAGCACCGGTGCTGTCGCGGCTGATTTGCAGATGCGCACCGCTGACCTTCAGCCTGCGCAGCCTAATCTCGCCTTGCAACAAAGCCTCGGGATCAAAGCTGACCCGCACCTCGGGCAGCGTCAAAAGGGCTGCCCCATTGGGTTTAAGCAAGCGCACATCATCCAAAAGCAGCCTTGGCACCCAATCGGCATCGACCCGCAGCACCACTCCGCCAATCGCAATCGCGGCATTGGGCAAAGATTGCGCCAGCGCCGCATTGGCGCGCTGTTCCACTTCGGCCACCAGAAACACCGGCACCGGGATCGGCTTGCCGGTTAGCCCAAGCGCCGCAAAGATTAACCCAACCACCATCGCCAGCGTCAGCAGCCGCAGCCCAAGGCCGGTACGATGACGCGGCCGTGGGGGGGGCGCGGGCATGGGCGGGCCTTGCTCGGTAAGGGCTGCTTTCACCCTTTCCTCTTCTTGGCCCTGCCCTGTCATTCAGCCCTCATCTTCATGGCGTTGCGGCATTTTCGCCTAGGCTCTGCCGCAAGGTCGATCTTTGACTGCGGGCTTGCCTTTATCTTTGACGAAAGGCAACTAGATCGCACAGGGTCAACACCGAAAAGGCAAGGAGCCGCGCATGATTTCCATTGGTCAAACCGCCCCCGATTTCACTCTGCCGCGCGATGGCGGTGCGAATGTGACGCTTTCGGCCCTGCGCCCGCAAAAGGTTGTGCTGTATTTCTACCCAAAGGATGACACCTCGGGCTGCACGCTCGAGGCACAAGATTTCACCGCCGCCTTGGCCGATTTTCAAGCCGCAGGCTGCACAGTGATCGGCGTGTCAAAAGACAGCGTCGCGGCGCATGACAAGTTTTGCAAGAAATACGGCTTGGGCATTGTGCTTGCCTCGGATGCCGAGGGCTCGGTCTGCGAAGACTACGGCGTGTGGAAAGAAAAAAGCATGTATGGCAAAACCTATATGGGCATCGAACGCACCACGGTGCTGATCGATGCCAAGGGCCAGATCGCGCAGATCTGGGCCAAGGTGAAGGTCAAGGGCCATGCAGCCGAGGTGCTTGCCGCCGTGCAGGCGCTGTGATGCAAAGCTTGGCGGCCCGCGCGGTCGAGGTTCTAAGCACCGCGGATGGCCGCGCCAAAACCGCGCTGTCGCATGCCCATGCGGCGGCATGGCGCGCGGCGCGGGCGGCGGGGGATGCGATGCCGGTGGGCCAAGCCAGCCCGCCGCCGCGCCCCGCCCGCCCTGCCAAGCCCGATCTTTTAGACCCGCGCGATGTGCCGCGCCGCCGCTCTAACACCGCCAGCGGACGGCTGGCGCTGCTGCATGCCGTCGCCCATATCGAGCTGAACGCAGTCGATCTGCATTGGGATATGGTCGCGCGCTTTGCAGATCAGCCGATGCCCTTGGGCTTTTATGACGATTGGGTGCAGGCGGCAGATGACGAATCCAAACATTTCAACCTGATGTGCGATTGTCTTGAGGCCGCGGGCAGCCATTACGGTGCGATGCCCGCGCATGCCTTTATGTGGCAGGCCGCCGAAGACACCGCAGATGACTTTCTGGGCCGGCTGGCCGTGGTGCCGATGGTGCTGGAGGCGCGGGGGTTGGATGTCACCCCCGGCATGATCGCCCTGTTCACCAAGGCTGGCGAAACGGCGGCAGTCAGCGCGCTTGAGACGATTTACGCCGAAGAGGTCGCCCATGTTGCCTATGGCTCGAAATGGTTCAACTGGCTTTGTGGGCGTGCGGGACATGACCCGAAACCGGTGTTTCATAAACTTGTACGACAGTATTTCCACGGCAGCCTAAAGCCACCCTTCAACACCGAAAAGCGCGCCGAAGCCGGATTGCCTCCCGATTTCTACTGGCCCTTGGTGGAAAAAGCCTAGGGAAAATCGGCGGTTTTCTGCCCAAGCTGGCGGCTTTCCGCCTTGGGCTTTTGAAAATTGGTCAAAATTCTTGCCACCCCCCCTGCCTGATGGCTAATCAGACGGCAGCCGGTAAGGCGAGAAAAGCAACAAGCCAATTTTTAGAACGGAATCTCAGCGCGTGATCAATACACTGGCCTACCGCATAAATCTGGTGCTGGAGCGGCATTTGCCGGAACAAAGGTTGTTCCTCAAATCCGATACCGAGACGCGGTTTATCCGGTTGCGGCCAGCGACTCAGGCCATCGCAATCACCTTTGGCTCGATGGCTTTGGCTTGGACCATTCTTGCCACCGCGATTTTACTGATGGACTCAATCTCTGCGGGCACATCGCGCACGCAGATTGCGCGCCAACAAATGCTGTATGAACAGCGCCTTACCTCGCTTTCTGCCGATCTTGACCTGCGCTCGGAAGAGGCCGCCTCGGCGCAAGACCGCTTTAACCTTGCTTTGGCGCAGGTCTCCGAGATGCAGGCGCGCTTGCTGGCATCAGAGGACCGCCGCCGCGAATTGGAAACCGGCATCGAGGTGATCCAGAACACGCTGCGCGGCACCATTGCGCAGCGCGATGACGCCCGCGCCCAGATCGCCAGCCTTAGCGCCGAACAAGGCAGCGGGCGCAACGATCAAGAGCGACTGCGCGACAGCGAGGCCACGGTTGAATTTCTCAGCTCGAGCCTTGGCTCGGTTGCAACCGAACGCGACCAAATCGAGGGCGTTGCGGCCAAAGCCGATGAACGCGTGGCCGCCGTTGTAAAACAAAAACAAGACCTTGAAGCACAAAACGACGAGATCTTCACCAAGCTGGAAGAGGCCCTGACGGTCTCGGTTGAACCGCTGGAAAAGATGTTCAAGAAGGCCGGGCTGTCGCCAGACGAGCTGCTGTCCTCGGTGCGCAAGGGCTACAGCGGCGCAGGTGGGCCGCTTTTGCCGATATCCTTCTCGACAAAAGGGCAGCCGCCCTCGCGCGATGCCCTGCGTGCCAATGCCATTCTGGAAGGGCTGGATACCATCGGCCTTTACCGGCTGGCGGCCTTTAAGACCCCCTTTGCCATGCCCGTAAAAGATCGGGTGCGGATGTCATCGGGATTTGGCCGCAGGAACGATCCGATCAACGGCGCGCGCAAAATGCACGAGGGCCAGGATTTTGCTGGCGCTTACGGCACCGCGATCTATGCCACCGCCGATGGCACCGTGGTTCATGCCGGTTGGGAAAGCGGCTATGGCCAGCTGATCCGCATCAAACATGCCTTTGGGCTTGAGACACGTTTTGGCCATCTGTCCAAGATCCGCGTCCAAGTTGGTCAAAAGGTATCGCGCGGCGACCGGATCGGTGATATGGGCAACACAGGCCGGTCTACTGGCACACATCTTCACTACGAGATCCGTCTTGGCGGGTCTGCGATCAATCCGATGACCTTCATAAAGGCAGCGACCAATGTTTTCTAAAAGCCGCATCAACGAGCCGGGCCCGAAAGCCGGCGAAACCGAAAAGCCAAAAGCCGCGGAGGCCCCTGTGAGCAAACCAACGATGGATTTCACCCCCTCTGCGCCCAAGGGCAAAGTTGCGGCATCTGTCTTGTCAGCGGATCTGACCGTGGTCGGCAATCTGCGCACCACGGGTGACATTCAGGTTGAAGGCACCGTCGAAGGCGATATCCGCGCGCATTTGCTGACCGTGGGCGAAACCGCCACCATCCGCGGCGAAATCGTTGCCGATGATATCGTGGTCAATGGCCGCGTGATCGGCCGTGTCCGCGGGCTGAAAGTGCGGCTGACCTCGACCGCACGGGTCGAAGGCGACATCATCCACAAGACCATTGCAATCGAATCGGGTGCGCATTTCGAAGGCTCGGTTCAGCGTCAGGACGATCCTTTGGCCACTGGCCGCACCCCTGCGCCACAAAGCCGCGTCATCACGCAACCAGCAGAACCCGTCGAAGAATAAGCGGCACCAGCAGCTGCAAGACAGGCGCAAGGGGCAACCTTTGCGCCTTTTGTTATGGCTGATCCCAAGCAATCGCGCGCCGATACAGGTGCCACGAGGCATGGCCAAACAGCGGCAGCACCACAAACAGCCCCAGAAACCCCGGCAGCATCGCAGCAAAACTGGCCGCGGCAATCAGCGCGCCCCAGCCCAGCATCACCAAAGGGCTTTCGCGCACCACCGCAAAAGAGGTCAGCATCGCGGTGACAAAATCGACTTCGCGCGCCAATAGCATTGGCAGGCTGACCACCGTCAGCGAAAACAGCAATGTCGAAAACATAGCCCCCACCGCCGTGCCCACCACCAGCATGCTTAACCCCGCAGGCGTGGCAAAGACCGTGAGGGAATTCGAGATATTGGTCATCACCGCATTGCCCAGAAACAGCGCAAAGATCATATGCGCCAGAAAGTTCCAGAACAAAAAGAACACCACGATCACCGCGGCCATCGACGGGATCTGTCGATCCTTTTGCCGAAAGATCGCCCCCAGCACACCGCCCCAGTTCAAAGGCTCGCCCGCCTCGATCCGGCGCGAGACCTCGTAAAGCCCGCAGGCGACAAAGGGCCCCAAGATCGGAAAGCCCGCACTGGCCGGCAGCGTCCACCACAGCGCGCCCTTGGTGGTAAAGGCGCCGTACAACAGCCAACCGCCCAAGACATAGACAGCGGCAAAGAACAGCCCGTAAAGCGGCGCCTTGGTGAAATCGGACCAACCGGCGGCAAGGGCCGCGCGCAAGTCACTGGTCTCGACATGCAAGACCTCTGGCCGGTCGGCCTGTTTTTCTGTCATCGTCGCCTCCGCTTTGCTTTAGCCTAAGCGCGCAGGGGGCGATTTTGAAAGATGTATTTAGAATATGGCTTTAGTCATCAGCATTGGCCTCTTCGCGCGACTTGCCCGCGACACCCATGGCCAAGGTTGCAGCCATAAAGCGGTCGATATTGCCATCGAGCACGCCTGCCGTGTCCGAGGTTTCCTCGCCGGTGCGCAGGTCTTTCACCATCTGATAGGGCTGCAAGACATAAGACCGGATCTGGTTGCCCCAGCCCGCATCGCCCTTGTTTTCGTGCTGGGCGTTGATGGCTGCGTTGCGCTTGTCCAGTTCCACCTGATAAAGCCGCGCCTTCAGCGCGATCATACAGGCTTCGCGGTTCTGGTGCTGCGATTTCATCGAAGAGGTCACCACGATATTGGTCGGCAAGTGGGTGATCCGCACCGCCGAGTCGGTGGTGTTAACGTGCTGCCCGCCAGCACCCGACGAGCGATAGGTATCGATGCGGATATCGCGGTCGGGGATGTCGATCTCGATATTGTCATCCACCACCGGATAGACCCAGACCGAGCTGAACGAGGTATGCCGCCGCGCCGCCGAATCAAAGGGCGAGATCCGCACCAGCCTGTGCACGCCACTTTCCGACTTAAGCCAGCCATAGGCGTTCTTGCCCGAAATCTTATAGGCGGCAGAGCGGATGCCCGCCTCGTCGCCATCGGTTTCCGATTGCAGCTCGACCTTATAGCCCTTTTTCTCGGCCCAACGCACATACATCCGCGCAAGGATCGAGGCCCAATCACAAGATTCGGTCCCCCCCGCACCGGCGTTGATTTCAAGGAAGGTGTCGTTGCCATCGGCCTCGCCATCCAGCAAAGCCTCAAGTTCTTTGTTGCCCGCCAATTCCACCAAGGCTTTCAGCGACTTTTCAGCCTCGGTGATGATTTCGGCGTCGCCCTCTAACTCGCCCAGCTCGATCAGCTCGACATTGTCGCGCAAGCCGGTGTCGATCAGCTTATAGGTCGAAATCTGCTCAAGCAGGCCTTGGCGTTCGCGCATCAGCTTTTGCGCCCGCGCGGGATCGTTCCACAGATCTGGATTTTCGATCATGGCGTCGAATTCCTCAAGCCGGTGGCCTGCGGTTTCCAGATCCATCCGCTGCGCCAAAAGCTTCAGCGATTTGGTGATGGCATCGACATTGTTTTGCGTTTCGGCGCGCATAGGGTGCGTCCTTCAGGAACGAGAGTTTGGCCGCGTGATACAGGCTTGTCCCGCGCGCGGCAAGCGGCAGGCGTCAGTAAAGCCCGCCAGAGGAAAGTGTGCCAAAATCAGCCTTCTTGGGCACCGCCTTGCTGGTGCCATCCGAGGTGACAACCGTATCGACACCGTCGCCGCGATCCACCTCGCCTTGGGCAAACAGCGGCAGGTTCGCGCCCATGGTAAAGCCGCCATCGACGATATTGCCAAAGGCCAGCATCGGGTCTTCGCCCTCGCGGAAGTATTCGGCCACCACATTTTCACCGCTGGCATCCGCCGCCAAAGGCGCACCGCTATAGCGGTCGATGTTTTGGAAATAGCCCCCCGCTGGCACCTTGAAAGCCGTGCCGCCGCGCCGCTTGACCACCTCTTTCATGAATTCCTGAAAGATCGGCACACAAAGCGTGCCGCCATAAGCCCCCGGCCCCAACGTGCGCGGTTGGTCAAACCCCATATAGCAGCCTGCAACCGTGTTCGAAGTATAGCCAATAAACCACACATCCTTGGCGTCATTGGTGGTGCCGGTCTTGCCCGCCACCGGCACCGGCAGCTTGACCCCCGTGCCCGAGCCGCGCTGAATGACCCCCTGCATCATCGAGGTCAGCTGATAGGCGGTGATCGCATCCATCACCCGCTCGCGGTTCGAGGTGATGTTCACCCCCTGCCCCTGCGGCAGCCGTGGTGAGTTGCAATCGGTGCAGCTGCGCTGATCATGGCGATAGATCGTCTTGCCAAAGCGGTCTTGCACCCTGTCCACCAGCGTAGGTTCTACCCTTTCGCCACCATTGGCGAACATCGCATAGGCGGCGACCATCTTGTAAAGCGTGGTTTCCTGCGCGCCCAAAGCATTGGCCAGAACCTGCTGCAAGCTGTCATAGGCCCCGAATTTCTCGGCATAACTTGCCACCACATCCATGCCGATGTCTTGCGCGATCCGAATGGTCATCAGGTTGCGCGATTGCTCGATGCCGGTGCGCATTGGCGTCGGACCATAGAATTTGTTTGACGAATTCTTTGGCGTCCACAGCCCCTGCGGCGTTTCAATCTCGATCGGCGCATCGACGACAATGGTGGCAGGGCTAAAGCCAGAATCAAGCGCTGCTGCATAGACAAAGGGTTTGAACGACGACCCTGGCTGCCGCGTGGCTTGGGTGGCGCGGTTAAACACCGAAGCCTGATAGCTAAAGCCGCCCTGCATCGACAGCACACGGCCGGTGTTGACATCCATCGCCATGAACCCGCCCTGCACCTCGGGCACTTGGCGCAGCGACCAGCGCAGCACAGCGCCGGTTTTGTCGTCGGTCAATTCGCGCAGCAAGACCACATCGCCCACCGCCAGCAGATCGGCTGCGGTCTTGGCCTTTGGCCCCAGCTTGCCCGCCTCCAGCCGCTTGCGGGCCCAAGTCACATCCTCGGCCGGCACCACCGCATCCTTGGGGCCATCCTCGACCCCAATCACCGCATCACTTTTGCCAAGCTTCAGCACCACACCAACATGCCAGCCCTCGACATCGCGCGGCAGATCGCGGGTCTCGGACAGCGCCTTACGCCAAGCCGCCTCATCGCCCAAAACATCGGTCGCGATCACCTTACCGGTGCCGCGCCAAACGCCCTGCGCGCGGTCGTATTTTTCTAGCCCGCGCCGCAGCGCCAACTGGGCAATAGATTGCAACTCGGGGTCCACCGTGGCGCGGATCGACAGCCCGCCGCCAAAGAATTCGCGCTCGCCAAAGGTGCCAGAAAGCTGGCGGCGAATCTCATCGGTGAAATAGCCCCGCGGCGGCAAAGACTGCCTAAACGCCGGATAATCGCCGTTCTGCACCGATTTCAACGGATCATTCAGCGAGATTTGCAGCATCGCCGCGTCGATAAAGCCGTTTTGATACATCTCGTTCAAAACATAATTGCGCCGATCGGTCAGGCGTTTCTTCTGCGACACGGGGTTATAATCCGAAGGCGCTTTCGGCATCGAGGCAAGCGTGGCGGCCTCTGCGGGCGTCAGCTGATCCAGCGTCTTGTTGAAATAGGTCTGCGCCGCGGCGGCCACCCCATAGGAATTCTGGCCCAGAAAGATCTCATTCAGGTAAAGCTCAAGGATTTTATCCTTGGAAAGCGTCTGCTCCAACCGGCTGGCCAGGATAATTTCCTTCACCTTACGCTCGACCGAACGGCTGCCATCCAGCAAAAAGTTCTTCATCACCTGCTGGGTGATGGTCGAGGCCCCGCGCGCATTGCGCCCACCCGATTTGATCGCAGCCACCCCCGCCGCGATCATACCGGTGACATCATAGCCCTTGTGGGTGTAAAAATGCTTGTCTTCCGCCGAGATAAAGGCGTTTTTCACCAGATCGGGCACATCTTCAATCGGCACGAACAGCCGCCGCTCTTGCGCAAATTCGTCAATGATCCGCCCCTCGCCCGAATAAATCCGGCTGATGGTGGGGGGCGCATATTTGGCAAGGCTCTCGTGGCTCGGCAAATCCGCCGAATACATCCAAAAAATTGCACCGACCGTCAGAGCGCCGAACATCAGGCCCAGCGTGATGGTGGTAAAGATGCCCCCTAAAAAGGACCCAATAAATCTGATCACGCGACAAAACCCCTGCACTTCTTCGCGCTTATATACAAGCCTGCGGCCAAAGGTCAAAACACCTTGCCGCAAAGATCACCACAGCGGCAAAGCGCTGCCAAAATGTCGATGCCTCAGCGCAAAGGCAGGCTGCGGCGCGCCAGATCGTCGCTCGCCCAAGCCAGCAGCCCGGCGCGCAGCGCCTCTGCCATCGTCTGACGCCAGCCGCTGTCTTGCAACCGCGCAAGATCGGCTTGCGAGGATAAAAACCCCAGCTCCAACAGCAGCGACGGAATATCGGCCGATTTCAACACCGAAAAGCTCGCCTCTTGCTGCGGGTGACGGTGCATCGCCAAGCCTTTGGCCGCAATCGCCGCAACCAAAGCCTCTGACAACTTCGCCGTGCGCGGACTGGTCTGCGCGCGGGCCATATCCAACAAGACCTCGGCCACCAGATCATCTTGCTGGGCCAAATCCACACCTGCCAAAAGATCATCGCGGTCATGCCGCTCAGCCAAAGTCGCCGAGGCTGCATCATTGGCCGCAGCAGCCAAGCGGTAGACCGTGGCCCCCACCGCCTCGCCCTGCGCAATCGCATCGGCATGCAAAGACAAAAACACATCCGCCCCCGCCGCCCGCGCAATCGAAATCCGCTCCTCCAAAGGCACAAAGATATCGCTGTCGCGCGTCATCTGCACCGCAAACCTGCCATCGCGCAGCAGCACTTCCTTCAAATCGCGCGCAAATTGCAGCACCAAAGCCGCCTCCGACAGCCCATCCCGCTCGGCGCCTGGATCAAGCCCGCCATGCCCCGGATCCAGCACAACCTTGATAAGGCCCGCGTCGCGCTCGAAGGGCTGCGGCAAAATCACCGGCTTTGGCAGCGCCCAAGCGCTTGGCTCGGGCAAAGCCGCCTCGGCGGCAAAAGCCACTGGCGTGCTCGGCTCCAAGCGCAGCGCCACCCGAGTTTGCCCGCCCTGCGTCTGCATCTGCGCGCGCGCCACCAACATCGGCTGGGTCAATTCAACCACCAAGCGCGACCATCCGGGCCGAAACACCCCCGCCCGCAGCGCGCCGATCTGTTCCGAGCGCACCGGCATCTGCGCCAACCCCGCCCAATCCACCTCGCGAAAATCCAGCACCAGCCGCATCGGATCATCCAAAACCCTGACCCGCCAAGGCACCGGCTGCGACAGCATAAGCTCCAGCTCCAGCCCCGCCCCCCGATCGACAATCTGCGAGCGCCCAGCCTCCAGCCGCGCCAAAGCCGAAAGCTCTTGCGCCCCACAGGCCGAGGCCCAGATCATCAAACACAGGCTCAAAATTGCTTTCATCTTGGTCTAAATATCCCCGCCGGAGGCGAAAAGTAAATCACCGCTTGCCGCAATAGGCCTTCAACCGCGCCAAACCCTCAACAATATCTGCCGTCGCCCGCGCATAGGAAAACCGCAGTGTCTGCCCGCCGCGTTTGGCGTCGAAATCAAGCCCCGGCGTCACCGCCACCCCTGCTTTATGCAAGATATCGCGCGCAAAGGCCAAACTGTCCTCTGTCAGATCCGAGACATCGGCATAAATATAAAACGCCCCATCTGGCGGCGCAATTTTGTCAAATCCCGCCTCGGGCAGGCCTTGCAGCATCAGGCGGCGGTTTTCGGCATAGACCGCGCGATTGGCCTCCAGCTCTGGTTCCGCCCGCAAGGCCGCCAGCGCCGCGATTTGGGCGACATGCGGCGCGCAGATGAACATATTCTGCGCCAAACGCTCGACAGTGCGCAGATGATCTTGCGGCACCACCATCCAGCCCACCCGCCAGCCGGTCATGCTGAAATATTTCGAAAAGCTGTTGATCACATAGACATCATCGCTGATCTCAAGCGCCGAATGCGCGCGTGCGCCGTAATGCAGCCCGTGGTAAATCTCATCCGAGACAAAGGCGATGTCGCGGGCTTGGGCATAGCTGATCAGATCGGCCAAAGCGGCTTTGCTCAGCATCGTCCCCGAGGGATTGCCGGGCGAGGCGACGATCAGACCGGCCATCTCGACCCCCTCCAGATCGGCAGGCACCGGCTGCAAGCGGTTGGCGACAGAGGTCGCAATGCCCACGGGCTGCAGGGACAGCGCTTTCAAGATTTGGCGATAGGACGGATAGCCCGGCTCGCCCAGCCCCACCCGATCGCCGGCCTCAAAAAGCGCGGTAAAGGCCAAAAGAAACGCGCCAGACGAGCCCGAGGTGACAATCACCCGCTCGGGGTTCAGATCGACGCCATACCAGCGCTTATAAAGATCCGCGATGCCGCGCCGCAGCTCTGGCAGGCCAAGCGCCATGGTATAGCCAAGGCTTTCAGACTGCATCGCCGCCGTCACCGCTTCGACCGCCACCGCAGGCGCGCCGCTGCCGGGTTGACCCACCTCCATATGGATGATGTGGCGCCCCTCGGCCTCCAGCTTTGCAGCCTCGGCCACCATATCCATCACAATAAAGGCATCCACTTGGCCTCGGCTTGATCTTCGCATTCGACACCCCCTATGCTAAGGGCTGTATGTTCCCTCACCGCGCGCAAGGTCAAGCCTGCCCGCCGCCATCAGACAAAGGTCCGCCCATGCGTTTGCCCCAGATTGCTGCCCTCCTGACCTCTGCCTGCCTGATCGCCGCCCCCGCCCTTGCCGGCGGTTTGGGCGACATGACCGATGCCGAACGCGCCGCTTTTCGCGCCGAGGTGCGCAGCTATCTGATCGAAAACCCCGAAGTCATGGTCGAGGTTATGACCGAGCTGCAAGCCCGCCAAGACCAAGCCGCCTCGGCCAATGAGGCGCAGCTTTTGGTCACCTATAAGGACGATCTGTTTGCCGACAGCCATTCTTGGGTCGGCGGCAATCCTGACGGCGACATCACGCTGGTTGAATTCATGGATTACCGCTGCGGCTATTGCCGCAAGGCCTATGAAGAGGTCGAACAACTGGTGAAAGCCGATGGCAACATCCGCTTGATTTTCAAAGAATATCCGATCTTGGGCGAAGATTCGACGATCTCGTCGCGCTTTGCCATTGCGGTGCTGCAACTGCATGGCAATGAGGCCTATAAAAAGGCGCATGACGCGCTGATCACCCTGCGCGGCAAGCCTGATGCGCCAACTTTGACCAAACTCGCCGCCGATCTGGGCTTTGACGGGGCCGAGGTGGTGGCCAAAATGGGTTCGGATGAGGTCAGTGCGGTGATCGCGAAAAATCAGGATCTTGGCAGCAAAATGCAGATCTCGGGCACCCCGACCTTTGTTATTCAGGGCAGCCTGTTGCGCGGCTATGTGCCCTTGGACGGCATGCAGCAGATCGTGGCAGACGAGCGTAAAAAGGGCTGATCACGCGGGCTTGGCGGCCTCTAGCTCGGCCGCCTTTTTCTCGACCTGCTCGACAATGTGATCGACCATCGCTTCGTTGCTCAGCTTGTGGCTTTGCTTGCCGGCCAAATAAACCATGCCCGAGCCTGCACCGCCGCCGGTAAAGCCGATGTCGGTCATCAAAGCCTCGCCGGGGCCATTGACCACGCAGCCGATGATCGACAGGCTTAGGCTGGTGGTGATATGGGCCAGCCGATCTTCTAGTGCCGAGACGGTTTTGATCACATCAAACCCCTGCCGCGCGCAAGACGGGCAAGAGATGATCGTCACACCGCGATGCCGCAGCCCCAGCGATTTCAAAATCTCGAAGCCGACCTTGACCTCTTCGACCGGATCGGCCGACAGGCTGACGCGAATGGTGTCACCAATCCCCATCCACAACAGATTGCCCAGCCCGATGGCGGATTTGACCGTCCCGGACACCAGACCACCGGCTTCGGTGATGCCCAGATGGATCGGCGCATCGGTGGCCCCTGCCAATTGCTGATAGGCGGCCGCAGCCATAAACACATCCGAGGCCTTGACCGAGATTTTATACTCGCGAAAGTCGTTATCCTCGAGCAGGCGAATATGATCCATGCCAGATTCGACCATCGCATCGGGGCAAGGCTCGCCGTATTTGTCCAGAAGATGCTTTTCCAACGACCCCGCATTGACGCCAATGCGGATTGAACAGCCATGATCCTTGGCCGCTTGCACCACATCGCGCACGCGGCGCGCATCGCCAATATTGCCCGGATTGATCCGCAGACAGGCCGCACCGGCCTCGGCGGCCTCGATGGCGCGTTTGTAGTGGAAATGGATGTCGGCCACGATGGGCACCGGCGATTCGCGCACGATTTCGCGCAGCGCGCGGGTGCTGTCTTCATCCGGCGTCGAGACCCGCACAATGTCAGCCCCCGCCACAGCGCAGCGCTGGATCTGTTCGATGGTGGCCGCGATATCGGTTGTTAGGGTGTTGGTCATGGTCTGCACCGAGATCGGCGCATCGCCGCCCACCAAGACTTTGCCCACCTTGATCTGCCGCGACACGCGCCGCTCGATGTTGCGCCAAGGGCGGATCGGGTTATGGGTCATGGCGGGCTCCTTCTGCTTTGCCTATAGATAGACATGCAAAAGCCTCGGAGCAACTGTCCGAGGCTGTTTGCAGCATAACTCTTACGGTTATTCCGAAGCAGGCGGGGTCAGACCGGCTGCATCAGCGACATTGACGAATTGCGCCAAGTCGGCGTCGCCGGAAATATCGGCAGCGGCATAGGTTTGGGTCAGCGCCTCGGCCGAAAGGGCGACGTTCTTCACCACAGCCGCCCCAGGCGAGGCCGGACCAAAGGTTTGGCCGTTGACCACGAAATAGATCGAGCCGGAATTGCCTGCCCGCAGCAAGGCCGCTTCTTGCAACTGCGGCACGGCATAACGTTCGCCCGCATTCAGGATCTTTTCAAACAGCACCGTGCCATCCGCCGCCGAGACCCGTACCCAAGACGGGCGCACCGCCAAAAGCTCGACCCCCGGCTTGGCGGCCGCAACCACCTGCACCGCATCCTCGATGGCTTGTTTGCTGCTGGTATCAGCTTCGGCGGTGGCCAGTTCGACCAGCTGCGTGCCCATCATCCGCGGATTGATTGCCGAGATCGGGCCGTCGCGCGCGATCATCACCGGAGCGGCCAAGGCCTCGGGGCGATAAAGCCGGTCCAAGGGATCGGCAACCGGCGCATTGGCATCCACTGCCAACTGCTGCAAAGGCGTCGCAGCCACTGCCGGTGCAGCAGGGGTAACATTGGCCAGCGGATCAATCTCGGCCACCACCACCGGTGCTTGATCGACCGGCGCCAATTGCACGCGCTGCACCTCTTGCAGCACCGACCAAGCCCCATAGCCCAAAGCCCCGATCAAAGCGATCAGCACCGCAAAAGACCCAATTGCCCCGGGCTCGAGGCGAGAGAACAGATTTTGCCGCGGCGGAATAAAGGCGGGATTTACCTGCGCAAACGGATCACGCTCTTCCAAGGTTTGCCGCGCCCGCATTGCGGTCAGCGATGCCGAAGAGGCCGCCGCAGACATGCCATGCGCCACTTCAAACTTAGCCTCATGGCAGAACTTTGCAAAGGCAGCGTCCGGGTCCATACCCAGATATCGCGCATAAGAGCGCACATAGCCCGCAATAAACCCAGGGGTTTCAAACGCAGAGACATCGGCGTTTTCAATCGCCGCAATATAGGTGGCTTTGATCTTCAGATCGCGCTGAATATCCAGCAGGCTTTTGCCCAAAGTCGCGCGCTCACCGCGCATCAGGTCACCCAAGCGCAGCTCGAAGTCGTCAAAGCCCTTAGGCTTCATCTCTTCGGGTGCCGGAGCCGAAATTCTCCGCCCAATCATGCGATGCGCCCCATAATTGCCCGCTGCCCCTACTCAACCAAAAAACCGTTTCTGATTTTGTCTATTGACGGAAAGTTAACACAGAGCAAGCGATTCTACATATGGATAGCATGCTTAGGCCGAGATTTCGGCGCGATTCAGCGCACAGTGCTGCCACAGCTCGTCCATCGCCTTCACAAGTCGATCAATTTGCTGTGAATCATGCACCGGCGAGGGCGTAAACCGAAGCCGTTCGGTGCCGCGCGGCACGGTCGGAAAGTTGATCGGCTGCACATAGATGCCAAAGCCTTCCAGCAGCATATCGGACAAAAGCTTACAATGGATTGGGTTTCCGACATGCACAGGCACAATATGTGAGCCATGGTCGATGATCGGCAGGCCCATGCCCTTTAGCCGCAACTTAAGGATTTTGGCGTTGGTCTGCTGTTCATCGCGCAAATATTGCGCGGTTTTCAGCACCCGAACCGAGGCCGCAGCGCCTGCTGCAACCGCAGGTGGAAGCGAGGTGGTGAAGATAAAACCAGGAGCGTAAGAGCGCACCGCATCCACCATCTTGGCACTGGCCGCGATATAGCCGCCGAACACACCATAGGCCTTGGCAAGGGTGCCGTTGATGATGTCGATTCGCCCCATCAGCCCGTCACGCTCGGCCACCCCTGCCCCGCGCGGGCCATACATGCCCACCGCATGCACCTCGTCGATATAGGTCAGCGCGTTGAACTCATCGGCCAGATCGCAGATGCCTTTGATCGGGCCAAAATCGCCATCCATCGAATAGATCGACTCAAACGCAATCAGCTTAGGCGTCGCCGGATCATCGGCCGCCAGCAATTCGCGCAGATGCGCCAGATCGTTGTGGCGGAAAATCCGCTTGGCCCCGCCATTGCGCCGCACGCCTTCGATCATCGAGGCATGGTTCAGCGCATCGGAATAGATGATCAGCCCCGGAAACAGCTTGGGCAGCGTCGAAAGCGTGGCATCATTGGCGATATAGGCCGAGGTGAAAATCAGCGCCGCTTCTTTTTGGTGCAGATCGGCAAGTTCAGCCTCAAGGCGTTTGTGATAAACCGTGGTGCCGGAAATATTGCGAGTGCCGCCCGAGCCTGCGCCCGTGGCCTCTAGTGCTTCGTGCATCGCGGCCAGAACCGCGGGGTGCTGGCCCATGCCCAGATAGTCGTTGCCGCACCAAACCGTGATATCGGCCTCGCTGCCATCGGGTTTGCGCCAGATCGCATGCGGATAGGCGCCCTGACGCCGCTCGATATCAATAAAGGTGCGATAGCGGCCTTCGCTGTGCAAATGGCCAATCGCAGTCTCAAGAGCGGCATCATAATTCATAGCAGTCTCCAGTTCCTCTTCAGCGATCTAATGCGATGGCTGAACCTTGCCTTGATGTGTATCAACAAAGGCTTGAGAAAAAGAGGGCAAATTGCCACCCCCTAGTTTTTTGGGCCGATTTCCAGCAAAAGCACGCAAGGCGACGTGGTGCTGCGCGCACTGTTGCAAGCGTCAAGCGCCGCAGTTGCCGCCGCTGCCGCATCGGGCAGATCAGACAGCGCTTTGGCCGAAGCCACCGGCGCGCCGTCTTTGATAAAGCCCTCCTCTGGGGCCGCGGCCATCGCCGCAAAGCCTTGGGAATTGGGCACAAACAGCGCCAAAGCGTCTTTGTTGCTGGCCACCAAACGCAGGGTCGCAAGCTCGGTCGCGTCTAGGAAGGGCTGCACATGCAGCGTGATCGCGCTGGCCCCAAGCGTGGTCGTCTCGGTTGCGATGTCTTGGGCCAAGGCGGGTGCCGCCAAAAGCATAAACACCGCCGCAAGATAGGTTTTTTGCATCAGAGCCTCCGGTTTTTCTGCCTTTTAGCGCAAGCCCGCAGCGCTGGACAGTCCCCGCGCCCGCGCCTAGGCTTGAATTTGCCGTGACCAAGGAGCCCCTCATGTCGCTTGACGCCGTTCTCGCCCGTATTGATGCCGACCTGCCGCAATCGCTGGACCGATTGCTGGATCTTTTGCGCATTCCGTCGATTTCCACCGACCCCGCCTTCAAGCCCGACTGCGCGCGTGCCGCCGATTGGCTGGTGGCCGAGCTGCAAGAGCTGGGGTTTGACGCCTCGGCCCGCGCCACCCCCGGCCATCCGATGGTGGTGGCCCATGGCGGCAGCGGCGACAAACACCTGCTGTTTTATGGCCATTACGACGTGCAACCCGTTGATCCGCTGTCGCTTTGGGATCGCGACCCCTTTGATCCTGAAATCCAAGACACCGCCAAAGGCCGCGTTATTCGCGCGCGGGGGGCCTCGGATGACAAGGGCCAGTTGATGACCTTTCTCGAGGCTTGTCGCGCGTGGAAAGCGATCAATGGCAGCCTTCCTGCCAAGCTTACGATCTTTTTTGAAGGCGAAGAAGAATCCGGCTCGCCCAGCCTTATTCCTTTCTTGCAAGACAATGCCGCCGAGCTGCGCGCCGATATTGCGCTGATCTGTGACACCGGGCTTTTCGCTGATACCGCCCCCGCGATCGTCACCATGTTGCGCGGTCTTTTGGGCGAGGAAATGACCATCCATGCCGCCAACAAAGACCTGCATTCGGGCATGTATGGCGGGGCTGCGCAAAACCCCATCCGGGTGCTGACCCGGATTTTGGGCAAGATGCATGACGATCAGGGCCATATCACCATCCCACATTTCTATGACGGGGTGACAGAGCTGCCGGATGCGATTCGCCAGCAATGGCAAAGCCTTGCCTTTGATCACGCGGCGTTTTTGGCAGGCGTCGGCCTGTCGGTTCCGGCAGGCGAGCAAGACCGCACCCCGCTCGAGATGATCTGGTCGCGCCCCACCGCCGAGATCAACGGCATCTGGGGCGGCTATACCGGCGACGGCTTTAAAACCGTGCTGCCGGCCGAGGCGCATGCCAAAGTCTCGTTCCGGCTGGTGGGCGATCAAGACCCCGATGCCCTGCGCAAACACTTTCGCGCTTGGGTCGAGGCGCAGCTGCCCGCCGATTGCCGCATCGAATGGAAAGACCACGGCAATTCGCCCGCAGGCGTGATGGCGATTGACGATCCGGCCTTCGAGATGGCGCGGGCTGGCCTGACCGAGGAATGGGGGCGTGCGGCGGCCTATGTCGGCTGCGGCGGCTCGATCCCGATTGCGGGCTATTTCAAGACCTATCTGGGCATGGATGCGCTGCTGATGGGCTTTGGCCGCGATGACGATCAAATCCACAGCCCGAACGAGAAATACGATCTAGAGTGTTTCCACAAAGGCATCCGGTCTTGGGCGCGTATTTTGGCGAAACTGTCATGAGCTTGCAGATCAGAGACGGGGTTGCCAGCGATCAGGCCGCTTGGCGCGGGCTGTGGCAGGGGTTTTTAGACTTTTACGCCACCGATCTGCCCGAAGAGATCACCGCCTTTACTTGGGCGCGGCTGATCGACCCCGCGCATCCGATGACGGTGCGGCTGGCCTTTGACGGCGAGGCCCTGCTGGGCTTTGCCATTCATCACCACCATTGCTCGACTTGGGTAATGGGGGATGATTGCTATCTGGAAGATCTGTTTGTGACCGCCGAAGCGCGCGGCAAAGGCGTGGGGCGCGCGCTGATTGAAGATCTGAAAAGCCTTGCGAAATCAAAGGGCTGGAACAGGCTTTACTGGCACACGGATGAAAAAAACGCCACCGCCCGCAAACTTTATGACAGCTTTGCGCCAAGCGATGGCCATATCCGCTATCGCATCCGGCTTTAGCCCTTTTGCAGCGCCGCCCGCAGCAGTTTTGCCGCCAGCAAGACAAAGGGGGCGGCGTGCATCAAAAGATCAAAGATATCAACGGGCTTCACCAGATTGCCCGCGACAAGCATCTTCAGCTTTTCCCAGATATGCGGCTCGGGGAAAAACGGTGCCAGCCCCAGCGTCAGACAGGCCAGAATCAGAAGGTTCAGCGGGATTTGGTCAAGATAGGCCATGTCAGTCCTTTGCGGTTTGGCCTTGGGTTACACCATATTCAAAACCTTGCATATGGGAAATCCGCAGAATCTGACGGGCGTTTTGCCGCAAGCCCCCAGAAACACAAAAGCCAGCCCGAAGGCTGGCGTTTTGCAAATGGCGCGGTGGACGGGGCTCGAACCCGCGACCCCCGGCGTGACAGGCCGGTACTCTAACCAACTGAGCTACCACCGCGCGATTGCTGGCTGATTAGGCGATGCGCTGGGGGGCGTCAAGCCCAAAAGCAGAGAGATCGTCCAGCAAGGCGCGGTTATTTCAGCGCTGCAAGTTTTGCCGCGAAACTGCGCGCGTGGCTGCAAGACAGAATAGAATCAAAGGCTTGAAATGCAAAAGGCCCCTGCTTGCGCAGAGGCCTTTTATGCAAATGGCGCGGTGGACGGGGCTCGAACCCGCGACCCCCGGCGTGACAGGCCGGTACTCTAACCAACTGAGCTACCACCGCCGCTTTGCCCCCGATTGCTCGGGTGTGGTGGGGTATTACGCAAGCGCCTCTGCGGCGTCAAGCGGCTTTCGTGACGGTTTTTCAACGATCTGGCGCGGGAATAAATTCGGCGTCATCTTCGGGGGGCAATTTAAAGCGGCCATGTGCCCAATCGCCGGCGCGCCAAGCCTCTTTTGCGGCCTGTAGGCGGTCTTGCGAAGAGGCCACAAAGTTCCACCAGATATAGCGCGGCCCCTCCATCGTAGCGCCCCCCAGCAGCATCAGCCGCGCGCCCTGCGGCCCTGCCTTGACCGAGATATTGTCCAAGGGGCGAAACACCAGCATCGCCCCCGCTGCATGGGTCTGCCCGCCCTGCGACACCTCGCCCGACAGAATATAGACGCCGCGGTCTTCATGATTGTCGGGCAGCGGCAGGCTTGCGTGCGGGGCAAGCGTGGCATCGGCATAAAAGGTCTCAGTCGAAAGCGGCAAATCGACCGAAGCCCCCCATGCCGCCCCCAGAATCAGCCGCACGGTTTTGCCCTCGGCCTCGAGCAGCGGCAAAGCGCTTTGCGGGCGGTTGTGAAAGCTTGCGGGCGCATCCTCATCGGCAAGGCTCGAGGCCAGCCAGGTTTGCAGGCCAAACATCGTCAGCGGCGCCTGCCGCGCCGCGCCATCGGTGCGTTCGGAATGGGTAATGCCGTGGCCTGCGGTCATCAGATTGACCTCGCCCGGGGTGATCCAGGCATCGGTGCCCAAAGAATCGCGGTGATGCAGCGCGCCCTGCATCAGATAGGTGACGGTCGACAGGCCAATATGCGGGTGCGGGCGCACATCAATGCCCTGCCCCGTCAGAAACTCTGCCGGTCCCATCTGATCAAAGAAAATAAACGGCCCCACCATCTGCCGCTGGGTCGAGGGCAGCGCGCGGCGCACCTCGAACCCGCCCAGATCACGCGCGCGCGGGATAATCACGGTTTCAATCGCATCAATCTGCGCGCCATGCGGCACCTGCGCATCCAACAGTGGGTTCCAACTCATCGCAAAGCCTCCGGTTACTGGCGTCCAGTATAGGTCAAACCGCGGCCGATGACCCTGCGCATTTGCGCGGAGTCTTTGTGCGGTGATGCAGGGGGAGGAAATGGTGGGTCGTGACGGGCTCGAACCGCCGACATTCTCGGTGTAAACGAGACGCTCTACCAACTGAGCTAACAACCCGTGAGGCAGCGTTTAGCGGCTGGATTGGCGCGATGCAAGCGCACATTTGGGAAAAAATCATCGAAATGCAAAAAACAAAACGCGCCCCCGAAGGGACGCGTTTTTGCAGGACTGGTGGGAGATAAGGGATTTGAACCCCTGACATCTTCGATGTGAACGAAGCGCTCTACCACTGAGCTAATCTCCCACTGGGCGGCTGTTTAGCTGTCTTCGCTGACCTCTGCAAGGGCTTCATTCTCGCCCGAGGCCTTGTCGGATTTTCCCTGCATCCGCCGCAGTTTCAGCGTCATGATCGTGCCCTGATCTTCGGTGCGGCTGTTGACGATGCGGATTTTGCCCAGCTGCGGCAGATTAATCCCCTCCCCGGCTTCAAGCGCGCGCCCAAGCTCGGTCAGCGTCGCCTCGACAACGCTGCGCAGTTTATTTTTGGGCTGGTCAGTGGCAGCGGCCACGCGATCAAGCAGATCTTTGATCCGCAGCTGATCTGGGTTTGCCGCCTCTGCCGCGTCGGCAGCGGCCAGATCGGGGTCTGGTGACACAACCGACAGCGAGGCTGTGGCTTTGCGGCTGGGTTTGGTCGAGGCTTTGGTCGCCATTTTAAGCTACTCCGATGCGCTTATACTTTGGGATAGGTTATCGCCGATTGTTTCCCAAAAATAAACTGAAATATTACCCAAATGGTTAATGAAAAAGGGGCGCGTCCCTGCGGACACGCCCCCATTCGTCTATTTGCTGCAATCAATGCGCGGTGGCGCTGGCCAAATGTGGTGCCGCGGCCGCGCGCGCGATGGCGGCAGCCTCTTCGGCAGCCTCATCCCATTCGATCGGCTCGGGCTGGCGCACCAAGGCCTGACGCAGCACCTCGCGCACATTGCTGACCGGAATGATTTGCAAGCCGGCTTTGACGTTATCGGGAATCTCGGCCAGATCTTTTTCATTCTCTTGTGGAATGAACACGGTTTTGATGCCGCCGCGCAGGGCTGCCAGCAGTTTTTCCTTCAGCCCGCCAATCGGCAGCGCGTTGCCGCGCAGCGTCACCTCGCCGGTCATGGCAATGTCTTTGCGCACCGCTATTCCGGTTATAACGGAAACAATCGACGTCACCATTGCCAGACCAGCCGATGGGCCATCCTTGGGGGTAGCGCCTTCGGGAACGTGAACGTGGATGTCCATCGTCTCGAACTTCGGCGGTTTCACCCCCAACTCGGGGCTGATCGAGCGCACGAATGAGGCGGCCGCATCGATGGATTCCTTCATCACATCGCCCAATTTGCCGGTGGTCTTCATCCGCCCCTTGCCCGGCAGTCGCAGCGCTTCGATCTGCAACAGATCACCGCCGACAGAGGTCCAGGCAAGGCCTGTGACCACGCCGACCTGATCGGTCTGCTCGGCAAGCCCGTAGTGATAGCGTTTCACTCCCAGATAGGATTCAAGCGAATCTTCTGTAACTTCAACCACTTTCGCGGTTTTCTTCACAATTTGGGTGACCGCTTTGCGCGCCAGTTTGGCGATCTCACGTTCCAGATTCCGCACCCCCGCCTCGCGGGTATAGGTGCGGATCATTTCGGTCAAAGCGCCATCGGTGACAGAGAATTCACCCTTTTTAAGCGCATGGCCTGCGATTTGTTTCGGCACCAAATGGCCCTTGGCGATTTCGCGCTTTTCATCCTCGGTATAGCCCGACAGGCTGATGATCTCCATCCGGTCAAGCAAAGGCCCGGGCATGTTGTAAGAATTCGCCGTGGTGATGAACATCACGTTCGACAGGTCGTATTCGACCTCGAGGTAGTGGTCGACAAAGGTCGAGTTTTGTTCAGGATCCAAAACCTCGAGCATGGCGCTGGCAGGATCGCCGCGGAAATCTTGGCCCATCTTGTCGATTTCATCCAACAAGATCAGCGGGTTGTTGGTTTTGGCCTTTTTCAGCGCCTGAATGATCTTACCGGGCATCGAGCCGATATAGGTGCGGCGGTGGCCCCTGATTTCAGATTCGTCGCGCACACCGCCCAGCGAGATGCGGATAAACTCGCGCCCCGTGGCCTTGGCAACCGAGCGGCCAAGCGAGGTTTTGCCAACACCCGGAGGGCCGACAAGACACAGGATCGGGCCTTTAAGCTTGGTCGATCGCGCCTGCACCGCCAGATATTCGACGATGCGTTCTTTCACCTTTTCAAGGCCATAGTGATCGGCATCCAGCACCTTTTGCGCGGCACCTAGATCTTTTTTCACCCGGCTTGATACGCCCCAAGGCACACCCAGCAGCCAATCCAGATAGTTGCGCACAACCGTGGCTTCCGCGCTCATCGGGCTCATGGATTTCAGCTTTTTCAGCTCTGCCTCGGCCTTTTCGCGCGCCTCTTTTGAAAGTTTGGTGGCCTTGATCCGCGCCTCAAGCTCGGCCAATTCATTCTGACCATCTTCGCCGTCGCCCAGTTCTTTCTGGATCGCCTTCATCTGTTCGTTCAGATAATATTCGCGCTGAGTGCGCTCCATCTGCGATTTGACGCGGGTTTTGATCTTTTTCTCGACCTGAAGCACCGACATTTCGCCCTGCATCTGGCCATAGACTTTTTCAAGCCGTTCGGCGACGTTCAGGGTTTCCAGCAGGTCTTGCTTCAGCGCGACATCAACGCCCAGATGGCCTGCAACCAGATCGGCCAAACGCGCAGGTTCGCGGGTTTCCGAGACGGCCGAAAGCGCCTCTTCGGGGATGTTTTTCTTGATCTTGGAATAGCGTTCAAATTCATCTGCCACCGCGCGCACCATTGCGTCAGAGGCGTCTTGATCGCCAGAAACCTCGGTCAAGGCTTCGGCCTGCGCTTCAAAGAAATTTGCATTTTCGACGAATTTGGTGATTTTGACGCGGGTTTTACCCTCGACCAGCACTTTTACGGTGCCATCGGGCAATTTCAGCAGTTGCAGCACATTGGCCAACACGCCCACGGGATAGATGCCGTCGGCCGCAGGGTCATCAACCGAAGGGTCGATCTGGCTGGAGAGCAGAATTTGTTTGTCATCGGCCATCACATCTTCGAGGGCGCGCACGGATTTCTCGCGGCCCACAAAAAGCGGCACGATCATATGCGGAAACACCACGATATCGCGCAGCGGCAGAACCGGATAGCTGGTGAAGGAGGTCTGGCTCATCTGTTTGTCCTTATCTGGCAGGAAGGTTGGCCCCGTTGATCGGCAGCGTGCCTTCCCCTCTTTGGCAATCTTATCTGGTGTCGCGATGGGCAGGAGTCAACCTGCCCTTTAGGCCAGATCATGATCCTGTGATGACGCAGGAGCAAGGGCGCAATGCGGCGGATTTAACATGAAGCCGCAGCAATGCGTTTACCATCTGGCATCAAAGCGGCTCGATATCACCCTGGGCGCGCTGCGCGTGAAAGCTGGCAACAAAGGCCGAAAGCTGGCCCGCAGCAATCGCGTCGCGCAGGCCCTGCATCAGATCTTGGTAGTAGTGCAGGTTGTGCCAGGTCAGCAGCATCGAGCCGATGATTTCTTGCGCGCGGATCACATGATGCAGATAGGCGCGCGAATAATTGCGGCAGCAGGGGCAGCTGCAAGCCTCGTCCAAGGGGCGCGGGTCATCCATATGGCGGGCGTTTTTCAGATTGACCTGACCGCGACGGGTCCAGCCCTGCGCTGTGCGCCCCGAGCGCGAGGGCAGCACGCAGTCCATCATATCAATGCCGCGCTCGACAGCGCCCACGATGTCGTCGGGCTTGCCAACACCCATCAGATAGCGCGGCTTGTCCTGCGGCAGCATCTCGGGGGCGTAATCAAGCACGCCAAACATCGCCTCTTGCCCCTCGCCCACCGCAAGGCCGCCGACGGCATAGCCATCAAAGCCGATCTCGGTCAGCGCCTTGGCTGACTGTTCGCGCAAATCGCGGGTGACACCGCCTTGTTGAATGCCAAACAGCGCATGGCCCGGACGATCGCCAAAAGCATCGCGCGAGCGTTGCGCCCAGCGCATCGACATCTGCATAGATTTCGCCACCGTGGCCTCGTCTGCCGGCAAAGCGGGGCATTCGTCAAAGCACATCACGATGTCTGAACCCAGCAGCTTTTGAATCTCCATGCTGCGTTCGGGCGACAGCATGTGTTTCGAGCCGTCAATATGCGAGGAAAACTTGACGCCCTCTTCGGTCAGCTTGCGCAAGGAGGCCAGGCTCATCACCTGAAAGCCGCCTGAATCGGTCAGAATCGGGCGATCCCAGTTCATGAACTTGTGCAAGCCGCCCAGCTTGGCGATGCGCTCGGCGGTGGGGCGCAGCATCAAGTGATAGGTATTGCCCAGCAAAATATCGGCCCCCGTGGCGCGCACGCTTTCGGGCATCATCGCCTTGACGGTGGCGGCGGTGCCCACGGGCATGAAGGCCGGTGTGCGGATCTCGCCGCGCGGGGTGCTGATCACGCCGGTGCGGGCGCGGCCATCTGTGGCGTGAAGCGCAAAGCTGAAGGCCTTTGGCATGGAAGCTCCTGTCTTTTGTTGCCCTTTTGCGGGATTGAGGGCAGAAAGTGAAGGGGCAAGCCATGCAGCCTTTGTGAGAGTATGTTATGTTACCAGTGAAACGCCAGATTGTGCGGCTGTCTTCTGACGATCGCAGACGCAAAATTGCCGAAGCCGCGCTCAGCTGCCTGCAAGAGGTTGGCCATTCGGGGCTGACCGCGCGCAGGGTGGCAGCGACGGCGGGGATGTCCTTGGGACATATAACCTATCATTTCAAGGACATGGCACAGGTGCTGACCGAGGCCTTTGATTTGGCCGCGCAGAGGGTACAGGCCGCAGGCCAAGCCGCACTGGCACAAAGCGGCGGCACGGCGGCCGAGCGCTTGGATCGCTATCTGCGTGCAGGCTTTGACAGCACCTTGATGACGCCTGCGCAGTTGCGGCTGCGGGTGGATATGTGGTCAGCGGCCCTGATGCGCCCCGAGGTCGCCCAGATCGAGCGCGATCTTTACACCGCACAGCGCGCCACCATCGAAAGTTTGTTGGATCAGATGGCCGCCAATTACGCCACCGACCGCATTCCAGCCGTTGCCGATATGATTATGGCAACGCTGGATGGCCTGTGGCTGGATTGGCTGCGGCGCGGCGATGAGGCTGCCGTGCGCAACGGGCTTGACGGTTGTGTGTTGTTCGCGCGGCTGCGCTTGGGCGGCAGCTGATCAGCCACGCCCGCGCAAAGCATCACGCAGCACGCTCAGCACCACATCCGAAGGCACATCGCTTGCCACAAAAGCCTCGCCAATGCCGCGCGCAAGGATAAAGCGCAGCTTGCCGTCGACGACCTTTTTGTCTTGCCCCATCAGCGCCAAAAGCGCCTCGGCATCCGGCAGATCGCCTTGGATGTCAGCCAGATCGACCTTCATGCCCATGGCGCGCAGATGGGCGCGCACGCGGCTTGGTGCCTCTTGCGAACAAAGGCCCAAACGTTGGCTGAGTTCAAACGCCAGCGCGCAGCCAATAGCCACGCCCTCGCCGTGCAGCAACCGCTCGCCATAGCCTGTGGCCTTTTCCAGCGCATGGCAAAAGGTATGGCCCAGATTCAAGAGCGCGCGCTCTCCCTCTTCGGTCTCATCGCGGCTGACGATGCCCGCCTTCATCTCGACCGAGCGTTTCACCGCATATTGCCGCAACGCTGCATCGCCCTTGGCCATGGTCGGCGCGTTTGTCTCAAGCCAGTCGTAAAAGGCAGCATCGCCCAAAAGGCCGTATTTAACCACCTCGCCGTAGCCTGCCAGAAAATCGCGCGGCGCAAGCGTGCCCAGCACATCAATATCGGCCAGCACAAGGCTGGGTTGGTGAAAGGCCCCGACAAGGTTCTTACCCTGCGGCGTGTTAATCCCAGTCTTGCCGCCAACCGAGCTGTCCACCTGCGCCAGCAGCGTCGTGGGGATCTGCACAAAGCGCACGCCACGCCGCAAAATCGCCGAGGCAAAGCCGATCAGATCGCCGACCACGCCGCCGCCCAAGGCCACCACCACATCGCGCCGCTCGATCTTTTGTTCAAGCAGCCATTCGGTGGCGCGCGCCAGTTGCGCCCAACCCTTCGAGCTTTCACCCGCAGGCACGGTCAGCGCGGTCATCGTGATGCCGCGCGCCTCAAGCGCCGAGGCAAGCGTCATCAGATGCAGCGCGGCCACCGTGTCATCGGTGATCACGGCCACCTTTTTGCGGTGCAACAGCGGCGCAATATGCTCTGCCGCCTGCCCCAAAAGCCCCTGACCAATGCGCACCTGATAGCTGCGTGTGCCCAGATCGACGTTGATGGTATCAAGGCTCATCTTAGGTCCTTTCCAGAACATCAGGCCGGGTCAAAAGGCTTTCGACCACACGCGCGGCCATGTCTTCAACCGTCAGATCAGCAGAGGAATCCACCGCCAGATCAGCCTCTTGGTAAAACGGCATCCGCGTCTCATATAGCGCGCGCAGGGTTTGATAGGGGTTGGCCGTGCGCAGCAAGGGCCGCGTCGATTTATGCCGCACCCGCGCCCAAAGCACATCCAGATCGGCGCGCAACCAGACCGAGACGCCAGTGCTGCGGATCAGGCTGCGGTTGGTCTCTGACAAAAACGCCCCACCCCCTGTTGACAGCACACAAGGTGCCCCGTGCAACAGCCGGTTCAGCACCTCGGTTTCGCGGGCACGAAAAAACGGCTCACCGTCACGCTCGAAGATTTCGGCAATCGAGCGGTCCGCCGCGCGGGTGATTTCTTCGTCCGAATCAAGGAAGGGCGCGCCCAAAGCGCGTGCAAGGGCTGTGCCGACAGCGGTTTTCCCCGCCCCCATCATGCCCACCATCACAATTGTTTTCTTTAGTCCAAGCATAAAAGTCCCTGCATGCCTTGGCGTTTACCGCAAAAGGGGCGGCAGATTGCCCAAGCAAATCTTATTTCCCTGAATGGCGTGAACTTGGCGCAAATGCCATATATATTCGCACCAGACGGGAAATCCGTTGCGAGGATGAAACACCAAGACGTCACGGCGGCCTGCTGTTGGTGGCGCGAAAGGCAGTGGACTATGGGCTATGTGATCAAACTGGTGGTGGCGGTCGCGGTGCTTGGGCTGATTGGTCTGAGTGGCTATGCTTATCTGGCGGATCTGGCCCCTGTGCCTGTCGAGATGAAACTTCCTGTGGTGTTGCATGGCGAATAAACCTGCGTCGGTCTGGGCGGTACTGGCGCTTGCAGGCGTCTTGCCCACTTTGGCACAGGCCGAGGGCAAGCCGCTTTCGGTGATCGGCTGGTTGTCGCAATCGGTGGCGCTGTCCGAACGCAAGGCGGCAAGCGATCCCGCGCGCAGCCAGGCCAATCTGCCGGCCGTGCGGGGCGAGGCCCCGGTCAGCAGTGGGGCTGTGCCTGCGGTGGTGGCGACCACGGTTTTGGGCAAGCCCTTGCTGGACGCGGTGGGGCTTTTGCCGCCCGCGGTCACCGGGTTTCCGGCCAATCTGTGGGGCATCGGCAAAAGCGCCGAGATTGCCAGCCAGATCAGTCAAATCGGCGAAGACAGCCTGCCTGCGCTGCGCTCTTTGCTGGTGACGCTTTTGCTGGCCGAGGCACAAGCGCCGATTGATTCGACCGGCGGCGGTGGTTTGCTGTTGGCGCGGATCGACAAGCTTTTGGCGATGGGGGCGCTGGATCAGGCGCAAGCGCTGATTGATGCGGCAGGTGCGGATGCCAATGCCGAACTGTTTCGCCGCAGCTTTGACGTTAGCCTGCTGACAGGCGATGAGAATCAGGCCTGCACCTTGCTGAAATCGGCAGCCTCGCTGTCGCCGACCCTGACGACGCGGGTGTTTTGCTTGGCGCGGCAAGGCGATTGGACCGCAGCGGCGCTGACGCTGCGCACAGCCCAAGCCTTGGGCAAAATCTCGCCCGCCGAAGACAGCCTGCTGACGCGGTTTTTAGACCCTTCGCAATTTGACAGCGACGAGATCCCGCCTGCGCCCAAGCCGGTGACGCCGCTGGTCTGGAAGATTTATGATGCGCTTGGCCAAACCATCCCGACCTCGACCCTGCCCACGGCTTTCGCGCGCGCCGATCTGTCCGATCACGCCGGATGGAAGGCGCAGATAGAGGCTGCCGAGCGATTGGCGCGGGTGGGCGCGATCACGCCAAACGTCCTGCTGGGGCTTTACACCGACCGCGCGCCTGCGGCCTCGGGCGGGGTTTGGGACCGTGCCGATGCGTTTCAGCGGCTGGATGCGGCACTGACGCGCGGCGATCTGACGGCGGTCGAGCAGCGCCTGCCGCTGGCCTATGCGCGGATGAAAGATGTCGAGCTGGAGGTGCCCTTTGCCATGCTGTTTGCCGGACGGCTGGCGCGGCTGACACTGACGGGGGATGCGGCGCGGATTTCCTATGAGCTTGGGCTTTTGTCGAATGAATACGAACGCTTGGCCAAGGCAAACCCCAATCTGACCGATGCGCGCGATCGGTTCTTGGCGGGTCTTGCGGCGGGATCTGTGCAGGACCTGACCGCGCCTGACAGCATGGCCCGCGCGATTGCGCCTGCCTTCACAGCCCCCACATTGCCCGAAGATATTGCCGAACTTGTGGCGCAAAAGCGCATCGGCGAGGCGATTGTGCAGGCGATTTTGCGGGTTGGCACCGGGCTTCAGGGCGATCTGTCAAAGGTATCAGAAGGCATCGCCACGCTGCGGGTGCTGGGGCTAGAGGATGTCGCGCGGCGCACCGCATTACAGGTGATGCTGCTAGAGCGGCGCGGCTGATGGCGATGGCGATGGGCGGGCCTGCCACGGATGCGCTGTGGATCTCGGGGTTTTTGGCCGCCGCTGCCGCTGATCTGGGGGCCGCGCGCAACACACAGCTGGCTTACGGCCGTGATCTGTTGGATTTTCTGGGCTGGTTGGAGCGGCGGGCCGCAGGGCTTGGCACCGCCAGCCGCGCCGATGTCGAAGACTATCTGATCTATTGCGAGGCGCAGGGCCTGTCCAAAGCCACCCGCGCGCGCAGACTTTCCGCGATCCGCCAGCTTTACCGCTTTGCGCTGGAAGAGGGCTGGCGCAAGGAAAATCCCGCCTTGCAGCTTAAAGGCCCGGGGGCGGCGAAATCCCTGCCCAAAACCCTAAGCCTGACCGAGGTGGACCGGATTTTGGCGGCGGCGGCCGTGTATGGCCGCAGCCCTGCCGACCACTTGCGCAATCGCGCGCTGTTGAACCTGCTTTATGCCACCGGCATGCGGGTCTCCGAATTGGTCACCCTGCCCTTGGCGGCGGTGCGCGGCGATCCGCAGATGATCTTGGTCAAGGGCAAGGGCGACAAGGAACGGCTGGTGCCTTTGTCCCCCCCTGCGCGCGATGCTCTGCGCGATTGGCTGGCGCATCTGGACGCCGAGGCCGACGGCGCGCGCAAAGCCGGCAAGCCTGCATCAAAGTTCCTGTTTGCCGGACCGGGCGCCGAGGGGCATTTGACGCGGCAGCATTTCTATCTGCTTATCAAAGACATCGCGGTGGCGGGGGGGGTGTCGCCTGCTTTGGTGACACCGCACACCCTGCGCCACGCCTTTGCCACCCATCTGCTGGCAGGCGGGGCTGATCTGATGGTAATCCAGACCCTGCTCGGTCATGCCGATGTCGCCACCACCGAGATTTACACCCATGTGCTGGACGCCCAGCTTAAGGATCTGGTTTTGACGCATCATCCTTTGGCAAAGCCTGCGCGCAAGGCTTGAACCCCTGCGCCGCAGACCCCATAAACAACTGGTACTCAGCCGACACAGGACGACATGGATAGCACGCTCGATATGGCCTTTTGGCTGACTGCCGCCGGAATTTTGGGATTGATCGTTTTGTCGGGCTTTTTTTCCGGCTCGGAAACCGCGCTGACAGCGGCCTCGCGTGGCAAGCTGAAGGCGCAGGCAGACAAAGGCTCCAAAGGTGCCGATGCCGCGATGCAAGTCACCGAAGACAACGAACGCATGATCGGCGCGCTGCTGCTGGGCAACAATATCGTCAATATCCTGTCGGCCTCGCTGGCCACGGCGCTGCTGACGCGGGTGTTTGGCCATAATGGTGTGGCGGTGGCGACCTTGGTGATGACGGTTCTGATCCTGATTTTCGGCGAGGTGCTGCCGAAAACCCTTGCGATCACCTTCCCCGAGGCGGTCGCCGCACGGGTGGCGCCGGTTATTCGCGTGCTGATCTTTGTGTTCTCGCCGGTGATCACCATCGTGCGGGCCTTGGTGCGCGCGCTGCTGTTTTTGGTGGGCGTCAAGACCGACCCAAGCCGTAAGATGCTGGCGTTGCAAGAAGAAATCGTTGGCGCAATTGCCTTGGGCCATAGCGAAGGCGCAATGGAGAAAGACGCGCGCGACCGGCTTTTGGGGGCCTTGGATCTGGGCCAGCGCACGGTGGACGAGATCATGCGCCACCGCCGCCAGATCGAGATGATCGACGCAGACCTGCCGCCGGGCGATCTGATCACCAAGGTGCTGGCCTCGGCCCATACCCGCCTGCCGCTTTACCGCGACAACGAGGAAAACATTTTGGGCGTGATCCATGCCAAAGACCTGTTGCGCGAGGTCGACAGGCTGTTGCGCGGTGACGGTGGCGGGATCGAGGCGCTTGATATCGTCAAAGTCGCGATGAAGCCCTATTTCATCCCCGACACCACCAGTCTTGATGAGCAAATGCGCGAATTCCTGAAACGGCGCACGCATTTTGCCATGGTTGTCGATGAATATGGCGCGCTGCAAGGGCTGATCACGCTGGAGGATATCTTGGAAGAAATCGTCGGCGATATCACCGATGAATTCGATGTGGTGGCGCGCAATTCTGGGCCAAAGATGAGCGAGAACGGCGATTTTCTGATCGACGGCAGCATGACCATTCGCGATTTGAACCGCGCGATGGATTGGAACCTGCCCGACACCGAAGCCAATACGCTGGCGGGCTTGGTGATCCACGAGGCCCAGACCATTCCCAACGAGGGACAGGTGTTTCAGTTCCACGGCTTTCGCTTTGAGGTGATCGCACGGCAGGAAAACCGTCTGACCAAGCTAAAGCTGCGGCCAATTTAAGCGCCCGTGCCCGAATTTGCGCGCAAGGTGAAGCCAAGACTTTCCTTGCGCGCGCCCCTGCGCTATGACCGCGGCGAGAGCACCCTTTGCCCAATTGGAGGCCATTCCATGAGCACCATCATTGACATTCACGCCCGCGAAATTCTTGACAGCCGCGGCAATCCCACCGTCGAGGTGGATGTGCTGCTGGAAAGCGGTGCTATGGGCCGCGCGGCGGTGCCTTCGGGGGCCTCGACCGGCGCCCATGAGGCCAACGAGCGCCGCGACGGCGACAAGGCGCGCTATCTTGGCAAGGGCGTGCTTGAAGCGGTGGCGGCCGTGAACGGCGAGATCGCGCAAGAGATCGTTGGTTTTGACGCCACCGAACAGGTCGGCATCGACCGCACCATGATCGAATTGGACGGCACGCCGAACAAATCGCGTCTGGGGGCCAATGCGATTTTGGGCGTGTCTTTGGCAGTGGCCAAGGCTGCGGCAGAATTCACCGGCCAGCCTTTGTATCGCTATATCGGCGGCACTTCGGCGCGGATGCTGCCGGTGCCGATGATGAACATCATCAACGGCGGCGAACATGCCGACAACCCGATCGACATTCAGGAATTCATGATCATGCCGGTGGGGGCTTCGAACATCAAAGAAGCCATCCGCATGGGCTCTGAAGTGTTCCACACCCTGAAAAAAGAGCTGCAAGCCGCAGGCCATAACACCGGCATCGGCGACGAGGGCGGCTTTGCACCGAACCTCAGCTCTGCCCGCGATGCGCTTGATTTCATTCTGAAATCCATCGAAAAAGCTGGCTATAAGCCCGGTCAGGACATCTATCTTGCGCTGGATTGTGCGGCCACCGAATACTTTAAGGGCGGCAAATACGAGATGAAGGGCGAGGGCAAATCGCTGAGCATCGAAGAGAATGTCGATTTCCTTGCAGGCCTTGCGGCCGACTATCCGATCATCTCGATCGAGGATGGCTGCTCGGAAGATGATTGGGCGGGCTGGAAGCTGTTGACCGAGCGTCTGGGCGCAAAGGTGCAGCTGGTTGGCGACGATCTGTTTGTCACCAACCCGCGGCGTTTGGCCGAAGGCATTGCCGCAGGCTGCGCCAATTCGATGCTGGTCAAGGTCAACCAGATCGGCACCCTGACCGAGACCTTGCAGGCCGTCGATATGGCGCATCGCGCGCGCTATACCAATGTGATGTCGCACCGCTCGGGCGAGACCGAAGATTACACCATCGCCGATCTGTCGGTGGCCACCAACTGCGGCCAGATCAAGACCGGCTCGCTGTCGCGCTCGGACCGGCTGGCCAAGTATAACCAGCTGATCCGTATCGAGGAAATGCTGGGCGAGACCGCAGAATATGCGGGCCGCTCGATCCTGCGCGGCTGATATCTTAAGCCTCGTTTTAGAAAGGCGCGTGCAGCTTTGCGCGCGCCTTTTGCGTTACAGCGCCCGCAACAGCCGCGCAGGCGCATAGGGCTGCCACAGCGCATCCGCCCCCTGCCCCAAGATCTGATCGGCCAAAGCCTCGGCGGCAAAGGCGGCAAGGGTGACGCCCGAATGCATCACCGCAAGGCTAAGCCCGTCGCAGGCCTGCCCCAGCACGGGCAGCGTATCGCCGGGCACCGGGCGATGACCGATCTGGGTCTGGGCAAGGCTGATCTTGCTGCCAAAAAGCTCCGATAGATTGGCAAGCGTGGTTTGCGCAGCACCTTCGGCGATGCTTTCGCTTGGGTCAGATTGATGATGCGCCGCACAGGGCGCGATCAGGCTGCCATCGGCGGTTTGGCGAATTTCCTGCTCGGGCGTGACAAGAATATGATGGATGCGAAACGCCACGGGATCGCTGCGCAAAATCAGGCCGGGCCGCTGCAACATCGGCAGATCAAGCCCGATGCTGTGCAAAAGCTGCGGCGTGGCCACGCCTGCGGCCAGAATGGTGTGATCGGCGATCAACGGCCCGATTGCGCTTGCAACCCCGCTGACCCGCCCGCCGGTCTGGATCAGGCCTTTGGCCGCAAGCCCCGACAGAACCCGCGCGCCAGAGGCTGCAAGCAGCGCATGGGTCAGGGCTGTGGCATCGGTGGCGCCTTCGGTGACAAAGTGCAGCGCGCGGGCGGGCGGATGCGCAAGCGCGGGTTCCAAGGCAGCGATCTGTTCGGCTGTCACCGGATCGGCCGGATAGCCCAAAGCGGCCAGATCGGCCTGCATCTGATCAAAGCCTTGGCCCTGATCCTCCCACCACAGCGCACCTTGCCAGCGCGGCGCGGGCAGCGCCATCTCGCGTTGCAGGCGGTGATGCGCGCGCATCGCCTCGGCGCGCAGGCGGTGGTGGGCGGCATCGGCATAAAAGCTGGCGTTGATCCAGCCAAAACTGCGGCCAGAGGCAGCGCTTGCGGGGCGCGCGGCCTCGATCACCGTGACCTCGCCCCCCGCCCGCGCCAAGCGAAACGCAAGGCTTGCCCCCAACAGACCCGCACCGATGATAAGGATTTTCATGGCTTCTCCCTTTACAGCGATGCTGACATCTTGGCACAAGATGCGAAAGGGGGCCGCGATGGACGCTGACCGGATTATTGCAAAGCTGGGGCTTGCGCCGCACCCCGAGGGCGGCTGGTATCGCCAAACCTGGGTCGGGCCCGAGGTTGCGGGCCGCGCGGTGGGCACGGCGATTCATTTTCTGCTGAAGGCAGGCGAGGCCAGCCATTGGCACCGCGTTGACGCCGATGAGATTTGGCTTTGGCATGCGGGCGCCAAGCTTGAGCTGTCCTTGGGCACCGACCGCGCCGCATCGGTGATCTTGGGGCCGGATGTGCTGGGCGGCGATCAGGTGCAGGCGGTGGTGCCGCAGGGCTGGTGGCAGGCGGCGCGCAGTTTGGGGGCCTGGAGCTTGGTGTCCTGCACCGTCTCGCCCGGGTTTCGGTTTGAGGGGTTCGAGCTTGCGCCCCCTACCTTTGATTTGCCGCGATGAGACGCGATCAGGCCTTTATCGCCGCCCTGCCGATGGCGGTGAAAGCGCGGCTGATGCTGCGATCCGACCGCGAGGGGCTGCGGCATCTGCTGGGCCATGCCGGTTTGATCGCGGTTTGCGGCGCGTGGATCGGGCTTGGCCTGCCGCTGTGGTGGGCTTTGCTGCCGGTGCAGGGCGTGCTGATTGTGTTTTTGTTCACGCTGGAACATGAGGCGACGCATAAGACGCCCTTTGCCTCGGAACCGCTGAACGAGGCGGTCGGGCGGGCTTGTGGCTTTTTGCTGCTGCTGCCGTTTGAAAACTTTCGCTATTTTCATCTGGCCCATCACCGCTGGACCAATATCGATGGCCGCGACCCCGAGCTTGCGGGGCCAAAGCCCGAAAGCTGGCGCGATTGGGCGCTTCATGTCAGCGGCCTGCCCTATTGGCGCGGCCAGATCCGCCAAATCGCCGACCATGCTATGGGGCGCACGGATGCAAGCTATCTGCCCCGCAGCGCAGCGGCGCGGGTGCAGCGCGAGGCGCAAGTCATGCTGCTGGGCTACGCGGTGGTCGCACTCAGCCTGTTGCTGACGCCGCTGCTGTTCTGGGTCTGGCTGCTGCCGATGATTTTGGGTCAACCCGCACTGCGGCTCTATCTTTTGGCCGAACATGGTGATTGCCCAAAGGTGGCCGAGATCTTTTTGAACACCCGCACCACCACGACCACGGCGCTGATGCGGTTTTTGGCTTGGAACATGCCCTATCACACCGAACATCACGTCTTTCCCGCCGTGCCGTTTTACCAATTGCCGCGCCTGCACCGCCTGATGCGGGCCGAGTTGCGGGTGACAGCCGCAGGCTACCGCGCCTTTACCGCCGCCTATCTGCGCCGCCGCCGCTAATATCGCGCGCTTGGATTGTATCGTATACAAAATTGCGGTGGCGGTGCGGACGGCCGCAGGCTAGCTGTTTGGCATGAACACCACGGTAAAAAATGAAGACTCGCTGCGCGGCTTGGGCTTTGCGCTGACCGCCTATGTGCTTTGGGGCTTTTTGCCGATTTTCATGAAGGCGCTGGCGCATATCTCGCCCGCCGAGGTGATCGCGCATCGGGTGATCTGGTCGCTGCCGATTGCGGGCGTGGTGCTTTGGGCAACGGGGCGCACCGGCGATCTGATGGTGGCGCTGCGCACCCCGAAAATGCTGCTGATGGGGGCGGCGACGGCGGCGCTGATCACCATCAACTGGGGGATTTACGTCTGGGCGATCGGCGCGGGCCATGCGCTGGACGCGGCCTTGGGCTATTATATCAACCCGCTGTTTTCGGTGTTTTTGGGCGCGATGCTGCTGGGCGAAAAGCTTAGCCTGTCGCAGAAATGGGCGATTGCGCTGGCGGCCTTGGCGGTGATCGTGCTGACACTCGAGGCAGGCAAACTGCCGCTGGTAGCGCTTGGTCTGACGATCAGCTGGGGCGCCTATGCCTATCTGAAAAAGTCGCTGCCGATTGGGCCAAACCAAGGCTTTTTCCTTGAAATTCTGATCCTTACGCCCTTTGCCTTGGGCTATATCCTTTGGGCCGAAATTACGGGAACCTCGCATTTCATCGCCGGATCAACCTCTGACACAGTGCTGCTGCTGTGCTGCGGTCTGGTCACGGCTGTGCCTTTGATGATCTATGCCAATGGTGCGAAACTGCTGCGGCTGTCGACCATCGGCATCTTGCAATACATCGCCCCGACGATGATCTTTCTGACGGCGGTTTTCGTCTTTGGCGAGCCGTTTGGCACCGCGCGGATGATTGCCTTTCCGATGATCTGGGCGGCGCTGGTGATCTATACCGCCTCGATGCTGCGCCAAGCGCGCGGGCGCTAAGGCCGGCTGATCTTACCGCCGCCAATCGCTGCCGCCACGCCCGTGGTGCTGGCGCAAGAGGTGGGCAGGCCTGCAACCACCCGCGCGGCCAAAAAGCCGAAGGCCTGCGCCTCTAACATATCGCCGTCAAAGCCCGCAGCCTCGATCGGGCGCACCGCGCAGGGCAGCCGCGCGGCAAGCTCTGCCATCAGCGCGCCATTGTGCCGCCCGCCACCCGCAACCAAAAGCTGCGCCACTGGGGCGGGAAAAAACTGCGCAGCTTGCGCAACACAAGCCGCCGCAATCGCCGTCAGCGTCGCCGCCGCATCGGCATCAGACAGCGCTGCGGTCTTGGCATAAAAGCCTGCAAAATCATCGCGGTCCAAGGATTTTGGCGGGATTTTGTGAAAATAGCCCTGCGCCAGAAACGCCTCTACCAGCGCCTGATCGACGCGGCCCGCAGCCGCCAGCGCCCCGCCCAAATCCTGCGCCAGCCCGCGCCGCCTCTGCATCAGATCGTTGATCGGCGCATTGGCAGGCCCGGTGTCAAAGGCCAGCAAAGCGCCCGCAGCTTCAGGCGCAGGCAGGCGCGGGTCGATCCAAGTGACATTGCCCACCCCGCCCAGATTTAAAATCGCAAGCGGTTGATCTGCCTGCATATACTGCGCACAAGCAAAGTGGAAAAACGGCGCAAGCGGCGCGCCCTGCCCGCCCATCGCCACATCATTGCTGCGAAAATCCCAGACCACAGGCTTGCCCAAAGCCTGCGCCAAAACCGCGCCATCCCCTGCCTGATGCGTGCGCCCAGCGGCCGGATCATGCGCCAAGGTCTGGCCATGAAACCCGATCAGATCATAGCCCGAAAACCGCGACAACAGCTCTGCATGCGCGGTTTCAACCACCTCGGCCGCAGCCGCCACCCCCGGCTGCCCCGGCCATTTGCCAAACCCCGCGCGCAAGGTTGCCCGCTCGGCCTCGGAATAGGCGCGATAGGCCTTGGGACCAAACTCGGCAATGCGCTGGCCATCGCAGCGCAGCATCGCCGCATCGACCCCATCCAGCGAAGTGCCCGACATTGTGCCCAGAACCCACAGATCAGCCTGCTTGCCCATATTCCCTTTAGCCCCCAGCCCCGCTATACCCATGCTACCTTAAAGCATGAGTGAGCAATGACCTACCATCCGAAATCCGAATTCATGAGCGTAATGATGACCCGTGGCTTTCTGGCCGATTGCACGGATTATCAAGCGCTTGACGAGGCTTTGGTCAAAGGGGGCGTGCCTGCTTACATCGGCTTTGACGCCACCGCAAAATCGCTGCATGTCGGCTCGCTGATCCAGATCATGATGCTGCGCTGGCTGCAAAAATGCGGCGGCAAGCCCATCGTGCTGATGGGCGGCGGCACCACCAAAGTCGGCGATCCCTCGTTTCGCGCCGAAGAACGCCCGCTGCTGACCTCGGCCCAGATCGACGCCAATATCGCCGGCATCAAGCAGGCCTTCGCGCCCTATGTGCACTTTGGCGAAGGCCCCAATGACGCGATCATGGTCAATAACGCCGAATGGCTCGATGGGCTGAACTACCTTGATTTCCTGCGCGACATCGGGCGGCATTTCTCGGTCAATCGGATGCTGTCGTTTGAATCGGTCAAATCCCGGCTCGACCGCGAACAGTCGCTGTCCTTCCTTGAATTCAACTACATGATCCTGCAAGCCTATGATTTTCTTGAAATCAACCGCCGCTATGGCTGTATCTTGCAAATGGGCGGCTCGGATCAATGGGGCAATATCATCAATGGTATTGATCTGACGCGCCGGGTGCTGGACCATGATATCTACGGGCTGACCTCGCCGCTGCTGACCACCTCTGACGGCAAGAAAATGGGCAAATCCGCCAGCGGCGCAGTTTGGCTGAACGGCGACATGCTCTCGCCCTATGAATTCTGGCAGTTCTGGCGCAACACCACCGACGCCGATGTCGGCCGCTTCCTCAAGCTTTACACCGAACTGCCGCTTGCAGACTGCGACCGCCTCGGCGCGCTGCAAGGCTCCGAGATCAACGCCGCCAAAATCATCCTCGCCAATCAGGTCACAGCCCTGCTGCACGGGCCCGAGGCCGCCACAACCGCCGAGGCCACCGCCCGCGAGGTCTTCGAGCGCGGCGGCGTCGGCGACGATCTGCCCACCGTCACCGTCTCGACCGAAGAGCTGGGTGAGGGCATCAGCATCGTGCAATTGATCCTGCGTGCAGGGCTTGCAGGCTCGGGCAAAGACGCCAAACGCCTGATCCTTGAAGGCGGCGCTAAAATGAACGACGAAATCGTCACCGACGCAGGCCTGCGCATTGGCGCGGGCCATCTGGCCGAACCGCTAAAACTCACCGTCGGCAAAAAGCGCCACGCTTTGGTGGTCTTGGCCTAAACAAAAGGGCAGGACGCACGCGCCCTGCCCCTTCATCTGTCTGAAAATATCCTGGGGGTCCGGGGGCAAAGCCCCCGGCCGCCGCAGCGATCACTCGGTCACAGTCACCTGCGCCATAAAGTCAGGCTCGCTCACCTCGCCATTACCACCGGCACCGCGCTTGATCGCGTCAATCACCTCCATGCCTTTGATCACCTTGCCAATCACCGTATATTGCCCGTTCAGGAAATCCCCCGGTGCAAACATCACGAAGAACTGGCTGTTGGCAGAATCCGGATCCGCCGAGCGTGCCATCCCCACGGTGCCACGCTCAAAAGGCACGTCGGAAAATTCTGCCGCGATATTGGGCAGATCCGATCCGCCCATGCCCGCCATCGAGGTGTCGCCGCCCTTTTTGCCAAACTTCACGTCGCCGGTCTGCGCCATAAAGCCGTCGATCACGCGGTGAAACACCACGCCATCATAGCCGCCCGATTTCGCCAGTGCGACGATTTGGGCTGCGTGTTTTGGCGCGTGCAGGGTGTCAAGGTCGATCACGACCTCGCCCTTCACGCCGCCGTCCACCTCGATTACCAGGTTCGGGCCGGGGCCGTCGCCTTCGGCAAAGGCCGGAGCCGCCGCCAGCAGCAGGGCTGCCAATGCGATCTTATTGAACATCTGCAGCCACCCGCACGGTGATCATCCGATCGGGGTTTGCTGGTGGCTCGCCCTTGGTGATCTTATCGACCAAATCCATCCCCGAAATCACCCGCCCGTAAACGGTATATTGACGGTTCAAGAAGTGGTTGTCGGAAAAGTTGATGAAAAACTGGCTGTTGGCCGAGTTCGGGTTAGACGACCGCGCCGCACCAATGGTGCCACGATCATGCGGGATGCCCGAGAATTCTTGGGTCAGATCAGGATATTCCGACCCACCGGTGCCTGCGCGACGCAGGTTAAAGTCTTTTTCCATATTGCCATTGGCGACATCGCCGGTCTGGGCCATAAAGCCGTCGATCACGCGGTGAAAGCAGACATTGTCATAGGCCTTCTCACGCGCCAGCGTCTTCATCCGCTCGACATGCAAAGGCGCGATATCATTCAGCATCTCGATGACGACTTCGCCGTCTTTGAGGGTGATGATCACGGTGTTTTCTGGGTCTTTGATCTCGGCCATTGGTTTTATCCTTTGTGACATTTGACGCGGAAACTAGCGTTTGATGCGGATAAGGGAAAGGGCAAACAGTTGACGAAAGCCTCGGATGGGCGGAAACAGGGGCAAGACCGAAAGCCTGCATAAGGAGCGCGCTGTGACTTGGAAGACAATCGACGATATGGCCTTGGCGGGCAAAGTGGTGCTGACCCGCGTGGACATCAACGTGCCGATGGAAGGCGCGCAGGTTACTGACGCGACGCGGATCGAAAAGATCGTGCCAACGGTCGAAGATCTGATCGCGCGCGGTGCCAAGGTGGTGCTTTTGGCGCATTTCGGCCGCCCCAAGGGCAAAACCCTGCCCGAGATGAGCCTGCGCTTGGTGCTGCCAGCGCTTGAGGCCGCCTTGGGCCGCAGCGTGACCTTTATGGAGCATCCAAGCCGCGAGGCGATCAACGCTTTGCCGCAAACCGCGGTGGTTCTGGCTGAGAACATGCGCTTTTCACCGCTGGAAGAGGCCAATGACCCGCAGATGGCGGCAGATTTGGCGGCTTTGGGCGATTATTTCTGCAATGATGCGTTTTCGGCGGCGCACCGCGCCCATGCCTCGACCGAGGGCGTGGCCCGCTTGCTGCCGTCTTTTGCGGGCCGCTTGATGGCCGAAGAATTGGCAGCCCTAGAGGCCGCCTTGGGCAAACCCGAGCGGCCTGTGGTCGCGGTTGTGGGCGGGGCGAAAGTCTCGACCAAGCTCGACTTGCTGGGCAATCTGGTCAGCAAAGTCGATCATCTGGTGATCGGCGGCGGCATGGCCAACACCTTCCTTGTCGCCCAAGGCATCGAGGTTGGCAAATCCTTGGCCGAACGCGATATGGCACCGACAGCACTTGAGATCATCGCCAAGGCCAAGGCTGCGGGCTGCACCATTCATCTGCCGATCGATGTGGTGGTGGCGCGCGAATTCAAGGCAGGCGCCGACAATCAGACCGTGGCCGCCGCCAATTGCCCCAGTGATGCGATGATTTTGGACGCAGGCCCGCAAACCGTTGCAGCTTTGCGCCAAGTGTTCGAGGGCTGCAAAACCCTGATCTGGAACGGGCCTTTGGGCGCGTTCGAGATCGAGCCGTTCAACGCCGCCACCAATGCCGCAGCGCAGGCCGCAGCAGAGCTGACACGCGCCGGCAAGCTGGTCTCGGTGGCAGGTGGCGGCGATACGGTCGCGGCCCTGAACCAAGCGGGGGCGGCTGCCGACTTTACCTTCATCTCGACCGCAGGCGGCGCTTTCCTTGAGTGGATGGAAGGCAAAACTCTGCCCGGCGTTGCAGCCTTGGGGTGAAAATTGGGCTTAGGCGGGGCCGCTGTGCCTCGCCTAAGGTCTTGTTAGCGTAAACAAATCTGATGTTAGCGTAACCAATATTGCGCCATGCTCGGAAGCTTTCTACCAGCAAGGAAACCACTTTCCCCGCTGAGGAGCATCCCATGCGCGCGACAAAGGCCGTTCAGAAAATTCTGTCCAATTACGAGGGCGAGACCCCCGGCGTGAAGGCAAATCTGTGCCGGATCCTGATGGAGGGCAAGCTGGGCGGCACCGGCAAGATGATCATTCTGCCGGTCGATCAGGGCTTTGAACATGGGCCCGCCCGCAGCTTTGCGCCAAACCCCGCAGGCTATGACCCGCATTACCACTATCAATTGGCCATCGACGCGGGGCTAAACGCCTATGCCGCACCTTTGGGCTCGCTTGAGGCCGGGGCAGATACTTTTGCCGGCCAAATTCCAACGATTTTAAAGCTGAACTCGTCCAATTCGCTGATGTCAGACACCGCGGGCAAAAATCAGGCGGTGACGGGCTCGGTGGCTGATGCGCTGCGTTTGGGTTGTGCGGCGATTGGGTTTACCATCTATCCCGGCTCTGACATGGCGCTGGATATGTTCGAAGAGATCGTCGAGATGCGGCGCGAGGCAGCAGCCTCGGGCATCGCCACCGTGATCTGGTCTTATCCGCGCGGCGAGGCGATCAGCAAATCGGGCGAAACCGCGATTGATGTCGCCGCCTACGCCGCCCATATCGCAGCACTTTTGGGCGCGCATATCATCAAGATCAAACTTTCGACCGATCATCTGATGTTGCCCGAGGCGAAAAAGGTCTATGAAGATCAAAGCATTGCCATTGCCGACATGGCGCAGCGGGTCAAGCATTGCGTCGATGCCTCTTTTGCGGGGCGGCGCTTGATCGTGTTTTCGGGCGGGGCGGCCAAGGGGGCCGATGCGGTCTATGATGACGCCCGCGCCATCCGCGACGGCGGCGGCAACGGCTCGATCATCGGGCGCAATTCGTTTCAGCGCGACCGCGGCGAGGCTTTGGCGATGCTGGGCAAATTGGTCGAGATCTATCGCGGCCGCGCCTAAGGCCAAAGCCTTGATGCCATAAGCGTTTTTTTGCTTGCAGCTGCATTTTGAGGATTCACATGATTCGCAAGATGTGACATGGTGGCCAAACGAACCATCCCCGACAATGAGGGGTGGGCGTAGAGGCAGAGCAGATGATTACCCCGCAATCACGGCCCGCTATGGGTGGCATGTTTTTTATTGTGCTTGCGTTTACGCTGGGCGGTTACTTCACCTTTGCGGCGGTTCAGGGCGATTACGGAATTTTCCGTCGCGTTCAGATTAACGCCGAAATCGTGAAGCTAACCGCCGAGCGCGATCTGCTTGCATCCGAACTTGCACAGATGAACAATCTGACGCGACGGCTGTCGGATGAGTATCTGGACATCGACCTTTTGGACGAGCGCGTGCGCGATGTGCTGGGCTATCTGCGCGCCGATGAGGTCGTGATCCGCTGATCGGGCGACCCAAACCTGTCTGAATTTCAAATTTTGCATAGCAGCCATGCAGCGGAAACTTCGCTGCATTTTCTTTTTTGCGTTTTTTCACCGATGCTGTATAGATAGTTTAACACTAAACGATCTTGCAACGTGACGGGAGGACGCCACCTTGGCTGCGAAAAAAGCCCCAGAGAAATCAAATGTGTCGAAGGAAGAACTGCTTAAGTTCTACCGCGAGATGCTGATGATCCGCCGATTCGAAGAAAAAGCTGGCCAGCTTTATGGCATGGGTCTGATCGGGGGGTTCTGTCACCTCTATATCGGGCAAGAGGCGGTTGTGGTTGGGCTTGAGGCCTGCACCAAAGAGGGTGACAAGCGCATCACCAGCTACCGCGATCACGGCCATATGTTGGCTTGCGGCATGGAAGCCAATGGCGTGATGGCCGAGCTGACCGGGCGCGAGGGGGGATACTCCAAGGGCAAGGGCGGCTCGATGCATATGTTCAGCCGCGAGAAGCATTTCTACGGCGGCCACGGCATTGTTGGCGCACAGGTGCCGCTGGGCGCAGGTCTGGCCTTTGCCGATAAATACAAAGGCAATGACAATGTGACCTTCGCCTATTTCGGCGATGGTGCTGCCAACCAAGGCCAGGTCTACGAGACCTATAACATGGCCGAACTTTGGGATCTGCCTGTGATTTTTGTGATTGAAAACAATCACTACGCCATGGGCACCTCGCAGGCGCGTTCGACCAAATCGGAAACCTTGTTTGGCCGTGGCTTGGCTTATGGCATTGCCGGCGAGCAGGTTGACGGCATGGATGTGCTGGCGGTCAAAGAGGCGGGCGAAAAGGCCGTGGCGCACTGCCGCGCCGGAAAAGGCCCCTATATTCTGGAAATGATGACCTATCGCTATCGCGGCCACTCGATGTCGGATCCGGCGAAATACCGCACCCGCGAAGAGGTCGAAAAGATGAAATCCGAAAAGGATGCCATCGAACATGTGCGCGATTTGCTGCTGAACTCTGGCCTTGCTTCGGATGAAGATCTGAAGGCGATCGACAAGTCGATCAAAGAGGTGGTGAACGCCAGCGCCGAATTCGCCAAAGCAAGCCCAGAGCCGGCCCTGTCCGAGCTTTGGACCGATATTTACGCCTGAGGGGGAGAAAACCATGGCAGTAGACGTTCTTATGCCCGCGCTTTCGCCCACGATGGAAGAAGGCACGCTGGCGAAATGGCTGGTCGCAGAGGGCGATATGGTCAAATCTGGCCAGATCATCGCTGAAATTGAAACCGATAAGGCCACGATGGAATTCGAGGCGGTGGATGAAGGCAAGGTTGGCCGGATTCTGGTGGCCGAGGGCACCTCGGGCGTGAAGGTGAACACGCCGATCATGACCTTGGTGGAAGACGGCGAATCGGCTGATGCGGCCCCTGCCCCAGTGGCCGCAGCCGTTGCCGCACCTGTGGCGGCAGCAGCCGCAGCACCCGTTGCCGCTGCGGTGGCGGTGGTGTCAAAGGCCAGCCCCGATTGGCCCGCCGGCACGCCAATGAAGACCATGACCGTGCGGGAAGCCCTGCGCGAGGCGATGGCCGAAGAGATGCGCGACAATCCCAACGTCATGTTGATGGGCGAAGAGGTTGGCGAATATCAGGGCGCTTACAAGATCAGCCAAGGCTTGCTGGACGAGTTCGGCCCCAAGCGGATCGTTGACACACCGATCACCGAAGCCGGCTTTACCGGCATCGCGATTGGTGCGGCTTGGGGTGGTTTGAACCCGATTGTCGAGTTCATGACTTTTAACTTCGCCATGCAAGCCATTGACCACATTCTGAATTCGGCGGCAAAGACCAACTATATGTCTGGCGGCCAATTGGGCTGTCCGATTGTGTTTCGCGGCGCCAATGGTGCCGCGGCCCGCGTCGGCGCCCAGCACAGCCAAGACTATGCGGCCTGGTATGCGGCAATCCCTGGCCTGCGGGTGGTGATGCCCTATTCGGCGAGCGACGCGAAGGGTCTGCTGAAGCAGGCGATCCGCGATCCGAACCCGGTGATCTTCCTTGAAAACGAGATCATGTATGGCAAATCCTTTGAAGTGCCTGATTTGGCTGACTTTACCATTCCCTTCGGTAAGGCGCGGATCTGGCGCGAGGGCACGGATGTGACCATCGTGTCTTTTGGCATCGGCATGACCTATGCGCTGGAAGCGGCGGAACAGCTGGCCGCCGAGGGCATCTCGGCCGAGGTGATTGATCTGCGCACCCTGCGCCCGATTGACTATGACACCGTGCTTGCCAGCGTGCAGAAAACCAACCGCTGCGTCACCGTCGAGGAAGGCTTCCCCGTAGGCTCGATCGGCGATCACTTGGCCAGCACCATCATGCAGCGCGCCTTTGATTATCTGGACGCGCCGGTGGTGACCTGCACCGGCAAAGATGTGCCGATGCCCTATGCCGCCAACCTTGAAAAGCTGGCTTTGGTGACGACCGCCGATGTGGTCGCTGCTGTCAAATCTGTTTGCTACCGCTGAGGAGGCGAAAATGGCTGTAGAAATTCTTATGCCCGCGCTGTCTCCGACGATGGAGGAAGGCACGCTGGCGAAATGGCTGGTGAAAGAGGGCGACGCGGTCAAATCGGGCCAGATCATCGCAGAAATCGAAACCGATAAGGCGACGATGGAGTTCGAGGCGGTGGACGAGGGCACGATCGGCAAGCTGCTGATCGCCGAGGGCACTGCGGGCGTCAAGGTGAACACGCCGATTGCGATGCTGTTGGAAGACGGCGATGCGGCGGATGCCAAGCCTGCGGCTGCGGTGGTTGCGGCCCCCGTGGTTGCAGCACCTGTAGCGGTGGCAGCGGTTGCTGCCCCTGTGGCGGCAAAAGCTGGCGGCGCGCGGGTGTTTGCCTCGCCTTTGGCGCGGCGGATTGCGGCGGAAAAGGGTCTGGATCTGACGGCGATCAAAGGCTCGGGCCCACATGGGCGCATCGTGCGCGCCGATGTCGAAGGTGCAAAAGCGGCGGCCCCTGTGGCTGCGGTGGCAGCGGCCCCCGTGCAGGCGCCTATGGCTGCGGTTGCAGCGGCAAGCGGTCCTTCGACCGAAACCGTGCTTAAGACCTATGCTGACCGTCCGTTTGAGGAAATCGCCCTGAACGGCATGCGCAAAACCATTGCCGCGCGCCTGACCGAGGCCAAGCAAACCGTGCCGCATTTCTATCTGCGCCGCGATATCGAGCTGGACGCGCTGATGGCCTTTCGCGGTCAGCTGAACGCCAAGCTGGAAGCGCGCGGCGTCAAGCTGTCGGTGAATGATTTCATCATCAAGGCCTGCGCTTTGGCGCTGCAACAGGTGCCTGCGGCCAATGCGGTCTGGGCTGGCGATCGGGTGTTGCAGTTCAAGAAATCAGATGTCGCGGTGGCGGTGGCGATTGAAGGCGGGCTGTTCACGCCGGTTCTGAAAGATGCCGAAGCCAAGTCGCTTTCGGCGCTGTCGGCCGAGATGAAAGACCTTGCCAAGCGTGCGCGTGACCGCAAACTTGCGCCGCACGAATATCAGGGCGGCAGCTTTGCGATTTCAAATCTGGGTATGTTCGGCGTTGATAACTTTGACGCGATCATCAACCCGCCACATGCTGCGATTTTGGCTGTGGGCGCAGGTGTGGCCAAGCCAATCGTCAAGGACGGTGCGGTTGTGGTTGGCACGGTGATGTCGGTGACACTGTCGGTGGATCACCGCGTGATCGACGGGGCTTTGGGCGCGCAGCTTTTGACCGCGATCAAGGACAATCTGGAAAACCCCTTGGCGATGCTGGCCTAAAGCCTGCACAGCCTAAAAAAGCCCCCGCAGAGCGATCTGCGGGGGCTTTTTCGTTAGATCTTACCGCAAAGCAATTGGTCCATGGTCACCGAGGGCTGCGCGCAGCCCGCCTCGCCCACGACTTTTGCCGGAACGCCCGCAACGGTGGTGTTAGGCGGCACATCTTGCAGCACCACTGACCCCGCGGCGATGCGCGAGCAATGGCCGACATGGATATTGCCCAAAACCTTGGCCCCTGCCCCGATCAGCACCCCGTCACCAATCTTTGGATGACGGTCGCCGTCTTCCTTGCCGGTGCCGCCAAGCGTGACCGAATGCAGCATCGAGACATTGTCGCCGACCACAGCCGTTTCGCCGATCACAATAGAATGGGCATGGTCGATCATGATGCCACGGCCAATTTTCGCGGCGGGGTGGATATCGACGCCAAAGGTCTCGGACACCCGCATTTGCACGAAATACGACATATCGCGCCGCCCGTTTTGCCACAGCCAATGGCCAATGCGGTAGGCTTGGATCGCCTGATAGCCCTTGAAGAACAAGATCGGCTGGATAAAGCGCAGGCAGGCCGGGTCGCGGTCAAACACCGCCGTCACATCGGCGCGCGCGGCTTGGCCAATGCTGGGGTCGCTGGCATAGGCCTCATCCGCGATTTCGCGCAAGATCTGCTCGCTCATCTCGCCGCTGGCGAGTTTCAGCGAAAACCGATAGGCCAGCGCGCGTTCCAACGAGGGGTGATGCAGCAGGCTGGAATGCACAAGCCCGCCCAAAAGCGGCTCGTTTTCCACCATGGCAAAGGCCTCTTGGCGCACGCGCTGCCAGACCGGATCTAGTGCTGCAAGTTTTGTGCTGGTTTCAGCCATGATCAGCCTCCTGTTACGCTATAATAGCATATGGGGCGCGGGTCGGACAATGCCAAGTCAAAGGCCAGATTTTCGCGCGGCAAGCAGGTGGGCGACAAGGCCAAGCGCGGTTAGAAAACTGGCGTCAGCTGTCGCGGGCTGCGGCGCGCGGGCCAAAAGCGCGCGCGCCATCAGGCTGCCATTGCCCCAAGCCGGATGCGCGCGCCCAAGGCGTTTGGCGTAGCGGTGGGCGGCATCGGCTTGGGTGATCAACAACCGCGCGAAAGCCTCGCGCTGCGGTTCTGGGCAGGCCGCAACACAAGCCGCCGCCGCCCAGATATCGCCAATAAGACAGCGCCGCATTGCTAAAGCATCACGCTCAAGTTGCGCGCAGGCCCTGCCCCATAAAGGTTTGACAGCTGCGCCACGCTGATGCTGACCGCGCCCGCCACGCCGTCGCTGGCCTGCATCTGCGCGGTATAGAGAAAGGCGGGGGTGGAAAGCGTCACCTCGCGTTTCACCACACCGGCTTGGATCACCCGCAGCAGATAGGCCTCGTTATCTTCGCCCAAGGGCACCTCGACCGATTGCCAGCTGTCGCCATCTATCCGGCTGCGGCGAACCCAGCTTAAGCCCAGCGCATCGGCGGTTTTGGCCGCGCGCAGATGCACCACCGCATAGGGGCGCAGGCCAATGCCGTCAAAGGCTTGGGTCAGCCCCACCGCCGAGAGGTCATCATAGCCGCGATCTGCCGCAACAAAGCGGTAGCTGCGCGCAAGCCCGCGCGCCGACAGCGGCAGATCAATCTGCTGCAAGGCCGCATCCAGCAAAACAAAGGTGCTGCCCGCAGGCCAGACCGCTGGCATCAGCGCGTCGCTGCCCAATTGGCCGCGCAGCCGCAGGCTGATGTCATAGGTCTTGGGGCCCACCAAAGTGGCGCTGGCAAATTGAAACAGCTCCCAATTCTGCGCCGAGCCATCGCCAATGGCGGCAAGATTGGCACCACCCAGCACCGCCTCGGGCGTGGTTGACGAAAGCGTGCCGGTCTCGATGCGCAGGCGCAGTGCCGGGCCGCGATCCCAAAGGCCAAAGCGCGCGCGCGCAAGCGGGGTCTGCGTCAGCCCAATCGTGGCGGCGCGGTCCAGACTGATGTTATAGCGGAAATCATCCTGCGTGGCCGCGTGCCACAGCGCCACCGGCCCCGGCCAAGGCTGGGCGGTGGCACAGGCATGCGGGGCTTGCGGCACCTCGCCCCCGGTGATCAGCGGCAGATCCAGCATCAAGGGATAGACCGGCAGCGCTGGCGTCACGCTGGCCCAGCTGCGGCGCGGCACCACCAGATCCGAGGCTTGGTAGACGTTCGGATCCACCCTGACCGCATCCAAAAGCTGCATGTCAGAAAGCTCGGCGCGGTCGATGCGGTAGGCTTGGCCCGCCACTTCAACCGTATCGCCGACGCGCACCGCCATCTGCGATCTGGGCAGCGCAAAGCGGGCGGTATCGCGCGAAACCTGCGCCTCGGCCAGCCAGCGTTCTGCGATGGTTGCCGCCTCGGATGCGGTCAGCACCAAGGGCAGTTCGGACTGCGACACCACCTCTGTGCTGTGATCGGCGGCGGTGGCTGCGGCAATGCTGACCGGGAAATCACCCTCGGCCTCGATATAGGAAATGCGCAGATGCACCGGCAATTCGGCCTCTGCGGCGCGGGTCAGTTCAAGCGTGCCGTCAAGTTCAGGGGTGCGCACAAAGCGCTGCGGGTCCAGCCACTGCCCCACCTTGGCGCGGCGCGCCTGCACCACCAAGCGGCCCTCGCGTTCAATCACATCGCTGGGATAGGCCAAAAGCAAAGGCTGCAAAGCCGCGCGGGCGGTGGTCACCTCGGACAGTGTATAGCCCCGCACCAGCCCGCGCGCGCCCGACAGATCAGCATCCGCAAGCCCCGAGGCCGCGCAAATCTCGGCCATCAGCGCCGAAAGGTCGATATTGCTGGCCCGCCCGTTCAGCCAATGGCCCTTGTCGTAATTGCCGCCATCCGACCAGACAGAGCTTGCCGCAGGAAAGGCCGGAAAGGGCCGCGCATCCCAAGCCCAAGCCAAGGACTGCGCGAAATCAAGCATCGGCCCGTTGTATAGAAAAGCCTGCGGATTTTGCGCAGCATCGGTCCAAAAGCGGTGCATCACCTGATAATAGGCCAGCTGCATCAGATCATCGCGCAGCCCGTTCGATCCGCGCGGCAAGGCGGATTCCGAGGATTTCGGATCTAAAAACCGGTTCGGCTGATTGGTGCCCTTATCAATCGCCGCACAGCCATATTCGGTAAAGCGGATCGGCTTTGATCCTGCGATCCAAGCCGTGGGGCTGTCTTGGCGCAGCCCTGCATGGCGTTCGTGGTGCGAATTGCCCCACCAACCGCGAATATCCTTGACCCGAAACACCCAAGGCTCGCCATAATATGGGTCTTGGATCGGCGTGCGCATTTGGGCAGCGGCAGCGGCCTCATCGGCGTAATACCAATCAAACCCCTCGCCGCCAGCGATATTGGCGTAAAGGTAGTCGCGGTTATAGATATCGCCCCAAGCGGCATCGGCGTGATCGCTGCCATCGCGCCAATCTGACAGCGGCATGTAATTGTCGATGCCGATAAAGTCGATCGCCGGATCAGCCCAAAGCGGGTCCATGTTGAAATAAACATGATCCTCGGTGTGATAGCCGAAATATTCCGACCAATCGGCGGCATAGCTGATCTGGGTTTGCGGGCCCAAAATCGCCTTCACCTCGCCCGCCAATTGCCGCAGCGCCTGAACCGCGGGAAAGCTGTCATTCGCGCCGCGAATAGAGGTCAGGCCGCGCAGCTCGGAGCCGACACAAAAGGCATCGACCCCGCCTGCGGCGCGACAAAGATAGGCGTAATGCAGGATAAAGCGGCGATAGCTCCATTCAGCGGGGCCGCTATACAGAACGCTTTGGCCGGTTTGGGTGAAATGCGACGGCTGGGCGGTGCCAAAAAACTGCGCCACCTCTGCGGCGGCGGCGGCGCTGCGGTCTGGGCTTGCAGGCTGGCCGGGGGCTGCGCTGAGCGTGATGCGACCGCGCCAGGGCAAGGCAGGCTGGCCCAAGGCCCCGGTCCAAGGGTCGGGCAAAGCATTGCCCGCCATCTGGTCCATCAGCAAAAACGGGTAAAACGTCACCTCGCGCCCTGCGGCTTTCAGCGCCACAATCGCCTCGATCACCGAGGCATCGGCGGGGGTGCCGCCATAAACTGGGCTGCCCTGCACCAAAGGCACGGCGGCGGCCGTGGCGCGCGGCGTGCTCGAGACCACCCAAGGCATCGGCACCCCATCTTGGGCGTTTTGTTCGACCTTGGGTTGCGGCAGGCACAGGCCACAGCGCAGATCGCTGCCAAACCACGACACCACCAAAGACGCGCCCTTGGCCATGGGCAGCTCTTCGCGCAAAGCCTCGAGCGCATTCGAGAAATCACTGCGGCTGCTGACCGTGTGGATATTGGCCGAGGTATTGGCCCCCAGACCCGCGCTGAAATGCACAGGCGTGGTGGCCAAAGCATATTCGCCCGAACCCGGGATCATGCAGACACCCGGAATAATCTGATCAAAGCCCTGATGCGCCTGCGCCGCCTGTCCCTGCGCGGGGCGCATCACCTCGAAGGAAAACTGCGGGATCCGGTTGCCAAAGCGCGACAGATCAAGGTCTTCGATCACCACATAAGCAATGCCGCGATAGCTGGGCGCATTGCCGGCACCCTCGACAGCGGTGATTTTTGGGTCGGGCAATTGCGTCTCGTCGCCATGATAAAGCCGCAGCGACAGCTGGTCGGCGGCAATCTCGACCCCGTCGGCCCAAATCCGGCCCAGCCGAGTGATGCGGCCCTCGCAAAGGGCCACCGCAAGGCTGACAGTATAGCTGTATTGTGTCGTGCTTTGTACCGTGCGCGGCCGGCCCTTGCCGCCGCCGCTGCTGACCGAGGTGGTGTTGACATGTTCCAAAAACCGGCTGGCCCAGATCACCTGCCCCGCCAGCCGCACCCTGCCCCAGACATGCGCAATCGCCGAGCCTTCGCTGGCCCCCATCACCCGAAACCGCTCGATCCGCCCGACCTCGACCGCTTCTGACCCGCCGCCCAAGACGCGTTGGTCAATCGCACGGCCAATCGTAGCCCCCACCGCGCGGCCAATCACCGCGCCCGAAAGCCCCAGAATGGTGCCGCCAAAGCCAGAGCCGATTGCCGCACCGGCAGCAGATAAAAGCAGGGTTGCCATGGGTTAATGTCCTTCAGGGAATTGAAAACGCGCCACAATTTTGCGCCGCCACGGGGCCGAAAGCGCGGTTTCCACCACGCCGTGGCCGCTATAGGCATGAATAAAGCTTGGGAAAGCGCCAAGCCCGCTGATCAGCCCCAGATGTTTGGCCATAGCCCCCGCCCGCATCCGAAACAGCACCACATCCCCCAAAGCCTCGGCCTCGGGCGGCTTGGGGCAAAGCCAAAGCCGCGCGGCATCGGCCAAGGCCTCGATGCCTGCGGTTTCCGACCAATCGGGCGCATAGGCGGGGATGGCGGTCGGCTCTGGCCCGATCAGCTCGCGCCAAACCCCGCGCAGCAGGCCCAGACAATCGGCGCCTGCGCCTTTGACACTTGCTTGATGCTGATAGGGCGTGCCGATCCAGCCGCGCGCTGCCGCCACAATCACCTCTGGCTGCGGCATCAGGTCAGGCTCCCGCCGTCATTGCGGCCCGCGCTGATCGGATAAGACGACAGCCAATCTTCGCCCGGAATATGCGGAAAGCCGCGAAAATTCAGAAAGTTGCCGAACTTGGCCTTGCAGGTCGCGGCCGTGCGATCACAGCCCGCCTCCAGCCGCAGCAGATCACCCGCCTGCAAGGGCGCGCTCAGGCGGTGCGACAGATCCAGAACGCGGCCCGCGTTTTGCAGCCGGTCTAGCTTGATCACCGCGCTTAGGCCCGCAGCCGCGCCGCTTTGCACCCGCAGCCGGCCGCGCTCGAACCACCGATCGGCATAGGCGTTTAGGTTTGACACCAACATCCGCCCCTGCGCGTCAAAGCCGTCCAGCACCACCTCGGCCATAAAGGCGGGCGTGTTCAGGCTAAGCCCGCAGCGCGCATCGCCCAGAACCGCCGAACACCTGCGCTGAAAGATCCGTCCCATCGGCTGGTTCAAGCTTTCGGTCAGGCCGCGCAATTCGGCCTTAAAGCCGCCCGCTGCCCGGCTGATCTCGCCAAAGCTGCCGCGAAACTGCAAGACCCGCTGCGAAGGATCCGCCCAATTCACCAGCCAGATCAGCACCTCTGCCGCATCAAAGCGCCCCGCGATCAGATCGGCCTCTTCTAGGGCCGCATCCGCCAGCGCGCCAATCGCCTCGCTGTTGTCCACCGACAGGCCGGTGCTGTTTTGCAAAGCCCGCGCCGACATCCCCGTGCTGGCCTTGAACAGCATATCCTCAAAGCGCAGATCCAAATCATGGTCGGTAAAGCCAAAGCGCACCCCATCGCGCCGCGTCACCTGCCACGCACGACAGAGCGTCGTCACCCCAAGCCCCGCATGATCCAACAAAGCCTGCATCATAGCCGCACCTCGACGATTGGCACATTGGGCAATTCGCCCGCACGAAACGAGGCGATCGAGGTCTCGATCCGGTCGGTGTCAAAGCGCGCAGGCACATCAAATTCAAAGCCCGCCGTGACCAGCGCGTTGATGTCTGGCGCCACGGCAAAGCTGACAAGGCCGCTGGTGGGGTCCAGCGTGAACTCTTGCCCCTCGACCTTGGGATCGCCAGCGATGGCGATTTTCACCGTGCCGGCCACCGGTTTGCGGATTTGGCGCAGATAGGTCTGATCGCCCGAGCGGTAGGTCTTGCACAGCTGAAACACGGTTTTGATGCCGTTGCCATAGCCCAATTCCTGATCCAACGCGGTTGTTGGCTGCGCCAAAGCGCCCGATTTATAATCGGACCAATCCTTCCAGCGAAAGGCGTGCAACTGGCCGCGACGCGCCTCGAAAAACGCCAAAAGCGCGTCCAGATCCTCCAGACTGCGCAGACCAAAGCCCGCATCATAGCGCCTGCGCGACTCCTGCCAGGGCGTGTTGCGCTCTTCAAAGCCATTGGCCAGCGTGACGATCTCGGTCAGCCGCTCTGGCCCACCTTGCGAGCCAAAACTGACGTTGGAGGGAAATCTGATCTCGTGAAATGCCATCTTTGGTCCTCACCGATTTCTTTGGCCGCGCGCCAGCAAGCGCTGGGCTTGGGCGGCAAGCTGGCTTTGGCTGCGCTGAAAGCCCTGCACATCGGGCGTCGAGATGTTCATCACCAGCGTGACAGGCCGCCCACCGCCCGAGGTTTGCACCCCCAAACGGCCATCGGCCCCGCGCGCCAGCGGCATGATCGCCTCTGGCCCGGCCTCGCCCATCAGCCCCTGCCCGCCGCGCATCGCAAAAGGCGTCGGCCCTGCCACCACGCCCCCCTTGGCAAAGGGCATCACCCGGCCTTGGGAAAAGCTGCCGCCTTTTTCAAACGGCAAAATCCCGCTGAGCAGCCCGTTGATGCCGCTGGCCACAGCGCCGCCCACCGCGTTTTGCACCGGCTTCATCGCAATGCCGTAAACCGTGTCGACCATGGTCTTGGCGACGATCTTTAACGAGTCCGACAGCTTGGCCCCGTCAAACACCAAACCGTCAAAGGCCCGCCGCAGCCCGCCGCCGATGCTGGTGGACAGCACCCCCGCCTCGCGCCCGGTAAACAGCATCGACTCTCGCATCCGCGACAGCTCGCCCTCAAAGGCCCCCACAATCGAGGTTGACCCCGCCAGCGTGGTTTCAAGCGCTGTGATCTGATCTTGTAGTTCCTTCACCGTCGTCATGGCTTGGCCCCTTTGGTTGATCTGGAAACGCCGCCGCAAGCTGTTCAAGCCGCGCCCGCGTCAGGGGGGGCTCTGCCTGATCGACCCCCAACATGATGCTCAGCTCGACGGGGGTAAGCCGCCAAAACTCGGGCGGGGTCAGGCGCAATTGCCCAAGGCCTGCACGCAACAACCCCGCCCAATCCAGCCGGCTCATGGCTGCGGCAGCGCAAAGGCCCGCGCCAACAGCTCTGCCGCCACCCTTGCGGCCTCAAGCGGGCCGCCGCCGATCTCGACCGTGGCCAGATCCGCCGCCGTGCCGCGCCAGCCCCCACCGCGCAAACCCGCCACAATCAGCGCCAGCACATCGCGGCTGGAAAACCGCCCCTGCTCAAAGCGCTCGACCAGGTCGAACAAAGACTGCGCCTCAAGTGCTGCTTCCAGCTCGGCCAAGGCCCCCAGCGTCAGCTTGGCAATGTGGCGCTGGCCGTCCAAAGTGATCGCCACCTCGCCGCAATAGGGGTTCACCATCACAGCGCCGTAAAGCTCAGCGCGCCGCCCGAAGCGATAGAGATGTCATAGGTCGCCTCGCCGTTATGGCTGCCGGCATATTCGATCGAGGTGATCTGAAACGCGCCTTCCACCACGCCGAAATCGGGGATCACCACCTGAAACTGCGGCATCTCGGCGTTGAAAAAGATCTGCCGCGCGCGCTCGTCTGTATCGGCATCGCGAAACACCCCCGCCCCCGAGATCGAGGCCGTCTTCACCCCCGCCCCCGCCAGCAATTCCCGCCAGCCGCCCGCACTTTCCAAAGAGGTGACATCAACGGTTTCAGCGTTAAAATTGATCCGCGTTGCCCGCAGACCCGCAAGGGTGACAAAGCTGCCATCCCCGATCATATCGACCTTGACCAGCAGGTCCTTGCCATTCTGTACCGCCATGCTTCTCTCCGATCTTGTAAAAATATGTCGAAAATTTTTATCTAAATGGATAAAAAATGTTCGATAAGTGAAACTTTAAAACGCGATCCGGGCGCGAAACAGCAGGTCAATCCGCCGCACAGCGCCCTGATCCAAGCGCCGCGCCGTGGCCCTTTGAAAGCCGATCGAGACCAGATGCCCGACACTCAGCACAAGCGGCAGGGTCAACAGCGCCTCTGAAACCGCTGCCGCCAGATCCTTGGCGGTCATAAACCCCGCCGCATCGCTGATCACCGAGACTTCAAAGCGGTGCTCGGCCCCGGCACCGGTTTTGTCGCTTTGATCCAGCACCTGCTCGGGGCCGATCAGCACAAAGCTGCCCAAACTCGTCCCCGCAGGCACGGCATCGACAATGCTGACCCCCGCCAGCGCAGGCGTGCTGCTCAGTCGCGCGTAAATTGCGGCCTGAAGCGCCGCTGCGGCCTGATAGCTCATGTCGGGCTCTCCTCTCGGGCGATGCAGGTCAGATAGCGGGCCTCGGCGTCGCGCTCGCTGACCGCGATGATGGCAAAGACCCGCGCGCCGTCACGAAAGCGCTGGCTGGGCTGTGGTCGCGCTGGCGAGCCTATCGGGGCCGCGCGCACCGTGATGCGGTAGGCAACAGTTGACAGCGTCACCTCTTCGCCGGCCGCCTCGCGCCCCGCCCCTGCAACCACCTCGGCCCAAAGCGTGCCAAGCGCCTGCCAAGCCAAACTAAAGCCGCCCGCACCATCGGCGACGGTCTGCGAAGCCTCCAGCGTCAAAGGCCGCGACAAAGCGATTGGCCTCATTGCCCGCCCCCCCCCAGCACCCGCACGATGCGCCACCGCTCGATCAGCATCTGCACGCTGACCGGCAGACCCGCCGCGCGCGGGCTTTGCTCGTGACGGTTTTCATAAAATTCCGCCGCCAGCAGCAGCACCGCTTGCGCCAGATCGGGCGGCACATCCGCCCAATCGGGACCAAAGCCTGCGTCAAACACCAGCTCGATCTGGCCGCCACTTGGCACCGCAGGCAAAAACCCAGCCACAGCCACCAGCTTTGGCCGCTGCAGATCCGCCACCAAGCGGTAGCGCGCAGGGGCCACCTCAACCGCCGCCCCGCCCGCATCCATCAGCCGCAACGACACCAAGGCGCTGATCGGCGCAATCGGCAAAGGCTGCTCGTCCAAACCACGCCAATCGGCAAGGCAAAGCTGAAACCGCCGCTGCAACAGCGCCTTGCCAATCCGCCCCTCAATCGCCACCGCCGCTGCGCGCAAATAGCTCTCGATCAGCCCGTCTTGCAGCGCGTCATCGGAAAACCCTGTGCCCAGCCGCAGGTGCTGCTTCATCGCCTGCAAGGGCAAGGCGCTGGCGGCAAAGCTGGTGATCTCTGTTAACGTCATTTCCATTCCCTTCGCGAAACCCGCTGCTGATGTGACCGCAAGCGCCGTCCAATGCCCGGCCCCCACAGAGGGCCGGGCATCTTGTCAGGTGTCAGGACACCGCGATTTTCAGCAGTTTGATCGCCGCATAATCGGTGACATCGCCGCCCACGCGCTTGGAGGCATAGAACAGCACGTTTGGCTTGGCCGAGAAGGGGTCGCGCAGAATGCGCAGATCTGGGCGCTCGGCGATGGTATAGCCGGCTTTGAAATCGCCAAAGGCAATCGCATAGGCATTGGCGGCGATATCGGGCATGTCTTCACAGATCATCACCGGATAGCCCATCAGCCGCGCAGGCTCGCCCGCAGCCAAGCCGTCCGACCACATAAAGCGGCCATCGGCGTCCTTCATCTTGCGCACCGCCCCCGAGGTTTTCGAATTCATCAAAAACGCCGCATTGGCGCGGTAATCAGCCCCCAGCGCATAGACCAGGCTGATGATGCAATCGACCGAATTGGTGGTGGCAAAATCATCCAAAGCCCCTGTCGCCACATAGCCAAGGCTGCCCCAGGCCCAAACGTCATTGGCAAGCTTTGGCGCCAGCAAAATGCCCTTGGGCTTGTCCACTCCGTCGCCGTTGATAAAGGCCGCAGCCTCGGCGCGAATAAAGCGGGTGGCAATCTTGCCCGCCAGCCAGCCTTCAACATCAAAGGCCGCGTCATCCAGCAGCCGCTGCGAGGCCTTTGGCATCGCCGACAGCTCGTGCAGCGGGATCGAGATCCGCTCGATGGTCGGGGTCGAGGTCTCGGTGGTGGCGCTGGCCTCTGTGGCCCAACCCGAACCCACCTCGGTGCGATCAACCAAGACATCATAAGAGGTCGCCTCGACTTGCACCACATTGGCAAAAGCCCGCAGCGACGAGGTTGACACCAACATCGTGCGGATGCTGTCGGCGGTTTGCGGGTCCACCAGATAGCCACCATCGGCCGCCACCGCCGAAGACATCGCCTTACCTTCCAGCGTCAGCCCGCGCATCGCGTCGTCATCGCCCGAACGCACATAGGCCGCAAAGGCCTTTTTATGGGGCACATCTTGCTCGGCGTGAACCGAAAGCGCGGGGCGGGAATAGGTCATCTGTTTACGATCAAGCATGGTCAGTCGCTCTTCCTGTTGCTGCAGTGATTTCTTAACGTCGCCTTGAAAGCCACTGAAGGCATTCAAAAATCCAGCCATCGCGGATTTCACGTCCGCACCCGGATTGGCGGCTGTTTCCTGGGCGTGAGGCATAACTTCCCCAGCCCGAGCCTTTGTCTCGGTCATCATGGTTTCCTTGAGTTTGGTCGTGAGGGGCCGCGCTAGCTGCGCTGGGCCAGGGTTTCGGCAGCCGCCTGAAACAGCGCTGCCAGCTCGCGCCAGTCCTCGGCCTGGGGCAGATCGCCCTTAGCCTGAACCCGCGCCTCAGGAAGCATTGGAAAGGTCACAAGCGAGACCTCCCAAAGCTCCAGCTCGGACAAAAGGCGCTGCCCCTTGCCGTTGCGTTCCGCCTTGACGGTGCGATAGCCGATCGACAAACCGTCAATCGCCCCCGCACCCAAAAGGGCTGCGGCCTCGCGCCCCTTGTCAACTTCGGTCAAAATGCGGCCCTTGACCCAAAGGCCTGTGGCGTCTTCGCGCACCTCGTCCCAGACGCCGATTGGCTGGGTGGGGTCGTGCTGCCACAGCATTTTCACCGCACCGCCGCGGGCCGCAAGCCGGGCAAGGCTGGCCGCATAAGCGCCCTTTTGCACCACATCATTGCCCTGATCGACGCGGCCAAACAGGCTGGCATAGCCCGCCACCGTGGCGCCATCGGTCACGGTCAAACCGGCCTCTGGCTGGTGATATTTGCGCTCGGGCGCGCCTTGCATCTTCCAATTCATCGCATTCTCCTATTTGCCAGCCGCGCGCAGCAGGGTCTCGGCCATCTGCGCCAGTAAAAACGCCGCCACCCCGTAAACGCCGAGCCAAATCCGCTTTTCCAACCGCTCGAGCACCGCATCAATTTGGCCCAGCCGATACTCAAGTGCGGCCCAGCGCTCTTGGGCGACACGCTCATTCGCCTCTATCCGCGCCGATGCCGCGTCAAAGCTGTCGTAGACATAGCGCGAACCTTCCGAGCCAGAGCGCTGGGTCATGCCTCCTCCGACAGCCGAGGCAGGCCCAAAAGCACCCGCTTTTCTGCGGCCGTCAGGAAATCTGCCGCCCCCACCCGCGCCCATTGCTGATCGCGCTCGACCGCCAAGGCGGGGATCTGGTCCAGATCGGGCCGCAGCTCGACCACCTCGCCGCTAAACATCGACAACCAATGCGAAATCCCCGCCGTGACCCGCGCCACCAAGGGCAGCACCGTCAGGCGGTAAAACGCCCGATTGGCCTCTTGATAGTTCGAATAGGTCGCATCCCCCGGAATCCCCATCAGCATCGGCGGCACGCCAAAAGCGGTGGCAATCTCGCGCCCAGCTGCCTCTTTGGTCTTTTGGAATTCCATATCCGAAGGGCTGAACCCCATCGGCTTCCAATCCAAACCGCCTTCTAACAACATCGGGCGGCCAGCGTTGCGCGCGCCTTGGTGGTGCATCTCCATCTCGCTGACCAGCCGGTCGTATTGATCACTGGAAAGCTGCGCCTGCCCATCCGCGCCCTTATAGACAATCGCCCCGGATGGCCGTGCCGCATTGTCCAACAGCGCCTTGGACCAAGCACTGGCCGAAGTATGCACATCAATCGCCACCGCCGCCGCCTGCAACGGGCTAAAGCCATAGTGATCGTCGGCGGGGTGAAAGGTTTTCAGATGGCAGATCGGCTGCATCTCCTCTGACATCGCAAAGCGGTGCTTGCGCCCGCCTACGGTGTAATCATAGCCCGCAGGCCAGCCGTCTGGCCCCGGCACCACCGCCATGCGGTCGCTGCGCAAGACGTGCAATTCGCCCGGCAGCTTGTCCATCCCCGGCACCGCCTCGATATAGGCATTGCCCGAAAGCAACAGATGCCCGTAGATCGCCTCGAACAACTCGGCCCGCCCCTGCGCCGCATTCGGCCTGCGGATCAGATCCAACACCGGATGGCTGTCATAGCGCCGCTCGTGGTCTTGCAGCACCAAAGGCAGCGCGGCTGCGGCCTCTGAAATCAGCTTGACGGCCCGAAAGCCCATCGGGTTGCCCTGAAATCCGGTCTTGGCCAAGGACACCAGATCGCGCGCGCTCCACGCCACCCGCCCCGAGCTGCCAAAGGCCACCACCCGCCCCACGGCCGAAGCCTTGGTCTCGGTCACAGGGGCAGCCTGCATCTCGGGGGCACGTTTCAGGAAATCGAAAACCATCTGTCAAAGCTCCTATCCGTGGCTGCGGCCTTTGACGACCGCCCGCCCTCTTGTCTGCAAACCGTTCTAAAGCGGAAAAGTTTAAAGGCTCTAAGACCAGCGCGCGCTGCTCTGCGGCTACAGGCTACGCATCTGAGGGTTGCGGTATTTCTCGGAAGGCTCGACGATCAGATCAGTCAGCGCCCAAACCAAAGCGTCCACGCGGTCGGGCGAGCCTTTGCCCAGATAGCCCTGCGCCGTCATCTGACACATCTGTAGCTCCAGCTCTGGCATCCCGCGCAGATGCGCCACCCGCCCCTGTTCATAAAGCGCCGAGACCGGTTCGGCCCGCACGCCCTTGCCACGGCTGGCCCGCACAGCGCGGTAAGGCACCAAGGGGTCAATCTGCCGGATCACCCCCTCCACCAGATCACCGCCCTGATTGACCTCTGCCACCAGCCGGTCTGCCTTATGCCGCTCCATCGCAGCGATGGCCGCACGCGCCCATTGCTCGGGGCTGGCCCCCGTGACCGAGGCGTCTTCCAGCACCACCGCCCGCCAGCTTTGTGGCGCGCCTTCAGTGATCGCCCCCACCACCACAATGCCGCAGGCGTCCGATCCACCATGCCCGGTGACAGGCGGATCCACCGCCACCACAATGCGCTGACAGCGCGGCGCTTGTGCGATGCGCTGCGCCTCCAGCGTGGCGGTTGACCACAGCGCGCCCTGCACATCCTCGACCAACAGCCCCTGCAACTCTTGTGCGCCCAGCAAGGTCCCCGCGTATCGGCTGCGCACCTCTTCCAAGAACGAGGCCGCCAGATGCGCGCGATTGGCATCGGTGGGGGCATGGGTCATCACGCTCGAGGGGTTCTTCAAGATCTGCTTCAGCACCGCCACATTCTGCGGCGTCGTTGTCACCACCTGCTGCGGGTTCTTGCCCAAGCGCAGCGCGAATTGCAGCTGATCCCAAGCCTTCTGCCCGCGCTTCCATTTCGCCAATTCATCGACCCAAGCCGCATCAAACTGCGGCCCGCGCAAACTGTCGGGATCATGCGCAGAATAGACCTGCGCCACCGCGCCATTGGGCCAAAGCAATTGCTTGCGCGTGGCCTGCCATTCCGGCCGCCTGTCGGGGGGCGAGCAGGCAAGGATGCCACTGTCGCCAAAGATCATCACCTCGCGCACCTGATCCACCGTCTCGCCCAACAGCGCCACGCGCCGCGCGCGGCCCGGATCCTGCGGCCCCGCGCCCTCGACCTGCGCGCGCACCCACTCCGCGCCCGCCCGCGTTTTGCCAGCACCGCGCCCGCCCATGATCACCCAGGTCTTCCACACCCCTTCAGGCGGCAGCTGATGCGCCAGCGCCCAGAATTCGAACATCCAAGGCAGCGCCAAAAGCGCGTTTTCACTTAGGCCTGCGATAAAATCCTCAACCTGTTGCGGCGTCGCGGAGGCGAGCCAATCTGCGCCCGATCTCATCGCGCGCGGCTGATAGGTCGAGCGTGCCGGTTCCGACAGCCCCTGCAACTTGCTTGCGGAGTTTTTCAACTTTACCTCTTTCATCCATCACAAGAAAATAGGCGGCCCGTAGATCGCGCACAGCAGTCATCGCTGCCTTTGCATCCTCGAGTTTGCCGCGTTTCACCGAATTGACCGCTGTGACCAGCTCTTCAGCCGCCACGCGCATCAGCTGTTCGACCTGCGCCAACATATCGACCCCAGGTTCGTCGTCCGCCGAGAAATTTATGCTCATATGGTGTCTGACCCACCTTTCATGCCGCCCCGCACGATAGACATGAAAAAACGGCCCAAGGGTTGCCCCCAAGCCGTTTGCCCATCTCTTCTAGCATAGGAAATTGCTACATCAGATCGCGCGCAAAGTCAAGATAAAACCGTTTTATATCAGTGACTTGCGCGCGCAGAGTTAGGGTTTCATTAACCCCTTAAGGCGCCACCGCAGGCTTGGCTGCCTCAATCGCGCGCCATTTCACCACATTGGCGTTATGCTCGGCCAAGGTTGTGGCAAAGGCATGGCCCCCCGATCCGTCGGCCACAAAGAACAGATAATCGCTCGGCTCTGGCTGCAAGGCCGCCTCGATGCTCAACCGCCCCGGATTGGCAATAGGCGTCGGCGGCAAACCTAAAATAACATAGGTGTTCCAAGGCGTTGCAGCCTTAAGCTCGCTTTGGCGCAACCCCCGCCCCAACAGGCCTTTGCCTTTGGTCACACCATAAATCACCGTAGGGTCGGTTTGCAGCCGCATGCCCTTGGCAATGCGGTTCAAAAACACCCCCGCCACCAGCTTGCGCTCGGCCGCCACACCGGTTTCTTTCTCGACGATCGAGGCCATCACCAAAGCCTCTTCCGGCGTCTTATAGGGCAGCCCGGCCGCGCGCTGCGCCCAAAGCTCGGCCAAAGTCGCCGCCTGCCGCGCTTCCATCTCGGCAATCAGCGCCGCACGATCAGCCCCTTTTTCCACCTCATAACTGTCAGGCGACAAGATGCCCTCGGCGGGCACCGCCTCGATGCTGCCCGACAGAAAATCCGCCCGCTTCAGCGCATCCACCACCTGCCACGATGTAACCCCCTCGGCCAAAGTGATCCGCAACCGCAGATCCCCTGCCTGCGCTGCATCCAGATAGGCACTTGGCGCGGCCTCGGCGGCCGGATCAAAGCTTGCCACTTCGACATAGCGATTGCTGACAGGATCAAGCTCGCGCAAGATCACCTGACTTTTCGCCACAGATATGCGGAAATTCACCTCGCGCCCACAGGTCGATTGCCCGCCCGCCGTCAGATCGTCCAGCACCGCTTCCATCGAGGCATTGGGCGCGATCAGATAGCTGCCAAATTTCAAATCCTTGGACCGACCCGAATAATCCGCGCCAATGCGGAAAATCCGCGCATCGCTGACCGCACCCTGCTCTTCCAGCGTGCGCCCCACCTGCGACAGGGACGCGCCGCGTTCCACCTTGAAACAAATCGGCGCGGCCAATGGCCCCGCGCCAACAAACTGCTGCCGCCCCCAAGCGATGACCCCAAAGGCAACCACAAGGATCACAATAAACAAAGTCAACGCATTAGAGGCAACAGACTTCCACATCAGGCCTTAACCTTCCCCAAAACAAGGCTGGCATTGGTGCCGCCAAAGCCAAAAGAATTCGACAGCGCCACATCAATCTTGCGCTTGCGCGCCGCATTTGGTGCCAGATCCAACTTGGGGGCAATCGCCGGATTATCAAGGTTAATCGTTGGCGGTGCCACCTGATCGCGCAGCGCCAGCACGCAGAAAATCGCCTCCACCGCGCCCGCAGCCCCCAGCAAATGCCCGATGCTCGACTTGGTCGAAGACATCGTCGCCTGCGCCGCCGCATCCCCCATCAACCGCTCGACAGCGCCCAGCTCGATGGTATCTGCCATGGTCGAGGTGCCATGCGCGTTGATGTAGTCAATATCGGCAGGCTCAAGCCCAGCGCGTTTCAACGCCATCTGCATCGAACGGAACCCACCATCGCCATCTTCGGCAGGTGCGGTGATGTGATAGGCATCCCCCGACAACCCATAGCCCAGAACCTCGGCATAGATCTTGGCACCGCGTGCCACGGCATGCTCGTATTCCTCCAGCACCACCACGCCCGCGCCTTCGCCCATCACAAAGCCATCGCGATCGGCGTCATAGGGGCGGCTGGCTTTGGTCGGATCATCGCCGCGCTTGGTCGACAGCGCCTTGCAGGCGTTAAAGCCCGCGATGCCAATCTCGGAAATCGGCGCTTCCGCCCCGCCTGCCAGCATCACATCGGCATCGCCCCATTGGATCAGCCGCGCCGCATCGCCAATCGCATGCGCGCCCGTTGAACAGGCCGTCACCACCGCATGGTTCGGCCCCTTGAAGCCAAAGCGGATCGAGACCTGCCCCGAAATCAAATTGATCAGCGATCCCGGAATAAAGAACGGCGAAACCCGCTTTGGACCCTTTTCCTTGATCAAAACCGCCGTCTCGGCAATCGAGGTCAGCCCGCCAATGCCCGAGCCGATCATCACGCCAGTGCGGCAACGATCTTCTTCGGTTTGCGGCTCCCAACCAGAATCGCGCACCGCTTGCACAGCCGCCGCCATGCCGTAAAGGATGAAATCATCGACCTTACGACGGTCCTTCGGCTCCATCCAATCGTTGGGGTTAAAGCTGCCATCTGTGCCATCGCCAAAGGGAATTTCGCAGGCATATTGCGTCACCACATTGCTGGCATCAAAGCGGGTAATTGGCCCGGCACCAGACTGGCCCGCCAAAAGACGGCTCCAAGTTTCTTCCACACCGCAGGCAAGGGGTGTGACCATGCCCAGACCCGTTATGACAACACGACGCATATTTGCCCCCAAATTGGTTCAATCCAGCTTTTCCGCCTGATACACGCCCCCCGCCTTGGGCGCAACAATCGGCTTGCTTGGTCTGGATCACGCGCCATTTTGCGCTAAGTGTCGCAGCCCTGCGCTTCACGCAAAGATTTATTGACCTATTCTGCCAAGCTGATAAGAAATGAATGAACGTTCACTTCCCTTTCGCCCCCATGCCGGAGCCTCCATGACCTCTGTCGCCACCGCCCAAGACCTTCGGGCTGAACAACGCACCTTTGACATTCTGGCTTTGGTCCGCGTCGCCTTTGCCGAAAAAGGCTTTGACGGGGCGTCGATGCAAGACCTCGCCCGCGCGGCGGGGATGAGTGTTGGTAATTTCTACCGCTATTTCCCCTCCAAAGCTGCCATCGTCGAGCAGCTGATCGCGCATGATCTGGCCGAAATGGAGGGGCATTTCGCCGAGATCATGACCTCACCTTTCCCGCTTTTAACGCTGAAACAACAGGTTGCACTGCAAATTCAGCTGCATCAAGAGTGTGTCGATGGTCAAATCTGGGCCGAAATCACCGCTGCCGCCCTGCGCAAACCCGAGATCGCGCAGGCCGCCGATCGGATGGAAGCCTCGATCACGGCCAATCTGATGCAGGTCTTTGCCCGCGAAACCGGGCTACCGCTTGCCGAAATCACCAAACGTTTTCAAAGCCATGCCAGCTATATCGTGCTGCTGGTCAAAGCCGCCTCTATGCAAGCGCCGCGTGCGCCCGAGGCTCGCGACGCTTTGAACACGCTTATTCTTAACACCATTGATCAAATGCTGGCCGAAGTCGCCCGCGCCTCGTTGAAAGTTAAATGATGACCCCGATATTTCCCCTGATGCTTGTCGCCCTGCTTGGCTCTGCTGCCGCTCCGCTTTGGGCGCAAACCGCGCCGAGCGATCAAACCACCCTGCCCGCAATCACCGTATCAAAGGTGCAAAGCCGCGACTTGCGCGACATCGTGCTGGCCAGCGGCCTGATCACCCCCTTGCAACAAATCCAAGTGGTGCCACTGATCGAGGGCCAACCGATCGAGGCTTTGCTTGCCGATGTTGGCGACACTGTGGTCGAAGGCCAAGTGCTGGCGCGGCTGTCTTCCTCGACGCTGACGCTGCAAAAGGCGCAGCTGACCGCCTCTATCGCCGCCGCCCGCGCCCAGATCGCTCAGGCTCAGGCGCAGGTGCTTGACGCCACCTCTTCCGCCGCCGAAGCCCAGCGCGTGGCCGATCGCACCAAAGCGCTTAAGGCCCAAGGCACCGCCAGCCAAGCCGCCGCCGATCAGGCCACCGCCGCCGCCGTCTCGGCCGGCTCGCGCATCGCGGTTGCCACCCAATCCGCCGAAGCCGCCAAAGCCCAGCTTGCCCTTGTCGAAGCCCAGATTGCCAACGTCGATCTGCAACTCTCGCGCACCGAGGTCAAAGCCCCCTTTGCAGGCGAAATCACCGCCCGCAACGCCCAGCTTGGCGCTGTGGCCTCGGCGCAAGGTCAGCCGATGTTCACCCTGATCCGCGACAATGCGCTAGAGCTGCGCGCCGATGTCGCCGAAACCGACCTTGCCCGCCTGCAAATTGGCCAATCGGTCGAGATTATGCTGGTGGGCGCCGCCGCACCGATCAAAGGCTTGGTACGGCTGGTCGAGCCAAGCATAGACCCAATCACCCGCCTTGGCCGCCTTCGCATCAGCTTTGAAGACGCAAGCGCAATTCGGGCCGGCATGTATGCCGAAGCCAGCATCCTGCTGCGCGCGGCAAACGTGGTCGCGGTGCCAATTACCGCGCTTGGTCGCGCCGATGGGCAAGCCCAAGTGCTGGCGGTCAAAGACGGGCAAGCCCATAGCCTCCCCGTCACCACAGGCATGCGCGATGGCGGTTGGGTGGAAATCATCCAAGGCCTGCAAGCGGGCGATACCGTCGTGACAAAAGCCGGCGCTTTCGTGCGCGACGGCGATTACATCAACCCGATCGCGGCCGATGCCGCCGCAACGAACTGAGGCTCAGGATGAACTTCTCAGCTTGGTCCATTCGCAATCCCCTTGCGCCGTTGCTGGCCTTTTTCATCCTGATGGTTCTGGGGTGGCAAAGCTTCAACGCGCTGCCGATCACCCGCTTTCCCAATATCGATGTGCCCGTCATCGCCGTCGCCGTCAGTCAACCCGGCGCCGCCCCCGCCGAGATGGAAACCCAAGTCACCAAAGTGATCGAAGATGCCGTCGCAGGCATCACGGGTGCGAAAAACGTAACCTCGAATGTTGTCGATGGGCTATCGACCACCGCCGTTGAATTCCGCATCGAAGTGCCAACCGACAAAGCGCTGCAAGACGTCAAAGACGCCGTCGACCGCGTACGGGCAAAACTGCCCTCGGGCATTGACGCGCCAACTGTGACCAAGATCGAGGTGGAAGGTCAGGCGATCATGACCTTTGCGGTTTCGGCCCCCGATATGACCTTGGAAGAGCTGTCTTGGTTCACCGACGACACCATTCTGCGCGCGCTGCAAGGCCGCCCGGGGGTTGGGCGCATCGACCGCTTTGGCGGCGCAGACCGCGAGATCCACATTGATCTTGATCCGATCAAATTGGGCAGCTTTGGCATCACCGCGCCGATGGTAAATGCGCAGCTGCGCGCCACCAACGCCAACCTTGGCGCAGGCCGCTCGGAAATCGGCACAGGTGAGCAGGCGATCCGCACCCTTGGCGACGCCGAGACCGTGGCCAATCTGGCACAAACCAGCATCGCGCTGCCCTCGGGGCGGCATGTGCGGCTGTCCGATTTGGGCAGTGTGACCGACACCTACAAAGATCTGCGCTCGTTCTCTCGGGTTAATGGCAATCAGGTTGTGACCTTTTCGGTGTTTCGTGCCAAGGGGGCCTCGGAAGTCTCGGTTGCCGAAACCGTCAATGCCACACTCGATCAGCTGCGCAGCGCCCATCCAAATGTGAACATCAGCCTTGTCGACGAGACGGTGTTCTACACCTATGGCAACTACGAATCCGCGATCCACACCCTGCTCGAGGGCGCTTTGCTGGCGATTCTGGTGGTGCTGGCCTTTCTGCGCAACTGGCGCGCCACGCTGATCACGGCGGTGGCGCTGCCTCTGTCTGCGGTGCCGACGTTTTGGGTGATGGACCTGTTGGGCTTTTCGCTGAACCTGGTGTCGTTCTTGGCGATTACCTTGGCGACAGGCATCCTTGTCGATGACGCCATCGTCGAGATTGAAAACATCGCCCGCCACATCCGCATGGGCAAAACCCCCTACCGCGCTGCGATCGAGGCCGCAGACGAGATCGGCCTTGCGGTGATTGCCACCACCTTCACCATCATCGCGGTGTTTATGCCGGTGTCGTTCATGGGCGGCATTCCGGGGCAGTATTTCCGACAATTCGGCCTGACCGTCGCCATCGCCGTGGCTTTCTCGCTGCTTGTGGCGCGATTGATCACGCCGATGATGGCGGCCTATCTGATGAGCGCAAAAGACGCCAACGCAGGCCACCACGACGGCCAAGACGGACCCTTCATGCGCAACTACCTGAAACTGGTGCAGCGCACCACTTTGGGAGGCCTGCCGCTGCCGTTCTTGGGCAAAACCGCCGCTGGCAAATTCCGCCGCCTGCCCACCTATTACTTTACCATGATCACCGCGATTGGCGTGCTGATCGTCTCGCTTTATTTCATGCTGAAGGTGCCGGGGTCGTTCCTGCCGCCCGAAGATGTCAGCCGCATCTCGATCTCGGTTGAACTGCCGCCGGGATCAACCTTGGCTGAAACCGACCAGACCACCCAAGCCATGGCCGCCTTGATCAAAGATGTGCCGTGGGTGGATAAGATTTTTGTGCTGGGCGGGTCGTCGCCGCGGGGCGATCTGGATATCCGCCGCGCTTCGGTGACGGTGACTTTGGTCAAACTCGATCAAACCTTGCTGCTGAAACTCTCGCAATTGGGCCGCAGCATCCCGCTGATCGGCGGCTTGGTGCCAGAGGTGGCCGACAAAGGCCGCCCGGTGCCACAAAACGTGATCGAGGAAGAGATCTTCAAGCGGATCGCCGCCATCCCCGATATGCGCGCCTTTAAACTGAACGACCGCGGCGAGCGTGACATCTCATATTCGGTGCTGGCCAACAGCGAGGCCGATCTGAACACCACGGTGCAAATTCTGGAATCGGCGCTGCGCGCAGAACCCTTGCTGGCCAATATCAGCTCGGAAGGCGCCTTGCCCCGCCCCGAGGTGCAGATCACCCCGCGCAGCGACGAGGCCGCCCGCCTTGGCGTCACCGCAGCCGATATCGCAACCACCCTGCGGGTGGCCACCATCGGCGATGTTGATGCCGCCTTGGCGAAACTGTCGATCGACAACCGGCTGATCCCGATTCGTGTTCAATTGGACAAGGCCAGCAGTAAAGATCTGCGCGCAATCTCGGCGCTGAAGGTCATCACCAAGACCGGCGCTTCGGTGCCCTTGTCGACGGTGGCAGATGTGCAAATCGGCGAAGGCCCCTCAATGGTGAAACGGCTGAATCGCAGCCGTCAGGCCACCATCGGCGCGGGCCTACCGGTCGGGGTGGCGCTTGGCACCGCCAAAGAGCGGCTGACCGAGATTGTCGCAGGTTTGCAGCTGCCCGCAGGCGCTGTGATCAAAGAGGCGGGCGACGCCGAGGTGCAAAGCGAGCTTTTTGCCAGCTTTGCCAATGCGATGATCCTTGGCGCGATGCTGGTGCTGACGGTGCTGATCTTGCTGTTCAAATCGGTGATCCAGCCCTTCACCATTTTGTTGTCGCTGCCCCTGGCGATTGGCGGGGTGGCAGCCGCGCTGATCTTGACCAATTCGGCGCTGTCGATGCCGGTGCTGATCGGCATCTTGATGCTGATGGGCATTGTCACCAAAAACGCGATCCTTTTGGTGGATTTCATCATCGAAATGCGCCGCCAAGGCCAAGAGCGGTTCAAAGCAGTGATGGAGGCGGGCCACAAACGCGCCCAGCCCATCGTGATGACCTCGATTGCGATGTCGGCGGGCATGTTGCCTTCGGCGCTTGGGGTTGGTGAGGGCGGGGCCTTCCGCGCGCCGATGGCGACAGCGGTGATCGGCGGGATTATCGTCTCGACCGTGCTCAGCCTTGTGGTGGTGCCCTCGTTCTATCTGATCATGGATGATCTGTCGAAATTGATCGCTTGGGCGTTCAAAGGCATCGTTGGCGCAAAAGAGATGGAAGCCGAGACGCCAGACCCGCTTGAGCTGCAAAGCCGCATTCAAGCGCTGGAAACCAGCGCAGCGGCGGCAGAAGCCAAGGGCCGCAAAGGCAGGCCGGAACTGGCGGCCGAATAGGCATAAACAGGCGCGGGTCACGCGGGCATCGAGCCCGCCTGCCCCGCCTGCCGCCACGGCCCAAACCCAATCGCAGCAAAACAAAAAAGGCGCCCAGAAGGGCGCCTTTTTGCTTTGGTCTACAAAGAAACTTAAGCAGCCGAAGAGATGAACTTTACGGCATCGCCAAAGGTCTGGATGGTCTCGGCAGCGTCATCGGGGATCTCGATGCCGAACTCTTCTTCGAAAGCCATAACCAGCTCGACGGTATCCAGGCTGTCAGCACCCAGATCATCGATAAACGATGCGGTCTCGGTTACTTTTTCTGCTTCGACGCCCAGATGCTCGACGACGATCTTCTTCACACGATCAGCGATGTCGCTCATGTTATTTCCTCATACGTTTAGGGGAATTCCCCGGTCTTTACCCTGCCCCAAACAAGGGGCGCTTTCCCCCGCGAAAGGCAGGGCACCGCGGCCGCAAGCGACCATCGGTGTATTCCAGCGCGCCTATAGCAAGCGCGCGCGCATTAGGCAAACTCTTTCAAAGCGGTTTTGCCAATTGCGGTTTTAAGACATATCACCGCCGCCATTCACATGCATCGTGGTGCCGGTGACATAGGCCGCCTCTTGCGAGGCAAGATAGAGAACGGCAGCGGCCACTTCTTGCGGCTGGCCCATCCGGCCGGCAGGCACACCTGCAAGGATTTTGCCGCGCTGCTCGTCGTTCAGCTTTTCGGTCATCGCGGTTTCGATCAACCCAGGGGCGACGCAATTCACGGTGATGTTGCGGCTTGCGACCTCTTGCGCCAAGGATTTCGACATCGCCAAAACCCCAGCCTTGGCCGCAGCATAATTGCCTTGGCCTGGATTGCCCGAATGCCCGACCACCGAAGTTACATTGATAATCCGGCCCCAACGCGCCTTCATCATGCCGCGCAAGACACCGCGCGACAGTTTGAACACCGCCGTCAGATTGACGTCGATCACCGCCTGCCATTCCTCGTCCGACATCCGCATAAACAGATTGTCGCGGGTGATACCGGCATTGTTAACCAAGATATCAAGGCTGCCCAGCGCCGCGATCGCGGCTTTTGGCAGATCATCGACAGCACTCAGATCGCTGAGGTTACAAGGCACCACAAAAGCGCGCTCGCCCAATTCGGCCGCAAGCTGCTGCAAGGGCTCGACCCGCGTGCCCGACAGCGCCACCTTTGCCCCCGCCGCATAAAGCGCGCGGGCGATTTCACCGCCAATGCCCCCCGAAGCGCCAGTGACCAACGCGGTTTTACCTGTCAAATCAAACATATCTCTCCTTCCCAAGGCAGGCTTACGCCGCAACCTTGTGTTGCAATTTCATCCGCCAGCCTAGGCTTCGACCTCGGCCTTCGCCGCAAGCACATCCTCTGGCGCGCCGATGGCGCGGGTGGTTGTCTCTTTGGCAATCCGCTTGATCATCCCAGACAAGGCCTTGCCAGCGCCGATCTCCCAATAGTCGGTCACCCCCGCGCCCTGCATCCACAGCACAGATTCGCGCCAGCGCACCGACCCCGTCACCTGCGCCACCAAAAGCGCGCGAATGCGGTCGGCCTCGGTCACGGCCTCGGCGCGCACATTCACCACAATCGGCAAAGACGGCGTCGAGATCACAACCCCCGCCAGAGCCTCGGACATCACTGCCGCAGCAGGCTGCATCAAACTGCAATGGAACGGTGCGCTGACCGGCAACAACAGCGCGCGCTTGGCGCCCTTGGCTTTGGCAATCTCAAGCGCGCGCTCAACCGCCCCGCGATGGCCCGAGACCACCACTTGCGCCGGATCATTGTCATTGGCAGCCTGACAGACCTCGCCCTGTGCAGCCTCGGCAGCAACTTCAGTGGCAGCGGCGAAGTCCAGCCCCAAAAGGGCAGCCATAGCCCCCACCCCGACAGGCACCGCCTCTTGCATGGCTTGCCCACGAATCCGCAACAGCCGCGCAGTATCGCCCAGTTGCAAAGACCCCACCGCGCAAAGCGCCGAATATTCTCCCAAGGAATGGCCTGCAACAAAATCCGCGCTGTCTTCGATCCGCAAGCCCTCGGCCTCCAACGCGCGCAGCGCGGCAATCGAGGTCGCCATCAGGGCGGGCTGGGCGTTTTTGGTCAGTGTCAGCTCTTCAATCTGACCTTCCCAGATCAAGGCCGACAGCTTTTCCCCCAAAGCCTCATCCACCTCGTCAAACACCGCCTTTGCGGCCGGATAGGCCTCGGCCAAAGCCCGGCCCATGCCGATGGTCTGGGCACCCTGCCCCGGAAATACGAATGCGCGGCTCATCTGGCCCTCCTGTTTGTTGGCCTTGGCTTACCCTTTGATCGCAGCCCGTGCAACGTCTGCGCACAATCGCTGTGCAAACCCGCGCCTTACAACGCGCGTCAGGCCTGATATTTTAACGTCAGTTCATTTTGGAGCCCCCATGTCCCTTGTCAATACACCCACCAGTTTTGGCAGCCTCAGCCGCAGTCTACATTGGCTGACCGCCCTGCTTATTTTAACCGCGATTCCCCTTGGCCTGATCGCCAATAACCTGCCCGCCGATGCCAGTACCATCGCCAGCAAAACCCTGCTGTTTTCCCTGCATAAGACCCTTGGCGTCGTCGCGTTCTTTCTGGGCCTTGCCCGCATTCTTGCCGCCCTCCTGCAACCCCACCCGCTGCCGCTGCACCCAAAGGCCAAAATCGCCAATACGCTGGCAGCCTTGGTGCATTGGATGCTGTATATCTCTTTGGTTGCGGTGCCCCTGACGGGCTGGATCCACCATGCCGCGCTGTCAGGCTTTGCGCCGATCCTGTGGCCCTTTGGCCAAGACCTGCCATTTGTGGCGAAATCTCAGATCACGGCAGATCTGTTTGCCGCCGCGCATTGGCTGTTTACCAAGCTGCTGGTGGCCTCGGTCTTGCTGCATATTGCAGGCGCGCTGAAGCATCACCTGATTGACCGCGATGACACGCTGCGGCGGATGACGCGCGGGCTGAAAGCGCCCTTGCAGGCCAGCGCCAAAGCCGCAAACCTTGTACCGATGCTCTGCGCTCTGGCGATCTATGCCGCAGCGGCGGCACTTGTCTTTCAGATGCAAGACAAAGCGCCTCCCGCCGCCACCGCCGCGTCGCCTCAGACCGCCAGCCAAGCCTTGGGCGGCAATTGGCAAGTCAGCCAAGGCAGCTTGGGCTTTGACGTCAAGCAAATGGGAGCCGAGATTGCCGGCAGCTTTGCCAGTTGGAGCGCAGAAATCAGCTTTGATGAAACCACAACCAGCGGCCCCGCAGGCGAGGTTCTGGTCACGATCGACATCGGCTCTCTGACGTTGGGCGCAGTGACAGATCAGGCGAAATCCGCCGATTTCTTTGATGTCGCCAGCTACAAAACCGCGCAGTTCAAAGCCCAGATCCTCGCCGAAGCGGGCAGTTATCAGGCGGTGGGCATCTTGACGATTCGCGGGATTGCACGGCCGCTGACCCTCCCCTTCAGCCTTAGCCTTACCGGCGATACCGCGCAGATGCAGGCCGCGGTCAGCCTCGACCGGCGCGATTTCGGCATAGGTGCAGGCTTTGCAGATGAATCCACAGTCGGCTTTCCCGTCGCCGTCAAAATCGCGCTGACCGCAGAGCGCAGCTAAAGCAAAAGGCCGCCGGATTGCTCCGGCGGCCTTTTACCTTTCAAGCGCAAATATTACTCGGCCTTGGAAGCTTCAACCGAGATCATCACCTGAACTTCGTCGCTGATATAGGGCGCGAACATCCCCAGATTGTAATCGCTGCGCAGCAAAGTGGTGGTGCCCGAAAAGCCAGCCCATGGCTTTTTCGCCATCGGATGTTCGCCCGTCTGATTAAGCACCGCGTCCAGAACCACCGATTTTGTCACCTTGTTCAAGGTTAGATCACCCGTGATCTTGGCGGTCTTCTCTCCGGTCACCTCGATCGACGTCGAGGTAAAGCTGACCTGATCGCCCGTCGCTGCATTGAAGAAGTCGGGCGACATAAAGTGGTCAAAGCGCTCTTGCCAGCCGGTCAGCATGGTGGTGACCGGAAAGCTGACCGTCACGCTCGATGCAGCAGGCTCGGCTTGATCGAACATGATCTCGCCGTCAAAGCCCGAAAACATGCCGGTGGTGGTGGAAAACCCAAGGTGGTTATAGGTGAAAACGATCTGGCTGTGGCTTGGGTCCAGCAGGTATTTCTCTGGAGCGGCAAAGGCGGGGGCGGCCAAGGTTGCGGCCAAAACTGCGGCAGAAACAAAACGGATCATCAATCTCTCCTAAAAAGGTCTGCGCCCCCCGACTTGGGGCGGCGTCTGGCCCAATGTGCGGGCCGACAAGCGCTGCGCCAAGTCCGCGTGCCCAAACACTGGCTGTGCAATCGCGCACAAGCCGCAAAGCCCCCCAAATAGCCGCAGCTGCGCCCTTGCATCCTTGGCCGATCCGGCTATAAGGCGACATCTTTCCACGAATTCCATGAAACGGCGTAGCCTCTCGTGGGCGGGCGGTGGAAAGTGTTGCCCGTCCTATGAAATACGCCACAACAGACAGATCGGAGCACACATGCCGCTTTACGAGCATGTTATGATTGCGCGTCAGGACTTGTCCAATGCGCAGGCTGAAGGCCTTATCGAGCACTTCTCCACAGTTCTGACCGACAACGGCGGTAAAGTTGTCGAGCATGAATACTGGGGCGTCAAAACGATGGCCTATAAAATCAACAAGAACCGCAAAGGCCACTATGCCCTGCTGAAAACCGACGCACCGTCGGCTGCCGTGCAGGAAATGGAACGCCTGATGCGCCTGCATGATGATGTCATGCGCGTGCTGACGATCAAGGTTGACGCACATGTAGAGGGCCCTTCGGTCCAGATGCAAAAGCGCGACGACCGTGAGCGTGGCGAGCGTTCCGAGGGTGGCTTTGGTGGCGGTGAACGTCGCGAGCGTCCTTCCTTCGGTGGCGACCGCCCTGACCGTGGCGAGCGTCCGTCCTTCGGCGGCGCACCGCGTCGTTGATCATCAGCCTCAGGAAAGGTTCATAAACCATGGCGAATAAACCGTTTTTCCGCCGCCGCAAGGTTTGCCCCTTCTCGGGCGACAATGCTCCGGCAATCGACTACAAAGACACGCGCCTTCTTCAGCGCTACGTTTCCGAGCGTGGCAAGATCGTGCCGTCGCGTATCACCGCAGTTTCGGCCAAGAAACAACGCGAGCTGGCTCAGGCCATCAAGCGCGCCCGTTTCCTCGCCCTTCTGCCCTATGCAGTGAAGTGAGGATCTGACACATGCAAGTTATCCTTCTTCAGCGCGTGGCCAAGCTTGGCCAAATGGGCGAAGTCGTCAACGTCAAAGACGGCTACGCACGCAACTTCTTGTTGCCACAGGGCAAGGCGCTGCGCGCCAATGATCAGAACGTGAAAGCGTTCGAAGTCAAAAAAGCCCAACTGGAAGCAACCAACCTCGAGACCCGCACAGAGGCAGAAGCCCTTGGCGCGACGCTCGACGGTCAGGTCTATGTGATCATCCGTTCGGCTTCCGATTCGGGCGCTTTGTACGGTTCGGTCACCACCCGCGACGCAGCAGACGCTGCAACCGCTGGCGGCATCACCGTGAACCGCGCACAGATCACCTTGGATCGTCCGATCAAAGAACTGGGCCTGCACACGGTTTCGGCCATCCTGCACCCAGAAGTCGTTGTCAAATTCAACCTGAACATCGCTCGTTCGGTTGAAGAAGCTGAACTTCAGGCTTCGGGCAAGTCGATCCAAGAACTCGCAGCCGAGGCAGAAGCCGAAGCTGATTTCGAGATCGCGAACCTCTTTGACGAAATGGGCGCTGCCCAAGGCGACGAAGACCTCGGCCGCGACTGATCGCAGCTTTAAACCAATAAGAACCGCGCGGGGGCAACCTCGCGCGGTTTTTTTATGCCTGCGGGGCAGCGGTCCCTGCCCCATTCCGCGCGCAAAATCCCATCACGCCCATGTGAGCTTTCGTGACCGCCCAGAACCGATCCAGCCGCGATGGCCCCCCGTATCCCTTATACCAAAACAAGTTTGGTATTCACACTTTCCTAATGGGAGACGACACATGATCCGTAGAACCTTCATTGCGCTGACCGCCGCAGCCTCTTTGATGGCGACCGCTTCTTACGCCGCCGACAAGGATATCGTTGATACCGCCGTGGGCGCTGGCAACTTCACCACTCTGGTCGCCGCTGTGCAAGCAGCAGGGCTGGTGGACACGCTGAAGGGCGCTGGACCCTTCACCGTCTTTGCCCCAACCGACGCAGCCTTTGCAGCCCTGCCCGCAGGCACGGTTGAAGACCTGCTCAAGCCAGAAAACAAAGACAAATTGGTCGCCATCCTGACCTATCACGTTGTCGCAGGCAAGGTGATGTCCTCGGCACTGACCGAAGGCATGACAGCTGCGACCGTGCAGGGCAGCAATGTCACCTTCACCCTTGAGGGCGGCGCAAAGATCAACGGTGCGCCGATTTCTGCCGCCGATATCGAGGCCAGCAATGGCGTCATCCATGTGATCGACGCGGTGATCTTGCCGCCAATGTAAGCGGCCCACGCCAACTCAACGACGTCACCGCGCAGGGGCAACCTTGCGCGGTTTTTTCATGGCCAAATTCACCCCACAGCCTGTCGCAAATCGCGCAGACCCCGCGGACATTCCGCCGCAGCTTAAGGCTGATCTGAAAGGGCTGCGATGACCGATATCACTCCGAAACTTCCGCTGCTGGCAGTTGCGCAAAACCTGCGCGCGATTGGCTTGCTTGTCGCAGGCATCGCGCTGTTTTCGGTGCAGGATCTGATCTTGAAACTGCTGTCCGGCAACTATCCCTTATCCGAGGCGATGGTGTTTCGCAGCCTGACCGCCCTGCCGCTGATCTGGGTCTTGGTGCTGTTTGATGGCGGCAGCAGAACCTTGTTTACCCCCGGCATGATGCGGATGATCGGGCGCGGCTTTGTGGTCTTTGCGCCCTATACGCTTTATTATCTGGCGCTGGCGGCGCTGCCGATTGCCACCGTGGTGGCGCTGTTCTTTGCAGCCCCCTTGTTCATCACCCTGCTGTCGGTGCCGATGCTGGGCGAAAAGGTCGGTCGGCCGCGCTGGACCGCCGTGATCATCGGCTTTGGCGGCGTTGTGCTGATGGCGCGGCCCGGCACCGATCTGTTCGACTGGGCCGCGCTTTTGGCCGTGGCCGCCGCAAGCACCTATGCGCTGGCGATGATCTCGGCCCGCCAGCTTGGCCGCAGCGAGACCGCCTCGGCGATGGCGTTTTGGGGCAATGCGGTGTTTTTGCTTTGCGCCACGCTGCTGTCTTTGATCTTTGGCGCGGGCCAGTTCGAGGGCGCAAGCCACAAAAGCCTCGCCTTCCTGACGCGGGCATGGGTCACGCCCAGCCCGCAGGATCTGGCGCTGATGTGCACCTGCGGCGTGATCGCGGCGATTGCGCTGACGCTGCTGACCCAAGCCTACCGGATGGGCGAGGCCAGCATTGTCGCCTCGTTTGAATATACCGCGATGATCTGGGGCGTGATTTTCGGCTGGATGTTCTTTGCCGATTGGCCGACCCGCACCGGCTGGATCGGCATCAGCATCATCAGCGGCGCGGGGCTGTTTGTGCTGTGGCGCGAATACCGCGCCAAGCGGGTCTAGCCCAGCTTGCCAAAGCGCGCACGCAGCGCCTCGACATGGGCGGCAAGTGCTGGCACCTGAGCCCATTGCCGCAGCAAATCTGCCCAACGCAGCGGCACAAACACCACCGCATCCCCCGCCACCATACGCGCGAACTTGGCCAATTCCTTTTGGTGCTGGATCACCCGATCTGGGTTCACAGGCTTGCCTGAAGCCCAAGTCTTAGGTTCAGCATAAAGATAGACCAAGACCCCGCCTAAGGCCCGTTTTTCCGCGCGGGTCTGAATGCCGTAAGCCTGCTTGATCAGCCCCACCGCATCCATCGCGTCGAAATCAACCTTGCCCGACACCAGATCATCACGCATCTTGGTATAGGCGCCCATGGTCTGGCGCCATTCGGGGCGATCAATCAGCTCGGAAAAACCCTGTACCTTGCTGGGGCGAAACGGCTCATAGCGCTTGCTTTGAATGCCGATCAGCGTGGTGGCGGTCTCGATCCCCACATCCAGCCAAGGCTGCCGCCCGCCCTTCCAAGGATAGCGCATCTCGGCCTCAAGCGTCACGGTCTCGGCCTGACCTGCGGGCACACCGGGCAAAGGCGGCAAAACCTGCGGGCGGTTCAGAAACCAGCCAAAGGCATTGGCCACCAAGGCCGCCGAGGATTCAGGGCTGTCAAATTTGCCCGAGCGGATTTCATGCCCCGGCGAGCGCTTCAAACACTCCAGAATCCCTTCAACGGGCAGATCGGGCAAAAACTCGGGCATGGGCGTGGTCCTTATCGGCAAAAGAAAAAGGGCCGCCCCGAAAGGCGGCCCCATCGCATGATCCGAAGATCTGATTACATTTCGTCCAAAGCTTCAACCAGCTTTTGCAGCTCTTCTTTGCTGACGTCCTTATCGGTCACTTTGGCACCTGCCAGAATGTGATCAACGACTTTGTCTTCAAAGATCGGCGCGCGCAGCTGCTGTTGCATTTGCGGGTTCTTTTGAATGAACTCGAAATATTGACGCTCTTGGCCGGGATACTGACGCGCTTGGGTCAGGACTGCTTGGGTCATCTCGGCATCGGTCACAGTGACTTCGGCCTTACGACCCACTTCGGCCAGAACCAAGCCCAAACGCACGCGGCGCTCGGCCAAAGTCTTGTGCTCTTCGGTGGTTTCGACATTGCCGTGGTTGTGATCGTGAACTTCTGGATTGTCTTCATGCCACAGCTGATGCGCGATTTGCGCAGCCTCTGCTTCCACCAAAGCCGGCGGCAGGTCAAATTTCACCAAAGCGTCCAACTGGTCCAGCATCGCGCGCTTCAGCACGGCACGGGCGGCCCCTTTGTACTCTTCTTCCAGACGCGAAGCGATCTGGCCCTTCAGCGCTGCCAAATCTTCGGCACCGAATTTCTTGGCCATTTCGTCGTCGATCGCGGCAGCAACGGGCTTGCGCACTTCTTTAACGGTGCAAGCAAAGACGGCTTCTTTGCCGGCCAGATGCTCTGCACCATATTCTGCTGGGAAGGTTACGGTGACAGAGACTTCTGCCTCGGCAGCCGCGCCAATCAGTTGGTCTTCAAAGCCTGGGATGAACGAATTCGAACCCAGAACCAGCGGGTAATCTTCGCCAGCGCCGCCTTCAAATGCAACACCATCCACCGAGCCTTTAAAGTCGATCACAACCTGATCGCCTTTTTTGGCGGCACGGCCCTTGCCACGCGCCACAAAGTTTTGCGCGGTTTCAGCAAGGTTCTTCAGCGCTTCGTCAACCGAAGCTTCATCGGCTTTGACCGAAAGCCGGTCGAGCGTGATTTGGCTTGGGTCCAGATCTGGAATCGGTGGCAGAGCTTCGTAGCTCATCTCAACCACAACGTCCTGACCTTCTTTCCAAGTCTCGCCGTCAACCATCTTGACCTCTGGCTGAAGCGCAGGACGATCACCGGTGGTGTCGAAATGCTGCTTCATCGCGCCGTCGATCGCATCTTGCATCGCATCGCCCATCAGGCGCTGACCAAATTGCTTTTTCAAAATAGCCAAAGGCACTTTACCCTTACGGAAGCCCTTGATTTCGACCTCGGGCTGCGCCTCGAGCAGTTTTTCCTGAACTTTCGCGTCCAACTCGGCAGCGGTCACCGTGATGGTGTAGGCGCGCTTCAAGCCGTCTTTCAGGGTTTCGGTGACCTGCATATCTTCGTCCTTCTCATCAACCTATGGTGCGGGTAGAGGGACTTGAACCCCCACGCCTTACGGCGCCAGAACCTAAATCTGGTGCGTCTGCCAATTTCGCCATACCCGCATAACTCAACAAGACGCAGAGCCCCCGCCCGAAAGCAGAAGCCTGCGTCCTGAAATCCGCGTCCTTCTAACAAAGCCGCGCGGGGGAAGCGAGAGGAAAAATTTATTTGCTGTTTTCCGTCCGCCTCCACGAAATCCTCACAGCTTGGACGCAATCTCGCCACAGTCTGCGGGAAAAAAGTGTTAACAGAAAGTTAACGCCCAACAGACTGGGCCGAAGACAGGGAATGGCGCGATGATCGCAACGCTTTGCAAACAACCCGCTGCGGTCGCAGCCCAGCCAATCAACTATGGGCTTTTGGCCGGAACCCATATCTTGACCTTGAACGGCGAAGTCGCGATCGAACACTTGACCCCCGGCGCCTCGGTCATCACCCGCTCGGGCATGCGCAAGGTCGCAGGCATCAGCCGCATCTTGGCGCAACAGCTTCAGGTCGTTCACATCACCCAAGGTGTGCTTGGCAATGGTCGGCCGCATATCGATGTGAAGGTGGCACCGCAACAACCGATTCTCCTGCGCGACTGGCGCGCTAAAGCGCTGTTTGACACCGAGGCTGCCTTGGTCGCAGCCGAGCGGCTGATTGACGGCAGCTTTATCCGCAGCGAGGTGCTTGCCGAGGCTTGTCTTTACAGCCTGCAATTTGAACAGCCCGAAATCATCTATGTGGGCGCGCTGGAAATGAGCTGCCCCGCAATTTCCCCCAGCAAAGCCTAACACCTGCTGCCGCCCACCAAGGCGGCCGCCCCTCCTTTTCCGCGCAGTCTTTCCGCCATCCTGCCTGAAACCGCGGCAACCCCTCCCGATTCCGTTCATAAACCGCCTAAAATAAATGCAAACAGCACAAATATTAGCCGTTTGCTGCTTTTTCACGCCTTGCAATCGCAACCATCTCGCGGCACCAATTGAAGCTGCCCTGCGGAAATGGTCACTAGCCTCAAAGACGCAGAAACCTGAGGAGTCGGCCATGAAGAAAATCGAGGCGATCATCAAACCGTTCAAGTTGGACGAGGTGAAGGAAGCTCTGCAAGAGGCTGGCGTTCAGGGTCTGTCTGTCACCGAAGTCAAAGGCTTTGGCCGTCAAAAGGGTCATACCGAGCTGTATCGCGGCGCCGAATATGTCGTCGATTTTCTGCCGAAGGTAAAAATCGAGGTGGTGCTGACCGACGATATGGTGGATGTCGCCATCGCTGCCATCATCTCTGCTGCGCGCACCGACAAGATTGGTGACGGCAAAATCTTCGTCTCGCATGTCGAGCAAGCTATCCGCATCCGTACCGGCGAAACCGGCGACGACGCGGTCTGATACGTCTACACCGGCGGGCTGATCCCCTGACCGCCATACCGAAACCCTAACGAAAGGCAGCATGATGAGCGCAGTTGCAAAAGCTCTGAAACTGATCAAGGACGAAGAGATCGAGTATCTCGACATTCGTTTCACCGATCCAAAAGGCAAACTCCAGCACGTTACGCTGGTGACAGATCTTGTGGACGAAGACTTCTTTGAAGAAGGCTTCATGTTTGACGGCTCCTCCATCGCTGGCTGGAAGTCGATTGATCAGTCCGACATGAAACTGATGCCGGATGCGTCTTCGGTCTATATGGACCCCTTCTACGCCGAGAAAACGCTTTGCGTGCATTGCGACGTGGTCGAGCCAGACACCGGCGAAGCCTATGACCGCTGCCCACGCCAGATCGCCAAAAAGGCCGAAGCCTACCTGAAATCTTCGGGTATCGGCGATGTTGCCTACTTTGGTCCCGAAGCTGAATTCTTCATCTTCGACGATGTGCGCTATTCGGTAACCCCACAAAAAGTGGCCTACCAGATCGACGCAGAAGCAGCCGCTTGGAACACCGATGCAGCCACCGAGGGCGGCAACTACGGCCACCGTGCGGGCCACAAGGGCGGCTATTTCCCTGTGAACCCAGTGGATGAAGCGCAAGACCTGCGCGGCGAGATGCTTTCGACCATGAAGCGCATCGGCATCAAGGTTGACAAGCACCACCACGAAGTGGCGACCTGCCAGCACGAGCTGGGCATGATCTTTGGCGGTCTGGTTGAACAGGCTGACAACATCCAGAAATACAAATACGTGATCCACAACGTGGCCCACGCCTACGGCAAGACCGTCACCTTTATGCCAAAGCCTATGAAGGGCGATAATGGCTCGGGGATGCACGTGAACATGTCGATCTGGAAAGACGGCAAGCCTTTGTTCTCGGGCGACAAATACGCTGATCTCAGCCAAGAGGCGCTGTATTTCATCGGCGGCATCCTCAAGCACGCAAAAGCCTTGAACGCGCTGACCAACCCTTCGACCAACAGCTACAAGCGCCTGATCCCTGGGTTCGAGGCTCCCGTGCTGCGCGCCTATTCGGCCCGCAACCGCTCGGGCTGCGTGCGTATTCCGTGGACAGAATCGCCAAAAGCCAAGCGCGTCGAGGCACGTTTCCCCGATCCAGCAGCCAACCCCTATCTGGCCTTCGCGGCTTTGATGATGGCCGGCCTTGACGGGATCAAGAACAAGATCGACCCGGGTCCAGCTTCAGACAAAGATCTTTATGACCTGCCGCCAGAAGAATTGGCAGCAATCCCAACCGTTTGCGGCTCGCTGCGCGAAGCGCTCGAATCGCTGGCGGCGGATATGGACTTCCTCTTGGCCGGTGACGTCTTCACCCGTCCACAGCTTGAAGCCTATATGGGTCTGAAGTGGGAAGAGGTTTATGCCTACGAGCATACGCCGCACCCGATCGAATATCAGATGTATTATTCCTGCTAAGGGCAGCGATCATACTCAGAAAGGCCGCCTTCGGGCGGCCTTTTTCGTTACAATCCACGGCTGTAGCCCAAGCCGATCTTGCGGCTCTCGTTTCCTGAAAAATGGTTAACAACTCGTTAACGCCACAATGTTTCCGCTATCAGGGCGCATTTGCCACGCATATTTTCCTGACTTAAGAATGGAGACAGAAAATGTGCCTTTCCCCTGCGTTTCAGGTCTCGACCATTGCCGAGTTGGTTTTTTCAACCGCGCCGATTGTTAACTTTGCCCATCTGGTCAGCCAGCTCGACAAGACCCTCACCCGCTTTTCGGCGGTGCCCTGCCGCTTGCGCTGGGAAGCCGAACATTGGGTCAGCTTCGAGATGCCAGGCACCCGCATTGGCTTGGCCCAGCAAGATTTCCCGCGCAACGGCGTGGAAATGGCGCTGTGTATCTCGGTGGGTCCCTCAGATATCGCGGCGCGGGGGCAAGCAAAGCGGCTGCTCGCAGCGCAAAAACATCCAGCACTCTGCTCGCGTCTGGCCGACCATTTACACCAGCTTTATCCGGCCAACGCCATACTCTGGTATGAAACCCAAGCGCAGGTCGATCTCGATCTGCTCGAATGCCTCAGCGCACCGCGTCCGCGCCACGACCGACCGCCGCGCGCCCTGCCGCGCCTCGATGACACCCTTCTCAGCGCGCTACTGTCACGCGATTTCGACCACCGCCGCAGCCAATGCCTGACCAAGACTGCGCCCAGCAAAACCGACGCGCTGACCCGCCTGCGCGCCGCAATCACGGCCCGCCCTTCCGCCTGCCTGCACGCCCAAACCTAGGACAGACTCTGGCCTACTGGCGTGAAAAACGCACACCTATGCCGCGCCAGGCCCCAAGATCAGCTTACCCGCCGCAACCAAGCCGTCGCGGGCCGCCTCTGACAGGCTCTCAAGCGGCACCAGATAGGTGTGAATGCTGAACAAAACCGCATCGCTTTTCGGCAAACGCAGCAAACATTGCCGCTCCGAGCGCAAATACCGCCCCGCCCGCTGCACCGGCTGCGGATCTGCCTCGCGCCGCGGCTGAAACAGCTCGGGCTCGGCATAGACGTTGTAATTCATCCGCCACAGCGGCTGCTCGGGCCTGATCGCATCAAACAACCGCTGCACCCGCTTGGCCAGATCAGGGCCATACTCTGCAACCGGCTGGTGGATGCCAATCATCGCGCGGCCCAGCTTTTCGGCCAAAGTCCAACTGGCCGGAAAGCACAACACCGCCCCCGTCAGCAGATGCTCCTCTCCCTGCTTTTGCATCAGACACAGATCCTCCTGCACCAGCCGCCCCAAGGTCAGCAAGGGCGCGCCACGATCCAGTGCCACCTCGACCCCATCAGGGCGCAGCACGCGGTCTGCCCCCACCACATAGCCCTTGCTGCGCGCCAGCTTGGCCAAGACCGCCTCGTAAAGCTCCTCTGCCGCCGCGCGCGCGCCCTCTTGCATCCCCAGCACCAAAGCCGGGCTTTGCGCGATCAAGCGATCCCGCTCCGCCATCTGGCCGGCAAAAGCCTCATCCACCAGCAACCAGCTGTCATCCAGCACCGGCTGTATCCCCGGCAAACGCGCGACCGCAGGCTCCATCCATGCCAGCCGTGGCAGTCTGTCGTGCAAAATCGCCATCGCCTGCCCCATCGCCCCAATCTCCACCCAAACAGCAATGCCACAATCTGCCAGCCGGCTCAAACCCCCTGGCCGAAGAAACACTTGCCACCCGCGCACCAAAGCCCGACACTCGCTCAGACAGCCTTCCGTCTTTGCGCCTTCATCTGTCCCCAAATATCCCGGGGTCCGGGGCAGAGCCCCGGCGGCCCGCATAGCATCCAAAGGTCTCCACATGTTTCCAACCTTCGACGGCCACAATGACATCCTGCTGCGGCTGCACAACGCACCGCATAACCGCGAGGCGATCTGGCTGACCGGCGAGGGCAAGGGCCACCTTGATCTGCCGCGCATGCGTCAGGGCGGCTTTGCGGCGGGGTTTTTCGCGATCTATATCCCCTCGCCCATCGCGCATGACGCCCCCGACTATATGGCGGCGATGGAAAACCCGCCCTTCACGCTGCCACTGCCTGCCCTGATCGAGCCCGCCACAGCCCTACCCATCGCGATGGATATGGCAGCGCAGCTGCTGTGGATGGAGCGCGCCTCGAACGGTGGCTTCAAGATCTGCCGCAGCACGGCTGAGATCAGCGCCTGTCTCGCCCAAGGCGTGATCGCAGGCATCCTGCATATGGAGGGGGCCGAGGCGATTGATGCCAATCTTGACACGCTTTATGCCTTTCACGCCATGGGTCTGCGCTCGCTTGGCCCGGTCTGGTCGCGGCCGACGATCTTTGGCCATGGCGTGCCCTTTGCCTTCCCCGCCTCACCCGACACCGGCGCGGGTCTGACCTCGGCGGGCAAGGATCTGATCCGCGCCTGTAATGCGCTGGGCATCATGATTGATCTGTCGCATCTGAACGAGGCAGGCTTCAACGATGTCGCCCGCCTGTCGGATGCGCCTTTGGTGGCGACCCATTCCAACGCCCATGCCATCACCGCCAGCAGCCGCAATCTGACCGACCGGCAGTTGCAGATGATCCGCGATTCTGGCGGCATGGTGGGGTTGAACTTTGCCACCTCTTTCCTGCGCCGCGATGGCAAGCAATCAGCGGATATGGGCTGGCAGGATGTGCTGGCGCACCTCGATCACATGCTGGCGATCTTGGGCGAAGACCACCTTGGCTTTGGCTCGGATTTCGATGGGGCCACGCTCCCACAAGGTATCGGCGACGTCACAGGCCTGCCTGCGCTGCAACAGGCAATGATCGACCATGGCTATGATGCTGCCTTGATGCGCAAACTGTGCTTCGACAACTGGCTAGCCGTGCTTGATCGCACATGGAAATAGCGCAAAGGCGCATGGTATAGGCCCGCATCCACCACCCCTTCTCTTGCACCCCCAGCCCTCACAGGCTAAGGCGGGGCCTTACTCGCCCTTTGCCCTTGCACCGAAAGGCCTCGCCGATGATCCCACGCTATTCTCGCCCCGAAATGGTTGCTCTCTGGTCCCCCGAGACCAAATTCCGCATCTGGTACGAGATCGAGGCCCATGCCTGCGACGCCCAAGCCGCGATTGGGGTGATTCCAAAAGCCAACGCCGAAGCTGTCTGGCGCGCCAAAGACGTCACCTTTGATGTCGCGCGCATTGACGAGATCGAGGCCGTGACCAAACATGACGTCATCGCCTTTCTGACCCATCTGGCCGAACATATCGGTGCGGATGATGCGCGCTTTGTGCATCAGGGCATGACCTCTTCGGATGTCTTGGACACCACGCTGAATGTGCAACTTGTGCGCGCGACCGATCTGTTGCTTGCTGGCATGGACCGAGTTTTGGCCGCGCTCAAAGCCCGCGCTTTTGAACATAAAGACACCGTGCGCATCGGCCGCAGCCACGGCATCCATGCCGAACCCACCACCATGGGCCTGACCTTCGCGCGCTTTTATGCCGAAATGCACCGCGGCCGCGCGCGTCTGGCGCGGGCACGCGACGAAATCGCCACGGGGGCAATTTCCGGCGCGGTAGGCACCTTTGCCAATATCGACCCTTCGGTCGAAGAGCATGTCTGCAAAATGCTGGGCCTGACGCCCGAGCCGATCTCGACTCAAGTCATCCCGCGCGACCGTCATGCGATGTATTTTGCCACCCTTGGCGTGATTGCCTCCAGCATCGAAAACATCGCCATCGAAATTCGCCACATGCAGCGCACTGAAGTGCTTGAAGCCGAAGAGTTTTTCTCGCCCGGCCAAAAGGGCTCTTCGGCGATGCCGCATAAGCGCAATCCGGTGCTGAGCGAAAACCTCACCGGCCTTGCGCGTCTGGTGCGGATGTCGGTGATCCCAGCGCTGGAAAATGTGGCCCTGTGGCACGAACGCGATATCAGCCATTCCTCGGTTGAACGCGCCATTGGGCCAGACACCACCATCACGCTTGATTTTGCCCTGCACCGCCTTGCCGGTCTGGTCGAAAAGCTGGTGATCTACCCTGACAACATGCTGGCCAATATGAATAAATTCCGTGGCCTTGTGATGTCGCAGCGCGTGCTTTTGGCGCTGACCCAAGCCGGTGTGTCGCGCGAAGACAGCTACCGTCTGGTGCAGCGCAATGCGATGAAGGTTTGGGAAAAGGGCGCCGATTTCAAGACCGAGCTTTTGGCCGATGCCGAAGTCACCGCAGCCCTCACCCCCGCCCAGATCGAAGAGAAATTCGACCTTGGCTATCACACCAAACATGTCGATACGATTTTTGCCCGCGTGTTTGGCGCGTAAGCATAAGTTAACTTAAGCCTGCCAAAGTTTCCCCGAGACCAGAAAGGATTCGGGGAAGTTATGGCAGGTGAACCCAACGCATTGGCACGCATTGAACCTGCGCGGCGTGCGGTCGCGGCCAAACCTGTGAAACGCGGCCTGACGCAGCCTGAAAAGGCCGCGATCATCGTGCGCTTCCTGTTGGCCGAAGGCTCGCCAGTGCCGATCAGCCAATTGCCCGATCATATGCAATCGGCGCTGACGCAAAAGATGTCACAGATGCGCACGGTCGATCGTAAAACCTTGGCCGCTGTGCTGGAAGAATTCATTGGTCAGTTGGAAGAAGTGGGGCTGTCCTTCCCTGGCGGGATCGAAGCTGCGCTTGCGGTGATGGATGGCCATATCTCGGCAAATGCCGCCTCGCGCCTGCGCCGGATGGCGGCAGCGACGCAATCTGGCGACCCTTGGGCGCGGCTGACGGCGATGCCAAACCAACAGCTGCTGCCGGTGCTGACCGAAGAAAGCATCGAGGTGGCGGCGGTCATGCTCTCGATGCTGCCAGTGGCCAAATCTGCGGAATTGCTGGGGAAATTACCCGGTGATCGCGCCCGTCGTGTCGCCTATGCCGTCAGCCAAACCGCCAGCATCGAACCCGATACGGTCAAACGCATCGGGCTTGCCTTGGCAAACCAATTGGATGCAGCCCCCCCCCGCGCCTTTGACACCGATCCGGTGCAGCGCGTCGGTGCCATTTTGAACATCTCGCCCAGCCTGACCCGGGAAGATGTGCTGCGTGGGCTGGATGAGGTGGACACCACCTTCGCCCAAGCCGTGCGCAAGGCGATCTTCACCTTCGAGCATATCCCCAAACGCGTGCTTGGCCGCGATGTGCCAAAATTGGTCCGCACGGTCGAGCAAAATACTCTCGTCACGGCCCTCGCCGCCTGTTTCGGTAAACCCGAGATGGAGGAGGCCAGCGAGTTCATTCTTGCCAATATGTCCCAACGCATGGCTCAGGGTCTGCGCGAGGAGATGGCGGCCCTTGGCACCGTCAAAGACAAAGTCGGCGAAGAGGCGCATAACGCCGTGGTTTCGGTCATCCGCGATCTGGAAGCGGCAGGAGAGATTGTTTTGGCCCAAGAGGAGGACGACAGCAGCTTGTGATCTGCGGGCCTTGGCCCTATGTCTGTCGCAACGCAGCAATAAGAAACCCTATGACAAAACTGCCCTTTCAACGCTCGGCCTTTGCGCAAAATCTGGTGGCGCGCGGCCTGATTGGCTTGGCTCTGGCACTGCCCTACCGGCTGCGCGTGCCGCTGATGGGCTGGGTGTTGCGCCGGATCATTGGGCCGGTCGCGGGCTATAGCAAACGGGCGTGCGAAAATCTGGCGCTGATCTGGCCAGATATGCCGCAGGAAGATCGATCGAAGATCGCGATGCAATCACTTGATAATGCAGGCAGAACGCTGATCGAGAACTATTCGAAAACCTTCACGAAACGCCAAGCGCGCCTGACCCCCACCGGCGCAGGCCTTGCCGCACTGGATGCAGCCAAAGCCGAGGGTCGTCCCGTTATTCTGGTCTCGGGGCATTTTGGCAATTACGAGGCCGCACGCGCCTGCCTTGTGGCGCGCGGCTTTCGCATCGGCGGGCTGTACCGCCCGATGACCAACCCCTATTTCAATGCCCATTACATCCGCACCATGGAGGCTTTTGGCGGGCCGGTTTTCCCCCAAGGCCGCGCGGGCACAGCCGGATTTGTCAAACATCTTAAGGCAGGTGGCATGTTGGTGCTGCTGTTTGATCAGCGCGCGGCCGGCGAAGACATCAGCTTTCTGGGCCATCCCGCCAAAACCGCGCTTTCCGCGGCAGAACTGGCGCTGCGCTACAACGCCGAGCTGATTCCGTTTTACGCGACGCGCCAGCCAGATGGCATCAGCTTCGAGGTCGAGATGGAGGCGCCCATCGCCAAGGGCTCGGCGCTAGAGATGACAACCGCGCTGTCGCACAGCCTGGAGGCGCGGGTCCGCTCCCGTCCCGAACAATGGTTCTGGGTCCATCGCCGCTGGGCCTAGCTATTTCAGCCGTGCCGCCGCCAAAACTGCGCGCGGCCCCGCCGCCTGCACCAGCACCACCACTGGCCCGCCGCCATCTTCGGCGACCATCTGCAACGGCTGCAAGCCAGACCACTCCCCCAAAGTTTGCCACGAGGTCACAACATTGTGGTATTCAATCGTGCGGCCAGCATTCTCGCCGCGCTCGATTTCGACATTCTTGTTGTCAAGATAATGCACCAATTGCACCGTGGTGCCCGCTGGCAAAGGCTGCTGAGTTTTGCCCGCAATATGCAGCTGCCCCGCCGCGCGCGACAGCGTCAGGCTGATGGTCTTTGGCACGGCTGCCGCGGATTTGATCGCCTTGACCACCGGATGGGGATCATTGCCCACCATCCGCGCGCCACCATCGACGATCATCTGCGGCGTGTAGATCATCTTATCGCCCGCCGCCTGCGCATAGCCGCGCTGGCGGGCCGAAAATTTCGCTTGGCCAAAGGTGTCTTTCCAGCCGATGTAATCCCAATAATCCACATGCAGCGCCAGCCCGATCACCCCAGGCATCTCGACCAATTGGCCCAGCAGATCATCCGCCGGCGGACAAGACGAGCAGCCCTGCGATGTGTAAAGCTCGACCAAGACCCCCTGCTGCGACTCGGCCAAAGCCACTGTCGAAGCCGCCATCCAAAGCCCCATAGCACCGCAGACGATGTGCGTATTCATACTCTGTCTGTCCCCTTATCGATGCTTTCTTCTACATCCATCGCGCGCATCCGCACCAATCAAGGTTTTGCGAGCCAGTGTTACAGTTTATTCACTCCCATGTTGCATAACTCTTGGCAACCGTGACTGCGAGGGCTGGATTTTCGGCATACCTTTGTATACAATACCCACAACGACCCGATGATTCCCTTGCGAAGCCTGCGCCTTTGCGGCACATGCTTTGTCAGCACCACCACAAAATTCCCGCCGAAGGAGGCCTTTATGACCGTCACCGTTGGACATGACAGCTCTAAAACCCGCAAGACTTTGACTGCGGGTGGACAGACTGTTTCCTATTACTCGATTCCCGCCGCCGAAGCCGCTGGCTTGGGCGAATTTTCCAAGCTTCCCGCTGCGCTGAAGGTGGTGCTGGAAAACATGCTGCGGTTTGAAGACGGCAAGACCGTTTCGGTTGACGATATCAAAGCCTTTTCCGATTGGGGCAAAATGGCGGGCAAAAACCCGCGTGAGATCGCCTATCGCCCTGCCCGCGTGCTGATGCAAGATTTCACCGGCGTGCCCGCCGTGGTTGACCTTGCTGCGATGCGCGACGGCATCAAGGGTCTTGGCGGCAATGCCCAAGCCATCAACCCGCTTGCCCCTGTCGATCTGGTCATCGACCACTCGGTGATGATCGATGAATTCGGCACGCCGCGCGCGTTTCAAGCCAACGTCGATCGCGAATACGAACGCAATATGGAGCGGTATGTCTTCCTGAAATGGGGCCAGAACGCCTTTAACAACTTCCGGGTTGTGCCTCCGGGAACAGGCATCTGCCATCAGGTGAACCTTGAATATCTGGCGCAGACCGTTTGGACCGACACCGACCAGACCGGCCAGCAAATCGCCTATCCTGACACGCTGGTCGGCACCGACAGCCACACCACCATGGTCAACGGCTTGGCCGTGCTGGGCTGGGGTGTCGGCGGTATCGAGGCCGAGGCCGCGATGCTGGGCCAGCCAGTTTCGATGCTGATCCCCGAAGTGGTCGGCTTTAAACTGACCGGCGAGATGATCGAAGGCACCACCGCCACCGATCTGGTGCTAAAGGTCGTGCAGATGCTGCGCAAACACGGCGTGGTGGGCAAATTCGTCGAATTCTACGGCGAAGGTCTGGACCGCCTGCCTTTGGCAGACCGCGCCACCATCGCCAATATGGCGCCCGAATATGGCGCGACCTGCGGCTTCTTCCCGATCGACAATGAAACCATCCGCTACCTGCGCAACTCGGGTCGTGACGAGGCGCGCATTGCTTTGGTCGAAGCCTATGCCAAGGCCAATGGCATGTGGCGCGACGCGGATTATGCGCCGATCTACACCTCGACCCTGCATCTGGATATGGGCGAGATCGTGCCGGCAATTTCCGGCCCGAAACGCCCGCAAGACTATCTGCCGCTGACCGACGCCGCCGCAGGCTTTGCGCATGAGATGGACGCGACCTTCAAACGCGCCATGGGCACCGAAGTGGCCGTTGCAGGCCAAGACTACACCATGTCCAGCGGCAAGGTTGTGATCGCCTCGATCACCTCTTGCACCAATACCTCGAACCCCTATGTGATGATCGGCGCGGGCCTTGTTGCCCGCAAAGCCCGGCAGCTGGGTCTGAAATCAAAGCCTTGGGTGAAAACCTCACTGGCACCCGGATCGCAAGTCGTGTCGGAATATCTGAACGCGGCCAACCTGCAAGAAGACCTCGATGCGGTCGGCTTTAACCTTGTCGGCTATGGTTGCACCACCTGCATCGGCAACTCGGGCCCGCTCGACCCCGCGATTTCGGCAGCGATTGCCGAAGGCGATCTGGTGGCAACAGCCGTTCTGTCGGGCAACCGCAACTTTGAAGGCCGGATTTCGCCGGATGTGCGCGCCAACTATTTGGCAAGCCCGCCGCTGGTTGTGGCCTATGCGCTGGCAGGCGATATGAACATCGACCTGACCAAGGAACCTTTGGGCATGGGCACCAATGGCCCTGTGTATCTGAAGGACGTTTGGCCCACCAACAAAGAGATCTCGGATCTGGTGGAATCCACTGTCACCCGCGCGGCTTTCCAGAAGAAATACGCCGATGTCTTCAAGGGCGATGAGAAATGGCAGGCGGTGAAAATCACCGACTCGGAAACCTACGACTGGCCTTCGACCTCGACCTACATCCAGAACCCGCCCTATTTCAAAGGCATGTCAAAAACGCCGGGCGTGATTTCGGATATCAAAGACGCCCGCGTGCTGGCCTTGCTGGGCGATATGATCACCACCGACCACATCTCGCCCGCAGGCTCGTTCAAAGCTGGCACCCCTGCTGGCAAATACCTGATGGACCGTCAGGTTCCGCAGGCCGAGTTCAACTCTTATGGCGCGCGTCGCGGCAACCATGAAGTGATGATGCGCGGCACCTTCGCCAATATCCGCATCAAGAACGAGATGCTGGACGGTGTCGAAGGCGGCTACACCAAGGGCCCAGATGGCGCGCAAACCTCGATCTTTGACGCCTCGATGGCTTATCAGGACGCGGGCACGCCTTTGGTGATCTTTGGCGGCATCGAATATGGCGCAGGCTCCAGCCGCGACTGGGCGGCCAAGGGTACAGCGCTTTTGGGCGTCAAGGCCGTGATCGCGGAAAGCTTCGAGCGTATTCACCGCTCGAATCTGGTTGGCATGGGCGTTATTCCTTTCGAGTTCACCGGCGGCGAAACCCGCAAAACCCTTGCCCTGACCGGCGACGAGGAGATCAGCATCGACGGGCTTTCCGGCGATCTGAAGCCTTTGTCGAATGTGGCCTGCCATATCAAATTTGCAAATGGCATGACCAAAACCATCCAGATCAAGTGCCGGATTGATACAGCCATCGAAAAAGAATACGTCGAACATGGCGGCGTGCTGCACTATGTGCTGCGCGACCTCGCATCGCGGTAATCTGAAAAATCCTTTTAAAAACAAGGCCCGAAGAAATTCGGGCCTTGTTTTTTTGCCCATTCCGCCGACCTATACCTTCGGATACAGGCACCAAAATTGCACCCGCCTACGACCAAAGTTGTATCTTGCGTAGATCTTTGGTGGTAATATTTTCTTGCCAATTTCTGGTAATAGCTTAGGTTCCCCGAACGCGACAAAAGGTCGCAAATAAGGGAGGTCTCTATGTCTTCATCAAGCTGGCTCGACAGAGCCAATACCGTCGCCCCCCCCGGCTTTAGCCGTTGGATGGTGCCACCGGCCGCCTTGTGCATTCACCTGTGCATCGGCCAAGCCTACGCGTTCAGCGTGTTCAACCTGCCGATGTCGAAGCTGATCGGCATCACGGAATCCGCCCCCGACGATTGGAAACTGACCTCTCTGGGCTGGATTTTCTCGATTGCCATCGTTTTTCTCGGTCTGGCTGCTGCTTTTGGCGGCACATGGCTTGACCGCGTCGGCCCGCGCAAGGCGATGGTCGCAGCGGCTGCCTGCTTTGGCGGCGGCTTTTTGGTTGGGGCCGCTGGCATCTCGACCCACCAGCTGTGGCTGGTCTATCTGGGCTATGGCGTCTTGGGCGGCATTGGTCTTGGGCTTGGCTATATCTCGCCAGTGAAAACCCTGATCACTTGGTTCCCTGACCGTCCAGGCATGGCAACCGGCATGGCGATCATGGGCTTTGGCGGCGGCGCTTTCGTGGCCTCCCCGCTTTCGGTGATGCTGATGAAGCATTTCTCGACCGAGACCCATATCGGTGTGGCCGAAACCTTCATGGTGCTAGGTGTGGTCTATTTCATCGTGATGATGATTGGTGCGATGTTGGTGCGTGTACCTGCCGAGGGCTGGAAGCCTGAAGGCTGGACCCCGCCAGTTGTGCAAAACGCCATGATCACCACGCAGAACGTCCATATCGACGACGCGATGAAAACCCCGCAGTTCTGGCTGCTTTGGGGCGTGCTTTGCCTCAACGTGACCGCGGGTATCGGCGTGCTTGGCCAAGCCTCGGCGATGAGCCAAGAGATGTTCCCAGGCCGGATCACCCCAGCCTCTGCTGCGGGCTTTGTTGGCCTGTTGTCGATCTTTAACATGCTGGGTCGCTTCTTCTGGGCATCTACATCTGACTATATCGGCCGCAAAGCCACCTATATGTGCTTCTTTGCACTGGGCATCGTGCTTTACGCGATCGTGCCATGGTCGGGTCAGACCGGCAGCATCTTCTTCTTCGTCGCCTTCTATGCGGTGATCTTGTCGATGTACGGCGGCGGTTTCTCGACCATCCCAGCCTATCTGCGCGATGTGTTTGGCACCCGCTATGTTGGCGCAATCCACGGCCGTTTGCTGACCGCTTGGTCGGTGGCTGGCGTGCTGGGTCCGGTTCTGGTGAACTATATCCGCCAGTATCAGATCGACAGCGGCGTGGCCAAAGCCGATGCCTATACCGTGACCATGTATATCATGGCAGGTCTGCTGGCCGTTGGTTTTGTGCTGAACCTGATGATGAAACCCGTCGACGCCCGTTTCCACATGACCGGCGAGAAGTAGGAGCTTTGAATGTCTAACGAAACCAAAACCACGACGCTTCAACTTGTGCTGGCTTGGAGCTTGGTCGGCGCGCCGCTGATCTGGGGCTTTCTAAAAACCATGGGCAACGCGATGGCGCTGTTCCAGTAAACCCCGCGTAAAACCACAGAAACCCCGTCCTTTTGGGCGGGGTTTTTCTATGGCCTAACCACAGCTCAGATCAATCAGCCGCGTCGGCCACAAGGTAAAGGCCGCGCCATCCTTGCCACGGCAGGTCAAGATCGGGCGGTTATAGCCGTTGTTGTGAAACAGGCATTCAAAGCCCACCGACCCCTGCGCCCCTGTCATCAGATTGTTGATCTCAAACGCCGGGCCAAAGCCCATCTGCAAGGGCGCGCCCTGACAGGCACGGATCGCCACGCCCTGCCCCAAGGGCAGAATGCTGACCCGATCGTTCAGCAAGCGCTGCGCGCCATCGCGCCCGACACGCTCATAGATACCGGTGAAATAAGGCGGCCCCGGCGTGCCCGGCTTGGCCTCGGCGCTGGGGGCGGCCAGCAGCAGAACCGCCAGCCACCGCAGCTTCATTTGCCCAAGGCCTTATCGAGCTCTGGGCGAAAGCGTTGCTCGTAATCGCTGCCGACCATTGGGCCGATGAACTTATAGGCGATGCTGCCGTCGCCGCGCAGAATAAAGGTCTCGGGCGGGGCGGTGACACCCCAATCAAGCCGCGTCTTGCCCTTGGGATCAAAGGCGATGGCGGCAAAGGGGTTGCCGTCTTCTTGCAAAAACGCCGCCGCCTTGCCGGCATCATCCATCATATTGACGCCAATGATGCGAATGCCCTCGGCTTGCAGCTTTAACAAGGTCGGGTTCTCGGCACGGCAGGGCGGGCACCAGCTGGCCCAAAAGTTCACCAAAACCACATCGCCGCGCCGCAGATCGGCGTCGGTGACACCGGCAAAGCCTGCAAGCACGCCCGCGCTTAGGCTGGGGGCCTGTTTGTCCAAGAACACCGAGGGAATGTCTTCGGGGTTCTGCCGCTGCATGCCGACATAAAACACCACCGCAAGGCCCAGAAACAGCGCGGGCGGCAAGAACATCAACCACTTACCCATTGCTCTTCTCCTGCCGCGCTTCCACCTCGGCCAAGGCGCGCTTGACCGCCGCCCCGCGCCAAAGTGACCAAGCCACCAGCGCCAGCAGAATAACCACCGAAGCCGCATAAGACCCGATCACAGCGCCTGCGTATTTCCCAAGTTCCGGCATCATGCCAAACGCTCCCTTGCCAGCAGCGCCGAAAGCCTGCGCGCGCGAATTTCCGTCCGTGTCCGCAGCAAGACCAGCGTCACAAACAACAGCACAAACCCCGCGATACAGACCAGCAACGGCAGCCAATAAACATCCGAGACATGCTCGGTCTTATCCATCGACAGGCTGGCGCCCTGATGCAGACCTTGGTTCCAAAACAACACCGCATAGCGGCTTAGAAAAGCAAAGACCGACCCCACGATGCACAGCACACTGGTCAAATCGGCGGCGGTGTCTTTATCCTCGACCGCCTCCCACAGCGCCAGATAGCCCAGATAGAACAGCGCCAGAATAAGGAAAGACGTCAGCCGCGGATCCCAAGCCCACCAGGTGCCCCACATCGGCTCGCCCCAGATCGCCCCTGTCACCAGCCCGATCACGGTAAAGGTCAGACCCACCGGCGCCGCCGCCTTGGCACTCAGAGCGCTGACATGATGCCGCCTGATCAGCCAGATCAGACTGGTCACCAGCATCATCATCCAAGCCGAAATCGCCATCATCGCGGCGGGCACATGCAGATAGATGATCTTGACGGTCGAGCCGAATTTATCGGCGTCGGGGGTGAAAAAGAACCCCCAGATCAGCCCCACCACCAGGCAAAGCAAGGCCAGCCCCGTCACCCAAGGCAGCAAGACCCCCGAGGTTTGCATGAAGCGTTTCGGATTGGCATATTCCCAGATCGACATTCCTACCCCTATCGTAAATTCACGCGGATCGCTGCCGCCGCCGCAAAGGGCAACAGCGCCAAAGATCCCGCCGTAATCGCCGCCAGCAGCGCCAAGGGTGTTGCTACCGCCAAACCCTGCGCGCCGCGCTTCACAACTTCGGCACCAAAAATCAGCGTCGGCATGTAAAGCGGCAGCACCAAAAGGCTCATCAACAGCCCGCCGCGTTTCAACCCCACCGTCAGCGCCGCACCAAAGCTGCCGATCACCGACAGCGCTGGCGTGCCCAAGCCAAGACTTGCCAGCAGCCAGACATAGCCCTCGGGCGCCAAATTCAACAAAAGCCCAAGGATGGGCGAGACCACAACCAAAGGCAGCCCTGTCACCAGCCAATGCGCCGCCGATTTCACCGCCACCACGCCTTCCAGCGGCATCGGCGAGGTCGCCAGCAGATCCAGCGATCCATCCTCGAAATCCAGCGCAAAAATCCGGTCCAGCGACAACAGGCACGACAGCAGCGCGCCCACCCATAAGATCCCCGGTGCAATCCGCCCCAGCACCGCCTGCTCTGGCCCCACGCCCAAAGGCACGATCACCGCCACCAGCAGGAAAAACGCAAGCCCCAGCCCAAAGCCGCCGCCTGCCCGCATCGCAAGCCGCATGTCACGGATCAACAGCGCCTTCATTCAAATGCCTCATCAAAAGCGCCAATGCGCCCGCCCATCTGCGGCGCGCGCGCCTTATAGGGGGTCAGATCCAGCACCTCGGCCTCTAGCCCCAGATCAATATGGGTGGCAATCAGCGCCGATCCGCCCGTGGCCAGATGCCCGCGCAAAACGCCGGCAAAAAGCGCCACCGATGCGGTATCAAGCGAGACCGTCGGCTCGTCCATCACCCAGATCGGACGACCTGTCACCAAAAGCCGTGCCAACCCCAGCCGCCGCTTTTGCCCCGCCGACAGATTGGCCGCGCGCCGATCGGCCAAGGCTTGTAAATTCATCGCCGCCAAAGCGCTGTCGACATCGCCGCCGCCATAAGCACTGGCCCAAAAGGCAAGGTTCTCGCGCACGCTTAACACGGTTTTGATCCCGTCGGCATGGGCGGCATAGGCCACAGCCTCGGGGCCGACCTCGACCTTGCCCGCCAGCGCAGGTTGCAGCCCCGCCAGCGTGCGCAACAAGGTGGTCTTGCCAATGCCATTGGGCCCGCGCAGCACCAAAGCCGCACCGGGGGCCAGCGCAAAGCTTACCCCCTCCAGCACCGCAATTCCGGCGCGCGCAACTGTCAGATCCTGAACCCGCATTTCCATCCCTCACCCCTACCGCAGCCTGCGCCTTCGCGAAAGGGGGCGCGACAACGCGTCTTAGGGAACCGGCAGCACCGCCGCCGCGATCCGCCGCCCCTCGCCCAGCAGCACGTTATAGGTGCGGCAGGCGGCAGGCGTGTTCATCGGCTCGACCCCGATGCCGACCTCTTCCAAGGCGAGGCGAAAGCCGCGCGGAATGACCGAAACCTCGGGGCCCAAGCCCACCAGCAGCACATCAATCTTGCCCGCAAGCGACAAGGGCGCGGCCATATCCAGCAAGCCGCCCCAAGCGCCCGCATCCCATGGCGTAATCAGCGACGCCCCGCGCAGCACATGGGTGCCGACGCGGAAAAACCCCGGCCCATAGCTTTCAATCGCCAGCGCCGAGCCATAGGTGATTTCGGTCAAGCGCATCAGATCACGCGTCGATATTGGCGAATTCATGGTCAGACGGGCGACCATTCTTCGGCTTATCGCTGCGATCCAAACCGATCATCAGCACGATGTTCTTGGCGACATAGACCGAAGAATAGGTGCCCAAAACGACGCCGATAAAGATTGCAAAGGAAAATCCACGGATCACATCGCCGCCAAACACCAGCATCGCCCCCACCGCAATCAGCGTGGTCAGCGATGTCATCAGCGTCCGGCTTAGGGTCTCGTTGACCGAAAGGTTCATCACCTCTTTCAACGGCATGGTTTTGTATTTGATCAGGTTTTCGCGCAGACGGTCAAAGACCACCACGGTATCGTTGATCGAATAGCCCAAGATCGTCAGCAGCGCCGCGATGATCGTCAGATCGAATTTAATCTGGAACAGCGCGAAAATCCCCACTGTGATGAAAACATCATGCAGCAGCGCCAGCACAGCACCCAAGGCAAACTGCCATTCAAAGCGCATCCAGATGTAAAGCATGATCAAGATCGAAGTCGTGGCCACCGCAAGCACCGAGGTTTTCACCAATTCGCCCGAAACCTTTGGCCCCACGGTTTCCACCGATGGAAACTTGATCGCCGGATCCAAAGCGGTCAGCGCCGCCTGAACCGCGCCTACGGCCTCTTCGCCGACCGCTTGCTCGGCATCGGCAGAAGACACCCGCACTTGCGCCACATGCTGATCGGCGCGGAAGGTTGGATCAAACACTTCGGTAATGACGACATCGCCAATCGCCAAACCGTCAAGCGCCTTGCGATAGGCGCCGACATCAACCGCTTGAGTCGACTCCGTGCGGATCGTGGTGCCGCCTTTGAAATCAATGCCGAAATTCAGCCCGTACATGCCCCAAAACACAAAGGCCGCAACCATAAGCGCCATCGAGCCGCCAAAGGTCAGCCATTGGATTTTGAAAAAGTCGATATTGGTTTTTTCGGGTGCAAGCCGCAAACGCCAAGCCATGAGGTCTCTCCTTACACCACAATCGTTTTTGGCTTACGCCAGTTGAACCAGAATTCGACCAAGAACCGCGTCACAAAGATGGCGCTGAACACCGAGGTGATAATGCCGATCCCCAGCGTGACGGCAAAGCCGCGCACGGGGCCAGCCCCAAGGAAGAACAGCACGCCCGCCGTGATAAGCGTGGTCAAGTTGGCGTCGATAATCGCACTCATCGCCCGCTCGTAGCCAATCTCGATGGCGCGCGCCGGGCTTTTCTGGATGCGCAGCTCTTCGCGAATACGCTCGAACACCAGAACGTTGGCATCCACCGCCATGCCGATGGTCAGCACGATACCGCCGATGCCGGGCAGCGTCAGGGTGCCGCCAATGCTGGCCAAAACCCCAAAGATCAGCGCCATGTTGACGACAAGCGCGATATTGGCAAAGACCCCGAACAACCCGTAGCAGGCGATCATAAACAGACCCACCGCGACAATGCCGATCACCGCAGCCTTTTTGCCCGCGTCGATGCTGTCTTGCCCCAATTCAGGGCCAACCGTGCGCTCTTCCAGGAAATTCATCTTCGCAGGCAAGGCCCCTGCCCGCAGCAAGACCGCCAGATTGGTCGATTCTTCCAAGCTAAAGTTGCCGGTGATGATGCCAGAGCCGCCGGTGATCGCCTGATTGATCCGCGGTGCGGAAATCACCGCGCCATCCAGCACAATCGCAAAAGGCTCGTTCACATGCGCGCCGGTATATTCGCCAAACTTGCGCGCGCCCGAGACGTTGAACTTAAAGCTCACCGCAGGCTGGCCGTTTTGGTCAAACGATGGCTGCGCGTCGGTCAGCTCTTCACCGCTGACAACGGCCTCGTCCGAGATGATATAGTAAAGCCCCTCTTGGTCCGCCGCAGGCAGCAGCGAATTGCGCGGGCCGGGGTCGGCTGCGGCATTGGTGGTTTGCTGCACCACGGGGTTAAAGGTCAGCTTGGCCGTGGTGCCGATCAGCGCTTTGAGTTCTTGCGCCGAACCAATGCCGGGCACTTCGATCAAGATCCGGTCAGTGCCTTGGCGCTGAATTGTAGGCTCGCGGGTGCCGGCCGCATCAATTCGGCGGCGCACGATTTCAAGGCTTTGCTGCATGGTGCGGTTGTCTGTCGCCACCCGCTCGGGCTCGGACAGCTGCACCACAACCTCCGCCCCCTCGGCCGTGACCACGATGTCGTCTTGACCCACACCTGTCAAACTGGCGACCGGCGTTGCCAAAGTCGCCACCTTGGCAACCGCCACCGAAATCTGATCGGCATTGGCAATCTGCACCCGCAGCACACCAGGTGCCGAAGGCATCCGCCGCACCGCCCCGACCTGATCGCGCAGATCCCGCAAAGCGTCGCGCACCTGTGGCCACATCGCATCAATGCGCTGGCTGTAGACATCAGCCACCTGCACTTCGGCCAGCAAATGCGCACCACCGCGCAGATCAAGCCCCAGATTGACCAAGGCCGAAGGCAATGCCTGCGGCCATTGCGCCAAAGCCGCGCTTTGGTCCGATGTTGCCACCCCGCCCGCCGCTGCAATCGCAGTGGCCGCGTCATTATGCTGTTCAACTTTGGAATAGAACAGGTTCGGAAGCGAAGCCGCCAAGCCCCAAGCACAAAGGGCAAGGATCAAAAGGCGCTTCCACAGCGGCGTGTACAACATCGGAAATCCGTTCAGGCAGCGTTAGCGGGTTCGGTTTTATTCATCACTTGCACGATGGTCTGCTTCAGCACTTTGACCTTCACGCCATCGGCAATTTCGACCTCCAGCACGCCGTCGTCATTGACCTTGCTGACTTTGCCAAGGATGCCACCTTGGGTCAAAACCTGATCGCCGCGACGCAGCGCATCGACCATGGCCTTGGCTTCTTTCATCTTTTTCTGCTGCGGACGGATCATCAGGAAATACATGATCGCAAAGACCACGGGCAAAATCAGCAGCTGGCCAAAAGCCGAGCCACCAGCAGCGCCACCGGCGGCCTGAGCGAAAGCGGGGGATACGAACATAGGCGTCCTCTCTGTCATCTTTGGGGAAAAACCCCTGTTTTCTCGGGCCGCACCCTAGACGCGCGCGCGGCGATAGGCAAGGCAGACAAGCCTTGGACCCCATCTAAGCAATGTTGCGGCAAATGCCAGAGCAAAGCGCCGCAACCCTTCCCCTTTGGTGTCAAATCGGGCATAGACAGGAGCAAATCCTTGCCAAAGAGGCTGACATGCACGACATCCGCGCCATCCGTGAAAACCCTGCCGCTTTTGAGACAGCCCTGAACCGCCGGGGGCTGATTGGGCTGACAGATCAAATTCTTGGCATCGACGAATCCCGCCGCGCCAAGATTTTGGCCTCGGAAACCGCGCAGGCCGCGCAAAACGCCGCCTCGAAAGAGGCAGGCGCCGCGAAAGCCCGCGGTGATGACGCCGAATTCACCCGCCTGCGCGCGTTTGTGACCGAGCAAAAGGCAGAGATTGCCGCCATGGCCGCCGAGGCCGCCGAACTGGACAGCGCGTTGCGCGATCTGCTGATGGGCATTGCCAACCTGCCGCTGGACGAGGTGCCCGATGGCGCGGATGAAGATGACAATGTCGAGATTCGCCGCTGGGGCAATCCGCGCGCCTTTGACTTTACGCCTGTCGAGCATTTCGAAATTGCCGGCATCAAGCCCGGCATGGATTTCGAAACCGCCGCCAAACTTTCGGGCGCGCGCTTTGTGGTGCTGAAAGGTGCTGTCACCCGCCTGCACCGGGCTTTGGCGCAATTCATGCTTGATACCCATATCGACCAACACGGGCTGACCGAGATGTGGACGCCGGTTCTGGTCAAGGACGAGGCGATGTTTGGCACCGGCAACCTGCCGAAATTCGCCGATGACGCCTATCAGACCACCAATGGCTGGTGGCTGATCCCGACATCAGAAGTGACGCTGACCAATACCGTGGCGGGCGATGTGCTGGACGAAACCGCCCTGCCCATTCGGATGACCGCGCATAGCCAGTGCTTTCGCTCGGAGGCGGGTTCGGCGGGCAAAGACACCTCGGGGATGCTGCGCCAGCACCAGTTTGAAAAGGTCGAGATGGTCACCATCTGCACGCCTGACACAGCGCTTGGCGAGCATGACCGCATGACGAAATGCGCCGAAGCCATTCTGGAAGCGTTGGAAATCCCCTATCGCACCATTGTGCTTTGCACCGGTGACATGGGCTTTGGTTCGCAAAAGACCCATGACATCGAGGCTTGGTTGCCAGGGCAAAACCGCTACCGCGAGATCTCCTCGGTCTCGACCTGCGGCCAGTTCCAAGCCCGCCGGATGAACGCCCGCTTTAAGGCAGCAGGTGGCAAGCCCGAGTTTGTGGCCACGCTGAACGGATCGGGGCTGGCGATTGGGCGCTGTCTGATTGCGGTGGTCGAGAATGGTCAGAACGCCGATGGCTCGGTGGATTTGCCCGCGGTGCTGCACCGCTATTTGGGCGGCAAGACCCGGATCAGTACCGCTGGCGATTTGGAATAACGCCGTGGCGCAGTCTGACTTTGACCGCCGCTATGCCGCAGCCCAGGCCGAGATGGCCAAGGCTGGGGTAAAGCCGGGCAGCGCCAACCCGCCCTTGCTGTGGCTTGCGGCGCTTTTGGGCCTGCGGATCCGGCCAGTGCCCTATCAGGGGGTTTTGGCCAGCATTCTCAGCTTTGGTCTGTTTTTTGCGCTGGTCTGGGGCGGCATTATGTATCTTTGGGTGTGGCGCGGTCAAGCGATGCCAGTTTTGCTGGTGGTTAATCTTGCGGTGCTTGCCGGCCTGATTTTTGGCAGCTTGATGACGGCGCTGACACGGTTTCAAAACCGCGGCAAACCTCTGAGCCGCTGGCAAGATCTGTAGCCAGCGCGGCTGGGATCGGCCGTAGAATTGGATATTTGAACCAAGATGAAAGGACGCCGCAGAGAGTATCTGCGGCGTTGTTTTATTGTCCGGTGTTCTTTTCTTTGTGTTTGCGCAAGCGACTTGGGGTGTGGAACTTGGGGTTGCGGAAGGGGTTTTTGTCGCCCTGGCCGCGGAAGGTCACCCGAATGGGCGTGCCCGGCATATCGAAATGCTCGCGCAGGCCGTTGACCAGATAGCGTTTGTAGCTTTCGGCCATCTCGTCGGGGTGGCTGCACATCACGATATAGCCCGGTGGGCGCTGTTTGACTTGGGTCATGTAGCGCAGCTTGATGCGCTTGCCGCCCGGTGCCGGTGGCGGGTGCGATTCGACCATGGCCCCCAGCCAAGTGTTCAGGCGCGCGGTGGGGATGCGGCGGTTCCAGACCGCATGGGCCTTGAGGATCGCCTCGTGCAGACGGTCAAGGCCGCGGCCGGTTTTGCCCGAGACCGTGATCATCGGCGCGCCGCGCAACTGTGGCAGCAGGCGGGTGAACATCTCTTTCAGCTCGGCCAGCTTTTCCTGCTTTTCGTCTTCCAGATCCCATTTGTTGACTGCCACCACCACGGCGCGGCCTTCGGTTTCTGCGAAATCGGCGATGCGCAGGTCTTGCACCTCGAAGGGGATATCGACATCGAGCAGCACCACCACCACCTCGGCAAAGCGCACCGCGCGGATGCCGTCAGAGACCGAGAGCTTTTCCAGCTTTTCGTTGATACGGGCGCGTTTGCGCATGCCAGCGGTGTCAAAAATCTTGATCGGCGTGCCCAGCCAATCGGCGCGCACCGAGATCGCATCACGGGTGATGCCAGCTTCGGGGCCGGTCAGCAGGCGGTCAAAGCCAAGGATCTTATTGATCAGCGTTGATTTGCCGGCATTGGGGCGGCCGATCACCGCGATTTGCAGCGGCTTTTTCGCGGTGGGGCGGAAGCTTTCTTCGTCTTGTTCAAGCTCGGCCTCTTCCTCGGTCAGATCGACGTCGATCTCGGGGGTGTTTTCGGCCTCGCGCTCGGCGAACTCGCCCTCGAGCGGTTTGAGCAGGCGGTAAAGATCATCCATGCCCTCGCCATGTTCGGCAGAGATCCGCAGCGGTTCGCCCAGACCCAAAGACCAGCCTTCAAGCGCGCCCGCGTCGCCGGCTTTGCCTTCGGCCTTGTTCACCGCCAGAATAACCCGCGCGCCTTTTTTGCGCAGGATATCGGCGAAGGTCTCGTCCGAAGGGGTGACACCGACACGGCCGTCGATCACAAACAGGCTGACATCGGCCATATCGACGGCGCGTTCGGTCAAGCGCCGCATCCGGCCTTGCAAGCTGTCATCGGTGATTTCTTCCAGACCGGCGGTGTCGATCACGGTAAAGCGCATGTCGAACAGCTTGGCATCGCCCTCGCGCAGATCGCGCGTCACGCCGGGCTGGTCATCGACCAACGCCAGTTTGCGCCCGACAAGGCGGTTGAAGAGCGTCGATTTGCCCACATTGGGGCGGCCGACGATGGCAAGGGTAAAGCTCATTGCATGGGTCCAGACATAAGAAGCGCTCTCCTTACACGGCCCAAGCGCTAACGGAAAGCGTGAAGTTGCCCATTGCCACCAACAACGAACAGCATCCCACCGGCAAGTGCGGGTGCCGAGGCAGCGCCGCCCGCGATGTCTACACTGCTGACCACTGCGCCAGAGGCCGGATCAAACAGCCGCAACTGCCCGTCAGAGGAGGCGACAGCGATATGCCCACCTGCCAGCACGGGGCCGTAATGGGCATAGATGCGCTTGAGCTTTTTGGGTTTGTCTTTGACGAAATAGGGCATCTCGGTGGCCCAGATCAGATCGCCGCTGGCCGCATCAAGCCGCACCAGCCGCGCGTCATCGCTGACCACAAAGACCGAGCCTGCCACCACCAAGGGCGGGTTCAGTGCGCCTTCGGTGGCGAGCCATTTGCGCGTGCCAGTGGCAGCATCTGCGGCAATGGTACGACCTGCGGCGGTACCTGCATAGATCACACCACCGATGACCACCGGATCGCCGGTGACATCGCCAAGCGCTGCATAGGCGCGGCCCAGCCTTTGGCCTGCAACCGCGGCAATCCATTTTGCACTGCCCGTTTTGGCGTCAACCGCTTTGATCTCGCCGCTTGCGAAGGGCAGGATCACATCGCCGCCTGAAATCGCGGGTGAAGCCGAGCCGATCATCCCCGCCGAGAGCCCCGTGCCCTCAACGCTCCACAAGATCCGGCCGGTGTCGACCGAAACCGCCAAAGCGCCGCCATCGGCCCCCATCGCGTAAACGGTGCTGCCCGAAACCGTTGGCGCGCCGCTGGTGGGGGCAGCAAAGGCCTGCCGCCACAAGATCGCGCCAGAGCTTGCGTTCAGCGCCACCAATTCGCCTGCGCCTGTGGTGGCAAACAGCCTTGTACCCTCGACGGCAAGACCACCGCCGGTGACAGCCTTCCCACCGCGCGCGGCCGCAAGATCGGCTTGCCAAAGCACCGCACCCGCCATCGACACAGCCGAGACCTTGCCACCCGCATCCATCACAAACACCTGCCCGCCGGACACCACCGGCGAGGCCGTGATCCTTGCGCGCTGCGTATTTCCCGCACCGATGCTGACACTCCAGATCTTTTGCGGCACCACAGACAGCTGGCCATTGCCCGCCGTATGCTGGGTCGAGCCGCCGCGATGGGTCCAATCGGCAAAGCTGCGCGCCGCAGGCACAGCAATCGGCACCGCGCGATTTTCGACGCCAGCGGGAGCGGTTGGTGCGGGCTGGCCCTCGACCACAAGCGAGGCTTGCAGCGGCGTGCGCAGATCAAAGCGTTCGCCTTGCAAGATCACATCGCGCTCGCAGGCACTCAGCCCAAGACAAAGCACAATTGCCGAAACTCCGATTTTTGCACCTGTCATAGTCTCAGCCCCCAGAAAAACCCATTAACCTGTCGATCAGCCTGCGGCTGCGGCCTTGGCCTCGGGCGGCGTGCCCCCCAAAGCCGTGATCATCTGCGCCGCACGCGTGCGCAGACTGCTGGGCGCATCCTGATCTTGCATCAGATCGCCAAAGGCTGTGATGGCCGCGTCGGTCTTGCCTTCTTCGACAAGCAGATAGGCAAGCTGCTCATTGGCAAGGGTGCGAAAGGCGCGACCGGGCACGGCCAAATCTTGCAAGACCACACGGCGCTCGGCCAGCGGCTGATCTGCCCCTGCCAGCATCACTGCGCGCAGGCTGGCCAGATCGCGGTAAAGCTGCGGCTGGCTGGCATCGGCGGCAAGTGCCTGCAAATCGGCCAAAGCTTTGGGCTTATCGCTTTGCGCCGCTGCCAGCAGCGCCTTGGGGGCTACTTGGCCGCCATCACTTGCCAAAGCGGTCAGGGCCGTGGCGCGCTCTGCCGGTGTCGGCTGGGCAAGGGCTGCCTCCAGCGCATCGCCAAAGCTTTGCGCCCGCGCGGCCGTCTGCGCCTTGCTCCATTCGTTATAGGCGGTGCCGCCGACAATCGCCACAACGGCCAAAGCGCCGATCCAGCCATATTTGCGAAACATCGCAAACAGCTTGTCGCGACGGACTTCTTCGGTGACTTCGTCGATAAAACTATCGGGATTGCTCACGCCTGCGTCTCCTTTGCAGCGCGGCCAAAACCGCGCCTTTACCCTTTGGCTTCAGTCTTACACGCGAAGCCTGCAACTTGCCAAGCCCCGCGCCAGCCAAGCGCAGGACTTTAGGCTGCGGCCTGCTCTTCTTCCTCGGCGGTTTGGCGCGCCCACATCGCGGCATATTTGCCTTCGCGCGCCAAAAGCTCTTCATGCGTGCCGCGTTCGCTGACTTCGCCGGCCTCTAGCACCAAGATCATATCGGCGTCGGCAATCGTCGACAGCCTATGCGCAATGGTGATGACCGAGCGCCCCTCGCCCATCGCAAGCAAGCTTTCCTGAATGCTCTGCTCGGTCTGGGTGTCCAGCGCGCTTGTCGCCTCGTCCAGCACCAAGATCGGCGGGTTCTTCAGCAAGGTGCGCGCAATGCCCACACGCTGCTTTTCGCCGCCCGACAGCTTCAGCCCGCGCTCGCCAACCGAGGTTTGATAGCCCTCGGGCAAAGACATCACAAAATCATGGATCTTGGCGGCTTTGGCTGCGGCAATGATATCGGCCTCGGATGCCCCCGCACGGCCATAGGCGATGTTGTAATGGATGGTGTCGTTGAACAAAACCGTGTCCTGCGGCACCACCCCGATCAGCCCGTGCAGGCTGGTTTGGGTGACATCGCGCAGATCTTGGCCGTCGATTTTGATCGCACCACCAGTGACATCATAAAACCGGAACAACAGCCGCCCAATCGTCGATTTGCCCGAGCCCGAAGGCCCGACCAAGGCAATGCGCTGCCCCGGTTCCACCCGAAAGCTGACGCCCTTCAGGATCGGGCGCGAGGGGTCGTAATCAAAGCGCACGTTGTCAAATTCAACCAAGCCGCCCGTGACCACCAAAGCCGGCGCATCGGGTTTGTCTTTCACCTCGGCAGGTTGTTCCAGCAGATGAAACATCGCCGCCATATCCACCAAAGCCTGACGGATTTCGCGGTAAACCGTGCCCAGAAAATTCAGCGGCATGGTGATTTGAATCATATAGGCGTTGACCATAACGAAATCGCCCACGGTCAAGCTGCCAGCCCGCACGCCCATCGCCGACATCACCATCACAGCAATCAAACCGCAGGTGATCAGGAAAGATTGGCCCGCGTTCAAGACCGACAGGCTTTGCCCTGTGCGCACGGCCAGAACCTCATAGGCGGCCATGGCTTTGTCATAACGCTCGGCCTCACGGGCCTCGGCGTTGAAATATTTGACGGTTTCAAAGTTCAAAAGACTGTCGATGGCCTTTTGATTGGCATCGGTGTCTTGGTCGTTCATCTGCCGGCGGATCTGCACCCGCCATTCGGTGACTTTGAAGGTATAGGTGACATAGATCGTGATCGTGGTGACCACGACCACCATATATTGCCAACCAAAATACAGCGCAAAGATGATCGAGACCAGCGACAGTTCCAGGATCAAAGGCCCAATCGACAGCAGCATAAAGCGCAGCAAGAAATCGACGCCCTTGACCCCGCGCTCGATCACACGGCTTAGACCGCCGGTCTTGCGGGTGATGTGATAGCGCATCGACAGGCGGTGAATATGGGTAAAGGTTTCCAGCGCCAGCTTGCGCAGCGCGCGTTGCCCCACCCGCACAAAGACCACATCGCGCAGCTCGCCCATCGCCACCGAGCCAAAGCGCGCAAGCCCGTAAGCCACGGTCAATCCAACCGCCCCCATGCCCAGAATCGTCGCCTCGGACGGGGTTTTGCCGACCAAGACATCGACCGCCTGCTTATAGATAAACGGCATGGTGATCGCCACCAGCTTGGCCAAAAGCAAAAACACCAAGGCCGCGACGACGCGGCGCTTTACCCAAGTTTCGCCCTCGGGCCAAAGATAGGGCGCCACGCGCCGCATGGTCTGAAACCCCGTGCCATGCTCTTCGCCCTTGTCGCTTGACAGGGCCCCTGTTGTCACCTTGCGCATCGTTCTTCCTTCACCGCTTGGGGCCTGCCCCTGTGCTTGCAGCCGATCTAAGCGCTTAAACCGGACAGTTCAATCCAGCTTGAACAGGGCTTTGGCAAAAGCGGGCCTTGGGACGAAAGAGGCCACCCCGAAGGATGGCCTCTGGTTGTTGTGCAAAACTTGTCACGAAACCCGCGCGTCAGGGCAGCGTCGGGATAGTGAACACCTGCCCTGGATAGATCAGATCAGGGTTTTTGATGCGGTCTTTGTTGGCGTTAAACACCTGCACATACATCACGCCATCGCCAAACTCCTGCTTGGCAATGCCCCAAAGCGTAAAGCCGGGCTGCACGGTGATGGTAACGCTTGGCGTTGTGGAGACGGGGGTTTCGGCTGTGGGCGCAGCTGGTGCGGCGGCGGCAACCGGCGCAGCCTCTGCCACCGCGGGCTGCTCGGCGGCGGCGACAGGCGCCTGCACCTCGGTCACCGCAGCTGCGGGTGCGGGTGTGGCAGGGGCAATCGCCGCGGATTCTGTCGCCGCAGAAGCCGGTTCTGCGGATGCGGGCGCGGCAGGGGCAACCGCTGCCGGTTCAGCCAAGGCCGCGACCTCGGAACTGGGCTCGGGCGCAGCTGCGGCTGCAACGGCGGCCAAAGCCTCAAGCGTTTCGCGCTTGAATGGCGTTTCAAAGCGCGCGGTGACCTTGCCATCTGCGCTCAATTGATCGACGCGCAGCGTATAGACCCCCGCCGCCACATCGGTCAGCACCGCCTGCCAGCTGGCATCTGCACCCACCGCCGTCTCGGCCACGACGGCCTGATCCAAATACACTCGCAAGCCACTGCCCGCCGCGCCGGTGCCGCCCAACTGCACCGCGCCATCTGCGCCATAGGTGATGGTGTCAAGCGTGACCCCGCCGACAGCTGCGGGCTCGGCTGCGGCTGCGGCTGCGGCTGCGGCTGAGGGTTGCACCACCTTGACGCCTTCGGGCGCAATCAACAAAGCGGCGGGAGCCTGCGCTGCCAAGGGTTCGGCCGCATCGGTGACAGGCGCCTCCGCCGTGGCCACCAAAGCCTCGGGGGCGGCAAAGGGCGCGATCACCAGCTCGACCTCACGCGTGACGCCCTCTGAAGTCTTGGCCACCACCCGCATAACCCGTGGCTCTGGCGCAGGTGCAATGTCAAACAGGCCAACAAAATTGCCGCTGGCATCGGCTGTCGTCACCGCCAGCGCCGCCTCGGCCATTAAAAAGCTGATCTCATCGCCCGCAGCCGCCATGCCCGCAATGGTGGTCGCCCCATCCGCCGCAACGCGCACCAAGTCGATCTTAAGCGCTGCCGGTTCAACGGCGGCCACAACGGCGGCCTCGGGGGCCGCAGCCGCAACCGGTGCCTCGGCGACCGCAGCCGCAGTCTCGGGGGCCGCAGGCACAGCCGCGACGTCTGGCGCGGGCGCAAGCGCGGGGGACTCTGGGGCTGCGCCAAATCCGAAATAGACAGCAATCGCCACAAGCACCGCAACACCAACACCAACACCACCCCGCGCCTGCGCGCCCATCTTCGACCAAGCCGTCATCACATTCCCCTGATTTCGCGGGGCCTGTTCCGACCCCTGCTTTCCTTCGCCTAAGAACCCCGATATCACAGCGCAACGCAACCTTATTCAGAAGGATATGCCCATGCAGGCCGCCCAAAAATCAATCTGTGTCTTCTGCGGCGCGCGCGCAGGCACCCTGCCCGCCTATACGCAGGCTGCCAAAGCCATGGGAAAGGCGGTGGCGGACAGCGGCTGGCGGCTGGTCTACGGCGCGGGCGATGTTGGGTTGATGGGCGAAGTTGCACGCGCGGCGATGGCCGCAGGCGCGCCCTGTCTTGGGGTAATTCCGACCCATCTGATGGCGCTAGAGGTTGGCAAACGCGATCTGACGCAGTTCATCATCACCGAAAACATGCATGAGCGCAAAAAGGTCATGTTCATGAACTCGGACGCCATCGTGGTGCTGCCGGGCGGCGCAGGCAGTCTGGACGAGTTTTTCGAGGTGCTGACTTGGGCGCAGCTGGGCCTGCACAGCAAACCGATTTTTCTTTTGAACACAGAGGACTATTGGCAGCCCCTGCTGGTGCTAATGGATCACATCATAGCCCAAGGCTTTGCCTCGGCCAGCATGCGTGATCTGTTTGCCGTGGTGGACAGTGTCACGGCACTAACCCCTGCGCTGACCGCGGCTATGGCCTAACAAAAAGGCCTGCCAGATTGCTCTGACAGGCCCAATAAGTCTGACGTTCCGCGCTTACATGCGGGCCGCGACTGCTTCCCAATTGACCAGCTTGTCCAAAAAGTTCGACAGGTAAGCTGGGCGCTTGTTGCGGAAATCGATGTAGTAGGAATGCTCCCAAACATCGCAGCCCAGCAAGGCTTTTTGGCCAAAGCACAAAGGATTGACGCCGTTTTCGGTCTTGGTGACCTTCAGGCTGCCGTCTTTGTCGACCACCAGCCAAGCCCAGCCAGACCCGAACTGACCCGCACCGGCTGCCGCGAAATCTTCCTTGAACTTCGCAACCGAGCCGAAAGCTTCGACCAAAGCGGTCTCAAGCACGGTTGGCATCGCCTTGCCGGCAGGGCCCATCACTTCCCAAAACAGGTTGTGATTCCAATGCTGCGAAGCATTGTTGAAAATGCCGTTCTGCGCGACAGAGCCTGCCACATAGGTGCCAGCCACGATCTCTTCCAGCGATTTCGCTTCCCACTCGGTGCCAGCAATCAGCTTATTGCCGTTGTCGACATAGGCCTTGTGGTGCAGGTCGTGGTGAAATTCCAGCGTTTCGGCGGACATGCCAAGGCCAGCCAAAGCGTCATGAGCATAGGGCAGATCGGGAAGCGTAAAAGCCATCGGAGTATCTCCTGTTCAGATGTGATTTGGCGTCAATAACTGCGCATGGACGCCATTGGTCAAGGGCAGAAAGCGATATCTGCCCGTCATATATAAACCTATGCCGCATTTTCGCGCTTACAAGGGGCAGCTTAGTCTAGCTCGCTGCCCGCCATCGCCGAATGCGACAACAGCCCCATGACATAAGAGGCCACCGAGCGGAAGCAGACCAGCGTATAGCCATCGTCCTGCGCCCAAAAAGCAGCCGCCACTTGCGCGGTGCGGGTGCGGCGCAGCTCTTTTGGCCCCAGCTTGGCGAAATCGACGGGAGCAAGTTTGGCGATGACCTGATCGGCCTTGCCGCCTTGCACGCGAAACACCGCCCGCGCGTCCGAGACCACAACCGCCAGATAATGCTCGCCTTTCAGCGCCTTATCAATCGCAGCCATCGCCGCATCGGTTTGATCATAGGGCAGCACCAGCAGATATTCATCCGGGCTCATCCAAGCCGCGGCGTTATCGCCTGCAACCTCGATCTGGCGCTGTGCAGGCAGGCCAAGCCCGACCGCCGCCTTGACCGCCTTGGCCAGCCCCTTGACATCGGGCTTGGCGCGCAGGGTGATCATCCCCAAGGGGCCGATTTCCGAAATTTTGGCAAAGCCGTCAAAAGACGCATGGCCCAAAGCACTGACCGGATTAGACATTCGGCTTTTCTCCCTCTTTGTCATAGAACACCGGATCCACGACGCGCGCTTTCACCCGCCCGCCTGTCACCGTGTTGAACTCGACGATATCGCCGATCCGGTCCAAGCCGCCGTGGATCAAGCCCATGGCGATGCCCCGGTTCAAGGTTGGGCTGTGATAGGTCGAGGTGACGCGGCCTTGGGTGTTGCCCTGGCCATTGGCATTGCTGCCCGCCGCCACGATATAGCTGCCGTCTGGAACAACCGATCCGTCCAGCGTCTCAAAGCCCGCCAGTTTCCAGCGATCCGCACTGGCCAAGAACACCCGTTCCTGCCCGCGCTTGCCCAAGAAATCAGCCTTCTTTTTCGAGATCGCCCAGCCAAGGTTCAAATCTTGCGGAATAACCGTGCCGTCGGTCTCGTCGCCGATCATGATAAAGCCCTTTTCGGCCCGCATGATATGCAAAGCCTCGGTGCCATAAGGCATCGCGCCAAACTCGGCCCCCGCCTCATGCAGCTTGGCCCAAAACGCAGCGCCCATGCTGGCAGGAACCGCGATTTCATAAGACAGCTCGCCCGAAAAGCTGATCCGGTACACCCGTACAGGAAAGCCACCCAAGCTGCCGTCCGCCCAAACCATAAACGGCAACGCCTCTTTCGAGACATCCATCCCGCCCAGTTTTTCCAGCAGCTTGCGGGCATTGGGGCCAACAACCGCCACTTGCGCCAATTGCTCGGTGATATTGGCGGTGTAAACCTTCCAATCCCACCATTCGCATTGCAGCCAATCTTCCATCCAAGCATGGATGCGATCTGCCCCGCCCGAGGTGGTGTGGCAAAGCCAGGTTTCTTCGTCAATCCGCGCCACAACGCCGTCGTCTGACAAAAAGCCCTGCTCGTTGCACATCAGACCATAGCGGCATTTGCCCACCGGCAGCGTGCTCATCACGCCGGTGTAAAGCATATCCATAAAGCGGCCCGCATCGGGGCCTTTGACGATGATTTTACCAAGCGTCGAGGCATCCAAAAGCCCCAGTGCCGTGCGGGTGTTGTTGACCTCGCGGTGCACCGCCTGCTCGTGGTTTTCGCCAGCCCGCGGGAAGCAATAGGGCCTGCGCCACAGACCGACCGGCTCCATATAGGCGTGATTGGCCTCGTGCCAGGCATGCATCGGGGTTTTGCGCAAAGGCTGAAAGATCTCGCCGCGCGATTCCCCCGCCAAAGCGCCCAAAGTCACGGGCACATAGGGCGGGCGGAAGGTGGTGGTGCCGACGCGCGGAATCTCTTCATTCAAAGCCTCAGCAAGCACGGCCAGACCGTTGATATTGCTCAGTTTACCCTGATCCGTCGCCATGCCCAAAGTGGTGTAGCGCTTGGTGTGTTCAACGCTTTCATAGCCTTCGCGCACCGCCAGTTGCACATCCGAGACCTTGACGTCGTTCTGATAATCCAGCCACATCTTGGCCTTAAGCGCATGGCCCGCGCCCTGCGGCATGATCCAGACCGGCTCCATCGCCTGTTCGATCACCGCATCGGCGCTTGCGGCCTTGGCCTCGGCCTGCATGCCAACGGCGGCACAGGCCGCAGCCGCGCCCCGTGCGGCATCGGCCAAGGCTTCGGCAGTCGTCATAGCACCATTGGCAGCGCCCACCGCCACGACCATGGCAAGCCCGTCTGCCCCAGTTGGCGGACGCATCACATCCGGGCGGAAGTGCTGATTGACCTTGTCCCAGACCAGCTTGCCGCCACAATGGCTCCACAAATGCACGACCGGAGACCAGCCGCCCGACATCGCCACGGCGTCACACAGAATCTCTTCCAGAACGGCGCCCTCGCCCGCCTGCGCGCAAAGCTGCACGCCGGTGACCCGCTTGCCGCCCTTGACCTTGGCAATCGCGGTGCCCGTGGCCACCCGAATGCCCAAAGCGCGGGCTTTTTCTGCCAAAGCCCCAGAGACCGTGCTGCGCGCATCCACGATGCAGGGCACCACAAGACCGGCTTCCACCAAGGCAATCGCGGTGCGATACGCGTCGTCGTTATTGGTCACAACCACGGTGCGGTCGCCTGCCGAGACGGCAAAGTTCACCACATACTCGCGCAAAGACCCCGCCAGCATTACGCCCGGAATATCATTGCCCGCAAAGGACAGCGGCCGTTCAATCGCCCCCGTCGCGGTGACGATTTGCGCCGCGCGAATGCGCCACAAGCGGTGCTTTGGCCGCCCGTCGCCGGGGGTATGGTCTGCGACCTTCTCATCGGCCAAGACATAGCCGTGGTCATAGACCCCGACACCGGCGCAGCGCAGCCGCAGGGTGACATTCTCCATCGCCTCGAGCGCGGCGACGGTGGCGTTGATCCACAGATCTGCCGCAGCGCCTTCGATCTGGTCGCCATCAACAGGTGCGCGCCCGCCCCAATGCGGGGTTTGTTCCAGCACGATCACCCGTGCGCCGGCCTGCCCAGCAATCAGCGCTGCCTGCAAACCGGCAATACCGCCGCCCACAACCAGCAGGTCGCAAAAGGCATAGGCCTGCTCGTAGCGGTCAGCATCGCGCTGGGTTGGCGCGCGGCCAAGCCCTGCCGAGGCGCGAATGATCGGCTCGAACAGATGCTTCCACGCGGCGCGCGGATACATGAAGGTTTTATAGTAAAACCCGCCCGGCAAGAACCGCGCCAACGCGTTGTTCACCACGCCCACATCATATTCAAGGCTTGGCCAATGGTTTTGGCTGGCAGCCTCTAGGCCTTCGAAAAGCTCGGTGGTGGTGACGCGCTGATTGGGTTCAAACCGCCCATCGCGCCCCAGACCGACCAAGCCATTTGGCTCTTCCGGCCCTGCGGCCACGACCCCGCGCGGGCGGTGGTATTTGAACGACCGCCCCACCAGCATCTGGTTATTGGCCAGCAGCGCCGAGGCAAGGCTGTCGCCCGCATAGCCGCGCATGCGCTTGCCGTTAAAGGAAAATTCGGTTGCCGCAGAGCGGTCAATCAACCGCCCGCCCTTGTGAAGCCGAGTGCTCATTTGTAGCCCTTCCACTCCGGCCGTTTGGCCTTGATCTTATCTTGCAGCTCGGCCGGTGGGGCCGAGGATTGTGCGGCATAGGTGCCAAACACTTCCAATGTGGCGGTGTCGCGCGCGGCCAAAAACCACTTGCCGCAGCCATAGGTGTGACGCCAGCGTTCAAAATGCACGCCCTTGGGGTTTTTGCGCGCGAACATATAGGCCTCGAACTCTTCGTCCGAAGACCCCGGACCAAAGCGCTTCAGATGCGCCTCGTAGCCGGGCGAGAGTTCGGTTTCTTCGGCTTTGACGCCGCAATAGGGGCATTCAAGGATCAGCATGTCGTTGCCTCGCAAGTGTTAAGAGCAAGGGGGCGCTGCCCCCAGGCTGCTAAAGCAGCCTCCCCCGGGATATTTAAGCCAAGATGAAAGCCCATCAATGCGCCACCCCTGCGGCGACGGATTCGTCGATGAACTGGCCTTCTTTGAAGCGCCACATATTGAAGGCCTCGGCCAGGGGGCCCGGCTCGCCTTTGGCGACCAGCTCGGCCATTGCCCAGCCGGATCCGGGGATCGCCTTGAAGCCGCCGGTGCCCCAGCCGCAGTTGATAAAGCAATTCCCCAGAGGGGTTTTCGATATGATCGGCGAGCGGTCGCCGGTCATATCGACGATGCCGCCCCATTGCCGCAGCATTTTCAGCCGCGAGATCATCGGGAAGGTTTCGATCAGCGCGCGCAGGGTTTCTTCGATATGGTGGAACGAGCCGCGCTGGGTGAAGTTGTTGAAGCCGTCGGTGCCGCCGCCGATCACCATCTCGCCCTTGTCAGACTGGCTCATATAGCCGTGCACGGTATTGGCCATCACCACCACATCCATGCAGGGTTTGATCGGCTCGGAGACCAGAGCTTGCAGCGCCACCGCTTCAACTGGCAGGCGGAAGCCTGCCATATCGGCGACTTGGCCCGAATGCCCCGCCACCACAACGCCGAGTTTTTTGCAGCCGATAAAGCCCTTGGTGGTGTTCACGCCGGTGACATTGCCAGCTTCCGAGGTGACGCCGGTGACTTCGCATTGCTGGATGATGTCCATCCCCATTGCCGAGCAGGCCCGTGCATAGCCCCAAGCCACGGCATCGTGACGCGCGGTGCCGCCGCGGGCCTGATAAAGCGCGCCCAGCACCGGATAGCGCGGCCCGTCGATATTGATGATCGGCACCAATTCCTTGACCCGCTGCGGCCCGATCCATTCGGTGGCGACACCTTGCAGGGCATTGGCATGGGCTGTGCGCTGATAGCCGCGAATTTCGTGATGGGTCTGTGCCAGCATCAAAAGCCCGCGCGGGCTGAACATCACGTTATAGTTCAGATCCTGCGACATCGTCTCGTAAAGCGAGCGCGCTTTTTCGTAGATCGCAGCCGAGCTGTCTTGCAGGTAGTTCGAGCGGATGATCGTGGTGTTGCGCCCGGTGTTGCCGCCGCCCAGCCAGCCCTTTTCGATCACCGCCACATTGGTGATGCCGTAATTCTTGCCCAAGTAATAGGCCGTCGCAAGCCCGTGGCCACCCGCGCCGATGATGATGACATCATAAGACTTTTTCGGCAGCGGCGAGGCCCAAGCCCGCTCCCAGCCCATGTGATGCGTCATGGCTTCTTTGGCGATGGCGAAAACTGAATAACGTTTCATGGGCGGCCCCCTATGGTTTGCTTGCGCGCTTATCTCTTGATTGCCGCTTTTACCCCGACATGCCAGCGGCACAATCGGGAAAATTACGACATCCGTCGCAGAATGACGCCTGCGGCGGAATCTCCCCTTTTGCCAAGCGGCCAAACCGCCTACATCAGGGCAAGACTGAAGGAGCGTGGCATGGACAATTGGCAATTCTGGGCGGCAGCGGCTGCGATCACGGCGGGCATTGCGGCGACGCTGTTGCAAGCCTTGCGGCGGGGCGATGCGCAGGCCGATGATGGTGCAGCGCTAAAGGTCTATACCGATCAGCTGGCAGAAGTTGACCGCGACCTTGGCCGCAATGTGATCTCGGCCGCCGAAGCCGAGCGGCTGCGGGTCGAGGTGTCGCGCCGCCTGCTGGACGCCGACCGCGCCTTGCAAAACGCGGCCCCGAAGGGCGGCAAGGGCTCGGCGCTGCCAGCGGTTTTGCTGATCATCGCGGTGCTGGCGGCGACGCTTTTGGTCTATAACCGCCTTGGCGCGCCGGGCTATGCCGATTTGCCGCTGCAAGCGCGGCTTGCGATCAGCGACGAGAATTACCGCAACCGCCCCTCGCAAGAGGCCGCCGAAGCCGCAGCCCCTGCCCCCAAGCTTGCGCAGGCCGATCCGCAGTTCACCGCATTGATGGCGCAGCTGCGCGCCGTGGTCAAAACCCGCCCCGATGATGTGCAGGGTCTGGCGCTGCTGGCCAAGAACGAGGCGCAGCTGGGCGATTTCATTGCCGCGCGCAAAGCCTATCAGCATCTGGTCGAGGTCAAGGGCGACAGTGCGAATCTAGACGACCACCTTGGCCTTGCCCAAACCATGATCGTGGCGGCAGGCGGTTTTGTCTCGCCCGAGGCGGAAAAGCATCTGATTGTGGTGCTGCAAGCCGACCCTAAAAACGGGCTGGCGCGCTATTTCTCGGGGCTGATGTTTGCCCAGATCGGCCGCTTTGACCGCGCCTTTGCGCTGTGGGAGCCGCTTTTGGCCGAAGGCCCCGCCGATGCAGTCTGGATCGGGCCTATTCGCGCGGGCTTGCAAGAGGTTGCCGATCGCGCCGGCATCAAATACCAGCTGCCCGATACGGGGCGCGGTCCGAATGCAGGGGATGTCGCCGCCGCTGGGCAAATGTCGGGTGCGGACCGCCAAGCGATGATCCAAGGCATGGTGGCGCAGCTAGAGGACCGTCTGTCCACCGAAGGCGGGCCAGTGGAAGAATGGGTCAAGCTGATCAACGCGCTTGGCGTCTTAGGCGAGGCAGATCGTGCCAAAACCGCCACCGATCAAGCCAAAGCCGCCCTGCCCGCCGAGGCTGCAACTTTGGATGCAGCACTTGCCGCCGCGCTGAAAACCGCCCAGAACCCGCCGATGGGCGCGCCCGCGACCAAAAGCCCCAATGCCGCTGACGTTGCCGCCGCCGCGGATATGGCGCCTGCAGACCGCCAAGCCATGATCAAAGGCATGGTCGGGCAATTGCAAAGCCGGCTTTACAGCGAAGGCGGCGCGCTGCCCGAATGGCTTAAGCTGATCAACGCGCTTTCGGTGCTGGGCGAGGCCGATCAGGGGCGCGAGGCCTATGATCGTGCGCAAGCCGTGTTCAAGGATGACGCAGCAGCGCTTGACCAGATCAAAGCGGCCGCCGTGGCCGCAGGGATCACCCCATGATCTTGACCGACATCGCCGAATTTGCCGCCCTGCTGAAACCCAACCGCGCGATCTGCGGGCTGGATCTGGGCGACAAGACCATCGGCATCGCGGTCTCGGACCTGCGGCGCAGCGTGGCCACGGCTATTCACACCGTGCGGCGGGTGAAATTCACCCAAGACGCCGCCGAATTGCTGGCAGTGCTGACCGAGCGCAACGTCTGCGGCATCATCCTTGGCCTGCCGTTGAATATGGACGGCAGCCCCGGCCCAAGGGTGCAATCGACCCAAGCCTTTGCGCGCAATCTGGAAAAGCTGACGCCGCTGCCGATCACCTTTTGGGACGAGAGGCTGTCCACCGTTGCCGCCGAACGCGCGCTGATCGAGGCGGATATGTCTCGAATGCGTCGCCGCGAGGTGATAGATCAGGTCGCAGCAGGCTATATTCTGCAAGGTGCGCTCGACCGCCTGACCTATATGGACAAAGCCGATGGATGAGATCTGGAAACGCGACGAAATCGACAGCCCCTGCGTCAAGCTTTGCGTGGTGCAGCCGCAATCGCGTCTCTGCGTCGGCTGTTTTCGCAGCATTGACGAGATTTCAGCTTGGTCGCGGATGACCCCTGACACCCGCAAAGCCATCATGGCAGAGCTGCCAGCGCGGGCGGGCCAAATCACCCAGCGGCGCGGCGGGCGCATGGCGCGGTTGGGCCAAGCCGACTAAATCCCCAAACCGCCCTGCGCCAGCATCGGATCGCCGGCTAAAAACGCCTGCGCTTGCGCGACAATCGGCGCGCGGTCCAATCTTGCAAGGTTCTTATAGGCCAGCGCCATACGCGGATTGCGCGCCAGCACCGGCTCATTGGCGATCAGAAAGTTCCAATACAGGTAATTGAACGGGCAAGCCCCCGCCCCCAGCTTTTGCTTCACATCATAGGCACAGCCGCCGCAATAATCCGACATCCGGTCGATATAGGCCCCCGAGGCCGCATAGGGTTTCGAGCCCAAGCGCCCGCCATCGGCATGGCAAACCATGCCATGAACATTGGGCAATTCGACCCAATCATAGGCATCGACATAGACCGCCAGATACCAAGCCTCGATCTGCGCGGGTTCGATGCCTGCAAGCAGCGCGAAATTGCCCGTCACCATCAGCCGCTGGATGTGATGCGCATAGCCCGTGCGCTGTGTCACACCGATGCATTCGGACATGCAGCGCATCTGCGTCGCCCCCGTCCAATAAAACGCTGGAAGATCGCGGACAGCGCCCAGATGATTGCTGGCGGCATAAGCGGGCATCTCGGTCCAATAGATCCCGCGCACATATTCGCGCCAGCCCAAGACTTGGCGCACAAAGCCCTCGACCGCATTGATCGGGGCCTTGCCTGCGGCAAAGGCGGCTTCGGCGGCCGCGCAAACCTCGCGCGGTTGCAAAAGGCCGCAGTTGAGATAGGGCGAGATCAAGCCATGAAACAGAAAATCCTCGCCCGCCTTCATCGCGTCTTGATAATCGCCAAACTGCGGCAGGGCGTTGTCGATAAAATCCTGCAAGGCTTGCAGCGCCTCGGTGCGGGTCACCGCCCAGCCAAAGCCCGCCAGATCGCCAAAGTTGCCTGAAAAGCGCTGCTCGACCATCGCCAAAACCTCGCGGGTGGTGGCATCGGGCACAAAGCGCAGCCGCGCGGGCGGGCGCAGGCCCTTGGGCAGGGATTTGCGGTTTTCAGGATCAAAGTTCCATTGCCCGCCGGTGGGGGCGCCGTCTTGCATCAAAAGGCCGCTGCGTCTGCGCATCTCGCGGTAGAAATACTCCATCCGGCCGGTCTTTTTCGCGGCCTTCAGCTGAACGAAATCGGCGCGGCTGCAAAAAAAGCGGTCGTCGTCGCGGATCTGCACCGGCAGGCCGAAACGGCCCTGCCAGTCCTGCATCATCTGCAACACCCGCCATTCTGCGGCCTCGGTCACGACCAATTCGCTTGGCTTGTGGCGCGCCACGGCGCGGGCCACCTCGCCGCCAAAGCTGCCCGAATTGTCCGGATGATCCAACGTCACATAATCGACCGTAACGCCCTCTACGCGCAGGCTTTGCGCAAAATGCCGCATCGCCGAGAAGATCAGCGCCAGCTTTTGCTTGTGATGCGGCACATAGCCCGCCTCTTCGGCGACCTCGACCATCAGCACCACATCGCCCGCGCCCAGACCCTGCAACGCTGAAAGTCCGCGGGTCAACTGATCGCCCAAAACCAACCGCAGCGTCATGGCTTGCCCGCAGGTTTGGCCGCACGGCAGCGGTCGGAACAGAATTTGACACTGTCCCAATCGCGGGCCCATTTCTTGCGCCAGCTAAACGGCAAGCCGCAGCAGGCGCATGTTTTCATCGGCAAATCCGCCTTCTTTCGCATCTTTGCCATAGCTTCCCCGCTTGCGTTCAGAAAGGGGGATATGGCGCAATCTTGGCCCAAGCCAAGGCCTTAGCCGAAAAACACCTTGCGCAGCATGTTCAGCGCCACCAGCATGATGAACACCGCAAAGGCCCGCTTCAAAGGCTTGGGGTCCATGGCATGCGCAAGCTTGACCCCCCAAGGCGTGGTGATCAGCGTCATCGCAATCACCAGCAAAAACGCCGGAATATTCACCGCCCCCAGCGTAAACGGCGGCGCGCCCGATACCGGCAGCAGCAAAAAGCCCACCACCGAGGGCACCGCGATCAAAATGCCAAAGCCCGCCGCCGTGGCCACAGCGCGGTGGATCGCCACGCCGTAAAGGCTCATCAAGGGCACGCCAAAGGTGCCGCCACCGATCCCCATCATCGCCGAAAAGAACCCCAGACATGTCGCATAAACCCCGCGCAAAGGCTGCGCCGGCATGCCATCCCCGAGCCGCCACTGCGCGCGCCCAAACGACAGATAAAGCCCGGCAATCAGCGCCAGAACCGCGAAAATCACCTGCAAGGTCAGCGATTTAACCTGCGAAGCCAAAAGCGTGCCCGCCAAGGCCCCCAGCACGATAAACGGCAGCCAAGCCCGCAACAGCGCCCAATCCACCGCGCCTTTTTTGGAATGTGCCAGCACCGATCGCACCGAGGTCACAACGATGGTGGCAAGCGAGGTTGCCACACAAATCTGCATCAGCTTTGGCCCCTGATAGCCCAGATGCGCAAAGGTGTAGAAAAACGCAGGCACCAGCACGATGCCGCCCCCCACCCCCAAAAGCCCCGCAATCACCCCCGCAATCGCACCGATTGCCAGCAAAAGCGCCACCATGGGCAAAAGCGTTGCAAGATCGGGCATCGGGTCTCTCCTTATGAGTTGGCAAAGCCTAGACCGCGGCTTCGCGCAGCGCCAGCCCCCCTGCGGCGGCATGCTCCAACTCGGCCAGCGCCGCGTCCAGCACCTCGAGCCCAGCACCGGGTTTGTTGGCACGCTCTGACAGCACCCGCCGCCAGCCCCGCGCGCCCGCACGGCCGGCAAAAACCCCCAGCATATGACGGGTGATCTGGTGCAGCTTGCCGCCCTGCGCGATGTGATCAAGGATATAGGGCCGCATCGCCTCGACCGCGCCAAAGACATCGAAACCGCTCTGCTCGCCCCAAAGCGCATCCGCCCCCACCAGCACAGCCGCAGGGTCGTGATAGGCGGCGCGGCCCACCATCACCCCGTCAAGCCCCTGATCCAGCAGGCCTTTCGCCTGCGCCAACGTCGAGACACCGCCGTTGATGCAAATCGTCAGCTCGGGAAAAGCCGCCTTCATCCGCAACACCAGATCATAGTCAAGCGGCGGCACCTCGCGGTTTTCCTTGGGGCTGAGGCCTTGCAGCCAAGCCTTGCGGGCGTGGATGATGAAATGCGTCACCCCTGCGGCGGCTACGGTCTGAAGAAACTGCGGCAAGACCTGCTCGGGGTCTTGATCATCGACGCCAATGCGGCATTTCACCGTGATCGGCACATCAGAATTGGCAATCATCGCCGCAACGCAGTCGGCCACCAGCGCGGGCCGCTCCATCAGCACCGCACCAAAGCAGCCCGATTGCACCCGATCTGACGGGCAGCCGACATTCAGGTTGATCTCGTCATAGCCCCAATCTTGCGCAATCGCCACCGCTTGGCCCAGCTCGCGCGGATCAGACCCACCCAGTTGCAACGCGACGGGATGTTCAGCGGCAGAATAATCCAACAGACGATCTTTCGGCCCATGCAGCACCGCAGGCGCTGTCACCATTTCGGTGTAAAGCATCGCCCGCCGTGTCATCAGGCGGTGAAAATACCGACAATGCCTGTCGGTCCAATCCATCATCGGGGCGACGCTCAGGCGATAACTATTGGAAATATCTGATTTTTCTTGCATCTTCGCCATTTCCACAGTCCTGCACTTTCGCCTCGCCTTGGCCGGTTTCCGCCGTTTCCGAGCCGCAGTATGACACGAAATCATCGGCAGGCGGAAGGCGTGATAGGATTGCCGCGGCCTAAGGCGCAGCTGCGCCGCAAGTCAGCGCACAGCGCCAAGCGCTTGGTTATCCCGCCTCGGGCAAAGACAGCAGGCTTTGCAAAATCTGCGGGATCCTTTGCCGGACCTTGAAAAACCCTGCGGTGGCATGCGGCCAGATCGCCCTATCCCAATCGCGCTGCCATTCGCACAGGCTGATGCCTTGGGCGGTCAAGGCGGGGGTGGCCTGATCCAGCCAGTCTTTCAGCGGACCGCGGGTGACATAGGGCGTGACGATCTGGCGAGCCCCCGCGGCTGCGGCCCATTTGGCCAAAGCGGCAGGATCGCCCGCCTGCAAGGCCAAAGTCGTGCCGCCAAGCCGAAGCGCGGCATCCGCCAAGGCCGATGCCTCAAAGCGCGTCACCAGATCCGAGACCAGAAGCGGCGAGCGCAGCGCGCTGCTGGCCAAACTGGCTGTGGCGCGAATATCAAGCGCTGCAAGGTCGAAATCTTCTGGTCTGCAATCTTGATCGGTGATCAGCAAGGCCGTGGGCTGGCGCGGGTCTGGCGGCGTGATCGCGCGCAACGCCAGCACGGGCGGCAAGCCATCTGGCTCGCTTGCCTCTAGCCCTTGGGTCACTTGCGCCAGATCGCTTGGGCGCGGCGCAAAGCGCCCTGCGGTAAAGGTGGCGATATTTTGCGCCTCGGCCGGATAGGGTTTGCCGCGGGTGTGCAGCCCCGCCACCCAGCGCCAGCCCAGGGTGTTTGACGCAGCATCGCCGTCCAGCAGGTGGCGATAAAAGAAATCCGCCCCCAGCCGCCAAGGCAGCCCCAGCGTAAAGATCCAGATCGAAGCAAACCACATCCGCGCATGATTGTGCAGATAGCCGGTCTCTAGCAGTTCGGCCGCCCAAGCATCAAAGCAGTCAAGCCCTGTCTGGCCGTTCATCGCACGATCAACATCTCGGCGCAGGCGGCGGTCGCGTTCAAGTGCGGCCAGATCAGCCGCAAGCCCAGTGCAATAGCTGTCCCAGACCTGCGGGCGGCGTTCCAGCCAACCCTTGAAATAGCCGCGCCAGATCACCTCTTGGATAAACTTTTCGGCATGCTCTGGCCCGTGATTGGCCAGCGCTTGCGCCACCAGATCGCTCTCTAGCACCAGCCGGCGCGCCACATAGGGCGAAAGCAGTGACACCGCTTGATGCGCGCCGGCGCCAAGGTCAGTGTTGCGGCCATTGGCATAACGCCGCCCCATGCGAGGGGCAAAGGCTGCCATGATCTTTTCACCCTCGGCGCGGGTTGCAATCCAGTCTGTCATCGGAAGGGTCTCATGCTTGAGGAGAAGAGATATCGGCGCAATAGGTCTCGACCAGCGGGCGCAGCGCGACGCGGGCCTTCAGCTTGGCGGCCATCAGATACATGCCGCCAATCTTTCGGTGCAAAAACAGCGTGGCGGCGGGCGGCACATGCGCAAGCTCGCGGTCGCGGCCAATCGCAAGCCCCATATCGCGCAAACGCTCCAGCAGATCGCTTTGGCCAAAATCAAACGGCTGATCTTGGCGCAGCGGCGCCATCGCGGTCTCGAACATGGCTTGGATCAGCGCCTGATGCTGCGGCGCGGTGGCTTGGCTGAAATAGCCAATGCGCAACATGGCGTCGCGCGTCGCTTCGGCTCCGCCCAAAAGCGCGACGCGCGCAAGCGCGCGAAACTGCGCCGCAAGCTCTGGCGCAATCGGCTGCACCGCGCCAAAATCCAGCAGCACGATGCGCTCTGTCGTCGGATCATAGCGATAATTGGCAAGGTTGGGATCGGTCTGCATCGCGCCAAACACAAACAGCTCGCGCAGCACAAGCTCGATCAGCGCCGCCGCCACCCGATCACGCAGCGCCTGTGGTGCGCCGACCAAACTGTCCAGCGGCGCACTTGGCACATAGCTCATCGCCAAGACCTGCGGCGTGCAAAGGGGCAGGTGCAGACTGGGCAGGGCAAAGATATCTGATCCTTGCAGCACCGCGCCAAAGCGGGCCAGATGCTGCGCCTCGGCCTGATAATCGGCCTCGGCATGCAACTGACGCTTGGCCTCGGCCAGCAAGGGCGCAAGATCCATCCCGCGCGGCACCAGCCCGGGCAGACGCAACAGCGTCGCCATATTGTCGACATCGCTGTCGATGCTGGCACGCACACCGGGATATTGCACCTTGATCGCCAGATCTTGACCATCGCGCGTCACCGCCCGATGCACCTGCCCGATCGAGGCGGCGGCAAAGGGGCGCACATCGAACCGCGCAAAGCGGCTGTACCAGCCCGCCCCCCATTCAGCGTTCAGCGTGGTTTGCACCTGTTTGGGCGGCATGTGGCGGGCATCATCGCGCATTCGGCTTAAAAGCGCTGTCATCTCTTCGGGCAACACAAGACCTGTGTCCATCGACAGCATCTGGCCAAGTTTTAATGCCGCCCCGCGCAGATGCGACAGCCCATCGGTCAAGCGCAAGCCATTGGCAGGAGTGAACAAAAGCTCGGCCAGATCAGGCCGCTTGCCGCTGGCCAAAGATCGCAAGCCACCTGCCGCCACGCCCCCCATAATGCCTGTCGCAATGCGGCCAAATTGCAAAAACCGCGCGCCGCGCCCGCTGGGCACCGCGGCGCCTTTGTCCTGTGACGGTACATCTGCGCTCATGCTTGGCCCTCACCTTGGCTGGCGTTTTTGCGCAAGCGGCGCAGGTGCAGCCGGTAGATCAGCGGCGCCAGCGCGTGATCGTAAAGCGCGCAAGCGCTTTGAAACACCCCCGGCAAGCCGACAAACCACGCCAGCCAGCGATAACGCGGCATCTGCGCCCAAAGCACGCGAAACGCCGGAATGCCCGAACTTAAGCTTCCGTCATGCAAGACATAAAGCCGCCGCGCCGCCTGATCGGCCTCAAGCCCCCAAAGCGCGCAGGCCGCCGAATTCAGATCGTCAAAGCGGATCGGCAGCCGGTTTTCCCCCGCATAGCGGGCGTAATGCTGTATCTCAAAGTTACAGACAGGACAGGCGGCGTTATAAAGGACAGAGGTTTCTGCGGGGGTTTGTGCGGGTTTCATTTGCCTCAGCTAGGCCTGTTCCCGCCAAAGTCCAATGCAGCGCGGCAAGATCAAGCCCGCCAGCACAGACGCGCGTCATCAAGCCTGCGCGATGGGCCGAAATGGCGATAGAAACCGCGCGCCGCTGCCGCTATGCTGGCCGCGTTCGGTCGCCTTCCTTGCGGCCTCCTCTTAAAAGACAGGCAGCATCACATGACAGATACGCCCTATACCCCGCCCAAAACCTGGACCTGGGACAAAGAAAATGGCGGCAAATGGGCCGGCACCAACCGCCCAATTGCAGGCGCCACCCATGACGCAGAGCTGCCGCGCGGCATCCATCCGTTGCAGCTTTACTCGCTGGGCACGCCCAATGGCCAAAAGGTGACGATCCTGCTGGAAGAGTTGTTGGCGCTGGGGGAAACCGGCGCGGAATATGATGCGTTTTTGATTGATATCGGCAAGGGCGATCAGTTTTCCTCTGGCTTTGTAGCGGTGAACCCAAATTCAAAAATCCCGGCGCTGTTTGACACCACCACGGGCATTCGGGTTTTCGAATCTGGCGCGATCTTGCTGTATCTGGCTGAAAAGTTTGGCCATTTCCTGCCGAAAGATCTGAAAGCGCGCAGCGAAGTGATGAATTGGCTGTTCTGGCTGCAAGGCTCGGCCCCCTATCTGGGCGGCGGCTTTGGCCATTTCTACGCCTATGCGCCGGAAAAGTTTGAATATCCGATCAACCGCTTTGCGATGGAAGCCAAGCGGCAGATGGATGTGCTGGACCGCGAGCTGGCGCAGAACCGCTATCTGGGCGGCGATGAGTACAGCATCGCCGATATGGCGACCCTGCCATGGTATGGCAATTTGGTTATGGGCGAGGCCTATAACGCGGGCGAGTTTCTGGATGTCGGGTCGTATAAAAACCTGCTGCGTTGGGCGACAGAGCTGCGCGCGCGCCCTGCCGTGCAACGCGGGCGCATTGTGAACCGCACTTGGGGGCCGGCGTCTGAGCAGCTGCGCGAGCGTCATGACGCCTCGGACTTCGATCTGCGCACCGCAGACAAGCTGTAGCCCTGCCACCCCCCTGATGCAGGCTCTGCTTGCCGCAGGGGGCCAGGCTGGCCTTGGGTTGAAGGTCTGGGGTTCAAGCAGCCACACGTTTTGGCCATTGACGCTGGTGCGGGCCACCAGGCCGTGGTAGCTGCGCTCGGGCACCAGCGAGACCTTGAGTTCGCGTGCGACGGCATCGATCCACCAGAAACCG